>Ga0208630_100015_pt1 | contig 360885 bp, 371 predicted proteins | sample LakWasMet32_HOW6_2_FD_183874 | JGI IMG/M metagenome (GOLD analysis project Ga0208630, IMG submission 183874) | Freshwater sediment methanotrophic microbial communities from Lake Washington under simulated oxygen tension - Sediment Metagenome... | ecosystem: Environmental > Aquatic > Freshwater... | reverse complement strand
GTTTTTTCATTAAACGGTTGAAGATGGTACTCTTACCAACGTTAGGTCTTCCAATAATGGAGACGACCATTGATCTTTTATTCATTTTTTTCTCCATACACGCGCAGAGTGTTGTGTACGTGGTAAGCCTATTTCATCTAGGACAAAGTTATTATTAAACCATTTTGGCGAAACTTTAACGTGAAGGTTCAAGTGAACCTTTCCGCCCGTCATCGCTTCAATTTTCTTTCTTGCATTAATGCCGATTTCTTTAATGATGGATCCGCCGCGCCCGACTACGATCGCTCTTTGTGAAGGGCGATTCACCAGGATTGAAGCCGAGATATGGGCTTCAGGAGTTGCGTTATCATCTTTTTTCTTCACGTCTTTATATTCATCAATCACAACCGCAACTTCGTAAGGAAGCTCTTCATTGAGGAGACGGAAGGCCTGCTCACGGATGTATTCAGTCACAAAGAACCTTTCATTTTTATTTGAGACGTCCCCTCTCGGATAAAGGTGAGGACCACTCTGTGCGACGTCCTGAATTGCTCCAGTCACTTCGTGAATGTTGTGACCATCTTTAGTGCTGATAATAAAATGTTTTTCAACTGCGGGACAAAGCTCTTTGATCGCTTTCATGGTTTCAGTCAGACTAATCGCCTCTTTGTTAACCAAGTCGGCTTTCGTAAAGATAATCCAAGTGCGACTTAAGGCATGTTCAAAGTTCTTCAAAAAGTCCTTAAACTCTCCAACCACATTGGTCGTGAGATCCAAAAGCACGAAGTTTAAATCAACACCTTCAGCACCCATCTGGGCCTGACCGTTCATACGTTTATTCAGTTCCTGATTATTAGAGTGAACTCCCGGAGTGTCCACCAATACGACCTCGGTGCGGTCAATGGTGAAAGCACAGTGAAAATTGTTTCTTGTTGTCTGTGGCTTAGAGCTCACGATGGATAAATCAAACCCAATCAGGTGATTAATCAAAGTGCTTTTTCCAGCATTGGGCTTGCCTAATACGGCAATCATAATGGCTTTATTGAGCGGATGCTGGTCTTCTAATAACATATCAACTCCTTAAAATTCTTTATTCTCTAATGCTTTACGAGCGAGCTCACGCTCACCGATTTTTTTTGAAGTAAAAACGCCTTCACCAACTATGCCGTCATTGACCCACAGCTTAACCAAAAATCCTTCAGTCAATGTATCTGCGCTATAGCGCGGAAGAGTCTTATATTTTGCCAGCGTCGCTTCTTGAAGCTTTGATTTGGCGTCATAGCTTTCAAGATTATTCAACTCGAAGGCCTGTGGCACTGCCTGACTAAGCCAGGTTAACAACCTATCCGAAGCAGCTTCCATTCCCTGATGGATGTAAATCTTTGCGACGAGGGCCTCTAAAGTATCCGAGATCACCGTCTCTTGAAGATGCAACTCTTTCTTAAACTCGCCTCTTCCAACAAGAATCAATTCTTGAAGTTTGAGATGAGAAGCAACTTTCGCTAGTGTTTTTTCGTTCACAATAGAGCTTCTGAGTTTAGAAAGCTTGCCTTCATTTTCATGTGGGTAAAGATTCATGAGTTTGGTGGTCACTATCAATTGCACTACAGCGTCCCCAAAGAACTCGGAAAGTTCCTGGTGAGGAACAACGTATTCGTGAGAAAAAGAAGTATGAGTAAAGGCCAGCACCAACTCGTGAGCGGGAACCGACAATGAGTGCAGAGACATGAATGTTTGATAGTCTGGATGCTCAAGGCACGCTTTAAGGGTCTGAGAATTTCTCTCAGAAAAAAGTTGCAACAATAGATCATGCAAGCGAGGCCGTGACATATTCATCACCTCAAGGTCGTCTACTTCTGAGGCGCTTTAGTCTCAGACAAATTTATTGGAAAACATGATCTAAGTACGTGTTTGTGTTCAATGTGTCAAGAAAGGCTCTGTAAGGTTTACTCTTCGAGGGGTAAGTCTTCGTAAAAACTGGCAATTTCAGACAACTTTTCAACTTCGCCTTGATTCAAAATCTGGTCAAATAGTGAGTACATAAAGAACTTATCAGCTTTTAAGAGATCGATATCTCGTTTTAACTTAACCGCCATTTTCAGCTTCCACTGCCCCTCTTCCATCAAGCCACCAATGACCTGCACATTATCTATCTGGGTCTGGCGGGAAATGCTTCTCATCAAGAATGAATTAAAAATTCGTCTTAAAAGTAAAATCTCTAATCGTTTTCTTGAGTCAAGGGACTCAATTTTTTCGGCGTATTTTGTCGTCACCAGCGGGGTCATGTTCATGTAGACCAGCAGGGTCCTGCCTTCAATCACTACACCTTCCTGGCTTTCCTCCAGCACTCCAGCATCTTTACACCAAGTGAGCAGTGTTCCCGCGCAGCTTTTCGTTTTATCAAAAGACGCAAGCATGGCACTGGTTAAAAATTTCGTTTCCTGAAGTGGAACGATCGGTGCTGCGACTTCCTGAGCCGTCACGGCAACTGTCGCTGATTCCTCTGAGGAATTCATGTAGTAAAAGACCGCCGCTCCAACCAGTAAAAGTGGAACAAAAATCATACCTAACTTGCTATTTTGAGCTTTCACGGCGGGCTTTTTCTCAATGCCCTTTTTAAGCTGCTTGGGCTCGAATCTCGTACTCTTTGTCTTTTCGCCCGAATCAATCGCCTTAGATATTTTACCATGTCCTGGTTCCGAAAAACTTGAAGGCACAGATGAGCGAGCTGAAGCCGCATCTTCATCTAAAATCTCTATTTGATTGGCCGGGCCGATTTGAAGATTAAGAAAACTTTGCATTAACGTCTTAGTTGAAACCGGGATCCTCTGACCATCAATATAAACCCCATTGGTGCTTCCAAGGTCTGTGACAAAGATACTGCCGTCAACTAAATCAATCTGAGCATGGCGCCGGGAAAAACCCTCAACGGGTAAAACGATGTCACAGGTATTCCCTCTGCCTATTGAGACAGAGGATTTGTCAGTCGTGAATTCCTCAATTTTGCCATCGTCTAAATGAAATATCAGCTTCACACAGAATCCTTACTTAGTATTCGGAGCAGGACATGAAAGGTGAATTGTCCCGAAAATATTTACATTCGGCAAGATATAGCGATGTCCCTGTCGCAGCATCAGTCATCTTATCTATCCAGTCACAGGTGCCGGGGCTTCCACTACATGCATAGAAGGGACTCTCTTCATCTAATGATGTGGTGACACATCTTTCATGGTTGCTCGCATTGCAGGTCACACCGGCAACAGCTGCTTTGGACCAGCAAGCTTGATCAAGTTTCGTTTTATCGTTGTGTTTTACAATTTCAACGTCATAAAAATTTCCCTTAACCTGGAACGTAACGACACTTTCTTTGACTCCAAAAAAGTTATGTTTGGTATTAGCGTCTGTTACGGCGCCAATTTGTTTTACGAAGGTCACTCTTAAACGGCCAAAACCTGCCCCCGTTGTATAGTTGTCAATGGCGTTGGAGCCAGCGGGACGTTCATTAAAATCTATTTCTTCTTGGCGAGTGAGCAAGTACATCTTCTTAATATAGACGTTGAAGTTTTTGAATTTTTCACCCGCTTTAGCAAACGGCGGCTGCGAATAATCCGGGTTCATTCGAATTTCTGGAATCTCATCCCCTGGACTCATACCGAGGAAAGTCGCCTCACAGGCCTCTTTATCCCGAAGAGTCTGTCTGATGATATTGGCCACATCACCCTGCTCAGCTTTGAGTTCAATACCCTTCTGCTGTTTCAATTGGTTGTCCGACATTTGCATCATCATGACACCCATGCCGGCCATGATTCCAACTGAAACCATGACTTGAACTAAGGAGAAACCTTTTTGGTTAAGACTCAAATTTTTCATCTAAGTGCCTCTACTTACTGCCACTTATCTTAAGCTTGTCTTAAGTTTCGAAGTAAAATCAGTAAGTTGAAATTATGTAGCCGATCATTTCTTTAACTCTATTATAATCACAATATCACTTAATGAGATTTTTTTTTCTTTCGGAGGAAATATGAAATGCAGAACGTTTGTTGTCATCTTAACCTTCCTTTTTAGTATGGGCGCATCGGCCCAAGCGAATTTAATTCCCACCGTAAATGCGATGACCAATCAACAGGTGTGGGACACACTGATGGCGATTAACGCCGCCGGTGAAACAGCTTTCGGTAAGTGCAAAGTTCTCAATGCTACGACTTGTGCCAGCTGCGCTTGTGATTATTATTTCCGTGCCAAAGTTGTAGGTAGTTTAGGTATGTATGGCTGGCCGAAAAACCCTTCATCAGGTGACAGTACTGGTTGCATAAGTACCACCCAATGGGGCGGATATACAGCTGCCATGGCCACTTCCGACTTCAAGGCCAATTCAAGAGCGATGTTATTGAATGCCCTCCAGAATAATGCCTGCGGGGCCCCTGTTCCTCCAGACAATACTGGTGGAGTCAGCATTCTTGATAACTCTAAGATCTTTTTTGTGAACCCAAGTGAATCCTGTGCCAATGGGAAACCACTGTGTGGGACCACTGGACTTGGTTCATCTGTAGGATCAATGGTTCAATTTACAAAACTCTCATCACGTTTTTGTGTGCCGGCCTATGCTGCCGCCCTAAAAATGAAAAATAACAATGCGAAGTTTATTACTTGCGCTCAACTCAATCAGAACTCACTTTCAACTCAAGCAATTTCCCAGGCCGCAAGTATGGTGGGTCAACTTAATGCGAGTTACTCTGTTTTCGAATTGGCTGGGTTACAAAAATATCTGGACTATGGCCCGACTGAATTAGAGGCGATGACAACAGCCGAAGTGGCCCTTTACTATGTTGCCACAGGTAAAAACTCAAACGTGCTCCCTCAAGAATTAAAAGACCGAGTGAAACCAAGTAAGTTTGATGAAGTTCGTGCCGCTGGGGACAAATGGATTATTACTTCCGAAATAACTGCTGCTGAAGCTCAGTTGGCGACTATCTCTCAAGGAGTTGTGACTGGGAAGAATTTCACCCTTGAGCAGGCCCTTGAGTACATTTCTGCTAATGCCGGTGCAAGCGCTCCCGGTCAATAGAACTAAATAACATTGCAAAAAAAAGGGGAAGCTCAGCTTCCCCTTTTTTTTTATATTTTAATTCGTGCGTTGGCCTTGCGAAGCCTTTCGGCCAGAGTCATAACCAGAGTCTCGAGCCATTTCGGCTGAGTCTTAAAAATATTATCAATCGTCTCCTGGGGAATCTCTATCAGCTCACAATCAGTCAGGGCCCTTACTGTAGCACTTCTGCTTTCTTTATCCAAAAACGAGAGTTCTCCGACTAGCTCGCCCTCAAATACGTGGCCCAAAATAACATCTTCATTAAGTCGTTTTTTTGTCACAACTAACTGCCCCTGCTGGACCCAGTACATACTATTTGAGTGCTCACCTTCTTTGATGAGCTGCTGGTTGGCCTTAATACTGATCTTGCTTGCCATTAGTGTCCTCCGACTGTCGTTAGGTACTCATGATAACTGCCTGGATAAAAGGTTACTCCACCTTTATTGACTTCTGCAACCTGGGTCGTGAGCTGCTTCAAAAAGTGGCGATCATGGGAGACAATCAGCATGGTGCCGTCAAATCCCTTCAGGGCCTCAACCAAAACCTCTCGCGAACGGATGTCCAAATGGTTGGTAGGCTCATCAAGAATAAGCAGATTGCAGGGATTGGTAAGGATTGTGGCCAAAATCAGGCGGGACTTCTCTCCCCCGGATAGAACTGAGACTTTTTTCTCAACATCATCACCGCGAAATAAAAAGGCGGCGAGCAGACTTCTTAAATACCCATCTGACTTATCTTTCACACGGTCACGAACTTCTTCGAAGAGAGTTTTTTGAGGATTCAAAACATCCATTGAATATTGGCTAAAATAACCCAAATGCACATTGGCGCCCACTTCGGCTTTCCCTTCAGTGGCATCAGTGAGTCCAGCAATGACTTTTAAAAGCGTTGATTTGCCGGCACCGTTAACACCCACCACAGCGACTCTTTCAAGGCGTCTGACGACCCCAGAAACTTGAGCAAATACTCTTTTCTCATTACCTTCCGGTGAAAGGTAGACCTTTCCGACACTCTCCATCTTAACGACGTCATTTCCTGAACGCGGAGGTTTGGGAAATTCAAAATTAATAGATTGTTCTTCAGGCATGAGTTCAATGCGGTCAATCTTATCTAATTTTTTTACCCGAGATTGAACCTGGGCCGCGTGACTTGCTCTGGCCGCAAATTTGGCAATAAATTCTTCTTCTTTTTGCAACATCGCCTGCTGTCTTTCAGAACTTGCGACAAGCTGCTCGCGTCTGATCTCTCTTTCTTTTTCGTAGTAATCGTAATTTCCAGAATAAGTCGTAATCGCCTTATGATTAACTTCAATAATTTTTTTAACCAAACCGTTCATGAAATCCCGGTCATGGCTGGTCATCAGGACGGCACCCTTAAAGGCCTTGAGCCACTCTTCGAGCCAGATAATAGACTCCACATCAAGGTAGTTGGTGGGCTCATCCATCAGAATGAATTCTGGTTTTTGGGCCAAAACTTTTGCCAAAGCAATTCGCATTTTCCATCCGCCAGAAAACGTTTCCACCGGGCGGTTATGATCAGCGGGGGCAATTCCTAAACCTGTGAGAACTTCGGCCGCTTGATATTCAATCTCATATCCACCCAGCTTTTCAAACTCCGTTTGAAAATCTCCAAGTTTTTCCAGAAGCTCATCAGAGTATTCACCGTCTTCAAGAGCTTTTTCTATTTTGCTAATTTCATTTTTTAAAAAACCAAGACGAGGATTACCGTGAATCACTTCTTCAATAGCGCTTCGCCCCTTTAACTCTCCAACACTCTGCGAGAAGTAACAAATGCGCAGGCGATTGGCGAAATCAATAGTTCCAGTGTCGGCCCGCTCTTCCCCCATGATGAGACGAAAAAGAGAAGTTTTACCAGCACCGTTGGGGCCGACCAGACCAACTTTTTCTCCCGCTCCAATAAAAAAAGAACCATTTTGATATAGAACTTGCCCGCCATAGGACTTGCTAAGGTTTGAGACTGTAATCATGTATCCTCCGAGGGCCATAGAGTAGCTCTTTTGGCTTCCCAAGTCCAAAGGATTTTCGTAATATACGAACCCATGGAAATCAACTTATTAGAAAAACAACAAGAATTCTTGAAGCTCCTCCAGATACAGGGAAAAAGCTTTAATACGGTTAAAAACTACAAAGCAGACCTTCAATGCTTTAACGTTTTTATGCTCGATAAGCAGCAACACCTGAAGATCAAGGCCTTCACTTCAAGTCAGGTTCAGGAGTATTCACAATATCTGGATAAAAAATATGATTCGTCCAATTCAGTCAGAAGACGAGTTCAGGCACTGAGACTTTTTTTTGATTATCTGATGGCGCAAAATTTATTCCAGGACAACCCTCTGAAACAGATGGCAGTCTCACCTAAAGTCCTGGATAACCCTGAGCCAACTCCCTTCCCCGAAGTATTGAAAACCTATCAGCTTCTTAAAAGACGAGTTCAAAATTCTGAAGGGCTGGCGCAAATTGTAAATGCCAGAAACCTTGTTATCTTCCATTTGATTTATGGTGCAGGTTTAAAAGTTTCTGATATGGCCAAGCTGCATTTCTCAAGTATTTTAAAAGATCAAAAAGGTTTCCGGATATTAGTTGAGCATCCTAAGAGAGATCCCTACAGCGTTCCATTGCCCATGAGTTTTAATGCCGACTTTCAGTTTTATAAAACTCATTACCTCCAGTTTTTAAAAAAAGAAGAACTGGAAATCCAGGAACTTTTATTTAATGCTAATCCTTATAAGATTCTGGCCGGTGGACTTTCTCCCCGTGGTACGGAGTTATTTTTTGAGGATTTGAGAAAAGAGATTAAAAGTGACATGACGGCAAAGTCACTCAGACAATCCTGCATTTTCAAATGGCTCAATCAAAATACCAATCACACCACCATTAAAGAGTGGCTCGGTGTGACTCCTTCCTACTCTCTGGAACTTTATCTTGAGGAACTTAAAAAAAATCCTAGCGGAAAAGTCTACAAGGATATTCAGGACCAGGAATGAAAAACGAAGACTTTATTCTTAGAACTTTTGAGCTCGCGAAACTTGGAAGAGGTTTAACCTGGCCTAATCCACTAGTGGGTGCAGTCGTCGTTAAAGAAGGGAAAATTATTGGCGAAGGCTACCACCATCAGCATGGCGGAGATCACGCAGAAGTCGATGCATTGAAAAACTGCAAAGAGTCCGTCGTTGGTGCCACCATCTACGTCAATCTCGAGCCTTGCTGCCATACCAATAAACAAACTCCCCCCTGCGCCCAAAGGCTCATCACTGAAAAGATTAAAAAAGTTGTTATCTGCAACCTGGATCCTAATCCGGCCGTGAATGGAAAGGGTGTTGAACTTTTAAAACAAAATGGCATTGAAGTCGAAACTGGAATTCTTGCAGAAGAGGGAGAAAAACTCAATGAAGCTTTCTTCTTCGCCCAAAGAAATAAACTTCCTTTCGTTCATTTAAAACTCGCCACAACTTTGGACGGAAAAATTGCGATGCCTAATGGGGAATCACAATGGATCACGAACGAAAGGTCGCGGGAGTTTGTCCACGAGCTGCGCTCTCTTCATCAGGGAATTATCGCAGGAGCTGAAACTCTTCGGGCAGATAATCCCAAACTAAATGTGCGTCTCCCAAATTATTCAGGCAAACAACCAAGCCGAATTGTTTTTACCAAGAGTGGAATCTTGCCTTCATCGGCCCACCTTTTTACTGACGAACTGAAACATCAAACGTTGATTTACACTCAATCCAATTTAAGTTTTGATTTTCCATCGGAAAACATCATCAGAATCAAGTCACTCAAGGATGCGATGGAAGATTTGTTCGCCCGAAAATTCATCACATTGTTTCTGGAAGGCGGCTCAAGCCTTGCGTCTTCATTTCTCAAAGAAGGTTTTATCAACCGAGTGAGCCTTTTTATGAATCCTAGTTTTTTAGGATCAGGGAAAAATGCTCTCTCTGACCTTGGACTGACTCAACTTAGTGACCGGCCCCTTTTAACCCAAACTGAATCACGCTGGATTGATGGCGACATCCTCATCAGCGGAAGAATTAAATAAGGATTATATGTTCACAGGACTTATTCAAGAAGTTGGAACCATTCTTTCAGTCTCGCAAAATACCGAAGGAAAAGAATTTATCATCAAGGCCCCAGGCCTGATTAAAGAGATTCAAATTGATGACTCCGTGGCCACCAACGGCTGCTGCCTCACAGCGACTCAGATTAAAGGTGACACCTTCAAGGTTCAGGCGATTCACATGACTCTCCAGAAGACCTCAATTGGCGGCCTCAAGTCCGGCGATAAGGTGAATTTGGAGTTGTCTTTAAGGCCCAATGATCGTCTGGGTGGCCACTTCGTCCAGGGCCACGTTAATGCCGTGGGAAAAATTAAACAAATTAAGACGATGGGTGAAAATTGGGAAATCGAAGTCACTATCCCTAAAGATCTTCGTAAGTACATGATTTCTGAGGGCTCGGTCGCAATAGAGGGAATTAGTCTCACTATTGCTAGGTTGACTTCTGAGTCTCTGACCGTTTCCATCATCCCCCATACCTTGGAAAAGACTACACTAGGCACAAAAAAAGTTGGTGATGATCTTAATCTCGAGGTAGATATGATCGCTAAATATATCGAGAACTTCCTGCGTTTTGACAAAGAATCTCGCAAGGAAGAATGGGCGAAAAACTTTTTTGATGTGAAGTATGAAGACTAAAAATCTGCGACCTTTGGATACAATTGAATCAGCCATAGCCGATCTTAAACTCGGCAAGATGATTATTGTTGTGGACGATGAAGACCGTGAAAATGAAGGCGACTTCATTATGCCCGCAGATATGATCACACCTGAAGCCATCAATTTTATGATCACTCAAGGTCGCGGTCTTGTTTGCGCTCCCCTTTCTCAAGAAATTGCTAAAAAATTAGATCTTCCGCTTCAGGTTCAGACCAACACCGATACCATGGGAACTGCTTTCACAGTGACCATTGATGCCAAAGAAAAAGTTCACACCGGCATCTCTGCATCTGATCGCTCGCACACACTTAAATTCATGGCCGATCCAAATTCCAAGGCGACTGATTTCACTCGCCCGGGACATATATTTCCACTCATAGCTAAAGATGGTGGTGTCCTTGAGCGCCAGGGTCATACTGAAGCCGCAGTTGATTTTTCAAAACTTGCTGGTTTTGCTCCCGTAGGCGTGATTTGTGAAATCATGAATGAAGACGGCTCCATGTCGAGACTGCCGGACCTGCTTCTGCTGGCCGAAAAGCACAATCTAAGAGTGGTCTCAATTGCGGATCTGGTTACTTACCGCAAACAACACGAGAACTTGATTTCTACAGTTGAGTCGATTCCTCTTCCGACAAAGTTTGGCGACTTTCAAATGTATATTTTTAAATCGGCCATTCTTAAACAAGAACATATCGCCCTTATTAAAGGCGAGCCGGCCCAGCTAAAAAAAGCCGGCACTCTTGTGCGTGTTCACTCCGAGTGTTTTACTGGTGATATCTTTGGAAGCTACCGATGTGATTGTGGAGACCAGTTAGCTTCATCCATGAAAACTATTGAACAAAATGGGTCAGGGGCCATTATCTACCTTCGTCAGGAAGGCAGAGGCATTGGCCTATTCAATAAGATTCGTGCCTACCAGCTGCAGGATCAAGGAATGGATACCGCTGAAGCGAACCTTCATCTGGGCTTCCCGGTTGACCTGAGAGACTACACCATGGCGTCTCAAATCCTGCGCTATTTTGAAATGAACAACATTAAACTCATGACGAACAATCCACACAAGATTGAGAGTCTGACTAAGCTTGGCCACCAAGAGATTGAGCGCTTCTCTCTCGAGATTGACGCCAATACAAAAAATGCGCAGTATTTGTTTACCAAGAAAACAAAACTGGGCCACCTGTTAAAACAAACTATTTTTGATCAATAATAAGAGAGTCGAGTATGAAAATTGAAGGTTCATTAAATGCATCAAAACTAAAAGTCGCCATAGTGTGTGCTCGTTTTAATGAGTTCATCACTTCAAAACTTTTAGGAGCATCAATTGATTGCCTTAATCGTCACGATATCAACCCACAAAATATTGATGAAGTCTGGGTTCCCGGAGCCTTTGAAATTCCACTAGCGGCTTTGGCCTTGGCCGAATCTAAAAAATATGATGCCGTCATTTGTTTGGGAGCTGTTATCCGCGGCTCAACTTCACACTATGATATCGTTTGTAATGAAGCCGCTAAGGGTGTCTCTCACGCCGCACTTAAAACAGGTGTACCAGTGATTTTTGGAGTGCTGACAACTGATACAATCGAGCAGGCAATTGAAAGAGCTGGTACGAAAGCCGGAAACAAAGGCTGGGACTGTGCCATGGCAGCGATTGAAATGGGGAATTTGATTCCGAAGCTTCACGGGAAATAGGACGTGCTAAAATACTTTTTTTTGATTCTGGTATCATTTTCGAGTTTTGCTCAGCCTTGGGACTTAAAATTAACTACTGACATTTACCATAACAACGAAGAGTTGTTCCATTCCCACCAGGGGTCTGGCCCATTTGATTCGGCCCTTGCGATGAGCACCCAGCTCTCCCCCGTTGCCAATCTCAGGCTGCAAATTGAATCCCTCATTAATAAGAAACTTGATTACTTTAAAGGTTGGAACCCCGAGGGTGAGGCCCATGTCACTGTCGTCACTCCAGGTGAATTTTTTGAAGTTTTAAAAAGTAAGCTTACGATGTCTGAGATCGAGGCGATCGCAGACAAATATGACATTCAAGAATCCCGCCTGATGATTCAGGGTCTGGGCTCGGCCAAAATCCTGATCGATGGGAAAGAAGAAGAAACTTTTTTTCTGATTGTTGATTCAGCCGAGCTGAGAAATATTCGTCAGCAGATTTTTTATGAGTTCACTCGCAGAGGTGGAGATCGTTCCGCCTTTGATCCGAGCTGGTTTTTCCCACATATCACAATTGGTTATACTAAACGCGACCTGCACGAAGCTGATGGGATCAAAAAGAATCTAAAGTATTCGCTGGATAAAAGATTTACTCTTCGCTTTCAGTATTAAAACGCTCTGGAGCTGCTAAACCGGTTTCAATGCTGTCCACTTCCTCAACCTGATCAAGCTGTTGAGCGCGGGAAGCAGGACGAGACTCAGGGCCCTGAGCGAGGTTATTTTTGTCGATAATGTAATTACTGGCCATGATACCAATCGTGATGCCGACAACAATAATGATCATTTTTTGCATAAAAATCCCTCGTTTATGGATTAACTATATCCTCTTTCAGGGGAAAACTCCTGTTGTGGGAACATTTTTTAGGGAAATATCGTGTATTTGTACAAAAACGCTCGGCGTCACTGGCTTGAAGTGCTTGCCATAAGTAGTCATTTTCACTTATAACTACCCCACACTTTTTTCTTCGTGAGGATGCAGGCTCCCTGGATAAAGTGAATATATTTTAATGTTTCCTGCAAAAGCCTAAAGGAGAAACTTATGGCAAAAATCGACATGGGGCGCTCGCGCTTCAAAATTCAGCGCCGACTTGGTGTTGAACTTCCAGGACTAGGTAAAGCTGGTGCTTTGGAAAGAAAACCGTATGGTCCAGGCCAACACGGTATGGCCCGTAAAAAGATGTCAGACTTTACTGTACGTCTAGTTGAAAAACAAAAAGTTATGTTCAACTACGGTCTTCGTGAATCTCAAATGAGAAACTACGTTAAGAATTCAAAGAAAATTAAGACTATGTCATGGGTTGATGTAATGATCATCGCTCTTGAGTCTCGTCTTGATAACGTTGTTTTCCGTCTTAACTGGTCTACGTCAACTCCAGGTGCTCGTCAGCTGGTTTCACACAAGCACATTAAAGTTAACGGTAAGACTGTAAACGTTCCAGGTTACATCGTTAAGCCAAATGACGTGATCGAAATCACTGATAAAGGTGCAAAAACTGCATCTTACCTTCAGGCGAAAGTACGTCCACGTATTTCTTCAATCCCAGCTTTCTTGACTAAAGAAGCTTCTGGAGAGAAAGAAAAAGCAAAAATGGTTGCAAAACCTCTTGCTGAAGATATCCCATTCGCTTTCGAAAAGCGTCTCGTGATTGAATACTACTGGAAAGTTAAGTAATCAGAAGGCCCTCGCAAGAGGGCCTTTTTTTTTGTAAAATTTCATCATGAACACAGAACAAAGAACAGAATTGGCCCTCGCTTTACTTGAGAAATATCTTGAAACCAAATCTCAAGCGGCACTTGAAAAATTCTGGAAACTCTACCCCCGGCCTATTCCTGCCTGGCACCTACCAATGATGAATGATGTAACCAGAAATGTGTTTTACGAAAAAGAGATTCACGCCAAGGCCAAGAATAAAGTGGTACTGGATCTCGGTTGCGGGAGCGGTCTGTTAACTCAATATGCACTAGAAGCAGGGGCTTCGCACGTTTACTCCCTAGAACAAGATCCTGTTCTCCAGAAATGTTTTGCTTTCGCTTTCAAGGATGAAATCGCCGCAGGACGAGTAACATTGCTGGCAAAAAAATCTCAGGACCTCAAAGCGGAAGATTTTATTTCTGGAACCCCGGAAGTCATTGTCCACGAAATTTTTGGGAATGCCCTTTTCAACGAAAAAGTGCTGGAAACATTTACTGATATCTTCACAAGAAAAATCATTGAACCTACTTTAGAGTTTATTCCACAAAAATTTTCTCTTTGGGCCGCCTTACATAAACAAAAATTTGAATCCAAGATTCAGGACCCCAGATATTCTGACAAATTTTGGTTTTTAGAGAACATCAGTTACTTTGGGACTCCTGCTGCAAAATCCAACGGACAAGCTGAAGATGGTGAGGATGTTAGCGAGGTGTTTGAAATCTTTTGCATAGATATAAAAAAGCTCGCAATAAAACTTGAATCTGAAAAAGAGGTAATCGCAAGTTCTGAAGGCAACATGCTGAGAGTTTGGTTTCAATTGCATGGGGAGAACTCAACCCTATCAACGGATATCAAGGTGAATCCAGAAATCCACTGGAGGAATTCAAAATTCTTTCTACGTTTCCCCGAAGGTAAAGTTAATATCAAGGCCAGTTACGAAGACGGGAGATTCCTTGCCTATGTTAAAAAATAGTCAAAGCCCGATTCTTTCATCCTCACCTCCAAATGAGATAAGACCTTTGATCGAGTCAATTGGTTTTGAATCTATTGTTAAAGACTGGTTTGCTCAAAAAGACTCATTTATTAATGCTACTCTTGAAGGTTACATCAATGGGAAGCGGGTCGATATTCTTCCGAAGGAAATCCGTCATACTGAAAAATTAAATAAATCATTTCGCCTCACCAACGTGCAGCTCTATTCACCACAAGTGAAAAAATACTGCGACACCATCCTTGCTCAAAAAGGGTTGGTATTAACTGCTAATGTCTATTTCACTCCCCACCTGGATGCCCAGTGTTTTACCTGGCACTCCGACTCTCAATTCTCTCAAACTTATCAGATAGAAGGCGAGAAGAAGTGGAGTTTCCTGAAAGATAGCATTGGTTTTGTGCGTGAAAAGTATGAACAAGAAAAGATTTTAAGAAAATACAAAGATCATAAGCTTGAGGCCACAGAAGTAGGATTCACTCTGAGCAAAGGTTCATGGCTGGAATTTCCGTACTGCCTTCTGCATAAAGCTCAAAACCTTGGTGAAACTCCTTCGATTCACATCACCTTTGCCTACAATATGGCAACATGGGGTGATTTTGGAAAATTTGCTTTTGAAAAAATTATGGGCATACCACTTCGAGATAACTATATGGATAAAATCTGTGTCGAAGATTTAAAATGCGCCCTTAATAAGTTTGATGGCAACTACACTGAATTCCTTACAGAGTTCAAAGAGCATGTCGCCATTATAGAGAATATTAAAAGGACTCAAGGTCGTCCCTACGGGTATGAATTATGAATGATCTGCGGGATTTAAAAAAACAGGACGTGGTCGTTCAATTAAATGCAGCAATGGTGAAGTTTCATTTTCCTGAGATCGACTCCATTACATTCGATGATTGCAAAAACTTGTTCGCACAAGACCAGCTCAAAGTTTCTGCCGTCCAGAACCTGCTTCCTGAAGTAAAACAATTCTGTCGGCGAATCTACTCAGAGATGGGGATTCTTTTAAACTGCAGTCTACACCTCTCTCCACCATTAGATTCAAAAGTATTGGCTTATCAAACTAACTTCCAGCATCTTTTCGTTTATCAAATTTCAGGAAAAAGTACGTGGCGCTTCCCCCTACTTAATGGAAATCCATATAGGGAATCATCCAACCGGGCCAGGCTTGAGCCAAAACAAAAATTAAACGACATGCAGGTGTTGGAAAAAGTCATCAGTCCTGATGAAGCACTCTTTATTCCGTACGCTCTTTCCTGCACAGTCACGGCAGAAACGAATACTCCCTGCCTGTATTTAACTTTCGCCGAAGAAGAGATCAATGTTAGAGACGTCTTGAATTTTATGACGGAAGAATTTCTCGGGGTCAAAGATTTCGAGGCCCGGTTTTTTGAAGCTTTTGATCAAGATGAATTCTTGCAAGAAGCCCCCTCCTCTGATGTTGAGGCTGCGATTAGAAAAGTGGATGATTTTTATTCGAAGGCTAAAATGGCAAAATTCAAGCACCCACAATCAAAATAGGCAAAACCCACTAAAAAATGGCAGTTATTCCAGCGTATTAGGTGCCAAGATCCTCAATTTAGGCTTTTTTTGACAGGGATTTCAATTGAGCTTAGTATTTCATTATGACAAATGAAACGAAAACTGCGGAAAAGCCTTCTGGCAAGAAAGCGGACTATGACTTTGGTACAATCGAAAAAGTGAATATCGAGGCTAAAGACCTGGATCTTGCCGTTTTTGCCTGTGCAGACGCCATGCCCGGCGGTGACGGGCGCGACCCAACCAGACTTCCACCTGCCACCTAGGAATATATGTTAAGAGTAAAAGAAGACATTGTTTTTACCAAGCACCAGGATGGAACGATGGTTCTACTCAGTCTGCTTGATTCTGAAAACTCTTACTTTAAAGTGACCGGTATCTCTCAAGAAATATTCACTGCACTGACTGCTGGTAAAGACCTGAAGATCACTCGGGATCAAATTCTTGCAAACTACAACGTAGACGAAGCAACCTTGGACAAGGATATTGATCAGTTCCTCACCTATCTCAAGACCAATAACATCATTGAAGAAAAGTAGTTTTTCTTTTGATCTTATCATTCCCGCCTACAATGCAGAAGCGACTCTTGAATCCTGCTTAAAATCGGCCCTGACACTGGTAGAAGACTATCCCCAGCTCAAAATTCTTGTGGTCGACAACAATTCAACTGACAAAACTTCCCTCATCGCCCAACAGATGGGTGTTCGTGTTCTGCATTGTCCTAAACAAGGAAGGGCCGCGGCCAGGAATTTTGGGCTAAAGAATACCGACTCTAAGTTTGTGGCGTTTGTGGACAGTGATATGATTCTTCCCAAAAACTGGCCCCAAAGTCTTCATGACGTCTTTACCCAAGAATCTATCGGTGCGGCCCAAGCGATAATTATCCCAGGTCCAGGAAAAAGTTTTGTCGATCGTTATCTATTCTCATTCAAAAAATGTATGTCCAAGGGTTATTTTATTGAGTCGGAAGTTCGATTTTCTGACCAGCCTTTGATTGATACTGCTGCTTCCATGTATCGTAGAACTGCGCTTGAAAGTATCAAGGGCTTTGATGAAACTCTGGCGATGCAAGAGGACCGGGATTGTGCGGTTCGAATGATTGCCAGCGGCTACTCTCTCAGAACCACATTTCAGAGCCAAACTTTTAAACAATCCAATCGAACTCCGTGGCAGTTTACACTTCGAACAATCGAGGACGCTAAAGTCCTCGCTCGCTATACTGTTCAACACACAGAACATATCCTTGTTTATCACCTTCTTTCAGTGCTCATTCAACCACCAAGATACTTTGATTCTCAGGTTAGTTTATTGATTTTTCTCTACGGCCAATTTATCTTTTTTTTAAACAAGTTTGTTTATCTTTATTTCTATACGTATTTCTTTCTACAAAAATTACCGAAAACATTTTTCCCGATGCACGCCTCAAAATTTAACCTACTGCTCCCTCAGATTAGACATCCACAAGATGGGAGTCTTTATATTTTTTCACCTCACTATAGATTTTATATTAGCCCAAGGTCACTCATTGTCTTCAGGTCCGGAAAACTGCCAACTCGATATGAAGAACCTAAACTCGTGGATTGGTTTAATAAATACCTGGATAACAAAACATTTGAGGGTGCAGAGATTGCTCTAAAATTAATTGCAGATGAAGTGTTTATTCCTGAGACTAAGTCACTCACATAGAAACATCGCTAAACTTTTTCGTATCCCCGAAGTAACAGGCGTAACCATGTGATCCGCATCTCCAATCTCTATTTTGAAAATAACAGATTCTGAAAATTTTAAATTGCTGAATTTAAACTCTCCGGCTTTGCTGCGAAAGAGAAAATCCCCTCCCTCGTAGGGCCCATCAGAAAGTTCAAACCTCATGGCCGCCACTCTGGTATCTTTACCGTAAGAATCGTCATGCCAAGGTAAACTAATACAATCCGAATCTATGTAATACAGGCGTTGTTTGGTGAAGTTGACTTTCTTACCAATAAGCTCAGAGATTGCTGCAAGAAACTCGGGGTCATTGAAAATGATGTTCAGTTTTGTAACAAGGCGGTGCTCACAAAAAGTATATTCTGTAGAGGAGTCGTTCAAAATGAAACGTTTTTCGGCTTCACCGCTGAAGCCATTCTTAAGCAAATCCAGAATCAGCGGATTAAGAAAGGAAGGAAGTTTCACGCATCCATTCCTCTGGTATTCGTCCTTGAAGGGTTGCAGATCTTTGTGAATAACTCTCATTACAATAGCGTAGCATAGCATTAGGGAGATTTCATTATACTTTTAGAAAAGGTGTTTATACAATTTAGCTATGCCAAAGAGATCTTTATACCGTCTGGCAGAGGAAGACTTCACTCTGCCCTATTACCTATTAGACCTTAATTTTGTTTCTCTTCAGGACTATCTACAAGACATAAAAACTCTACCGTCTCAGGGGTTCGGTGATAATGGCGAGCTCTTTACCTCTCTCAATATTGATATCCCCCAAATTAGCTCACTTGCCGTAAAAAACTTTCGCATCCCTATCTTTGGGTGGGATCACCAATCAGATTATTTTTTCAGTGAGGTATACTTTAAGGTTTTTTCGCAGAAGCTGGATGAGCTCATTACGGCTTTCCCATCATCCAAAATCGTATTTGAATTTCAGCTAAATTGCCTCTCTGCTCATGGTCTCTATTATTTCCTGGAAAAGTTTGTCCAGTTCCGAGAGGATCACAAACTTTCAGGCCGCCTAAATCTTGAATACGGTAAACGTGGATTACCTTTATATCTTGATCTGAGTTTGATCCAGGAAACTCAGATCGAGTTGATGAAGAAGTCGGCAGACCTCATGAAATCAAATGATAGGTTTGAGCAAACGGAAATTTCACAGCTCGAAGAGATGATTTTGCCAGTGCAAAATTACGGAAAAAACTCTACGAGGCAAATGCTGGCAACTTTTTATTATTCGCTTTTGTTGAGGGGGTCCAAAGACCTAACCATCAAAACCTTCCCTGGAGCTATTACTCTTCTAAAAAAATCTGCCGAAGCCTTTTTAGAAATCAATCCCAATATTTTAAAAAACTCATTTTCTCCAAAAGCACAAACAGACGAAAACTATTCCGACCTCTTGAAAGAGAGAATAAACTCCTTTCATTCAACTAAGTTCCCCTTCTTGAAACAGAGCGAAAAAGAAGATTTTCTTAATCATTTTTTGGAAATTAAAGATCTCATCCCATGTGAGCATTCAAATCTAGATATGCTTGAGGTTGCCCTGGCTGTTCTCACTCTTCCCGAACAGACGGCCGGTGTGATCGTTGAAGCAGGGCTCTTCAAGGGTGGTGGAACCGCTCGTCTCTCACTGGCATGCAGATACTTCAGAAGAGAACTTTTTGGTTTTGACTCATTCAGAGGACTGCCGGTCCATGAAGAATCATCACCTAACGTCCTCTACCCTCCCGGCGTCTATTTTGGCTCCAAGGCCGAAGTCCAGGAGAACCTGGAAAAATACGGTGCGCCTGAGGTTGTCACTCTGGTTGAGGGCTGGTTTGAAGAGACGCTGCCTAACTTCCATCGGCCTGTTGCCATCGCTTATCTAGACGTGGATTTATTAAGCTCAACGAAGGTTTGTATTCGCTACCTTTGGCCGCAGCTCATTCAAGGTGGAGTGATTTTTTGCCATGATGGTCATTTGCCAGAAATTGCAAAACTCATCCATAATCCAGAATTCTGGCAACATGAATTCAATGAACCGCTTCCAGAGATAGCGACTGTTTTTGGCAAAATGGGATTTATTAAAATTACAAAAACCTAATTTAGCGTATCCTCAAGTCGTGGATGTTCGATCAATTGGTTATCGTTCAATTTCATCTTTAGAAATTTACGAGATGCCGGCAGTTTAGTCGAAGCGTAAAACTCCACAATAAATCCGCCCCAGTGATTTTCCTCAAATAAAGTATCGAAATAAGGGCCTTCAAGTTCAGTAGAAAACTTAAAGGACAAATAGACCCGGTAAACGTACCCAGGCGTAACATCGATGGGAATTGGGAGAAGTTCATAATTCTTATTTTGTTCAATTTTTTTCAGATCCAGAAACATCACATTAACGACTTCTTTATCCTTGAAATTGACGTCTTTTAAACTTCCCCAATCTCTAATTCCTAGAGAATGAACCAGTTCATAATAGGCATCAGCATTATCTTTTAAGTGAATCTTTTCAGTTTCAGAAAGTTCAAACGGTTTGTCTTTTAAGACTCTCGCTTCAAACCAAAAATAGCGCGGAAAAAGAGTTATCGAATTATCTGGAAACAACTTTGAAACCTTCTGGAACGCAGGAATAACACCTTCACCCAGACCGGTGTTGCTGAAGATTTCATGTACTAGTGCCTCAGGTTGCCCGTGATCAAAGTCAGCAGGACTGAGCTCATCAAAAGCCTTGGCAATCACTTTAACCGGATAATCTTTAAATATAAGTTGGAGATATTGAATGAGGATGGGATTTTTTTCGACCACATAAACAAAACGGGCACCCCGGGCCAGAGCTTCGATACTCCACATTCCAGTACCCGAGCCCAAATCAACCACAACTTTATCTTTAACAGAATGCTCTAACATTTTTGAGTAATACAAATTACGGGCTGTATCATTCAACATGGGCAGAAACCATTCAGGCATCAAATGGCGGGCAAAACTATTAATCGTCTGAAACCTATTGGCAGGATCCTTGTCCTTGTCAAAAAGGCCAATTAATTGATTTAAATCGAGGTGTTCGCCAAAAGAATTATTCATGCAGTACATTAGCCTACCTTAAGGGGTTATGACTACTTTATAGACACCCCTGAAGATTGTTCCAATACCGACCAATTCAGCTCAAATAGGTCTAAAATAGTGCCATTAAGGAGTCCCCATGTTCACCAAACCCATCCTCTCTCTTTTACTCATTCTTGGCTCTCAGTCTCTCATGGCAAAGGAATTGGTCATCATTTCGGACTTAGATGAGACGCTGAGAATGGCCAATATTGAGCGCAAGGCAAAGGCAGGGGCCAAACTCGTGACCGGTGTGAAACCTTATGAAGGTTTGCGGGCCATCTTTAAAGAGATTAAGCTCAATAACCCAGACGCTAAATTCTACTACTTGAGTAACTCATATCCCTTTCTTTATGATGGTACAAAGTGGACTCAGAAAAATGGATTCCCTGAAGGCAAAAGCTTGCAAAGATGCCTGAAAGATAAATCGGATGAATTTAAACCAAGAAAATTAAAAGAAATCGCAGCTGCTCATCCGGACGCAAGTTTTCTCATGTTTGGTGACAACATTGAGCATGATCCGAAGTTTTACCGTGAATTTCTGGCCGAGACTCAACTCAAAGATGTTCAAGTCTTCATCAGAGACGCTCGCCTCATATTTACGGAAGAGCCTGGGATGACTTACTTTCAAACCGAGGCACAAATAACTGATGACTTGAATATGTCCCAGGAGACTAGTACCAACGTAATGAATCTTCCTTTCACCAAATTGGTACCCAAGTTTTTGATTAAAAACCTCAAAAAACGTCTTATAAAAGAATGTAAAACTGCGGCCGTGAGCTGTGCAGAGTCTGCAGAGAGAAGAGTTTTAGAGGTCATTGATATGATAAGACCCGGGTCTATTTGATTTGGGCATGAACGATCTCTCTGAGAGATCGTAAGCTATCGATACATTTCTTTGAATATTCATCAGCTTTTTTTAAACGAGAGATCTCATCTTCAAGCTCAGGGTGATCCTTTGCTAGAAGTTTCAAAACACGAGCGACGGAAGCCTCAACGATAGATATTGAATTCGCCATATCGTGAATGTGCTTACGTTGTTCTTCAAGTTTCATGGTTTCTCAAAATTAGCTGGGGAGGAGAAGCCCTCCCCAATCTTCAATAATATTAGAATGGTTTGAAAGTCGCTTCAAGGCAAAGCACGGTAGCGTAGACGCCGGCCATTATAGGAACCGCAGCAATAAGCTTCATCCACTTTGTCTCTTCTTTTAAGTGCATGTAATAGTAGGCAACAATGAATGCCTTACCAACTGCAAGAAATGTCAGAGAAGAACCTTTAGCAAATGTTGAGAGTGCTTTAAGTTCAGCGACCCAAATTTCAATGGCAGTTAAAAGAGCAAGGATGACGAAGATAACGATGTATTCTTTCTTATGACTCTTATGCTCATGAGCGTGATCATTTGAGTGGCCGGGCTGACTCATGGATTACTCCTTAGTTGAAGGGCGATTAATCAAAAGCCCAACGTCTATCATTAATTTATTAATACTATGTTCTTCAAATGCGTAATAACCGCGAACTCTGTTGTTTCCATCTACCAAAACTATTTTTTCAGAATGGGCGATATCCATCAAATTTTTTGGATCATGCTCCACCCCAACTTTGAATCCATCACGGTAAAGTTTGAACATTTCGTCCTTGTTTTCACCGGTGAGAAACGTCCAAACATAGGGATTGGCCTTACGTTTACGAGCTAGTTCAAAGAGTACATTCGGTTTATCGAAATCAGGATCCACCGTAAAAGTCACAATCGCTACTTTCTGTCCTGTCCCCTTCACACGTTTCTGAATTTTTTCAATTTCAGTCAACATCTTGGGACAGACACTCGGGCAGCGAGTGAAAACAAAATTCGCCAGATAAATTCTTCCCTTTAGATCTTTAGAACCAAAGGGAGTTCCATTCTCTGATATCAAAGTGAAGTCAGGAACGTGAGCAATGATCGGAAGTTCTGGAGGTAGAATCCGGTTCAGCGATCGGTAGATAGGGTATGTGAATCCAGCAACAAGAAAAAATAACCAGAACAAGCGGCTTGCAACCACTTTCTCAAGGAGATTATTCTTTCGTACAAATCCTGGCCCAGTCATCACGTTCTCGCTCATGAATTATTGTTTCTCGATTGGAGCTAGAAGTGCCTTTCGTTCAGGCAAATTAGTCTTCAAATTTCTTAGGCTATCAACGTAATAGGCCAGTGCCCACAACTCATCATCAGTCACAACGTCTTTCCAACCAGGCATTCCAGAACCAGTTACACCGTACATAAGACGTTGAACGATTGAAGGAACATCAGTGATGCTGCGAAGTTCGTGGTAAGTGAAATCAGGGGGAAGTACTTTATAGTTATATTCTCCATCCTGAGGCTTGAGCTGGTAGAAAGCGGCATCAACTTCTGCAGTTCCAGACAACTCTTTATTCCATTCCGCAACTTCAGCCTTGGTCGCATATCCACGGTGACACTGAGTACAAGCAGCGGTGATATGATAAACTTTTTTCCCTTTCACAATTGCCTGATGACGGTAAGTATCGCCAAAAGGATCTGCAGGAAGTTCAAGCTTTGCACCAAGAACAGCATCTTTTACTTCCCAAACTTGTGGGGCAAAAGTTTTAATATATTGAATAACTGCATCTAAGCGCTCATCAGAAATATCCCAAGCAAGCATCGCTGATCCTTTAAGACCGTGGCGAATAATGCGAACAAAATCTTCATCATGAGGTACTTCACCGTAAGCAACCCATGGGAACTTATACAGACCCTGAGTTAAATCTCTTGGAGGAGGTAATAAGCCTTGAGAAGAAGGTCCCTTACCTTTTCCATCTGCACCATGGCACTGAATACAGTATTCAAGGTAAGTGGTTTGACCAAGGGCCAGAGTGCTAGGCTCTACAACCTTAGCGCCGGCAAAAGTCTTGCTCTCTTTAAATTTAGTGGTGCCATCACAGGCAACGAGTAACAAAAGGGCCAAGATTGAAATGAGCGAAAGTTTCATCGTCATATTCCTTTATAAAACAAACATCATTAAATAAATAAGCAGCCAGATAACACCGAGAAAGTGCCAGAACTTGCCCACGTTCATGAGCTTAATCACGGTAAGTTCTTCTTTCTTCTTTAAAACAAATTTTCCAAGCCAAAGAAGAGCAATAAGTCCGAGAAGAATGTGGGCAGCATGGATCCAGGTAAAGGCGATAACCATTGAAGGCACGTTACCATTAGAAACCAAGATTCCCTTCTCCTTCAAAGCAGCCCAGAGGATCCACTGCAAGACCAGGAAGACAATTCCTAGAGCAAAAGTAAGGCTCCAATAAAGACTGCGCTGAGACTCTGACTTTTCCATTTTGAAATAAGTCAGAGAACTTAAACCCATAACCAGTGTACTGAGGAAAGGCAAAAGCTTCGGCATATTTTGAATTTCTACCGGAGGCCAGACCGCAGCGTTTGCACGCACCAAGAAGTACCCTAAAAACAGAGTTGCAAACATCATCCCAAAAGCAATCAACGTTACCGTCATCGCAACTGAGTTCTGAAATACTTTTTCTTCCTGAATCTGCGCTTTTGTGGCCATTATGCTTTAACCAACTCTTCCGTCTGGTATTGAAAGTCTTTACCATCTGTAAGATTTGGGTTCCCTAATTCGTGTGGTCCACATTTAACATGCGGAATTTCTTTAAAGTTATAGTGAGGCGCTGGCGAAGGAATCGTCCACTCAAGCGTTCCTACTTCCCAAGGGTTACTAGATGCTTGAGGGATGTTTTTCCCAAAGATCGTCTTGAAAAAGTTATAAAGGAAGATGAACTGAACTAAGCCCATGGTAATCGCACAGTATGTAACGAACTTGTTAAGCGGAATGAGATTTTGAGTAAACTCATAAATAAATGGATTATAAAGACGTCGGTGCATACCGGCCCATCCCATCATCATCATCCCAGTGAAAATTCCATTTAGAGGAATCATAGTTGCCCAAAAATGAATCTTGGCCAATTTCTCATCCATCATACGACCGAACATTTTAGGGAACCAAAAGTATGTACCCGCAAAACCACCCAAAAGAACTGAAGCAGCCATTGTGTAGTGGAAGTGACCAACTACGAAATAGGTATCGTGTAGATACAAATCGATTGAAGTAGAAGCAAGGTAGAGTCCAGTCAATCCGCCCAAGCCAAACACGAATACAACACCCAACGAGAAAAGCATTGGTGAAGTGAAGCGAATAGATCCCTTCCAAAGAGTTCCAAGCCAGTTGGCAAAAAACACCGCTGAAGGCATTGAGATCAACATTGTGAGGGTCATGAATGACTGAGTCAGAAGTGGTGACATCTGAGTCGTATACATATGGTGACCATAAACAACAGTTGAGAGAATGGTAATCGCAGTAAGAGAAAGTGCTGTCATCTTATAACCGAAAGCAGGCTTTCGAGAGAAGAATGAAAGAAGATCACTCACGATACCCCATGCTGGAAGAATCAAGATATAAACTTCCGGGTGACCGAAAATCCAGAACACGTGTTGGAAAAGAACCGGATCCCCTTTCCCTGAAGTTGCAGCTGCTCCAGCAAGGAAGAAAGTTGTTCCAAAAACACGGTCAAAAGTAAGAAGAATAAGACCCGCACCAAGAACCGGAACGAAAATTGCGTTCAGAATCGATGTAAGCCAGATGCCCCAGATCGTTAGAGGCATTTTGAAATAATCCATGCCAGGAGCACGGAGCGTGATCACAGTCGTGATGTAGTTCACAGCACCCATAGTAGACGAAGCACCAAATAAGAAAAGAGAAAGTAACCACAATGTCTGACCAGCACCTGGAGAGCCAAGAGTAGTAGAAAGTGTTGGGTACGATGTCCATCCACCAGCAGCGGCACCAAGTGGTAAGCAAAGTGAAATCAAAAGCAATGCCCCTGATGCCATTGAGAACCAGAAAGATAGCATGTTCAAGGTAGGGAAAATCATATCCCTGGCACCGATCATGAGAGGAATACAAAAGTTACCAAAAGCCCCAATCAGAATGGGTGTAATGGCAAAGAAAATCATGATTGTTCCATGCATAGTGAAAAGCATGGCATAAGTATCAGGAGGAACCACTCCGCCCGTGTGTGGAAAAAGTAAGTTCCCAATCACCGGAAAAGGCACTCCAGGATAGGCCAGAGTCCAGCGAATGAGCAAGGCCATTAAGCCGCCCACTAACAGAAAGAAAATTCCGTAAAAAAGAAATTGTTTACCAATTACTTTGTGATCATAAGAAATAAGATATTTCGAAACGAATGTTTTAGGTTCGTCGTGAATGTGTTGTTCTAAAAAAGCCATTATTTACTCCCCCACTTCCAACCCCAACGAAGATTGACGTCCTCGGTGTCGTTAGTAGCGATTGCCATACTTTGAGATTCATTAACCCACGAAGCGAAGTCTTCCTGAGTGAGAACTGTTAATTGAGCTTTCATTAAATAGTGATGAGTTCCACACATTTCAGCACAGGCGATTTCGTACTCACCGGCCTTATTGGCGTCAAACCAAAGCTTAGAGAAGCGACCAGGGATCGCATCTGCTTTAACACGAGCATTAGGAAGGTAGAAAGCGTGAATCACATCTTTAGACGTCATCTGAATAAAGATTTTTTTACCCATTGGCACGCGCATATTATTGAGAGTCACTACATCATCAGCAGTATTGAATTCTCCATCAGCACCAGCGTAGCGAAAATTCCATGCCCACTGCTGGGCCAGAACCTGAACCTTAACTGTGTCCCCTGAATCATCAAAATTCCAAAATGACTCTTTCATATCTCGCGAAGAAACTTTGGTGATAACCAAGTCCACTGAAAGGAAAACCCCGACAGCGATAAAAGCAGTAATAAACAAATGCTTTTTCTCATTACCATGAGTGTAGACCGGTTTTTTGTGACGCTTCTGAGAATAAAGAAATGAAAAACCAAAAAGCCCGATCACTACAAGAGCAAACCAGAAAAGGTTTACATAAGTCGTGTAGTAAAAAAGCCATTCGATTAAGTGACCGTTACTAGAAATGTCTTCTGGTGGTTGAAAACTCTCCCAAAAGCTTACTGATTTCGCTGAAATCTCGTAAACATTGGAGATCAATCCAAGAAGACGTTCAGAAAATGAAATGCTCATCCCACAACATCCTGTGAAAAAATTAATATGCAATAAGGTTAACTCATTGAATGGTAACTCAAAGTTTTGGGTTCATCTACTCAAAAGGACTGAAAAATTACCTTAGAATGAGAAGAACTCCGAGCTGAATCGGTAAATAAAAGAGGGTTAAAAAAAAGTAACTGCGTGACCATCTGGTCATCTCGGCCTCCCCTTTTTTAAAACCCAACATCGCCCAGAAAGAAAGTATAACGCCCACCGTTACGGAACTATAAAAGTAAGCTTCTCCTCTCCAGCCCCAAACGTAAGGCAAGAGTCCGTACAAGAGGATCATCAGGCTATAGAGTAAGATGTTTACCTGCAGGAAATGCTTGGAGTGAGTCTGGGCAAAAGTCAAAACCCGAGCGTTCGCATACTCAGATTTCCGATAATAACTGATGGCCATGAAATGAGGAATTTGCCACAGGAACAGAATTCCAAAGAGATAAATCCCAAGACCGTTTACCGAATTAGTCGTCAGCGTCCAACCCATCAATGTCGGAAGTGCTCCAGGCACCGCTCCAACATAAAGAGCATAAGGAGATTTGGTTTTTAGCGGCGTGTAAAAGTAGATATAAGAAAGAGCGGAAAAGAGGCCCAACCCCGCCGTGAGCAAATTGCCAGTAAAGAGGAGAATAATAGTCCCCCCGATTATGAGTCCCCAACCCCAATACAAGGCGACACTTGGATCAAGCCTTCCGGCCGGCAGCGGTCGGTCGCGGGTGCGCTCCATATTTTTGTCTAAGTCTCGTTCAATGTAGCAGTTGATACTCAAACTTCCCGCGGCCTGAAACCAGATGGCGATCAGTGAAAGAATAAGATAAATAAGATTCATCGTCAGAGGCGCCAAAAAAACCCCAACCAAAAGTGTCACCACTACCAGAATAGTTAACTTTGGCTTAAACAGATCCATCAGGTCATTGAGATAAGTCGGTAGCGATTTACCAAAAAAATAAGATTCATATCGGCGCAGACGAACGATGAGATACAGAAGTGAGCAAAAGCTGATGAGCGCCACACCGAAATGCCAGATAATCATTTCGCGGCTGGAACTTCTTCCCATTTTAAGACCAAGCCAAATTTGCGCCACCATAGCAAGCAGTCCGATAGCGGCGACCGGTTTCCATTTAGGAAGATTTTTTAGGAGATAAATAAAAACAAAAAAACCACTCAGAGTAGTCAGAATCCCCATCACCCGGTGGATGAGAGATAAACTTCCGGCCAGAGGAATCTGGGACTGCTCCTGCCAGCACTGCCAAAACTGCATAGTGTCTTCGCAACTGGCGAGCAGTGAAGACTTGCGTAGTATTCCACCGAGAATAAATTGGAAGATAAGCAGGAAAAAGAAAAAGCCCACTACATCTTTAAGTTTGGCATTCCAGTTTGGTTTAAGACTCTCGTCGAAATCCAATTGTCGGGTTCCTTCCAGAGAAGAAAGGAACAACAGCGAAAAAACCAAATGCAAAATGGTTGTAATCGTCGGCAACTGATACATAAAAGTAGCAAGTCCCAGCAGGGATTGCAGAATGATTAAGAATAAGGGCAGCAGAGATTTATAACGAAAATCTCTCCATCGCCCAAACGCCCAAACAATACTGAGGAGCCCCACTAACCCGGCCATGAAACGGTGAAGAGATTCGTAGAAGGCGGGGGTCATATAAAGGGGAAGAAATTCACCAAAACACAGCGGCCAGTCAGGACAAACCAGTGCCGATTTTAAGACTTGAAGTTGAGCACCTACCATCAAAAGAACAATCGTCCCCAGATATAAAGGCCAGAAAATGAAGTTCATACAAACCAATGATAGAGCATGAAATAAACTACGACGCCTGTTACTGAGACATACATCCAGATGGGGAAAGTGATGCGGGCAATTTTTTTATGCTTCTCCCACTCACCTCTGAAAGCGTGCCAAAACGTCTTGAGAATCATGGGTACCATGACAACAGCAAGAATGATATGTGGGAAAAGAATCAAAAAATAGACGATCTTGATCCATCCCAAATCAGGGAATTTTTTTGATGGCACATGAAAATGATAAATTAAATAACTCGTAAGAAAGGCTGCCGACACTACCAGTGCGGAGATCATTAACTTTTTATGAAGTTCTTTTTTTCCATTCTTAATGGCGATAAAACCAGTAAGTAAAAAAAGAGCGGAAACCGCATTCAAAGAAGCATTAAGAGTCGGTAGATCCTGAATTTGCATGGGCCTCTTTAAGGGCACGGTGCTTTTTAATCATCCGAAAAATAATGTAGTACGGGATATAAATCGCGAGGATAAAAAGACCAAGAACCAATGTGGTATTGGAATCCTTCCCGCCCTGACTACTGCCTACGCAGTAGGGACAAGCGAGAAGGTCCGTTACAAAAAATAAACTAATTAAAGCAAAGCTTAATCTTTTCATTATAAAAGATAAATGAAAGTGAACACGAGAATCCAGACTAGATCCACGAAGTGCCAAAACAATCCCAAGATCTCAAGACGATTGTATTCGCCGTTATCATAGTGACCTTTACGGGCATTGATATATTCACAGATTAAATAACCAACACCAGTGGCCACGTGAAGACCATGAAAACCAGTGATGAGGTAAAAGGTAGAACCGAATAAGCTTGGTCCATGAGCAAAAGAAGCAAGCTTAATGCCCTGATGAACTAAGTGGGTGTACTCATAGGCCTGGATGCCCAAGAAAGTTGCACCACCAATGATCGTAACCAATAGCCAATTAAGCATGTTCTTACGGTCACGGGCCTTACAAGCGTCGATTGAGAGAACCATAGACACTGAAGAACAAATAAGAAGAAAAGTGGCTATCCCTGAAAGCGTAATCCCCAAATAGTCAGCAGGATGTGGCCAATCAAGTTTTGAGCGCAAAACTGCATAAGCAATAAGAAAGCCAGAAAAAGACATGGCATCAGTAACGAGGAAAATCCACATTCCGATTTTACCCGGTGTAGCTTTTGCAAATTGAGGATCCACTCCACCGATTAGTGGGTTATGGGAGTGATGAGCACCGTGAGAATGATCGGCCATAATGGAAACTCCAACAGATATTTAAATTGTAATTTGGCTATTCTACACTGAAGCGTCAAGATTTCGCAACCATGCTGAGAAGCATTAATTGGGTATTTTTACTGATTTGTCAGCACCATAAGCTTAGAAGAAACCCATTCAACAACTTCCACATCCTTGATCTCTTTTATCGATTTAGGTGAAACGTAGGTCTGGATGGAAGTCACCGGGGTTGTTTCTTTTTCATTTTTACGCATCAGATTTTCGACTTTCATTACCCAAAACCCTTTACTGTCCGGAGTTAAAGTCACCTTAGAAATGAGATGTTCTTCACGTGCCTGTTTTGAAAGGGGGACATCTTTGAGATGCTTAAATGGTCTAAAACTAGCGCAAAGCTTAATATTAAGCTCCTCATTGGTTTTTTGAACCACGACTTTATCGGGATTGAAGTCGTTTAAAATTTTATTTCGTAGTTCTTTAGGAATATCTGTCCCCTCCACCTCAATGTGGTGATGCCTGATGAAGGAGCAGCCCTTTTGCGCCTTAGGGGCTGCCTGGACCGTGAGAGAGAAAAGTAATAGAGAGAGAGCTAATCGTAATTTCATGATTTACCAGTTTGTTCCACCGTTACGAGCAGCACTTCCGCCACGACTAAAACTACCTTTTGCTCCACCTGATCCACCGGGAGGACGTGCTCCACCTGAAGAGCGCTCTGGACGAGGATTGGCCTCAGTCACCTTAAGGGCGCGACCACCTATATCTTTCCCATTCAGTGTTTCAATCGCTCGAGTCCCCTGCTCATCTGTCGCCATTTCCACGAAAGCAAACCCTTTTGAACGGCCTGTTTCCTGGTCCATAACCACTTTAACGTTCACGACTTCGCCCACTGTTTTAAAAACTTCTTCCAGCTCAGCGGCTTTTAGAGAATAGGATAAATTACCAACATAAAGTCTTTTGCCCATAAATACTCCTTGAGCTTAAATTATATAGTCGGTCTTAGTTGATTTCTAGGGGCAAAATCTTGTCCTTCCCTGCTAATTGTGAGATATAACCCGGCGTATTAAAGACTACAAAGGAACTCTGTATGACACAAAAAACTATGATCGTAGGTAAAGATGCTCCCTTGGAAGACACTATTTCACGCTTAAAAAATAAGCTCCTGGACTGGGGATTTGATGTTGAAGAAGCTTCTTGGTTAAATCCGGTTCCCAACGTCTGGTCAGTTCATATACGCGATCGTTTTTGTCCCTATCTTTTTACAAATGGGAAAGGCTTAACCAAGGACGCTGCTCTGGCTTCGGCCCTAGGGGAGTTCTTTGAAAGATTAAACTGTAACTATTTCTTTGCTGATTTCCATCTGGGCGAGACCATCGCGAATTCGGAATTTGTCCATTACCCTAATGAAAAGTGGTTTGCGTTTAAAGGTGATGAAATGCCTGAGGGATTACTGAATGATGCCTTATGGGAATTGTATGATCCTGCTCGCGAACTCACCCCGGCGCAACTAGTTGATACCAATTCAGGAAATGCTGAGCGCGGGATCTGTGCCCTTCCTTATACTAATGTTATAAATAACCAAACGACCTTTATCCCAATGAACATCATTGGAAACCTCTACGTCTCAAACGGGATGTCGGCAGGCAACACGATGACGGAAGCAAGAGTGCAAGCACTCTCGGAAGTTTTCGAGCGCTCGGTAAAAAATCAAATTCTGTCTGAGGGAATTTCTCTTCCTAATATTCCGCAGGAAGTGCTTAACCGTTATCCCAAAGTAGTTGAGGCCATTGCAGAACTTGAAGCTAATGGTTATCCGATCATCTGCAAGGATGCTTCTCTTGGTGGAAAATTTCCGGTAATCAACGTCACTCTTCTCAATCCTTCGGAAGGAACTGCTTTTGCTTCTTTTGGTGCCCATCCTAAATTTCAGGTGGCACTCGAGAGAACTTTAACTGAACTTCTTCAAGGTCGCCGCCTGGATCAATTGAATGTTTTTTCACCTCCTACTTTTGAACTTGAAGATGTGAAAGATAATTTAAATCTTGAGGCCCACTTTATTGATTCAAACGGACTAATTCACTGGAACTTTTTTAAAGAGACAGCTGACTATGAATTTGCCGACTGGAACTTTGGAGATAAAACAACTCAGGGTGAATACAACGCTCTGATCGATATCTTTAAAAAAATTGAGAAAGACGTCTATGTCATGGACTTTGAACACTTAGGCGTTTACGGGTGCAGAATTCACGTGCCGGGAATGTCAGAAATCTACCAGCCAGAGGATCTTGCCTGGGATAACAATAATGCGAGCTACGACGTCAGAGCACAAATTCTCGGTGCCCATGAATTGTCGGCAGAAGAATTGATGGAACTCCACAATAAACTGGAAGATAAAGGCTTTGATGACATGCTTTTAGTCGCTCATGCTATCGGTATCATACCTGATGCTGGAACATATTGGGCAAGTCTTCGAATTGGTGAGTTCAAAGCAATGGTTGCATTTGCGGCCAAAAACTTTGAGCTGGCCAAGGCCGGCACAGAGTGGTGTCTGCACTTTGCTCCTCTTGAGAAGGAAAGAAAGCTCCTCTACCTTTGCCTCAATACACTTTTACAAATAGAGATGGATGACACTCTTAATGAAAAAGATTTTGTTACAACAGCTGAGCGCATGTATGGAAAAGATCTGCTCGATAAGGCCCAGAAATTGATCAACGGCTTTGAGAAGTTTGATGGTTTGCATGAGTCTGATTTGAATCTGAAAGGATTTGAAATGCACCATAAGCTCATTGCAAGTTATGAGAAATTGCAGAAGGCGAAGAAAATTTGGGCGGAGAAGAAATAATTAAATTGTTGGCAAAGAAATCGTGAAGGTGGTTTGTTTTTCAATTTCATTAAAAAACAAATCACCACCATGCTCTCTCACAATCCCAAGTGATATACTAAGTCCAAGTCCAGTCCCCTGCCCCACCGCCTTGGTGGTAAAAAAAGGTTGAAATAACTTTTCCTGATTTTCTTTAGTGATTTTTGCTCCACCATTACTGACATTGATTATGATGTTTTTATCAACTTTTTCAAAAGAGATCTTCACCCAAAGTTCTTTTCTATCGGTTTCGATCTTAAGTGCGTCTTCAGCATTTTTAATTAAATTGATCATGACCTGAGAAATCTGAATCGGGTTACATTCAATCATGACTTCTGGAATCTCATCGATTCGAAGCTCCACGTACCGTGATTTGAGCATCTCACCGCAGAACCCTAATGTTTCGTTGATAATTTCACGCAGAGAAACTTTCTCTTTGGGCTGATTATCAGACTGCTGAGACAAAAGACGAAGGCCAGTAATGATTTTAGTGATACGCTGAATCGAATTTATTGCACGCGCAGTGTGGGTCTTTAAAGCCTCAACATCATCAAAGTCTTTTTTATCAATTTTTCTTTCAAGCTGCTGAAGACTTGCTGAAATAATCGCCAAAGGATTATTCACCTCATGGGCCACACCCGCCGCCATCTCTCCCAAAGCCGCAAGCCGGGAGGTATGCATGAGTTTTGCCGCTTGCTGAATGTTCGCTTCCTGGCTCTGCAGAAGGTGAGCATTTGATTCTCGCAGTTTCAGTTCTACTTTGAAATTCTGAATGACCTTATACCTGAAATCTCTTACCTGATAAAACTGATAGAACAGATACATCGCATAGGCGAAGATCATGGGTTCCATATGATAAGCATTTTCATGGAATATATCGTAGGTCACTATCACAATTTGAGGTCCCAGGAGAAGCAACTGGAAGCCAACAAACAGCCCAAGGTCCGCTGAAATGGTGATGAGTGAGGCTGAAGTGAAACCAAACATCACGATCATCAACAAAATATAATAAACGCCTGAAAACTTATGTTCAACCGCGCCAGCAGTGAATATAGCTCCCCAACAAAGACCATTAAGCCAAATGTAGAACTTGAGAAGCTGCCACTGGTTTTTAGTAGATGTGCTTTGAGTTTTGATACTCTTAATGAGCATGAAGCGCAGGCCAGAAATTATAATAATAACCCCAGCAAGTGCCATCATCAAAGGAGCAAACTCCTGACAACCGAATTTATTGATTAAAACAAAAAAACCAAAAAGACCGAAGCTAACACAAGGAGCACTTCCCTTATCTGTTATTTCATTCTTCATCATTTGCTTTAAATCGGATTCAAAAGATTCCATTTCTTTATTATCCAGCGTTAAATGAAGACCTGTCAGCTAAAGTATTCTTAAAATTTTTGTACTTTTCCTGTATACTAGAAAAAATGAACCCCAAAAATGATCTTTTTTTTAATCCTGCCTTTAAGTACGACTTTGATTGGAGTGGCCAATTAAAACTAAGAATCGGGCCAGTTCTAGCTTCCAATAAAGATCAGATCTCCCGCAGCCTTCGGGATCTATCGGCAGAAACCATCAGAAATAGATTCATGGGAGGGAAACACGAATTCTCCCCAAGTGAACTTGAATACTTCACGAATCTAGATGGCTGGAACCACTATGCCATTGGGGTTGAGGAGCGAGAGCGACCTCAGAGGGGTGTCGCTATTGCCCGTATGGTGAGATCGACTCTGGACCCGGTGGAGGCAGAAATTGCTATAACCATCATCGATGATTATCAGGGAATGGGACTTGGGACATTTCTCATGAGACTCATTGTTCTGGCAGCTTCAGAAAGAAAGATTGAGCGGCTCTCCTTCACTTTCCTTCCGCAAAACAAAAGCATTCATAAAGTCATCTGCAAGATTGGCCCGGTCAGGGAGGAATCAACAGGACAAGATTTTATTCATCTCTGCATTGATATGAAAGACGTGGACCTTGAGAAAATTAAATCTCAATTGGTGCCGCACCTTCCATCGATTGGTATGTTTCATTCAAAAACTTAAAGTAGACTTTTTTCTTGGCCTTAATTGTTTTAATATAAGAATGAATCAGCGCTGGCTCATCAATCATCAGAAAGCCGATTTTATCCCGCACTTCTTCCCATTTTTTATCCTGAAAAGCTCTTAGGTCCTTGGCAATCTTTTTGAATTTTTTGGTGGCAGCACACTCAAGACTCATCTCTTCACAACGATTTTTAAAATGCGATAGTATTTCTTCCAGCATATCAGGAGTCACGGCCTCAAGTTCCTTGCGGGTAAAACTCATTCCCATCTGAGACAAAGTTGAGCCAATTTTAGTCCCCTCAGGGATAACACTATCAAAGCCCTTGGCCCCCATAATTTTCCCCGGAATAAGAAATCGTCTTGAAAGAACGTCTTCATTGGCCTTATTCATTTCCGAGAACCAGAACAAAGTAATTTCTGATTCACTCTGGTAAACCAAACGATTATGGTTTCTCAGTGGAACCAGCCAGCCCGAACTCTTGCGGGATTTGATATCAATGACTTCTTCTTCGCCATCAAAATCCATTTCATATTCTGAGCGAGTCGTATGTTTACCCGCAACTCCGGGGATCCCAATATAGCCAATCCGCTCTGAGCCCTTCCATTCTGTTTTTTGTGATTCTTGTGGCAGCTTTTCCTGAAGGATATTAAGTTTTCCTTTAAGGGCAAGGCGGTAGAGATTGTGATGAGCGGGATCTTCGAGGTCCAGAGTGAAATGAGTTGTTAGTCTCTTACCATTAAAAAAATGAAGTTTGGCATTGGCAATGGCCACACCAGTTTGAAGTCGGCGCTTCTTTAAATCTTCTTCAGCAATCGAGAGAAGGATTTTTCGATCAGAAATCTTTTTAACCACGACACTGAATAAATTCTGAAGAGTAATACCAGCGGTAAGAATATTGACGGCCATGAACTTAGCACCAACGGAGACTTGAACTCCACCGTAGCGCTGAAACGATCCACGGTCCCCTACTGACCATGTTGAAATTTCTTCTAAATCATCCGGAAGTTTTGGATTGGGTGTTTTTTCATCTTCTGTTTTTTTAAGTCGCACCATGACCTGTCTGGCACCTTTATACGGAACTAATCCCACGGCAATAAAATTGGAGGCAAAAGAAGCACCAATCCCAAGCCCGATTTCCCAGCGTTTGCGTTTCACTTCGATCCATCCGATATCAGTCTTTTGTTCGGAAAAGGAGAACTCACTTCTCTGTACTGGTTTAATGTAATTCGAGGTCGTAGTCTTATAGGCGATATGTCCTAGAGGTCCCACGCTCATTGAAGCGCCGGCATCTCTTGAAATGAGGCTTAGATTGCCTTCCAAATCAACGTAGAGAGGAATATTAAAGGGATTGGCCTGGGTGTTCTGGGTTTCAACGAACTCGAGATCTCGTGAGAGATCCTGGGCCAGGGTCACCTGGGAGAGGAGCAAAAGAATAGGCCAGAGGAGGAGCTTAAACATATCCCTGGATTATGCGGGAAATCTGGTCATTTCTATAGGGGTCTTGAACTTATCACAGGTGGTGACTAAAAAGTGGTCACCCCTCTAAGTATCTAATTCCTATGATTTTTCGTCATTTTTTTCACTTCTTTCCCAATCTTTCTCTTATTCAATCCGATAAAACTTCAATCGTTACAAAAGGATGGATGAAAATGAAAGTTTTTTTACTGCTAGGACTCCTGGTATCAAATGTTAGCTTTGCCACTTGTATTATGATCGATGAAGGTCCTGCTCAATGTAACCAGGGATCTGGTAATGGTCAAAATCAAAGAATTATTCAGCCAGGTCCTGATGCATGTCCTGGTAAGCGTTTAGCAGTATGTCCCAAAAAATCAGGCCTCGCTCTAAAGATCGATCACATTAAAAATGAAGACCGTTGTATTCTGACAAAATGTCACGCACCTGGTGGCGGCGGCTCTAATTCGAATCCTGTACAATAATAAAAAAAAGAAGGGACCATACTGGTCCCTTGCTTTTGAAGTCACGAAGTTGGCAAGTTTTCTCAATCGCCAAGGTCGGATTATAGAAGTGATTTTAGTTGATCAGACGAGAGGCTATTGTGATGAGGATTGGCCTCATGCAAGTGCTCCGTCTCAGAGTTGGTTCCCCAAATGTAGGTATCGAAATCCTGATCTAAATTAAGACCCGAAAAAAACTCAAGGTTGTTCTTAAAGTGCTGTTCAGTAATAACCTGATGTTTATAAGTCTGGAAGTAGCCTTTAAGGAAGGCCTTAAGACCACCCATATCCTGAAGTCGGTAATCCAAATAGGCCATAAAAGCTGCACCTAATGCGTAGGCGCGCTTATCCGTGTTTCTCTTGTAAACCGACTGACCACCAAGATCACTTCCGCCAAAACCCGGAGTGGGGTTTCTCTGATAACCTTTGTCGCGCCAGCTAGCAATGGCTTCATCAATCCAGCCAGAGTTACCATTGGCCGGCATTACACCTTTAGCAAAATACGAGTGAAGCATTTCATGATCAAGGGCCCCAAACGAAGTTGCGGTAGCACCTGAATGCTCCATTCCGCCGGTCCCGATCATTGTGCCATAGGCGACAAAACTGTCATGGGCCCACGGACCGTAGTCCTCTTCAAGTTCTTTAATTACTCTTAGAGCTTCGGGCTTAAATCTTTTTGTGCGTCTCTTCCATGGAGAATAAACTGTCATGGGAATTTCTTTGCCAGAAACTGACTGGTAAGAAAAATCCAATCGTCTCATCCATTTCTTTGGAGTCAGGTGATAGAAGGGACAAGAAACTGTGAAGTATTCAGGGAATTCGATTTTCCAACTGACAGGAGAGATCTGAGTGACTTTACCGTTAGTATAAAAATCCTGACTGGCTTTTTCCACGCCTTCGAAATTCACGTTCAAAGTCATTTGATACTGATCGTACTCAAAGTTTGAAGGAACATACTGCTCTAGAAATAAGCGGTCTTTCAAATCACGGATCCAGAACGCACTTGATACCGAACCGAAGTTTGTATGAAATGAAACGTTGGTATCAATGGTATTTTCAACTTCAAGGGTATGGACACCAGGAAGGACTGAAGTCGTAAGCTGTCTTAACTTTGAAACTCCACCGGGAAATGAAATCAAATTTTGTTTCACTTTTTGACCATCAAGTCTGACTGAATCTGGAATAGGAACAAGATCAAACAGGGGCTTTCCTGCGGTCTTGGCCTCAAAAGATATTTTTGACTTCACCGTCGTCACTTCATTAACCAGATCGTAAGTGATGTTATATTCAGCAGTCTTAAAATCAACAAATACCGCCCGGCCAGTTTTGGTATCAAAGTCTGGTGGTGATAAATGAAGATTAGCGTAAGCGCTGGTTGAAAGAAGGGCCGCCCCTAAAATCAATTTTTTCATAGATGATCCTTAGATGTCTTGTACTCGCAAGCCTTAGTGAGAAACCATTTAAAAACTGGAAAAGTTGTTCCAGGCAGAGACTTCTCTGGGTGATACTGCACACCAAGTGCCGTCATATCCGTATATTCGATTGCTTCAGCAATTTTACCATCATTAGAAAACGCACTGACGTTTACATTGGAGAAGTCATTTCTATGGGCTTCATAGTAATCGACTCTTATTCCCTGGTGATGCATTTCAAAACCAGAGAATTTTTTATTTCCGTAAAGAGAGCTCATTAAGCTTTCTGATTCAGTAACATTGATGCGATCAAATTTGTACTGACGATTAGGAATCCCAAGTTCTGTTTTGATATCAAGGTAAAGCGGCAATCCTTTTGCCACTGACATCATCTGCATCCCCCGGCAAATACCAAGGAGTGGAAGTTTCTTATATTGTGATCCAAAAGTTAAGAAAAGTTTTAAAAGAGTGAATTCAAAAATGTCTCTCTTTTTTCCTTCCTCAGTGAGTTTTACCAGGTGCATGTTATTTTCGGTGTAATCTCTTAATTCATCAGTCACATTTTTAAGATAAAACTTAGGATGAATGTCGGCGCCGCCTGGAATCAAAACAGAATCCACCATTGCGAGGGATTCTGAGACATCTTTATTCAATCCAATATTAATGATTTTAACTCTGTAGCCCAAACGAGCTGCTGCTGCCTTTAAACGTGAACGCGTAAAAAAATCACACTTATAAGTGCAACCAATCACGATTTTCTCACTCGCCGGAAGCTGACATGAGGCCTGCACAAATGATGTGGTGAAGAGTATGGTGGCAGCCAGCAAGAATATTTTCATGAAAAGACCTTTTCTTTTATTTTAAAACACTCTTACTTCGAGACAAACCATGACCTAAATAAGGCAAAAACTACTCTTTCGTGAACTTAATCAAACCTATGCCGAGAAGCGTCATAGAAAAATCAGCATCAGTCAGGGTCGCTTGTTGATAAATTTCGCCCTGAGGTCCAATGCCCGGAGCGCCGTAAAAGAGCGCGTCCTGGTCCTTGTAATCAACTCTCGCCAGACCTTTATCAGTTTTAACAATATCACCCTGAGTAAGGAGTTTTCTCAAAGCACCTTGCTCATAAACCCAGAGGGCCTTTCTTTTTTCCAGATCAACGCCGCGAAAAGCTAAGACTCCATTTCTCATTTTTGGTGAAAAATAATCAAACCCCATGAGGTCTTTTCCTGCACGGGCCACTTCCGTAACCTTCCCCTCTTGAACGATGACCAAAGCTTCACCCAAGTCATCAGTCACCACCATCGCCACAGCGGCTCCATCGATAGCGTATTGATGGCGAAAAGATTTATAAGGAGAAGCGGGATCAGCATCACGATCTTTAAGAATTGTTTTAAATTGGCCATTCCATAATAGCAGCTCATCAGGGGCATTCTCGCTGGTACTCTCTCGTCTGACTTTGATGATAAAATCTCCGTCCACTGATGATACTGGCGGAAAGATGTGAGAAACGTCTTCAGCATACATGGATGAGACAATGTGATTTTTCCAGCCCTGAAGTTTCTTGCCATCATCTTGCAGTCGATAAATGTAACTCTGCCCTCTGACTGCCGTGAAGGAATCAATCAGCGCATAGGCCGGGCCAAGATTTTTGAGATTGATAACGTTCAGATTATTATCCTGAAACTCATACAGATGGCTGACACCAGCTTCACTAAACTCATACCAATTGGTTTTTCCTGCGACTTCTTTGGGATGAGAAAACATCCCATACTCGCTGAAGGCCACCAGCTTAAATTCCGGGGCCCACTTCACCATCTGCGCCTGACCATCTCCATTGGTACAACCCAAGAAGACACCTTCTTTAGTCGGTTGAGGCTCTGAAGTAAAACAGTACAGCCCCACCGGAGCATTGAAGGAATCACTGCCTGAGTAGCGAGCAATGAGTTCAGGCTTCCCATATTGAGCAAAAGAGTTGAGTGAAAATAAGAGCAGTATTGAGATTGTTTTCATCTTTCCAGTATAACTGTAGTTTTTTGTGTCAATTCCATCATTTTCTTACCGATACCCTTATTATGAGGAAAGACCCTATCCTTGAGCTTTCGGCTCAATTAAAAGATATCGCTAAGGATTTAAGTTTCCTAGGCCACCCTCGTTATCCCCTCAAAACTCTCACCAAAATTTTTCCGCAGCATCATAAATTTATTGATGAACTCGAAGACGTCAGTGTGCCCTTCGGTGTGAACGTCAAATCAAAACGTCTGGCGATGGATCAATTCCTTAAAGACCTGGAAGTGGCCGAGATATCGCAGGACATGAAAAAAGTTTTTACTCAGAGGGTTGAGGACTATCACACACTGCTCTCGATGATGGAAAATTTTGACAATGTTTTTTTCTATGACCACTGTGTGAAACTTTACGGAACATCTCATCAATCAACACAAAATAATTCATTCCTCTATTTCCTGGAGAAGATCCCCGATTTTTGTGTTCCAGATGTAAGTGAAAAAACTCTTCAGGGTGAGGCGGCCAGGAATTATCTGAAGAACCGACTACTGGAAACCTTCGAGGACACGGATGTTGATGTCAAAGCTTCGACCTCTCTGCTGTCTGATTCTTCCGCAGGAAGAAGAGTCTTAAAACTTAATCCCTACAAAACCTATTCAACACAGGCCTTGGATATTTTTTTAGTCCATGAAGGTTGGGTGCATCTGGGGACTTCTTTGAATGGAGCTGCTCAGACCGAGCACCCCTGGCTTTCCACCTGGGCCCCAAGAACGACGTTTCTGCAGGAAGGATTAGCTGTTCTGACGGAACTCATCACGGGTTGCATGACTCACGAGCGCTGGAGCAAAGTGATGCTCAGGCATCTGGCGACAACCATGGCCGAACGTGGATCCAACATCCAAGACGTCTACTCATTTTTGCGACATCACGACATAGAAGAACTTGATGCTTTCAAGCTGGCACTCAGGGTTTTCCGAGGAGTGCCGCTTGACGGCGGAATGGCCTTTACTAAAGAGCTTCTCTACCTTCATGGAATGGTTCAACTTCTCTACCATCTGCAGTTTTATCAAAAAGATCTGCGCTCCCTTTGGGTAGGTAAACTTTCTTTTGAAGAACACGTTATTTTGATGAATCATCCAAACGACATGAATGCAAAACTTCGCTACTTCCCTTTGGGCCTTGAAGACCCTTTGGTCAAAGAGCGCCTGAGAAAACTTCAGGAACTTTCTTATTCATTATTCAGGACGGGTTTTTTATAAGCATGGTAGCGACCTGAACAAAGGCGCCATACATCTGCTCTTGAATCTCGGGTTTAATCACCGATTTTGCCAATGCCTTTTTCATGCAATAGAGCCACTGCTCAGCTTCTTTAACCCCGATGGGAAATGGATTGTGTCTCATCCTGAGACGAGGATGACCAAATTTTTCCAGGTAAAGCTGTGGGCCGCCTAACCAACCAGAAAGAAAATATTTGAGTTTATGAGCGGATTCGGAAATGTCTCGGCCTGCATGAGTCGCAAAACAATCTTTGGCAACCGGATCAGTTGCCATGATTTGGTAAAAATCATCGACTAATTGATCAATGACCTCTTGGCCACCAACGGAGTCGTACATTGATTAGATTAACCAGATGGGACCAGTAGGAGTTACTCGGTCAGAAAGATCAACTGTAACCGCCTTAGAATCACCTACGCTATCGATAGTGGCTTCATAACCATCAAGAACACCGCCACCCAAAACATCATCATGAGTTTTATTTACCCAATTAAGCATTTCTTCAGGATTCCATGCCTCAAGGTGAATGTGAGCTTCTTTGCTCGACCACTTCGCGGCCGGATGAGAAAGAATTTTTAAAATATTCACTTTTTTGCCAGTCAAAGGTCCACCAACAAAACGTTTAGGAACATCAATAATGTTTTGCCACTCTTTGGTGAAGGCTTCCATCAGCCCGCCGACTCTTAAAAAGCTTACGGCAAAAGCAGAACAGCCTGCGCCCTCACCTTTTAATGGATCGGCCTGAAGACCAGAATAAACCTGGCCATAGCCACGCTCGACATACTCACGCTCATATTGAAGCATGCGCTGGCAAGTTGTTGGGTTGATCAGGGCGGTAAAAGTCCCACGACGCTTAGACCCTTCATAAGGCGCCATATCTCTCAGAATGCCTTGATCCGTTTCATATTTTCCGCGGTAGGTATGAAACATGACCCCCATGCCGTATTTCTGTTTAAAAATAAGATCTCGCTCTCCCGAATCATCGACAGAAGTCTGGCCACGGTAAATATGCTCACCGGTTGAATTACAGTTGATCTCTACAAAGACGTGACTAATGGAGAAGGCCCGTTTCCCATGAGTGTTGGCGAGTGAATTTTTAAGGGTGGAAACAGTCATTTTCCAAGGATTGGCCCAGTTAATTCCCAAGGGAGAACGGAAAATATGTAAGCTCACACTGTCAGCAAAGACCTGCGAAGATAGGAGGAGAATTAAAATACAGACTATTTTGCTCAAGATGGCTCCAAATTTTCCGGATGGATTAATGCTTTTGTTAAAAACCAAGGACTCTTATATAATACAAGTACGAAATTTTTCGTCTAGTTAACATTTATCAATAATGAGGTTTTATCATGAAAGTTTTGTCATTTCTGACTCTTGCGGCCCTTCTATCGATCTCTTCTTGCTCACACATGGGGAAATCATGCTGTGCAAAAAAAGAAGCTTCTTCGTGCGCTAAACCAGATTGCAAACAAGCTTGTTGTGACAAAGATAAGAAGTGCAATGATGGATCATGCTCTGAAGAAAAGAAAAAAGAAGACTGTAAAGGTGAGAGCTGTAAGAAAAAAGCTTAATTTCGCTTAAGGGGATTTGATGAAATTTATAGCAACGCTGCTACTCCTTCTTTCTATGAGAAGTGAAGCTAACGTATGTGATCAGGACGCAAAAAAGTTTTGTGCTGGAACAGATCCGGGCAAAGGTCAGCTGGCCAAATGCCTGGATGACTATCAAGGACAACTCTCCCCTGCTTGCGAAAAAGAATTGAAAGACTTCAAAACAAAAACGGGACAAAAGAATCCTTGTTTTGAAGAACTCGCTAACTTCTGTGCTGATATTCCAACTGATAATCGTAAACTTGAGTACTGCCTCATGAAAAATGAGAATCGCCTTGGTGCTAAGTGCTTGGCCGACTTCAAAACGAAAAAGTCGAACATCATCGTTAAGGACGTATGCGCTCAGGACATTGTGAATACTTGTTATTCAACAATCTCTGAACCTGAGGCAGCAACTTCAAGATGCCTTATCAAAAACAAAAACAAGCTCAGTGGATTTTGTAAAAAGATCGTGGACAAAAAAATCGGAGAAATGAAACAAGCCAACCCTTGTTTTGATGAAACTGAGAAGTATTGCCCGACTCAAATTCAATTCGTCGATATTCATGAATGCATGGAAAAGAAACTCAATGTCCTCACTCCGAATTGCAAAAAAGTGGTTCAGGAAGAGATTAACAAAGAGCAGGCCAATCCCTGTTACATGGATCTGAGAAAACATTGCAAAAGAGGTTTAACAGCGACTGATCAGCACCGCTGCCTCACGGTCAACGAAAAAGAGTTATCCAACTCGTGTCGCCAGTTCCGGGTGAATGAATCCCAGAAACTTAAAAAGATGGTAGATGTTTGTGAACCGGACCGCTTGAAACTTTGCCCCAAAGCACCGTTTCAGAACGGAATGATTCTTAAATGCCTCAAAGAGAACATCAATAAAGTTAATCCGGCCTGTAAAGCACTTCTCTAGAAATTAATTCTCTTTATAAATTCGCGGCAAGAGGTGGGGCAAACTCCCCACCTCTTCAACCTGATGCCTGATCCATTCCTGAACGACCTCAGGTGGAAATTGTTTGGTGCGGATATAATAAGTTAGGAGTGGACCAATAATCGGAGCGTCTGAACCAAGAATACTCTTCACGCGGTAAAGAGTCCCCTCTGGATGAGCCTCGAAAGTGTGCTCGATCCGCCCAAAACTGAGAGGCCCCATGACGGGAATAACTACAAAACCATTGTCACTAAAAGATTCCACTCGCCCGGTTCCCTTGCTCAAATAAGGCCCAAATCTTTCTTGTCGATACACTAAGGCACCAACACCCATTCCTTCAGATCCGTCTGTCGCGGGACCGACAACGCGAGTCTGGCCATGCTCAGTCAGATGGAACAAATGGTAATAATCATATTCTTTGGCCTCTATGGTAGCCTTTCCTGACGCAAGATTTCTGTACCACCATGAAACCATTTTGGGTGTGATCCCTTTTAGAATGGGATGTTGAATTTCAATCAAAATTTTACCATCGGCCATGATCTCTGTTTTATAAATGGCTTCGCTTAATTTGGGATAATCCCAGAAATGAGGACGGGCCGCTTCAATTTCAAACTGAGGTTTGGGCAGCGAAAACAAGACAATCACTGCGATGATAGGAAGAGAGATGAAAGCGATGAGAAACTTTTTCAAGTGAAGGCTCCCGGCGGCATTAAATAATATTTAAATACAGCTTAAGACCATCCTCAATTTAATGTCAAACACACAAAAGAAAAGGGCCCATTGCTGGGCCCTTTCGTAGGAAATTAAATAAAATGTTTCGCCAGGACTTCGGCCATTTTCTCCGGCGTCGTCCCGTTCTTCGAAGCCGCAGCTTCAAGCACAGAACTCATATTGCCAGCTGAGTGAGCCGCTTCGATCGTTTTAAGATCGACACCGATCATTTCAGTGATGTAAGCATTCGTGTCTTCATTAGTAAGCGCTCTTTTAGAAGCAAACTTACGAAAGTGATTTGAAGCTTTTGCAACCTTAAGTGATCGTTCAGCAGAGAGCCCAAATTTGCCCTTCACTTGCTTGGCCATTTCAATGATGAGGTACTGCTCAACAACTGCAGCACGCTTCAATGTATCTTTGTTAGTCAGTGAAGTTTCTTCGAAAAGAAGTTTCCCATTAGCTACGATTCCACGGGCCGTTGATTTAGGAGCAGCAATTTTTGAGTAATCAAACATATCGTTGTGGGCCATCGAAAGAAGATTCGCGTAGCCTTTAAGAGCTTTTGACTTACCAACGGCAAAAGAGCCATCATAGTAACCGTCATCATAACCAACGTCGTAGCCGTCATCAAATCCATCGTCATAACCCATATCATAGGCAACATCTACACCGTCGTCGTAGCCCATGTCGTAGCCATCATCTACGCCATCATCGTAACCCATGTCGTATCCGTCATAGATGCCATCATCATAACCGTCATTATAACCAACATTATAGCCATTGTTATAAGCAGCGGTGACTTGTGGAGCAAACGTCGCCTGTCCGGCAGCGTAGCCTGAGTTGTATCCCAGATTGATTCCTATCGCCTTACCGTCGTTAAATCCGTCAGCGTAAGTCGCGGTGGAGAAGTAAATCTCCGCGCGCTCAAAACCCGCTTCATCACCATCTAGATAACCATCATCATACCCTTCCTCATACCCATTGGCGTAGCCCTCGGCTTTCCCGTCGGCCAAACCCTGAGCGTAACGATCGCAGGAAACGGATAGACCTAATAAAGAAACTGTCGCAATCATTGCTAAAAATTTTTGTGCTTTCATACTACCCTTTTTATTCCCATAAAAAAGGGCCCATTACTGGGCCCCTCATTTTCAATCAATCAAAAATCAGAGACTAGATAAAGTGTTTAGCAAGAACTTCGGCCATCTTCTCTGGAGTTGTACCGTTCTTAGAAGCAGCAGCTTCAAGAACAGAACTCATGTTACCAGCTTCGTGAGCAGCTTCGATCGTTTTAAGATCAACACCGATCATTTCAGTTACGAAAGCGTTAGTATCTTCGTTTGTAAGAGCTCTCTTAGAAGCAAACTTACGGAAGTGGTTAGAAGCTTTTGCAATTTTAAGAGAACGTTCAGCTGAAAGACCGAACTTTCCTTTAACTTGTTTCGCCATTTCGATCACAAGGTATTGCTCAACAACTGCAGCACGCTTCAAAGTATCTTTGTTAGTAAGAGAAGTTTCTTCGAAAAGAAGTTTCCCGTTAGCTACGATTCCACGAGCTGTTGATTTAGGCGCAGCGATTTTTGAGTAATCAAACATATCGTTATGGGCCATAGAAAGAAGGTTAGCGTAGCCCTTAAGAGCTTTCGACTTACCAACTGAGAATCCACCATCATAGAAACCATCGTCGTATCCAACGTCGTATCCATCAGCAAATCCATCATCGTAACCAAGATCGTATCCATCAAGAACACCATCGTCGTAACCCATATCGTAACCATCAGCTACACCATCATCGTAGCCCATGTCGTATCCATCAAGAGTACCGTCATCGTATCCGTCGTCATAACCAACGTTGTAACCGTTAGTGTATGCAGCAGCAATCTGAGTAGCTGCTGTAGCCTGACCAGCAGTGTAACCAGTGTTGTAGCCTTGAGTGATACCGATTGCTTTACCGTCATTGAATCCAGCATTGTAATCAGCTGAAGCGAAATAAGCTTTAGCACGCTCATAACCTGCTTCGTCACCATCTAGGTAACCATCATCGTAACCTTCATCGTATCCAGTAGCGTAGCCTTGGGCCTTACCATCGGCTAAACCTTCAGCATAACGATCGCTACAAGCGACGGAAAGGCCAAGAAGAGAGACAGTGGCAAGAATTGCTAAACCTTTTTGTGTATTCATATTTTCTTTTCCCTTTTCGAAAAAAAGACCCAGGATGGACCTGAGAGTTAATAAGTCGCGTTCAAATAACACATCGAGTCGCATCCTGCTATACACTGTGTAATGTTGACAAAAGCAATTCGCTTGCCAACTTTTCAGGATCACTTTGGCCCCGAAAAGCTCAATATGACGCAGCGAACGGAGAGGTTTTGGCCCCGATCAATGGAGACAAAACGACTATGCTATTACATTCAATTTTTATTTCATGTCGTAAGTTCGGATAAACCATTCTTTGTCTTCTAAACATAAGAAGACGAATTCATGAGAGCCAGCAGCTGCAGAGAACGATGGATTAAGCGCCTTGCAGGCCATCTCTTTTGAGGCCGGCACAATTAATGAGTTCTTAATTGAGGCCACAAGCTTGCCTTGCTGCTCTTCAAACAGGTAAACACGGTTAGCGGTTACCGCTGTTGAATCAACGTAGAGCGCCGGTGACTGAACACCATCACGATTGAAGATAACCGGGTTATACAATTCAGATAAAACCTTATCCGACAAAAAGCTGTAACGAAGCTTAGGTCGTGAAGACTTTGTGACTTTACCATTAATGGTCGATAGACCAATCAATTCATCACGAGTTTGAAGCACAGAGAATTTCTGCTCCCCTTTCTCGAAACTTACTATGTGGCCGGCCATAATATCTGTTTCAGACTCATGAGAATAATTTAACTGAGAACTCTGCTGATCATTTTTAGTTGTCACAAGTTTGGCGCGAGAGCGGTCATAAATATTAAGGAAGGCGTCGCCAGAAGCATCGAGACCAGTCGGTGTGATTGAGAACAAAGTATCGACACCTTCGGTTTGAAGCACAATCTGTGGCAGAGCTTTTCCACGAAGAGCTTTCTTCGTATCAAAAGTAGAAATAAAAATTTGTCTTTTTGTCCCCTGACCGACACTCATCACCACACGAAGCTCCCCTTTCTGAGCATTCTCAATACTAATAGGGAGAAGATTTTCCACCAAAACAGTTTCAAACCATTTAGCATTCAATTCTTTTTTAACGTTTTCTTTCCACACATTGGTTGTCAATGAGCGAATGCGAAACGACTTGTCTTCAATTTTTGGTTCTAAGTAATAAAGTCGCAGCTCTTTGCTACTGTCCCAGCGACCAAAGAAATCCAGCGACTGATCTACTTTAGGTAACTGACCCTCAGTGAAGAAGGCCGGAACCATCATCGCACCCAGCACAGGATGATCCATGCGCGTGAAACTCAGAGAGTTCATGTTGGCAACGGTCAGGTCAAGAGTCACTCTGACGTTTTGGAACTTCTCCCAAAGTGGTTTCATCTCATCATTATAAAAAGAAAACTGAAAGAACTTCCCTTTCTCATCTTCATGAACTGCCTGAACCAGGTAATCTTCTTTACCGTCAAAATTAAGATCCAGACGGATGAAATTCACAAGAGTTGAAAAGTTCTCAAGCACAATTTGTCTGGCCGCTTGGGATATTTGATTACCCTTACGAGTAAAGACAGATAACTCAAGCTTCTTTTCCTCTTTGATCGTTCTACGAACATAGAACTCATGTTTTGTGCTCTTGCCATATGAATCAATGGTACTCAGGTAAGGAACAATTTTTCCGTTAACGACGTTCCCCAAAGGAAGAGCATTCTGAGTGAAGACAAAATTATTTTTCTTAAAAGCAGCTTCCAAACGAATATCACGAACAACTGGCAAATCATTAACAAATGACTTCTCGCCTTCAGCACTAGTAACAGTAACTTTAATGCTCACACTACTCTCAGCATTAAGGTTCGTGATTTTAACCGAGAAAGGTAGATCTTTGACTTCAGCATTCTTCAAGTTCTCGATCAAAAGAGATTCAGTTTGAAATTCAACTCCGGCAGAAAGACTTTCTACTTTAACCTGGATGTTCTGAGTTTCCACCCCGAAATTTCTAATTGGGATGATCAGCTTCGTCTCAGTGCGGTCAGACCCCAGAACAATCTGACGAACGCGCTTAAGCACAGGGCGAACAACTGGGCCTTGAACTTTTTGAGAGAGTGCTTCCCAAGTGGCGACTCCACCCATGATGAATTTTTTCTTGTCACTATTTTGGGCCGACGAATACAGACGAGCAAAGACTTCATCAATTTTTAGTTCCGGCTCCTGGGCCTTAGCAATGGAGATTAATCCTGCAAGAATTGGAGAGGCCTGAGAAGTCCCGCTTTTAATGTCGTATCCTGGAACAGAGAAAAACTCTGGCTCAAAGAGTGTGGGATTAAGACTCAAGATACCTTCGCCTGGGGCAAGAGCATCAACATGACCGCCGTAATTGGTAAACCCTGCAAATTTGCCATCCAAAGTAGAGGCTGCAGTACAGATCACACCATCATAAGCACATGGAAAAAGCGGCTCTGATGAATTGTTATTCCCAGCTGCTGCCACGATGATCACATTTCGTGAGAGAGCATAATAAACGGCATCTTTTAAATGTTTCGTTTCAAGCGAACGAGGCCATCCGAGACTCAGGTTAATAACATGCGCTCCCATATTGGTGGCATAGATAATACCTTGGGCAAATGATTCAGATGAATTGATATCAGATTTAGAATTTGAGTCTCTCATCACCTTGACCGGCATGATGAGGGCATTGGGATTCACACCAACGATACCAAGTCCATTGTTGGCCGCTGCAATAATACCTGCAACGTGAGATCCGTGACCATCATTATCCTGAGGAGTTCTCGCCTCGTCTGAGTCAATGGCTTCAGTGAAGTTCCACCCGTGGCAATCCCCAGGCAGTTTATTACTGTCATTATCGACTTTGGGATCAAGTCCGCACTCTTTCTCATTTTTCCAAAGATTTCCCTGAAGATCAGGGTGATTGAGATCCACTCCTGAATCAAGAACTGCCACAATTGGGCGGCCCTTAGGAAGATTTGTGTAGATATTTTTCCATCCAATATCCTTGCCGGTAACACCGATCAAAGGAATATTATGAATATCATCCTTTTCACGAACATATGACTGGCCCTGGTTCATCAAAGACCACTGATAAGGAAAAAGCTCATCTACCACTAATCTTTCAGAATTGGCCGCTGGCTCAATCGAGAGCTGAGTCAGCTCAAACGTATCTTCTACACTTTTAACCCAAGCTAATTTCTCTAATTCGCCCTTAGAGATGCTGCCCGAGACACTATAGAGTCTGGATAAATAGGCATCACTATTTTTAATCCATGGGTGGATCTTGATGCCTTTAATCTTGGCCAATTGAACTGAAGTGAGCTGCTGCTTTGCCTCGACAACAAATCTGCCGGCATGGGCCAGTGATGAAGCGAACAATAATGCGATTAATAGTGTTTTCATATTATATTAACCTCTGCATCATCCAGTTAATAAAGAATTCACCTTCAAGCATATCTGTTGTCTTTTGCATTTGAATCACTGGTCCGAGAATTCGGGGAGAGCCAAACTCACCCAACGAATTGGAAATGATTGGGCGATCCCCATCCTCATCCCCTTCTCTGAAGCCCGAAATCTTAGAAGTCACGTAGATGTTCTCTTCGCCGCCCACCAGTTTCACTATTCCTGGAAGATAAACCGACTTCTCCATAAAACTAATTGCCTTAAGAAGATTTTTGTTAGCGCGGTCATCTTTATTTTTCAGATCCAGTTTTCTGAAACGTTTAAGCAGTCTTAAAAATTTATTAACACCGGTTTCAAGATATTTATCGTCCGAGAAGTCTTCGTTTTCTTTTTCTTCATCAACATTGGGATTAACCACTAATGAGTTCTGGATCTTATGTTCAAGAAAGATGCGTTTGATACGGTTTTCTTCCAGCGTTAACAAATGCTCAAGTCCTTTTTGGTAAAACAAGATATTAACACTAATGTTATAGAGATAAATCTTGCTCGTATCTTTCAACACAGGCGCATTAAAGAACTGGAACTTATACTGGTGTCTAATTTCTTCCAAAAGCTCCTCGGCCTTCTTCCTCTTGATACTCCAGCCATTCCAGACACGAGAGAGGCTCACGAAAGGCTCAATGACATCGCCTTTATTGTCCAGTTCCTGATCCAGCGTTAAAAATTTAGTTTTGGCCTGACCTTTAAAGGAATAACCAGGGTTAGTTCCCGTTGCATCCGATAGACCTGCTCCCTTATCAAACAACATCCCTACCCAGTGATTAATGACAGCGTTAACATAGGCCTGGTAGTTTCTACCCTGAGTGAGTCCATAATAATGACGACGAAAGTATCTTTCTTCGCCAACTGGATTCGTGACAGAAATATTTGTCGATGAATTCTGCTTAATCCACTGCCAGAACAACAGATTCATTGAAGGGGTGCCTTCCTTAAAAGCGTGCTTTAAGATATAAGGTTTAACCTCATTTTCTTCCATTTCACCGGTTGAAGAATGAACAATAGCACTTCTGAGAAGCTGAGCATTTTTAAGAACTTTCGGATTTTCTTTATTTAAGTCTAAAGAAAAGAATTTCACTTTCGCGTGTCCAGCGGACTTCTTAAATGAAAGAGTAAGAACTGGGATAAGGGTATCGACATTAAGTCCCACTCCCACTGAGCCCTTATGTCCGATGTCTTTATAAATGTGAAAGCTATCTTCTGATTTTCTGTGAACATGAAAGCGCGACATAACAACATGTCCGGCGTTTACACCCACCGCTACAGATAGAAGTTTCCCGTAGACGTTGGCACCGGCCTGCACGCCGCCGTTGGTAGCGATTGAATCCGTCACTAGGATCGATTCACCGATATTCATGGCATCTTTGAAAGGCTTAAGGGACTTCTCTACCGCTGCTTCACGCTGCTCCTGAGTCGCGTTCTCATCTACGCTAATTGAAACTGCTTCATGAAGTTTTTTACCAAGATCCATTTTTACCAAAGGAACAAAAACGTTTTTAAATGGATATTTGAGGGATTTTTTAATGTTAATGACAGGACGCAAATGAGCGTATGTTCTGATATAAGTCGCCTGGGCCCCACCAGCAACACTAATAGGCATGGCCCCAGCGGCAATTCCCATGGTTCCAGCATAAACGCCGGCACTCATACTCACACCGACTGTATCCACTAACTGGACTAAATTATCAGTTCCTAAATAAGTACCTGTCACAAGATTTCTGGAAAAGATCAGGTTCCCTCTGAGGGTAGGAAAAATCCAGGCCTTGACTGGCATTTCAACTGGCTTCTGGTCCAGGACCGACTGGGCAACAGCATCGGCCATATGTTTTTTGTATTGTTCAGAACTTAATTTATCAATGTCAGTGCCTAAATAAGGGAGTTGATTAATCTGAGACAGAGCAATTTCCATGGCGGTTGAAATCCCACGGGACTTAATCCACGACTTCATATCCGAATCAGAAAGTGGTGATTCCGGGTCACCATGAGCAAAACGACTGGCGTATCCTGGCCATTTTTGAACTGTTAATTTCCCATCAATCAATTCAAGACCGTTATTAATGTCGCTTTCTACTGGCAATTGTTCAGCATCAATCTTAAACAGTTTCATCACAGAGTTACGTCTTGATATAATCTTCTCAAGCATGATCTGCTGAACAGCCTTAGGAGTATTGGTCGAAGCAACGATCTCTTTCCAGTCGGCCCGTGTGAGTTTTTCAATACGACGTGTGATCCAACGAGCGTCGTCCCAAGTACATTGAAATTCTTCTAAATTATCTAAATAAAGAGACACTCTATTGTTGGCCACAACTCCTGCATTCCAACGAAGCATATTGATACTTTCAGTCAAATTCACAACTGAAAGAGGAACTGCCAATGACGACAAAAGGCGGCGACCCTGAATCATGTCGGGAGTGATACCGAAGGCAAGGTTGTAGATGTTGACGTTAGAATTCATCACTACTAAATCCTGAAGAACCAGCTTGTCGCCTAAGTCCTCCACAATCCAATTTTTGGGAGAACCGGCATAAGCAACATTTTCCAGATAAGAAGAGAAGATTTTTTTCTCTGACTCGTCTTTGAATTTAATCACAACTTTTGGCAGATATTTAATATCTGGTATTTGATACCCGAGTTTTCTCAAGAGGCTCTTATACAAAAGAGATGTATGCACTGTTTTGCTTAACATCATGGTATAGAACTTATTCTCACCATTTTTGTTAAGGATATTAAAACGGAAAATCCCAGACGGGGAGAGAACTGGCGAATGGTAAGTCACTTCATCCATTTCATTGATTGGCAGGGTTTCAAGTGGAAGCTCTTTGACGAATACATTCTTCCACAAGTCACTTGTAGCATCAGGATTGAGAGTCGAGAGGTCAAATTTTCCACGAGAATTTTCAAAGAGTTCATGAACTTCATCCGGGAGAAGTAGTTTCCCGTTTCTAGTTAAGTCTACCGCTGGATCGTTCATATATTTGGTCGGTATTCCCCTGTCCTGAGCAAAGCTCAGGGTTGACCAAAGAATGAATAAAAATAGCGATAAACGCTGCATGAGAAGTTCCTTAAAAATAAAGATGGCAGCTCCTTCTATGGAAGAATCGTGCCAACTTTGACAGTATAGGCGCTGTCTAAGTCTTGAATAGGTCGAGCGGTAAGAAGGTAAGAGTGTCTAATTTTTTGACGGCCACAAGAATTATTTCGCAAGTCCACTACTGGGCGTGAAAATCCCCTAAGCTAGTTCCATGAAGCCGTTTTTCATCCTTATTTACCTTTTGGTCCTCCCCACATTTGCCAGGGCAATGGATTATTCCACCTTGGATAACCTGCAAAATGAGCTCCTGGCCCGATATGAAATGACCCTCAAAGCGGCAGGATCTCAGGACTCCATTCGAGAGTCTATAAATAACCAAGACCACCAAAGCCTTAAACTCTCCATCAGCGCCATCGAAAATTTCTTCAAGGCATATGACCAATTCAATCTTTTGAAGATTGATTTTTTTATGGAGAATGCTCTGCAAGATTTACGAGTTAAATACATACCCCAGAGAGAGAGCTTAAAGAAAAGAGCGAGAAAAAAACTAGACCAGGCATTATTAGAGATCGAATCAAACTTCAGAAACTACGGATTAAGAAAGCCCAACATTGGTAAGGAGAATGATTTTGAAAGAGTTGAGGCCGGTCGAGATTTTTTCAACGGAGTCGGGAACTTTTCCAACCTGCTTAAAGCCGCTACCGGTGAAAAAGAAAACCGCATTTGGGGAGTCAAACTTCTGCCTTTTATTGATACAACAAAAGAGCTTTTGCCTCTGACCGATGATTTCATGCAGCTCCTTTATTCGTCATACTTTAAAGCGCGCAGAAACCGGCCCAACCAGGCCCCCATTATTGACTCACTCAGAAAGCTATCGCAAAAAATTGCTGACAACCGTGGGACAAAAACCAAGTGGCTGGGTCTAGAGAACCTGGCGCCAATGCCTCTTGACGGCGAAAGCATTAATATCTTCGTTTTCATGCATGCCAATTCTTATTTTGATACTTCGGTCCAGGGCACACTTGAGCTTGATGGACTTAGTTCGATTGGAAATGTTGATGTGATTTTTCCCAAGTTTTTGGCCAAACGAATGATTAAAAGTGATCACATCGTCACTGTTGGTCACGGAGATGTTCTGGGCAAAACCGAGGGCATCATCCGAAGCAAACAGTTAAATAAGTTTTTCATTGCTCCGGAAGGTCTGACCCCCGTTGGTTTTTATGAGATGAGACCACTAGTCGACATCTTTATGGACAGCATCTACGCTCTGATTGAGAGAGGTTTAAAAGTTAACCTTTATCCCATTTCATTTCCGGATAATTTTCGCTTTTTGAATGACTATCGACGCCCTATTGAGGGGGATAAACTTGCGTATGGTGTGATTCATCCACACCTTGCAACTTCTGAATTAATTGATTTGCTTAAAATAACAAAAGACCCACAAGCCGCTGCCCACCTCATCCGGTGGATCTGGTTTAGTGATCTAAAAAATACTACTGACCTTGATATGGGTATGCCCAAACCAACACAAATGAAAGAGTGGTTTGACGACATGATTTGGGGGAATTTATGAGTCAAACCATCAAAGGCATTATCAAACCTTCAGAGCTCGCTCCCTTTATCAAATCGGCCAACATACTTAACGCTCTGATCACTTCTTTTCTCTATCTTTCAGCTTTTGGGCTGATCTACTTCGCACACAAAATGTCTTCACTGCCAGTCACAATTATCTGCATGCTGATCATGGGGGCAGTCCAGCACACTATCGCGACCTATATTCACGAAGCGGCCCACGGGCATGTATTTTCTAATAAAAATTTAAACGAGAAGCTTGGCCATTTTTTCTTCGCGGCCCCCCTATTCAGTTATCTTGAGGACTACCGCTACTTTCACTGGGAACATCACCGTCACACAGGGAAAGTGGATAAAGACCCTGAACTTCAACTCTACCGTTCTATGGGCATTAAAACTGAGGGCTTCACTAGTTCGCAGATTGCTCTCATTTTTGTCAAATCTGTTATCGGAGTCCATGCCATCAAAGGTCTTATTTTCTTAAACAAGTTCTATATGACGAAGAGAAAGGAAGGTCATATTAAAAGGCCCGGACTCTTTGAGCACAGCTGCGTCGCCTTTTGGTTGATCGCCGTTCCGGCCTTAATGTGGAAATTAAATATGCTTGGAACTTATCTGATTGTGTGGATCGTCCCGATGTATACAGTTTTTACGACTCTTCTCTTATGGCACGGTTTTGGAGAGCACATTCGCGAGAAAGAATCATGCTTGTGTGAGAATACTTTCACTCACCGCTTTAATTTACTGACAACTCTCTTCCTCTACCCAATTAATTCATCCCTTCATCTTGAGCACCATCTCTACCCTCAGTTGCCTTGGCATAGTTTGAAGAGATTTAGAAATTGGGCCGAGGAAAATACTGAATATAAGAAGCTTGCCAACCAACTGGCTGCCGACTCTTATTTCACGGGGGAGAAATCCATCGTGAGTATGTCTTTTCCTAAGCAGTGATCTAACGGATGACTTTAACTTTGGGAAATTCTTTTTTCATTTCCTTCAAAAGCTCATTCAGATGCTCTTCACCTTTAGTCTCTAAATTGAAGAAGACCTTTGTGCCCGTTATACCAACATCAGATGAATCTCGGTCATGAACAACCTCAAGAATATTGGCCCCAACGTCTTTAATGATTTTTGTCAGCTGGTGCAAAACACCCGGACGATCTGAAATAGCGATAGAAATTCGAACTCGACGGTGAGATTCAATCAAACCACGATCGATAATTCTCTCAAGTAAATTTACGTCGATGTTTCCGCCGCAAACAACCAGAATGATTTTTTTGTCTTTAAACTTTTTGGGATCTTTCTGGTAAAGCTGATCAAACAGCGCCAAAGGTAGAGCGCCCGCGCCTTCTGCAATAACTCGGGCCTTTTCCATCAGCTGAAGAATCGCCCACGCCATCTTCTCATCATCAACTGAATAAGACGCATCAACGACCTTTCTCAGAAATTCAAACATGTCCTTGTTGACAGTTTTCACTCTAATGCCGTCTGCAAACGTTTCCGCTTTATCAGTTGTCACAACTTTTCCAGCTTTCAGAGAATCAACCATGGATGAACATCCACTGGCCTGTCCAGCAATGACTTTCATTTTCGACTTATGACCTTTTAAAACTTGTCCCATTCCTGAAACAAGGCCTCCGCCTCCAATTGAAGAAAAAAGATAATCGGCATCCGGGAGTTGATTGAGAATTTCAAAGGCCACTGTTCCCTGCCCTGTGATCACGAGAGGATCATGAAAAGGATGAACAAAAGTCATTTTCTTTTTCTTCATCATTTCTTTGGCAACTAGAAAACACTCTTCAATATTTTGTCCTTTCAGTACAACCGTCGCCCCAAGCGCTTCAGTATTTCTTATTTTAGTGAGAGGCGAGCCCTCAGGCATAATGATCGTTGCCTTCACCTTAAAACGGTTGGCGGCCCAGGCGACACCCTGGGCGTGGTTACCGGCGCTAACCGCGAGTACACCCTGCTTTCTTTCTGCGGCAGTTAAGGAGGCAATCTTATTGGTCGCCCCACGCATTTTAAAAGATCCAATAGGAAGCATATTTTCAAGTTTTAAAAAGATTTGGCAGTCGTATTGTTTAGAAAGCCATTCATTATAAACCAAGGGCGTTGGATCAATGATGGTCTTGAGTGTTGCATAGGCTTTTTTAAATTCACTAAACTCTATTTTCATAAAGACTCCTACAAATAATCAAAGAAAACTCTGCCACCCAAAAAAAAGAAGATACAAGCAGCAAACCTGAGAAGCCAGTTTGCCGGCAGGGATTTCATAAAGAATGAAGCCCCATAGCCGATGCTACAAAGGAAAAATGTGATCAGTCCAATTTCAAGCGCTGTAATATGTGAATGGGGTAAGGATCCAATGCTGACACCTGAAACAAGGGCATCAATACTTGTGGCCACTGCCATCACAATTAAAGGAACAAATCCCCACACAATAGCTTCATCATCCCCATCCATACTTTCTTGCAAGACCCGGATGCCGAGGATGATAAATATCAGTCCCACAATCAGTTGGAACAAGTGACCAAAAGAAGAAAAAGAAAGGTAATAACCTGCATGGCTTCCCAACCAGATCATGAGCGACTGGAAAAAACCGAACAACAGGCAAATGAGAAATCCACGTCTGAATTTATGAGCGACTGAAAGATCAAGGTTAAGAAGGCCCACTGCAAAACTGGCTACGGCAGCATCCAGCGCAAGTGCCAGGCCCAAGAGCGAGGTCTCTATGGAAAACATTAAGAATCCTTTGATAATAATATTTCAACATCTAATGGATGATAAAGCAAAGTGTTCATGGTAGCTTTATTTTATGAAGAGTTTTCAGCGAATTATTCTTATGTGCGTGATTGGCACATACCTGGTCATTATGGCAGGGGCGGTAGTCCGCGGTACAGGGTCTGGCCTGGGATGCCCTGACTGGCCACGCTGTTTCGGACAATGGATTCCACCCATGGATATTCATGAGCTTCCTGCAAATTACAAAGATATTTACAAGATTGCTGGAAAAACTATTGCCGATTTCGACCCCTTCAAAACCTGGACCGAATACCTTAACCGTTTACTCGGAGTTTTGCTCGGTATTGGAATCATTACTCTCTTCGTTAAGTCCTTTGGAGTCAAAGAAAAAGAAAGAAGTCTGCCTTGGTTCTGTGGTGGGCTGCTATTTCTCATTCTGATTCAAGGCGGCGTTGGTGCTCTGGTGGTTTCAACTCACCTTAAGCCCTTTTTGATCACGATTCATATGTTTCTGGCGATTCTACTTTTGTTCGGTCTGCTCTATTTAAAAAAGTACTGCGAAGATTTGGAGAATATTGCCATCGTTCCTCAGATCGATGCCAAAGCACTTCGCATTTCAAAAATTTTAGTGGCGCTGACTTTTATCCAAATACTTTTAGGAACTCAGGTTCGCCAGAAAGTCGACCATTTGACCCGCGATACTCAGACCACGACCTACGCCAATGTGATTGACCACTTGGGTGCTATTTTCTTCACCCATCGATCTTTTTCACTGATCATCGTTTGTTTCTTTATCTACCTCTTGGCCTACCTTCACCGGTCTCGTTATAACCGTGGAGCTTTCTTACTGACTTTTATGGCTTTTTTATGTGTCATGGGAAATGTGGCCAGTGGCGTGGCGCTGAATTATTTTGGTTTTCCCGCCAATGCTCAACCTCCGCACCTTCTCTTTGGAGTGATGGCGGTGGGATTTTTATACAGCCTGTATTTGAATCTTAAAGGGACCCTGCTGGAGGACTAAAGCCCCGGCTGCGGGTAAACTCGTACATCACAATTGATGCTGCCACTGAAACATTCAAGCTTTCCACCAAACCAAACTGCGGAATTTTGACGAATTTGATCTGAGGAAAATCCTCTTTTTTAAAGCTAAAACCAAAGCCCTCATGTCCCAAAATAAACGCCGAATTATCCGGAAATCTCTCTTCGTGTAAACTCACCGGAGCCTCGGAATCAAAGGCATAAAAAGTGAAACCTAAAGACTGGTAGTGCTGATAACTTTGAATGAATTGTTCCCGCATGGTCCAGGGAACCCGCTTCATACAGCCCTTGGCCGGCATAGGATCAAAAAAACTCGTTCCCACCACATCAATGCCCTGGGCCCCAAAAGCTTCCGCTGAACGGATAATTTTCCCGATATTGAAGTCAACCTTGAGGTTATCCAGGATCAATACATAAGGGAAAGGGCCAGGTACTGACATTACTTTGTTAAGAAGCCTCTGACGCTCAAAAGTCTTTTGCATATACTGTCGTTTATTCATAATATAATCTTATCCAAACTGTTTTAAAAAGGCGACGGCATGTTAGGTCTTCTGGCCCTTGGACTCACCTCCATCATGATTTATACTCTGGTGAAGAATGCTCTGCTTGGTAAGCAGCTTGCTAAAGATGATCATTTTCATGGCACCATTGAGTTGATTATTCCAGTCGCTCCCAATTCGGAATTTTTTCTTGAGGCTTGGACCGAGATCCATATTCAGCATTTAAAAGTTCATATTCTGATCGATGGTCACCATCCTTCCCTGAATGCCTGGATGGAACTCAAGACCAAAATGCCCTACCTCGAAATACACTCCTTCCCAATGCGCCCTACTCATGTGGAGGCCATCCCTTGGATGCTTGATCAGATAGCGCCCAAGATTCAAGGTGAAGTCGTCATTATCGGAGACTCTGAATTAGTTCCTACAGAACATGCCTTCCTTTCTATCGCCAAAAATGTGGCCGATAAAGAGCGCTCATACTTCGTGGTTCCTCAGACGGCTAAGTTTAACGTTTTGGGTGAAGCCATTTCAGTTTTAAACCCCACGCTGGCCTTTGCTTCTTTTTTTGGTTTCCGTAAATGGCAACGAAATCTGACCCATCCTCTACTTAGTATTTCCCAGGGCTGGATGGCCATGACACTTAAAACTTTTAAAGAACTCGATTTCAAAACGGTTAGGATTTCGACTTGGAAAGAGGCCATCTCAAGACAATGGGATGAGCAAAAGAAGACCTACCACCTGGCCTTTGGTGAAAAGCATTTGCTGCGCTATTACCCTGAAGATTTACGGGTTCTCACTTACCAATTAAGAGGAAGATGGGAAGACCTGTGGAAGAAGCGGGACAAAGTTGGCTTCTGGCTTTTTATTGTGGCCCTGTTCTTGTGGTCGTTTCCAGTCATTTGCCTTTTCACACATCCATTCTGGTCTCTGGCCAGTTTGTTTCTGCTCACACTTTATCGTTTTTTCTCAAAAATTGTGTTTCAGGAATCCTGGAAATCCATCGTCCTGCACCCTGTGGCCTGTATTTTCTGGATAGGAACTCTTCTGTGGTTTGTGTCTGACAAGATCAAGGCCAAGTATCTTACGAAGGGACATCAAAGGGTGAACTAAGTGTCCACCCTCTGCGTTTGATTATTTACAAATTTGTTTAATCACTGCAACTAGTTCCAAATCAACATTTGGCCAAGTCACGCCTTCATGTTTTTCAAAGCACGCTTTTGTCAAAGCAGCTAAATTATCTTTCATACCAAATTCCAGAACATCAAGTGAGCCTTTAAGAGTCACTTTACTTGAAGCTTCATCAAATTTACTCGTCATTGAAACAACTTTAGTTGTTCCATTCATAGTCATTTCAACATCAGCTGTGCCACTGGTATGTTTCAGCACTTTACCGGTAATATCTTTTCCTTTAAGCATTGATTTGAAGAAAAATTGGAATATTTTCACATCACGAGCTTTGTCTCCTGAATCAACTGATTGGGAATTAACAGCGAAAGTTGCCGTAGAAAACAATTCATCCACAGATTTAGCACTTTTGGCAGTGATGCTAAAATCTGTAAACTTGGCCCCGACTCCTACTTTTTTAGGTGTTTTAAAGGCAGTCCAACCAAGTGTTGATCCCTCTTTTACATATTCAAAAGAGCAAATTTGGGGTTTTGCAAAGGCAGAAGCAGTAAGGCCCAATAGAGCGAGAGATAAAATTATTTTCATGGATTCTCCTAAATTCCTAGATTAAATAGCGTTTTCATTGTCATTCAGCACGGAACTCTTTACAATCAAAAACAACTTTAAAGAAGGATGGGAATATGGGTTTCGGAAGAAAGAGCCAAGCTGTTAAAATGCTTCAGCGCAAAGGTCAAGCTAAGAAGAAAGCTAAGATCAAAGAAAAGATCGCTGCAGCTAAGGCCAAGAAGAAAAAGTAATCAAAATCTTAATGTTGGTAGAAATGGCCCGAGGGGTATCTCCTTTGGGCCTACAGCAGTGAGTAAAATCTGGATCTTTTTACGCATCGAATCCGCTTCCATAACGTCTTTTTTCATTTCCACATCATCTAATAAGAACACGGCGCAGTAATTTACCAGAATCTCGGGGTCATCTAGCGTGCTGGAAAAGTTCTCCCTTTGATTGGCGTCCTGAAGAAAGTGGCCTGCCCACCTTTCAAGCAAAGTGCGCAAAATTTCTATTTCATATTCCAGACTGGGATCGACAAAAAGATTTTCATCTAAGATTTGATAGTAATAAACCTGATAAGGATTTTCCCGGTCAAACTCCGTCAGCTGGCATTTCACTGAGCCCGTGATGTAGATATCCATGCGCCCGTCAGGGTAGGTAGTCAGGACATGAGGAATTCCCGCCACACACACCACGCCTTCATAATTATTGTCTGCACTGAATGGCACCACAGCGACGGGAATCTGATATTCGATGGCGTCTTTGATCATCCTTCGGTAACGGGACTCAAAAATATGGTAAGGAAGAGTAACCTTCCGAAAGAGTAGAGAATTATTGAGGGGAAAGAGAAAAACCTTGTTATCCATAAGCTCTCTTTGCTGGATCTGACGCCTGGCCATAAGATACCGCGCTTTTCTCACTTCGCAAGGACTGCAGCACCTAGAGCACTTGGTCATTTAAAAGTTTCGCAACTGAGCTAATTCCTAATATGATTAAGTATTGTCACTTAATTGGGAGTATTCATGAAGAGTCACTACAAGCTTCTGTTGGGTCTGGTTGCCGGTATTGGATTAGGAACCTTTGCCCACTCTTATCAGGATGTGGCGTGGGTCGCCGCCATCAACGAATACCTCATGGCCCCAGTTGGGCAGATTTTCTTAAGACTCCTCTTCATGATTGTTGTTCCCATGGTTTTCTCGGCGCTGGTTCTTGGCGTCTACGATCTGGCCAAGCATCAAGGCGTGGGAAAAATCGCTTCTAAAACTCTTTTCTATACTGTGATCGCTTCCACCTTCTCAGTTTTGATTGGGATCGGACTCGTGAACGTTTTCCAGCCTGGCAAAGGCTTCAAGGTTGATACGTCATTATTCACTGATGCAAAAACCAACGTTGAAACCATTGCTTCCAACGCTAAAAACGCTAAAACTTTTGCCCAAGCAATTGTTGAAGTGATTCCTAAGAATCCACTTGAAGCTGCAGTGAAAGCGCTTGAAGGCGAAATGCTCGCCCTTATGTTCTGCGCTCTGTTCTTCGGTTTTGCATTTTATCTTTATCAGAAAAGTGCTGAAGACGTTAAAGAACTAAAAATCATGTCCATCTTTGATGAGATCTTCCAGGCGTCCTTAAAAATTGTTGAACTCGCCATGAAAATTGCGCCGGCCGCAGTGTTCGCCATAGTCTTTAACACTGCTTTCAAATTTGGTTTATCGATCTTTGAGTCCCTCTTTTATTTTACTGCTGTGGTGGTGGCCGGACTTCTCATTCAACAGTTCGTGGTCTACGCCCTCTTGCTCAAGTTCATCGCCAAGCGCTCACCTTGGAAATTTTTCTCTGACTCTAAAGAAGTGATGCTCTACGCTTTCTCAACTTCTTCATCCAACGCTTGCCTTCCAAAATCAATTGAGACCGCCGAACATAAATTGGGTCTTACTCCTTCGATCTCTCGTTTCGTTCTGACAGTTGGAGCAACCGCCAACCAAAACGGAACCGCTCTCTTTGAAGGCGTGACAGTTCTCTTCCTCGCCCAAGTATTCGGTGTGGATCTATCCATCGCTCAACAGTTTCAAGTGGTCTTGATGTGTATCATCGCAGGTATCGGCACCGCCGGTGTCCCGGGTGGATCACTTCCAATGATCATGATCATCATGAATGGTGTAGGAATTCCGGCCGAAGGGATTGCGCTTATTCTTGGTGTGGATCGTTTCCTTGATATGTGCCGAACTACCCTCAACGTTAGCGGTGATCTAGTGATCGCGGCTTTGGTGGATGATAAGAAAACGCATCATGAAATGGAGACGAAGGGATCGGTACTTACCTAGAATCTGTATCGTCTTCAATTTTCCAAATTGTGGTTCCCTTACCTGTCGCTAAATCTGTGCGGTAGGTAACGGGAAAATTTCCGACGATTAATTGTCTTTTCCCTGATTCATCGGTTATGACATCACATATTCCATAAAAATATTTGGCAGGCTTCCCATCCTTGTAGTTGCAAGGTTCAATATCCCATAGCCAATTCCCATCAAGATCGAAAGCGTGGACATTTCTAAAGGGAGTCGAGTCCTTAATGATAAGGAACTTACTATCAACCAAATAAATGTGGCATGATGACCCAAGAAGGTTCTTAACTGGCCTGCCATGAATTTCAATTCTTAATGGTGGGCTTTCCACCTTGCTAAAATCAACATCTGTTTCCCAAATCCTAATCCCATATTCTCTGAATATTCTTTCATGCTTTTGGGCCATGGACTCGTTAGTAACGTTTCGGTCAAAAACCGGTAAAAACATCTTTAACCTCTACTTTTTGAGCCAACTCTTCTATGGAAGTAATAAATCTGGAGTCAGTTATATCTAAAAAAATCTGAATTGCCCCACCCTGCTTCCCCCCCATTTGGGCGGCTACTCCTTCAAAGACAGTAACGTTCGCAAGAGAAGGAATTTTAGCGATAAAACGTCCAACGACATCATCATTCGAAGGGATAGCACCCATTTCTAGTATTTCTTTAAGAGACTTATTAATCAAGTCTGTACAACGGAAAACAAAGAACCCGCCTTCAGGATGGGTGAAGCTATTTTTACCATCCTTAAACTTTGAAAATAACCGGCAATACTCTTCACCAGACTCAGTTAAGCGTTCAATGACTTTGGTGCCAGCAAATGCAGGATTTTTAAAGCGAGGGTATTTAGTAGTGAGATAACGATTAATGTGTGCGGAATTGGTGATACGAACAATTGGCTTTTTTAGTTTCTTGTAATACGAAAGAAGATTATCAACTTGAGGTAGATTCTCAGAAACTTCGCTAACAGTTTTGGTCCATCCTAGATTTAACTTCCGACCAATTTTAGAAACCAGTTCAAACGCCGAATCAGGAGCGATCTTTGCAACATTAAATCCAGTAAGTCCTACAAAAAGACCAACGAATGCCATGGACTTATCTAAGTCAGTTAAGGTTTCACCAGTGACAACATTTTTTCCAGAAAAAAGCTCATAGGCACTTCTAGCTGATGAAACAAAAGGAACCATGTCTAGCCCAACATCAAGCACCATGAGACCAATAGATAATGAGTCATTCCCTTTTTTGACTTCAGAAAGTGATCCTCTTTCAATCCCGTCCGTCAGAGAATCCATTGCCACGCTAAGTGTGGCTTCAGCAATGCCTTTTGCCTCTTTCTGCTGCTCATTATTAGGAGAATAAGTCTTGAGTTTGTCCGAAAGCTTCACCACAGAATCAAGACTAATAGACACGTCAGTTTTTAAGGTTTCAGGGATCTTCTTGAAGTTTAGAACATTCCTTAATCGTCTTGCTTCAGAAATTTCATTTTCGGCCAATCGATCGAGAGCTTCTCTAACTGTGCTGTTGATCTCATTTGTCTTTTTCCAAAGGTCGTTGGTCACACCCTGGCCGAAGACTTGATTAAAGCCATCTGAGACTGTCTTAAACAGTAAAATCTTTTCTGCCGCATTAACATCAGACGTATTGGTATAAAGATTGATCGCCAAATCAGAAACCCGCTTCCAATTCTGGATAGCCTTCTTTAAAGAGATAAAATCCTCGGTAAGGACCGCTTGATCATGGGACCGTAAAATCGACAAGAGTTCATTATTTATCTCTTGAACATAAGCCGATACTTTTTGATCATTTTGAGGAGTAGCATCCAATTTAGGAGGCAGGTCAGGAAGCTCTGTCTCATAGGTCCTCGCCCTTGCTCTGACGGCTTCATATCTTGCAATAATAGTTGATTGATAATTCTGTAAATCACTATTAGATTGTCGTTCGAAGGACTCGAGCTCAATCTTTCTCGCGCCCAGTATCCGAACCTGACTTTCTGCGATACCCAACGCCTCTAGTGTTGCAGGGTCAATCTCATCAAAGTCCAAATCTTTGATCTGGGCAATTTGGCTTCTTAGTTCATTAAGTTTTCTGATAATTTCATTTTTTTCACTGACAAGCTTGTCCCATCGTCCCTTTGGGCTTTTCGAATTACTGAATACGTCCTCATATTCCGATCTCAACTCAAGCCACTCGTTATAAAGAGCCGGATCAATCTCGGCTAGATCTAAATTAATTGTGGTTGAGTTCGTATCTGTAATGTAGCCCCTTCTTTCCGAAAGAAACTCATGTTTAAAGTTGCCACCGAAGTAGAAACGGTACTTATGTACAATTTCCAAATTCATGTCAGATGTTACAGTTCTAACATTAAAATTTGCGACGTTGTCTCCTTCACGAAGAGCATAGGGACTTACAGTACCAGTCCATGAACAAATTTTTTCACTGCATCCTGCCCCTTCATAAAACATGATAGACTGACTATTCATGGATAAAAATGATCCTTGACCATTATTAATCCGGCAACTACTTACATTATCCAAAGCTTGGCATTGGATTCTAATTTCCATTCCAAAGACTTCAAGGGAAAGGAATGCAAAAATGAGCAAAAGGGTATTTTTCATACTATGGCCCTTGCTCCGAATCACAGATGGACGGATTCAAAGGATAAGCATGCTTGCACAGCCTTTGATAAAATTGCAACTCATCACTTAGCTCCGCCCGACCTTCTGCCGATGCAAGCTTTATCTTTGTTCTAGTCTGAAATAATTTCTGAAGTGCAAGCTCCCCTTTGGTCACGCCTTGAGTCCGCTGATTTTTTAGTTCATTCTTTGTGTTCAACTTGTTAACTTTGTCCATTAGTGACACCAAAGAAGACTCCATATCAAAGGCTTCCTGAACAAGAAGTCGAGACTTTTCAAAAACTTCAACGTAGCTATATCTATTTTGTTCGTGCTTGAGACCTTCAAATCGAGGACGGAAATACTCTTCATAGGCTTCAAAGGTACTTGTCATCGATTTTATCTTGGTCAGAACTTCTCCGTGACTTGTTTTAAATTTTTCGAAAGCAAGATTATAAGTAAACCGTTTTTCAAGTCTGAGTTGATTCAGCTCCTGGGCCTTTACAAGCAAGTTGGTAACTTGGGGAGATGCGACCTTGATTCCCGGAATCATGATCCTGTTAATAAAACTGGTAAAATTCCTTAATTGCTTTCCGGCCTCTATCCTCTCCATAGATCTTGAGTCATTCTCATCTATCTTAACCCCTGAGGATTTTGTATAGTTTGTTTCTAAAATACCGGAAGCCTCTGCCTTTATAGAGGCCCTCCCCTGACTTTCCATCTCTCTATTCTTTTTTTGCCTGTACTCAATCGACTCACGAGTATTTTTCTGACAGGTTTTAGTGCTTTCCATGAAATTTCGGTAACAATTCATACGAGCACCAATGGAAAGTGTCTGCTTATCACAATGGTCCTGAAGATAGACTTTACACGATGGGAACCAACGGTAAAAGTCCTCCTCGGCTCTTGCGTTCGCGACCGCAATCATGCAAAACGATAAAGATAAAATTAGTTTTGTTGACATGATTCAAATACTCCGGCCGAATTCAGTTTCAACAAACAAGATTTTGCATTCAAAACTCCATGAGCTGGGTGCGCGCATGCTTTATAGGCGGCAACTCCAAAACTAGGATGCTCACATGTTTTATAGGTTTTGCAACCACATCCCCCCATGCAAGGACCACCCTCTCTAGTCGCACAACCACAAGCCTTGTTTTCTCTTCTGTTATATCTCGCAATCCCACAATTTGAAGTCGCATCCGTGAAATAATCCGCCCCGCACTTTAAGCTTTGTTTTTCGCTACAAAGCTTTGCATCTTCTGGTGTATTCCTTGCAAAGAAAGTTGTTTTCTCAATCTCGATAAAATTAAGTTCGAGGCTTCCTTTTATATCACTCAAGTTAAAATGAGAGTTACTTACGTTTAAAACTTTTATTTTTGAAGTATCCTGTGCCATGGAAAAGAAATATTTCGATGTTTCCTCATCTGAGTTGCGTAAAGCTCCTTCCACTGCATTTTTTACTTCTTCGATTCCTCCATTTAATGGACGGCAAATAAGAGGATCACTCCCAACAATTTCTCCTAAAACAATATCCCCCTTGACACTTATATTTTCCTGGTTAATTTTAAATTCATAATTATTTCTGGATAGAATAATATAATTGTCATACCTGAGATTTTTTATTCCTTTCACCATCCCAAACTCGTTGAGCAATGAGACATTATATCCTACAGAGCAAACTTGATGTGCATTTGAGTTATTGTAAACGCTTGAAGAAAGGCCTTCGTCCGTAATATTCACATTCCACAAAACCCCGGAGTTAGACTTAGATTGAATACCTGCAAACGTTTGTAAGCAACTTATCAACAGCATCGTCGTCATTAACCATTTCATCTCTTACTCCTTGCATTTCTTAATATATGTAAAATAAATTCTTCCACTTATTCGGTTCGATGGTCTAATCCAGACATTGGTCAAATAATAAGATCCGAAATCATCCCTAACTTCGAAGATGATTTTTGCGTCAGCACAATTACGAACATTAGTCTTCATCTGGTCATAATTATCACCAGGATATCTGGTAATCTGCTCACAACTCTTTCCTTCATACTCATAAATAGGCTCTCCATGCAGTTCGGGTACACAATTTGGAATGACTCCAATGAGAGTAAATACTCGATTATCCGCAAAATACCTCTCGTTCTCTTTGCGCTCAGGGAGCCCATCGTAGTGCTTTTCAAGATACAGATTCATATCCTCAACAGGATTCCAACAAGCATTTAGGCCTTCAGCAGGATCCCTCATGAATGCTTCAACACAGGCAATATTTCCGGCAATCTCAGTCTGGTTCCACCACCCAACGTATTCAGTACTGGAAATAACTCCCCAGAGTGCGCCATTTTCATTTAAAATTGGTCCACCGGAATTACCACCGATGATCTCACAATCTTTTAATGCTCTTCTTGCAGTAAGCGCATTGAAGTGGTTTGCTTCTGAGCGCTGTGTGCATTTTAAAGACTTCTGTTCATAGATTCCGTCAGACACTTTATTGATCACGATGGCCGTTTTAATATTCGATTGAGTTTCGCTCTCCATCTTAAGAAATGGACGATTAACTTTTTGTCTTAGCTTCACAATCGAAAAATCCCCATGTCGACTTCCCCGAACTGAACGACACCCAATGATCTCCTGAGGATATTCAGTAGTCCCAGGCAGCACCAAAGATAGTCTTTCGCAAGATTTGGGTATATTTGAAAGATAGAGTCTTTCTGCTGCTGAAGCATCTTCTTGTTGAATGCAGTGATTAGCTGTCAGGACTTCGTCTTCTGAAATAAGCGTGCCCTGGCAGCGGCCTTGAAGTGAGCTGAAAAGCAAAACCACGGATGGGTGGCATCCCTCTTCTGGACAATTAACTTTGATTTCCCCTAACTGCTCCATAAATTTTATATGAGAAGGTGCATACTCAGTCGTCTCTTCCTTGAAGCTGTCTGTCCATATTCTATAGGTTGCTTTTTCTACGATGGGTGAAGACTCTTTCGAGGGTGCATCACTTGGAACCGCTCGTTCAACAGGACTTGTCTTCTGACATCCGGCCAAAAGCACAAAAACGGCTATCCAAACAATTTTGAAACTTGGGCGCATGACTATTCCTTATTTAGTGCATTCTAGCCCGCCAAGGTCAGGTACAGGGTCAGCGGTGTAAAAATGTAACCGGGAGGCGAAAATGTGACTAATAAATAGACAGCCGGAATCCGACAGATCCCAGATTCAGGAATGAAATAAATCACGAAATTGACTAGCACTTTCTAGTGCTCAGAACTTTGTTTGGATAACGGTAAACCAACAAAGGAAAATATGATGGAAAACTTAACTCCCACCAAAATTGAAAGCTTGATCTACCTGATTCGGGGACATAAGGTAATGCTCGATTCGGATTTGGCTGAACTTTATAAGGTAACTACTGGCCGGTTAAATGAACAAGTTAAAAGAAACATTGATAGGTTCCCATCTGATTTTATGTTTCAAATTTCGGAAAAAGAGTTTGCAGAACTTCATTCATTGATTGGTAATGAAGGTGAAAAATGGGGAGGTCGAAGAAAACCTCCTTTAGTCTTTACAGAATGTGGTGTAGCGATGCTTTCATCTGTATTAAGTAGCTCAAGAGCGATTCAAGTCAATATCTCCATAATGAGAACATTTATAAAGATGAGAAGCTTTTTGGCAATGGAGTCAGGGCTGGCGGAAAGAGTTGGGCGACTTGAGAGAGGCACAAATCAGCTTTTTAAGGCCGTATTTGAGCGCCTAGATTCCTTAGAGGATACATTGCCAACATATCCTAAGGATCGGAAAAGAATAGGTATCCATAACAAGAAAGATTAAATAAAAAAACTTGATGTCGCAAATTGCGATATCAAGTTTTCTTCTTTTGATTGGTAACTCTGTGACTGGACGGAAGTCGAAGATGTCTTATTTAGTTTTGAAAACATAGTGTAACCGAAAAAACCTCACATGCAAATACTCCATGAAGCAGGACACTGGCGCAAAGTTGACGATTCGACATTGATAATAAGCGCTGAATATCTTTAAAAAGCTCTTGTGTAGCACTAAATTCAGTCAGTTAAAAATTTTAACCACAATTAGGCATACAAATACTCAAGTAAGGAGCCCATCTATCCGTTAAGACATACATCTAAATAGTGAGGATTTATGTTTAAAAGCGTTAGCTTTATTTTAGGGACTTTAATTTTTGCATCCGTCGCAAGTGCGCAAGCTTCGGAAAAAGAATGCAAGAAAGAGACTCCACTTGAGAAGAATTTGAGTGAGTTGGAGGAAGTGACTAAGGTGACAGAGGTTTGTCCGGATCCGGAATATGTCGACTTAATGAAACTTTGTAACGATGTATACGACCAGAAACCGTCTAGTGATGAGAGTGAGTTAAGTTTTAAGTATCAAGAGGCGTTGTGGAAATTGTCATGCGCTAAAGACGGAGTGGATGATCTAGAAACAGCCAGAAAGAAAATACAAACCATGTGGAATAAGCATAGAACATCTATTGCTTGTAACTTTCCTGGATTAAGTGTTCCGAAAGGAAATATTGTAAAATCCAGTCTTGAAATAAATTTCTCATACTTTTTAATAAGTGCAGTTAAAGACTACAAACTCGACATGAACTTCAAAGATCCAGTTGATAACAGAACCATCTTGGATTTCATAAGAGACGAGATTGCCTTTGTAAAAAAATCTCCCTCTGATATGACCATGAAAATAAAAGAATACGAGAGTTTATATAAACTCCTGCAAACTAATGGCGCCAAACATTCGAAGGATCTATGAAGATAGTAATATTGATTTGCCTTCTGTTTACTTTAAATGCGTTTTCAGAAGAAATCGTGAACTGTGAAACTTCAATGCCACTAAGTGGACAGCCTATTACTGCACTCGCTGAAACAAAATGTCTGATAGATGATTTCACGAAAGAATCTCTTAAATCACTTGTCAAAGAGAAAACGACCAAAAAATTCTGCAAAGGATGTAACAATCATCTCATGGGTCTTGGATTAAGTGATCCTAAGGAGCAAGAATTAAATAAACAGATTTATTCAAAAGCAACAATGAATGAGCTTCAAAAACAGCTTGCATTTATTACAGTTGACCTAATGAAGATGCGCTCATCATTTTCTTTAAAAATTGACTCCAAAGATTCCGTTAAAAGTTGTAATTTTGATAATCTTAAAAGACCCTCTTGTCTCAACTCTTCTAACCGAGATTTTCTTGAAAAAGAAATTGGTAAGATTCAAAACACAATGGCAACAGAACTAGCAAGTATTCTCTCATCTACGCCTATATTGAATGATGGTTTCTTTAAACGAACAACGCCTAACAGTTGTGAAATAAAAGACAATGAATTCATGTTTGCTCAAATGCGCTATCATGAATCTCTCTTAACAAAAGATCTCATCGATATTTTTAAAAAAATAAACATCAGGAAGGGCGTTTCCATAACAGATTCTATAAGTGAACTAAAGACGGGTTCGAATCAAGATTTTATTGAAAGCACACGAAAACTTTACAGTCATCCCTTGATGAAGTCCATGTTCAATGAGCCCGAAAAGTTTAAAGCTTTCCTGGCGCAAGTTTCTTCATCCGATCCTATAGAGACGGTTATTGATAAACTCTACCAATCAGAGACTGCCCAAAACTTTGGTGCTGAAATTTCTGCACGCTGCGGCACTTTGTTCAAATCCACTGGGGCTATTTTAGAAAAAGTATATTGTAACAAAGAATCACCATATCTCGCCATGAATGCAAATTCTATGTCGCTTTTAAATGGCAAGGGATTTAAAGACCTTGCAGATGATGATGCTGAGGCTTCAATTCAAAAACATTGTGCTTACATAAATACATCTTTAGAAAACAAAGCAATTATTCCAACTAACTTTGATGAAGTTTTAGAAATTAATGCAAATAACGATCCTTTGACTTCAACATTACCCATCGAGAACTTTAAAACTGAAGCCTATAAAACAATAATCGGAAATAATTCTCGTTCCGTTTGTAGCGCCATGAAAGATAAGTCCATATGCAAAAAAGAACCTATGGGTGAACAATGCCAAACACTCTCTTTTCTAGAAGAATCCCGTCAGGAGAAGCACTACAAAGAACTTGCAAACTCTTCAGATGAAAGCATAAATTCAATTTTACGCTCACTCGTTGGGAAAGGTCTGCCTGAGAAAGATGGAAAAGTTGATCAGGTTGCTGTAAAACTCCTGCAAGATGAAGGCATTTTTCTCGGTGGAGATATTGCCCCAAGAGATCCGAGTGCAAGAGACGCCGGCACATTCTTCAAAGCCGTCAACAGCGGAAATCCTGGATCGAACTCGACACCAGTTTCACAAACCAAAACGACACAGAACTCTACGACTCAATTTAAACCAACAACTGGAACATCTGCAGATGTCGATGAGTCTTCAGACGAAGACCCTACTAGAACTTCAAAATCGACAACCTCAAATAATTTAGAAGACATTAAAAAGATTGATAAAAAGTTTAGCGCACTCTCCGATGAAGAACAAAAAAATATCCTGAATCGTATGAAGCCTAAGCGCAAAACTGGAAAATCTGATGTCAAAGGATTCAGCCCGGATGCCCAAAAAGACTCAGACCCCTTCTTCGCGAATGGTGCTGAAGAATCGAGTACCGGATCCTTTAACAACCAAGGGACTACGACAACCTCAATCACTGTACCTACAAATCCACTTGCGCAAAATACATCCGGCTCAAAATCCGGAAACTACGCAAAAATTGATCCAACCGTTGTTAAAAAAGATGGCTCATACAATAAAGCCTTGGAACAAGCAAACAACAACGATCGCTCTCCCGCTAGTAATCTGGTCGAAGAAACGAAGTTTGCTTTAACTAAAAATGAATCCGGCCTGAATGAAATTGAAATTAAGGTTGCAGACGAATCGATCCTGGAAAAGAAAACACCTGAGCTAGAAAAGAAAATCCAGGAATACTTGGAAAAATCAGGACAAAGTCTCACAGGTGCTAAAAAAGGCGAAGCCTTCATCGTGAAGTTAGGTAAATACAAAATCAAAGTTGCTATCAACGACTACGGCGCCTATGTCGCCACTTGTGCCAAAGGTGAAGCAATTCACCCTGAGTACCTCGCCTTCTTATCTCGTTATTTTACGGGAATCAAAGATCGCGTGAGCAGCAGACTCTCCATGGAAAAGATCATTAACGAAGAAAGTGTGAAGAGAAACTAGGCTTAGCCTGGTTTCTTTAACGACACTTCTTTTCTATCAATCAGCTCACCGGTTACAAAACGGTGAAGGATAGATGAAATCAACGTCTGGTATGGAATGCCTAGGCGGTCAGCTTCGTCTCTAAGTAAACTAATATCACTTGTATCTAATCTAAGAGAGATTGGCATTTTGTTGGCCTCGGGATCAACTTTGACCTTACCAGGTCTACGTTTCATATTTTTTAAATCATACTCGTCTTTCATATACACCTCTCTCTCTTTTTGTTGCCCTTCGTGCAGAAATAATTCTTAAAACATTTCCACTTTCTCTTTCACAAAAAATGACCGTGAGGAGACCTCTGAGTTTATTAAACCCGATGCGGACAAAACGATCCTCCGAGATTGAATTATCAGTGTCATAAAATTCAAGCGCATATTCATCCATCCAAATTTCTCGGGCTTCTTCAAAACGAACCCAATGTTTCATATAATTTGAATGGTTTTTCTCCTCATCCCACTCGTAGATCATAATTCATTAAACTGACATTGTATATACATCGTAAGTTCCTCCTCACGTAAGAAAAGAACCTTCTAACCTACTAAAATCATGCCTGTTTACTCAAATCCTCTGCATCTCTAACTCTTTTTAATTGTGAATTTCTCCTTCTCAAACACTCAACTTTTTGGTCTGATGAGATATCTACAATCTAAGGACTACCATGTACCGCAAGGCGCTCTTATCTCTTACTGTGCTCTTTTTTATGATGGGCTTCATAACCTGTCTTAATGACATTCTCGTTCCGTTTTTAAAACAGATCTTCGAATTGTCTTATACCCAAGCTTCGCTCATTCAATTTTGCTTTTTTGGGGCTTACGGCCTAACTGCCATCCCAGCTGCAAAACTAATCGAGAAAGTGGGCTATCAAAAAGGAATGGTTATTGGCTTCATAGTAACCGCTCTTGGATGTCTTCTCTTTTTCCCGGCAGTTTCACTTCAAAAATATGAAGTCTTTCTCTTTGCCTTCTTTGTGCTGGCAACGGGTGTGGTCCTTCTTCAGGTTGCGGCCAACCCTTACGTTTCGATTCTTGGTCCAGTTGAAACGGCATCAGCGCGTTTAACTATGACTCAAGCTTTCAACTCGTTTGGAACATTCCTTGCCCCATTTTTTGGATCGATCTTAATTCTCTCTACTCTCCAAAACTCAATGAACTCTGAAGCAGTAAAATACCCTTATCTTGGGATCGCCATTGTTCTAGTTATCATCGCCTTCGTCCTCGGCCGCATGAAGTTCCCGGACCTTCCTAAATCCACAACTGCCGGTGAAGAATCATGGGCAACGACCTTAAAACAACCAAATCTTCTTCTTGGGATGCTGGGAATCTTTGTCTACGTGGGTGCAGAAGTCGCCATCGGTAGTTTCCTCGTGAACTACGTGATGGAAAACGTCGCAATACCTGAAACGCAAGCTGCGAACTACATCGCCTTCTACTGGGGAAGTGCTATGGTAGGAAGATTTCTTGGGATTTATACACTTAAACTATTCGCCCCTGGAAAAGTTCTGGTGTTCCACAGTGCTCTAGCGATTGCTTTAATTCTTCTCTCAGTTAATTCAACTGGCATGATCGCTGTCTACACCATGATTGCCGTGGGTCTTTGTAACTCGATTATGTTTCCAACGATATTCACACTTGCCCTTAAGGGATTTGAAAAATCAGCAGAAAGAGCATCGGGGCTTCTCGCTACAGCGATTGTAGGTGGAGCTTTCATTCCTCTTTGTACAGGTTGGATGGCCGATACGGCCGGTCTTCGGACCGCGTTTATCTTGCCGGCACTTTGTTACGCTTACATTGCGTTCTACGGGATCAAAGCTAGAAAATAATTTACTTCCTGGCCCTTTGAGAAGAGGGCCAGGTTATTTCTTTTTGTTACGCCTCTTTGCAAACCACATCACAATAAATTGAATCAGCTCGCCCATACTTATTCCTTAATTATAATAAGAACATTTTGTTAGTTTAAAATTGATTGAATTGCCGCCATAACGTGAGTCAGGGCAACAATCAGTCATTTTCAATTTAAAAAATGCCACATTACAGTCGGTGAAATTGACACCTGCGTTTTCGCAGGTGTGCCCAATTGAATCACGTGACTGACACTGATGAACACCCTCGCCCCGATAAACCGTGGGTGTCGCATCTCTATAGGACTCATCATCCATTTCTGTAAGAAAATCGATCTCAACCACATCTGAAGCGAATACATTAAATGAACACAATGCAATGATTAATATAATTAGTTTCATTAGTTGGCCACCAGAAGAAGGTTAACTAAATTTTCCTGACCACTAAGACGGTCTACTGGAGAGACTTTCTCCATGTTTTCGATGATCAGATCTTGCATTAAAAGAAGTCGAGACATGTTCTCAGAATAGAGGATATTTCCTTTCTTTAAAGCATCAGGGCTTGGCAGTTTCACAAATACTTTTTTGTCTTCTGCCAATTTATCGTCTCTAGCATTTAACTCAAGGATGATGCCGGTGCCAGAATCATTTTTCACAATTTGAAAACTAGCTTCAGTCAAACGTGGGCTAAGAAATTTTGCCATTGAAACAAGATCGCCATCCAAAAAGGCTTTTTCGTATTTCGCCATAAATGTTGATGACAGGTCTTGTTGATGATCGAGGGTATACATTACAAAATTCTTCATTAAGAGAGCGTTACTTCTGATGGCACACACAAAATTTACATCCCCAGAAAATGGCATCTCAGCGGTTGTAGGATCAGTACACTTTCCAGTATTGAAAATTTCTTTTGTGTAAGAAATTAAACTTGGGAGGAGCGGTTCTCCAGCGAGGATTGATTCCTGAGCAATCGCAGACTGCGTTAATTTCAAGGCATTCCTTAAAAAGTATCCGCTTCTTGTTCTCTCTTTTGAACTTGCGACGTAAGTATGGACGATCTCTTCATAAGTTTTGGTCCAATCGGATTTATCTAGTTCTAGAATTGGATGAAGAACTAACAAACTAGTTAAATATCTCTCAAGGGCCTTGACTGAAATTAAATGATCTATTTCATATATTTCGTTGCTAGTTTCATGTGTGTCGATCTGACCAAACATGAAATTAGATTTCGCTTTAAGCATTTTCAAATCATTCGATGGAAAGTGCAAGGGCAAAGTGTCCATGCTGTTGACGGGATAGAAATAACCCAAGGTAGCAAGGAGGGGCAAATATTTATTCCGTTCAAAATTAACCAAAAGATTGTTTTCATCCGAAGAAAAAATCGCTCTTAGTGGATTCTCAGCAAATGTCTCCTCACCAAAGGCTTGAGCTATCCCATCGCCACAATTTTTAAAATTATTCTGATTCACAGACTTGGTAATACTTTGAATAGAAGCAAGGTCAGTAATGCTAGCAGAGAATTGTGTATTAATTAATTTAACATTATTGATATTGTAGTCATATTTAGGACTTCTGATGAAATCCCTTAATTCAGAACTTAGGCGAAATCCAATCATTTGCTCACAACTGCGAATCCCTGAATTTGCGCGAAGTTTTTGTAATTCCATTGAAACGATTCCAATCTCTCTTAATTCAGATAAAGCAGCCATTTGTGTTTGGTGATATTGATCTATCATGAGTGCCAAGTTTTTAATCATGTTCATTGTTTCAACTTGCATCTTCATCATTTCTTTTTGATTTGCAATCACTACGTCTAGCTTTCTACTGATTTCGGCCAGCATTGCTGAATCCTGGCTTCCACCACCACCCATCAATCCTGCCATCATAGGACTTGATGACAATGCCATGGCTGCACCGAATGGACCTCCAGTCGCGTATCCTACCATCACACTTCCAACACTACTCACAACTCCAGCGATTTTCGAGGCGGTTTTAATGACTTTGTGTAAGTCGTTGTTCGGTCCAACCTTCAGAAGTGTCGTAATGGCCTCTGCACTTTTAAGAATATTATCTAAGTTTGCGCCGATTTTTTTAGCTGCGTCTCCACTTTTTTGAATACTGGCGTTTATACGACTTGCTTGTGAAAGAATACTGGCGTTCGTTCCACCTACGTTTGTCTCTTTTCCTTTTATTACACGGCTGTATAAGAAATCAACCACCCTTTTTGAATCTACATCGCCGGAATTTGCCACATCCAATTTCGCATTCTTGAACATCTGATTAATATCATTTGCGCTCTCCTTCATTCCGTCAGAAAAATCCTTTATGTTTGTTGCTGTTGAATCAATGTGGTTCCCGATGGTTTTAACCAACAGAACAGCTGCCTCTGCTTTCTTTTTAAATTCGTTCACATCTCTGACTATTTTTTGTCCTTCTTCAAGAATATGCTTAAATCCAGAATCATCCTTTACTTTCATATAGATTCCGCCGGCGATCGCACCAACGATGAGTAAGGAGTATTGCTCATTTTGATTAAGATCAGAGGTTTTAAAATAGGTATCAACTTTTTTTATAAACTCTTGGGATTCTTTTATGGTTTTGAGTACTTTCTCTTTAGATGCCTCTTTAGTCTCTTTCGTTATTTTATCTGCAAGCGCCTTATTTTGCGCAATTTCGAAGGCAATATCTTCACTCAATTCATTGGTAAGCTCACGAGCATTTTTGTCGTAGGTAGCAATGATGTCATCCAATGCTTTATTCTTCATGTATGAAAATACTGAAACCTTTAACTGAGTTTCTAATGAACTTGAATAGATAGTAAGTTCATTTTTAAGACCATTTACGATAAAGGGCATTTCTTCGTACAATTGCCCATGAAAAAGAGCATCCCTGCGAATGTTGTCATTCTGCCTCTTCATTTGAGCGATAATTTTTTCCACTTCGTTGGCCGAAAGTGTCGACACGAGTGCTCTGACTTCTTCTTTTCGTTCACTCGGAACTGTTTTCGCCAACATTTCTGCTAATGCAATGTTAGGCGCATGGGATGACATGATTTTTTTTATGGCGTCAACCTCAACTGAAGGATTCACAAGCGGAGTGGTTTCCGATTTCTTATCTGCCACGGGTACACCGTGGATCTCTTTCACCGTTTTAGAGCAGGCGCTCAAGACTAAAGTTCCTGTCAAAAGGAGCGATATTGTTTTCATATTTTGTCCTAGTAGTTTTTAAAATCGTAGTCGAATTCGTATCTCATTTCTTCAAAATCAAAATTGATTTCGGAGACTTCTTTCTCACCGTGGCTTCCGGAATCACCGATTACACCTTGAAGACCTGGGGCACCCGTTTGACCATCAGGATATTTATACATTCTACTGGAAGCCAATGATTTAATACGAGGGCCTACTGGACCAGGTGGCTCATTACGTTCCTTAAAAATTTCGACGGTTGATCCAATTCCACCAGCTCCAGGCTCACTGGCCTCTCCACCAGCGCCTCCATTCGATTCTTGTCCGGGGTAGTAACTAACTCTTAATTTTAACTTGTTGCTCTTTCCAGACTTAAAATTCAGATATCCACTTCCCCCACCGTCAAAACCTCTCAATCCTTTAAAGCCCTGTTGGCCTTGATGCCCATTTCTGCCCCAACATAGTTGATTATTTGGAGAGAACCCCTCACTTGCAACAACCCCACTGCATTGTCCGGCCGAGGCTCGGGGATGAAGATATGGATTCTTTTTTGGAACTTCGGTTTGTTGGCCAGCGTCTCCACCTCTCAATTCAAACGAAACCTCACCCATTGCTTTTTCAGTTTCAATAATAATTCCGCCACCCCATTTCCCAGGCTCGTTATCAATTGGCTTTGGCATATTGTCTTTAGCAAATGTAGCAACGGTCGCTTTATCTGAAATGAACTCATTCATCTTCAACTCAACCATTTCACCAGCTGTAACTAGAACTGCCCCTTCTTCCAGGACGAGAGATTCAATCACCTGTGAGCTACCAAGACCTAGAGCATTTATGTTTTGTGGTTTACCGCTGAGAACGATAATACTTTTTTTGAGTTTAATCGTTGCTGAATCAACTTCAGATCCTCTATCCATGACTTTACATGAATAATCAACGCTAATTGGTCCAGCTTTTTGTATGGTGAGTTCAAGCTCGGCCTTCAGCCCGGCTACATCAAATGAAGCTGTCTTTTTATCGTCTCGAGAAACGAGATGGCTCACAATTCGGCATTCAACTGAAGCTCCCGAATAATTACCCGTTTGGGCTTCCAAAGTGACGATATAGTTATTGATGTTCTCTTTGAACGCCTTCATATTAGAAAAGTCTTTGTCGAGGTCGACTTTTCTTCTTTTAGAAATTTTGAGGGAACTACTTTCTTCAGCTGATTCTGAATAAGTATCGGAATTCGAGAGAGTGTCGGTTTTGGTCTTAATGCTAGGCTTGGAATCCCCGCCGCCGCTCGATTTACAAGCAGCAAGCCCCAGCAAAAAGCACATAAGTAATGGTGAATACTTCATCTGTCCTCCAGTCCCCTAAACATATAGGGTGAGAGTAACAGCTACCAAAAATTGCATTGTTGATGATGAAGAAACTACACTAAGTGATCACATTTTTTACATATGAAAAAACGTCATATTTCAACGACTTAGAGAACTCGCCAATTAAATCTTTTGGTAGTCTTATTCCCGACGACATCCTCAACTGAGACCTCAATCTGATGTTCGCCGACCGGCAGTTTGAAGACCCCTCTTGGGCTTTGCAGACTGAAATTCAAATTGAAGTAAAATTTACGGCAAGAATAATCCCCACAAGTTCCCTTCATATAAAAATCATTGATGTAATCAACATCGTTTCTTCCTGAAGGAAGGTTGACAAAATTCCAGACCACCTTTTCTTCGCCGTTATCTAAACGGTAAGAAATTTTGTGGGGAGGAAGAATAAACTTTTGATGAAGAACTAAATCACTCGCTTCCAGAAAAAGGGCATGCTCGCCGCTAACTTCGGTGCCATCAATTGGCCGATGATTTTTTGCTAAACCAATTTTAGTAATGGTCGGTGCCTGAGTGTCACTCAATGGCTCCATCATGAGAAAAGGATTTATATAACGACCATCTTCACCCACAACTAATAGATGCAAGTGGTGATAGACCTCTCCGAAGCTCGATACAGGCCAGCGGACAACGTTTCCAATCAGCACACCTTCAGCAATTTTCTCGCCTGATGTGTAGGCACTTTGGATTTCTGCTGTAATCGTTTCTTGAGCAACGTGATGATACTTCCAGACAAACCCTTCTTCGTCCTGAATCGCAACTTCCCAATACAAGTGATTACCGCGAACATAATTTTCGATATTCACCACTTTCCCACCGGCAGCAGCATAGATGGGCTGATCCTGAACAGATCTGATGTCCAGACCATCGTGCCAGTATGGGGAGCCTGAATAGTCTTGAAAGGACTGCATATTGTGGCCGATCGACAATAAAGGGAAAGGCCACTGATGACTTTTTTGAGTGTTAAAATGACCGAATGCGAGTTTATCCGCTTTGGTTTTTACTATTCTCTCGTGGGCCATAACTTGCGTCACGGTTAAGAGAAGCAGGAAGAAAAATTTCATGAGGACCTCACAGGAGGAAGCGGTTGTAGATGTCTTCCGGAAAGGCTCCAGAAACTTTCAGGCCAACTTTGAGAGACTTTTGTTTTTTGATAACAAACTTAGGATCAACTTCGGAGTTTATGTAGACGACTTCGGCCAGCACCGCATTTTGTAAATTGGAATCCTGAAGTCCAGTCACCCAAAGTATGCGGTTATTTTTTAAGAAATTTCTATTCTGCTCAGACACCACCAGGCCCAAACCTTTTTCAGAAATATCCATGGCACGGACTTTCAATTCGCTGCCAGACTCGCCATAAGTGGAAGATCTGAGAGTGACAAACTTATCCTGGGCCGCTCTAAAAGTGTGACGGGGGTAGAATCTTAATTCTTGGGTCTTAATCAGGTCCGGGAAGGAAAAACGCAAAGTGTTTTGACCCTGACGGTATTCTGAAACTTTAAACACGCTGGTTCTATAACCAAGCTTCACGTAAACCGGAAGCTCAGGATCAATATGGTGGTGCTCGGAACTAAAACTCACTAAAACTTCGCGGGCAATGAAGTCAATTTCAATATATTGAGCTGGAATAACTGTCTTACCTAAGGCGTGCGACTGCCACAGGAAATTATCCTGGAGTGTGGTGGCCTTCTGTAAAATTCGCAGGATTTCCCGGTATTCCGTACTGGACCGGTAATTTTCCAAATTGGTCATCTGATAAGAGTGCTAAAAATGTCGGCGATTGACAATAAATCTAAGCGAGGCAACACGGCGAGTCAGAAAAAGTTACCGAACTATCTTCTTATCCGTCAGATACTGACTTAGGGAGTTGATTTCAATCAGGCTACTGTCCTTAAACACACAAAAGGCGCGCTGATCTTTAGATTCAGTAACCCCTATGACTGACTCCGCCTTATACACCAAACGGCAGACGTCTGACCCTACGGAGCCATGGAAGGTTTCCTGAGCACGGGCCTTCTTAAGATCAATTTTTTTGAATTCACCAACTGTTTTAAGGGCAAGACAGTTTTTCTCACAGCCCTTGATCAATAGGCCGTCTCTATTTTCAAAAGAAGCTAGCTCTCCTGCGATTTTAAAAGTCTCAGCATGGGCCAGTGGTGAGAGCAATAAACAAATAATGAGTGTTTTCATTTTTTTCTCACTTCAGTTAGGGCCTCAATTTCATTAAAGATCCCACTCTCGTTCTGCCAGCTGGATGAACCCGTCTGTGATTCTCTAATTTTAAATTCACACTGCTTTGAAACCTTATTAAATCTCATCCCCACAATCGTGTTGATATGGTGATCAAATGTATTACCTAACGGTAGCCCCTGAACAAGACTGGCGACGACTTTTTCACGCAGGGCCCTTTTCTGATCTTCAACACTCTTTTTTGAGCCCTTAATATCCCTGATTGTCTCGTAACCGTCATTACAGTTAATTTGAGATTTGAGTTTTTGACGTTGATCAGAATTTAAGCAAGCTGGTGCAACTACCAACTGCATGAGGTCAGTTGGTGTTTTGAATTTACCGGCCTTATCAAACAGAGAGTCTGTATCTATTTTTTTTGCATCAAGATGCTTTACCAACTTCTGAAGGTTAGTAAGAAAATCTGTCATCCCTTCCGTTTTATCCCCACAGAAAGCAAAAAATTCATCATTACTGGTTTTTTCCTGACCAGAGATGAGTTTTAAAAAATCAATTGATTCAGCGAGGTTCTTTTTCAAATTTGGATCTTTAAGATCACCTGAAACATCATTCAGGTAAGATAATCTCCAGGTTTCCAGCTGGGATTCCAGTTTGTACGTACCAATAAGGCCCTTCATATTTTCTTTAAATAAAGAAAAAAGCTGGTCTGCATTCTTTCCATCCATAACGCCCTTAATGTAGAGAGGATAGAATTTCTGGTATTCGGCTTTGTAATCGGCCAGAAACTTTTCTTCAGTGACGTCAGTATTCTTTTTCACATGCCAAACATAGGATTCTTTTACTTTCCACATGCTTGGAATATCAAATCGTGCCACCGGGAGAGGAAGCTGCAAGTTCGGTTTGGTCTTGATATTATCAATAATAAATTTGGCGCGCCCCAGGACTTCTTCCGAAACTGCTCCTTTGCCTTTTCTGAATTTTTCCTCACCAGCAAGAAATCTCTGCACAAGACCCACAAGTGTCGCTTGGTCCCAGATCGTTCCATTTCCCTCACCCATCAGGCCTTGAGCGTATAAATTTTTATCACCAGTTTCAAAGGGAGCTAGTGACTGCGGGCAAAACCCTTTTTCATTCACCTTCTTTAGCACCGTACAAGTGAATCCCCCGTTAAGACCACTGCCTGAGACTCCGCCCATTTCTTCTTTATAAATAAGTGCCAGATCAAGGAAAGAGGCAATTGACTCCCCGTCTGATACACCAACAAGTAAATTTTTGGCGGCATTCGCGTAACATGTACCCAAACCATCCTGGTTGTCCCTAGGAACACCAAAGAAAGGTCCTTGAAATTTCGCTCCAGGATAGGGAACCTTTTCCTCAAGGGAAACTTCAGGCGTATTAGCGTCACAATTAACAACGGCAGCATTGGCCTTGATCACTTGCTTATCGAACTCTTTTTGCTTAATCACCGCTTCTTTACTCTCGATTCTTTCCCTTGCGATCTCACCATATTTCAGATTTTTTTGCGCCTGAACAAGCCTGGATTTATTCATCTCAAGCTCGCTTTGCAACTGACTCTGCTTAACCTTGATAGCACCGGGGGTAAGTGAAGCGATATCACTCCATTGTTTAAGTTTCAGCTCTTCTTCTTCGTTAAACTTGGCAGAATGTTGAGTCCTGCAGGGGCCGATTTCGGCCTTTCCTTGTCTTCCCAGATTGTCTTTTACACAACGATAAAAGGCGGCTTTTTTTGAAGCAATTCGCTTCAAGGCCGGGAGACGGTGGAGCGATTCCTCAGCTTCTTCCGTGACCTGCTTTACATATTTGGCATGATTGAGCGACAGGTCTTCCAAGCGGGCAGACTCGTCTTGCGATTTTTTAACAACGTCTTGAGCTTTTTTTAAAACACTTAATTGATCTTTTTCCCAAGCATTATGTTTTTCTTTTTCTAAGACAAGAGCATCACGCTCTATTTTGAGTGGGTCAGAGTCTTGGGTGAAGGCTTGAGTGGAAATAAGTAAAACAAAGAAAATTAGTCTTTTCATAAAGGACTTAACGGCTGAATCAGCTGAATCTTTACGATGGACGCCATGCTTATGGCGAGGATGCCCTGTATGATCTCAAAAGACGGGGATGGACAGACAATACCCGACAAGGAAGGACTGGAATGCGATACACAGCAATCATGGTGGCAGCATTTGTTGGCTACGGATGTACCGCTAAAAAACTAGTAGTGCAAAATGCTGATACCCTTTTGCAAATCCAAATCAAAAAGCACCTTCCCCTTTACAGTACCCAAAATAAACGGCTGGAAAAAGATATCCATCTGTTTCTTAACCAACAAAAGTCTTATGTCAAAGAGGCCCTCCCGATATTCGCCAATATGGAACTGGATTCCAAAAAAATTAATGAACAGTATGACGCCCTCAATGAGATTTACTTTAGACTGGCGCTGAATTTTTCAAAACTTATGGGTTCGTACATGGCAAAGTTAGATAAGAAACAGCAAAATGAGTTTAAAGAAAACCTCAAGGATGAAAACCAAACCCTCCAAAACCAAAGCAGTGATGAGAGGCAGGAAAAAATCCATGATCGTTTTAAATCATTATTTGGAAAAATAACTCATGAGCAGATTAAAATACTTAACGCTCAAAAAGATTACTTTGAGGAGCGTCACAAAGTCAGACTGAATCGCCGCAAGAAACTCCACGCAAAATTTTGGGATATATATAGAATGGACGTCTCTGAAAGTTCCAAAGCACATGAATTCTACGAAGCATTTGAAGAATACCAAGTCAATTACCCCGAGAATGAAAAGAATAAGGAAATCCTTAAAATAACTGTATCTTCCCTAAGCAGCGAGCAAAAAGAAATTTTTAAACGTAAGATGAATGAATTGAAAGAAATCCTGAGTTACTATCTTGAAACGGTTTATTAAGCCGTCAAACCTTTAGAAAATCAAACAAAACATAAAGACCAAAAACGAAAAGAAGAGGTCCCCCTGCAAGACCTGAATAGGCCTGCCAAAGAAGCTTATTACTAAGTTTTTGTTCCGACTGAAGTGAGACGATTACTTTCTTCATGCTAAAGACATTCTCATGATCTTCAACCATGGTGAAGAAAAGTTTACTTCTTTCAAGATAAGAATTCTGATGAGGAATGTTGTAATCATTAAAAATCTTCGTTTGAATGTCCTGATGAAGTTTCTTCAATTCAAGCTCATCAAGTGATGAATCGTTGTTTTTATCGTACATCTTATGCAATTGAGGGTCTGACTTCGCCACTCTTAAGATGGCCTGAACCTCATCAATAACTTCTTTATTCCTAGTTCCGAATTGAATCGTTTCGGCCGAAGAGCGTGCAGACTCACTCTCAGGAGGGGCAACAACTGAGCCGAGAACATAGATGGGTTCATGACGTTTAAACACCTTCTCTTTAATTCTGTATTTTCGGCTCGTAAGAAACGAAGCCTTGTCATCGAGATCTAATAATCTGTATTCACGAAGTATTCCCTGAACAGCATGGGGCAGATCAAAACTAGAATTGTTAAACTGAACATGATGTTCGTAGATATCTTCCTGAAAATCACAATTGGCCAAATCAATGGCCGCAAGGTGGTCACTATGATCTTTGACGTAGATAAACGGACATGAATAAAAGATTTTTTCAGTTACCCATTTTGAGTTTTTGCCACTTTTGACTAATTTTTCAATGTGCCAAATGAAACAAACGCCCTTCTTGTTTGAAAGTGGTGTGCTGATGAAATCATTTTCTTCACAGACAACACGCCCCTTAATCTCAACAAAACTCCCAACTGCTGCAGAGGAAATCTTCGAAGTTGGAATATCTCCCATCTTTCTTCTGACTTTAAGTTTCTTAAACCCCAGCCAGAAAAAATAAATCCCCAAACCCATAGCACTGAGAGCTATTTTTAATCCATCTGATTCTGAGGAACGGCTCATGTGCGGCGGCGCTTAATGGTTAAATCCGGAAGTGCCTTTTCATTAGAATTGACCTCAAACATTTGTTTTCTTCTGTACCCTAACCGCCCGGCAATAAAAACATCCGGTATTTGCTGGATTCTGGTATTAAAGATGGTCACTGAATCGTTATAAAACTCTCGTCGGTCAGCGAGAATTTCTTCAAGACCAGAGAGTCTTGTTTGAATTTGAAGAAAATTTGCATTGGCCTTAAGTTCCGGGTAAGCTTCCCCTACAGCGAGCAAACCTTTTATCCCTGCAGTCACTTCATTGAAAGCTGCTGATTTTTCTTTTACATCTCGCCCCTGAACCATTTTCTCTCTGGCCGACATAATTTTCTCTATCATCTCAGCTTCATACTCAACATATTGCTCACATAACTTTATAAGTTGCGGAAGTTCATCGTAGCGCTGTTTGAGTATCACATCAATATTTGCCCAGGATTTGTTCACATTTTCATTAATGGCAAGTAAAGCATTGTAAATTTGGATCCCAACACCAACGACCAAGATGGCAAGGAAGATAAGTAGGACAACAGTGCCAATGAGCATAATATTCATGAAGATCCTTTTGCTCTTCTTGTCGGCAACAGGACCTAATTAATTTAATTCTCCACTAAAAGGATCAGCTTTGGGGCGTATCCAGAGTATCCCTCAGTCTGACAAGCTCCGGAAACAGCTTACGATAATCCTCTCCCCGTATTTCATCCAGCTTGTCAGTACGAATAAAAAAATCTCTTAAACTTGCTTCACCCGGACCATCCATCATGTATTGGATTATGGGGTCAAAAATATTTGTTAACATGGGTGCCCCGCCCCCGGCCTTCATCGCCTTCTTTTCTAATGCTAAATTATATAGCATCTTGGAGATCTCAGGAGTTCTCTCAAAGGAGCTGATAAATTCAATTCTTTTTTCAAGATGCCTGATGGAATTCTTCTTCAGTATCTCATGAAGTCTCTGCCCCATATTTGCTTGATAGTTCTCAAGTTTCTCTTTGATTTCATTTTTAAAATCCTCCGTCAGCATCTGAATACTCAGTTCCGCCGGTGAGGTCAAAAGATTAAATTGGATTTTAAGTTCTGAGACACCAAGCTCAAGGATGACGAACTCCACTATTTCATCCAGTTTAAATATGTTCATGATGTTGACCGTAATGACGACGGACATAACGACCAGCGGGCACGCTTCCTCAACCTTCTTCCAGTTTTCCATGAAGGTCCGAAAGTTTAATCCTTTCCGAAAGTACTCTCCCCTCTCATGCAGATCATCGATACTCACCATGAGAATGATGTTGTTAAACTTGTTCCAATAATCGAGGACGTTATAATTACCAAAAGTGAGTTGAGAAAGATTGGTAGAATAAGTAAGTACAATTTCTGTCCGTTTTATGGCAATCAGCCGCTCAAGCAGCAGATAGTTTTCCTGCATGATGAGAGGCTCCCCTCCCACGATGTAGATCTTTCTGATATTAGCGAGGTTGTCTAAAATCTCTTTAACCAACGGAGAATGCATATTGTTAAGCTTTTTAATTACCTTCGTCTGAGTCAACAACTCATAATCTTCGGTCCAGGAACTACTGGAGCCAGGATAACAACCGCGGCATTTAAAATTGCAAATGTTGCTAAACCGTAGATCAAGATAAACCAGGGACAAGTCTTCGAGAGTTCCGTCAGGAAGAGTTTTCTCTGTCACTGGAATGCAATCTTTAAGGAGTTCGTTGTGAACTTGTCTTTGACTCAATTTGCCCGCGGCTTCAAAACGGTAACATCGCTCGCATTCCGGAACTTGATTGCCTGCCAGCATATCTCGTCTAATTCGTTTGAATGATTCGTTATTCAAAATAGTTTTAAGATCGCCTTCTTTCTCACTAGCTATCGGACTATTTAAATCGGCATTGCAACATGGTGTGATATCTCCGTTCGGATGAACGTTGAGATGAACCCAAGGAAGAATGCAAAACGTGCAGCTTTCAGACATGAATGAATTGTCCCCCGAAAATAGTCACACTGCAAGCGACCGTTGCAGCAAATTCTTTTGTAAGAAAATGATTGAGGTGTTTGTGAGTGAAAAACATTATCTTCACTCTGGATCTTTCAAGGAGCAAGAGGATGAAACGATGTTTGACCATTTGCCTTTTCATGATCATTCCGCTTTTTGCCATCAGCAAGGCGACTGAAGAAATAGTTCAAAGCATGGTTCCCCACGGTAAAATCAGTCAAAAGATTGGGCAAGATTATTTTGTTAAAACAAAAGCAGGAACCAAAGTCATGGTTGAATTTGACCGGGCAGGTACACTTGATGAAGCCTCAGGATTAAATCTTGGTAAAGGTGATTCTTTTGAACCAGGTGGCGGACTTTTAGCCCTCGAAACAGTTGCTAAATCCCTGGAGCTTAAAGGCCATCACATCATGGGCGAATGGCGCCTGGAGAATGATTCAAAATTTGGATGGATTTATGAGCTCTCCGGTCTCAGTGAGGAGGAGAATATAAATTTCGTGGTGAATGCTAAAAACTCTGACTTAATTTCAACCGAAAAATAAGCTTAATCGGTAAGACATTCTGGTCCCACGATGTAGCTGCCCTTCAGCCATTCTAAAACTTCCAAAGCGGCAGGAGTTTGATCACTTGCAATCTCTGAAATGAGCCGCTCTTTTTCCTCTTCACTAAGTTTATCCAGTCCCACTTCTAAGAAAAGGGCCCTATTCTGAATTAAAAAGTTTGCAAACTCTGAACTATAGAGTTCCTTGCAGCTTTGCTCAAAGGCATCGGCCGGAGAAAGATTTTTATTTAAAACCCATAATGAAGACAGGTAAAGAAGCTGAGACAGATAAGGCTGATTCATGAGGTTAAGCCCCAAACCGTTGGTCTGGGTCAGTAGGGATTCATCCCTACCGGTAAAATATTTAAGTTTTAGAAATTTACAATTTCGAGGCCCGTCATTAGCAAAGAGGTTCTCCCAAATGAAGGGCTTTCTGCCTAGGAGTGAAGTCACTTCTTCCAAGTGAGAGCGGCTTATTTCTTCTGAGATGACCTTTGGGCCCGTCCAGCAAATTTCGACCTCGTTAGGAATCGCAGTCTTGAGACCCTCAACATAGCCTTGGGGCCTTTGACCAAAAACCTTATCCAGAATGGGGTCATAAGTGTAATAACTGGGGCAGAAGATAAGCCCTACTGGAAAATATTTTAAGGCCAGTTCCACTACCGCCGTCTGGACCTTCAATAGGTCCGCAGTTGATGGCATATCATCAAAAAACAATCCTAAATAATCTATTTTAAGCTGGGAGAGGATTTCAAATTTTCGTTTAAGATGGGACCAATCTGATTCAGAAATGTGACTCCCTAGACCAAATGGACTTAAGGCCACACCAAATTTGAGCTGGTGATTATGGAAAGCATCATTCAGTGCCCCTAACTCTTGAAGATATTCAACAGTCCAGTCATCCCGCCACGCTTTCCTGAGATGGGCATCTCTCTTTGGAGCATAGATATAAAATGATCCACCATATTTATGCAGGAAGGGAGCAAACGCGAGTCTTGCCTCATGTCCCCATACTGGACCAAAAAATCCTTCAACAATGCCAATTTTTGTCATGGAAGTATTCTAGATCGAAACATCAAATTAGCAAAGCCCCGCTATCAGCGGGGCCTTGGTGAGCGGAGGGAAACTATTTGTCTTTACCACCGTTGGAATTCGTACCTTCCTCAACCGCGATCTTGATAAGAGATCCACAGGCAATTGGAAGGGAGGAGTGCTTTGTTTGACCATTCGCTGCAGCTACCGTTTCTGGGAGCTGAACGTCTGCTGGGATACCATAAATGACAACCTGGCGCCCGGCGAGACCAAGCCCTGAATTGATCTTAACTAGATTGTCGTTTACATCTTCATCTTTATTTGTCAGATCTTTCAGCATTTCTGCCAAAGAAACTTCCTGACGATAAAAGTAATTTCCTGAGAAGTCGGCCGCCGGAAATCTTATGTCTTTTTCAATTTGAGTATTCAGATCATAATCCAGTGGAATAATCGCCGGACCATAACTCTGCTGCCCTTCCTGTGCATCAATCACACCATCTTTGTTAGTATCAGACACAAGCGTTGGGCATGCGTCTGCAACATGGATATTCTGCGCGTGATAGATTTGTGCCGGTGCCCCGTTGACTTTCACCTCAACAGTCAGAGAATCTGACTTAACTTTCAGAAGTGCTGAACCTGTTACGTCACCTGCAAGGTGAGCATTGATGGGAGAAAGTGTTGCCTCATAGTGGCCATCTTCTGCAAGTAATAAACTTTTAGAAATGGGAGCTGAGCTCTTGTTGTTATTGTTCCCACAAGCAACAATAGATAGAAGTGTAGCGCCGAGAAGAATTGATGATACATTTTTCATTTAAAGAACCTCCGTGTTAAACACGTTGGCCTTATAGCAATCGAGCTGCCAGTTTATTTCTACGTCTTTTTGAATGCTTTACTTGGTGAGACATGAAATATTGTCCCAAATGACCTGATGAATGGAGGGAAATATGACTCAAAATATTTTGGCCGGGCTTATTTTGCTACTCGCTATAAGTTGTACTTCGCTGACTAAATACCCTGAGTCATGGTGGGCGCCGGTACCCGCTGAAGGAGCTCCCGCTTGGGAGATTCTGCCGCAAGCCGCTAAAGCAAGAGACGAAGTCATCCTTTCTAAACGCAATGAACTCGGAATCCTTTCGAACTTCGCCCCCACTCCCTTTTATTATAAGAAAAAACCATACGCCTCGGTTGAGGGATTCTGGCAAATGATGAAATACCCAGATCCCGATTTCAAAAATGATCCCCGCAATCAAATGAAATATCCATTTACTAGGGAGCAAGTGGCGGCCATGACCGCCTTCGAGGCCAAGGCGGCCGGTGATCAGGCGAGCGAGATCATGAAAAAACTAGGCATTGATTGGGTCACCTTTGAGGGAGAGCGCATGACCTATTGCTCAGAGAGACCAGGAGAGCATTATTACTTAATCAAAGAGGCCATGTGGAAAAAATATCGCTACAACTACGAAGTCCGGCGGGTGCTGCTGGCCACGGGGAATTTAAAACTAAAACCTGACCATCACGAAGGTACCTGCAAAGCTCCAGAATGGAGATACTATGAGCTTTGGATGGATATTCGTAGAGATGTCATGCGGGAAAAGTTCAACCACTTCATGGCACCAAATATGCTTCCCTAGATGGTGAACCTTCCTGAGGGGTTACTATGAATGTTCAATCAATTCGTTTAAGACTAAATCAGCTGAAAAAGGATCTCAGAGAAATCTGGACTAAAAAAGATGAGCAAACTCACCTTATGACGGAAGAAGAAAAACTGGATGAAGAAATTGATGAAAGTTTTCCCGCCAGCGATCCTCCCGGCCACTTCTCCAAATCTTTAAGGGATAAAGAACTTCACTAAAAGACTCATTTTCCGGTCTAAATCCTTAAAATGATAGGTCCAAAAGGCTTCAAAATCGTTGACAGAACAGCTTAAACCGCAGAAACTAGTTCTCACAATGGAGACGTGCCCGAGTGGTCCAAGGGAACGGTTTGCAAAACCGTAAAGCCTCCGGTTCAAATCCGGACGTCTCCTCCAAATATTTTCCGATCCCTAAAGTCTAATTTGAAAAATCGTCCCCTTCCTGTGCTCAAGCAATCGAATTTCCCCATTATGAAGCTCAACAATTTTTTTGGTGATAGAAAGTCCTATGCCTGAGCCTTTCCTTTTATTGGGTTCATTGCGGCTAAAACGCAAAAACAACTTGGATAAAAACTCATCAGGAATACCTGGGCCGTTATCTTTTACGTTAATAAGGAAGCGTCCTTCAGTATGTGAAACAAAGACATCTACAGTTTCGCCTGCAGGACTATAATCGATTGCATTATCGATGAGATTAAAAATGGCCGATTTGAGCAACTCTCCCATGACAGGCACTTCAAGCCGGTTCTGGGACGCTAGTAATTTCTCATCCACGTTGAATCGAATTAGGACCCCTTTCTCTTTTGCCTTAGGGCCAATCATATCAACCGCCCCACTGACGATTTCTAATAAGTCTTCATCTTTCAGTGGAAGTTTTGCTAATGCATCCACTTGGGCAAGAAGGAGCATATCCTCCACAACCTTAATCAGGTGATTCATCTCTTTTTTAATCTCAAACCAATCATTTTGAGTCGGAACATTTTTTTCCAATTCGTTAATCATGATAGCGAGAGGCGTTTTTAATTGGTGAGAAACATTCTGAATAAATTCACTTCGCTCTTTTAGTAGTACTTTAACCACTTCGTCCTTATGGCGTTTCTTTTCATCCCTCCAGAGCCAGGTGAGAAAAAAAACAAGGAAGAAAATCTCCCAAAAAACCCAGGTCAACAGTTCTCTGAAAATTGGCCCCCACCATGATTTTTCAGCGTATCTAGAAATTAAAAACCACCTCTCTTTGGTGTCAGGAAGCAGCATCTGAGTATAGACCACAACCTCACCCGGAATATTGATCGCACCCTGGACATTGTTCTGCTCGAGCAGGGCCTTAAAAAGTGAGGGGGACTTCTCCTTGAGAGATTCTTTTAGAAGAGTATACTGCTGATCTGTAAGGCGGGGTAAGCTGGCGACATAATTTCCATAGCTATCAAGTAGTGACTTTTCGACAAAAGAATCTTGATTTGAATCACTTGATAGAAAAAGATTTAAAATCCGCTGTCCATCAATATTAAAAATGAGTAGCCCTTTTCTGCCGTCACTAAATTCCACTCTTTTTGAAACCCGCACAGTAGGACGTATCGGAATTTCCACTACTCCATTAATAATATTCGGCTCCAAAGAGGAAAAGTAAAATTCTTTATCCGGCACTTCACTGAGTTCTTGATAAAAAGGCTGTTGGGCCAGATTGAAAAGTTCCTTCGATTGAAGATAACCTTTTCCTTTAGAATTCTGGACAATTTTAAAAAGTTCTTGCCCAGTAACATCTGCAATTCTAACTTTGAAATAACCAGAGTGGGTTTCTAGAAATTCGACCAAAAATTTCAGACCATCTTTGTATTCATGTGAAGTTGGGTTCAGACTCAGCAAACGTACAATGTTTTTTTCGAAAAAGTAGAAATCATCCTGCACACGGTGAAAAACGGCATGCAGTTCGTTGGACAGAGTTTTATGTCCCTGAAGGGCATCGAGGATGATTTTAGATCTGGCTTCTTCTAAACGTGTTTTAAAGAGCAAACGATCAACTAACCCAAAAAGAATGACTAGAAAAAAAGTCAGGAGAATAAAACGTTTTGATATAATCAAAGGAGTTTCATTCTTCATTCAAAACATATCCTAAGCCGACAATCGTTTTAATTAGTTTTTTTGGAAAATCAGAATCGATTTTTTTTCTGAGTTGTTTCACATAAACATCCACGACATTTGACTCTGGATCAAAATGCAAATCCCAGACATGCTGGGCAATTTGAGACCTTGATAAAGGTCTTCCAATGTTCCGCATGAAATACTCAAGAAGGGAATATTCTTTGGTCGTCAGTTTAATGACAACTCCTCCCCTCAATGCCTGACGTTGAACAATATCAAGTTCCAGATCTGCACATTTTAAAACGAGAGTTTTACTGGAGTGCCTTCTGAGCAATGCCCTCACCCGCGCTGACATTTCATCCACACTAAATGGCTTTGTCATATAATCGTCAGCACCTGAATCAAGGCCTTTAACTTTGTCTTCAACTTGAGACAAAGTGGTAAGCATCATGATTGGGGTGGTCGACTTTTTAAATTTAAAATCGCGGCAGATTTTCATTCCATCATCATCGGGTAACATCACATCTAAAATAACCAAGTCATATTCATGCTGATCAAATAAAGTTCTTGCCTCAGCTCCATTTAAAGAAGTGTCAATGGCATGTCCCATTCCCTTTAAAGTCTGGACAATGAATAAGGATATTTTCAGTTCATCTTCAACAACTAAAATTCGCACAGTTATAACCCTCAAGTTCATAGGCAGAGATGAGTTATGAAGTTTTTTTCATTTCACATTCATCTCGTTCTCATCTCATTCAATCATAATAACGACATCAAACAACTTAGGAAAGGTGATTATGAAATCTACTCTCGAGCTAAAAACTAATGATATTAAGGCAGGACTAGTGGTCTTTCTAATTGCCCTCCCATTATCATTAGGTATTTCTCTGGCGTCCGGCGCACCACCTTCTGCCGGTCTGATTTCTGCCATCTTAGGCGGGCTACTCGGAGCATACCTTGGGGGTTCATACGTCACCATTAATGGACCAGCTGCAGGATTAATTGTGGTGGTCTTAAGTGCCATTCAAACTCTTGGCGCCGGTGATAGCGCTCTTGGCTTCAGAAGAATGCTGGCGTGTGTAGTCGTGGTAGGAGTATTGCAGATCCTCAGTGGTCTATTGAAGGCCGGAAAATTATCAGCACTCTTCCCTGTCTCGGTCGTTCACGGAATGCTTTCAGCAATCGGTCTGATCATTATGATCAAGCAGGCACACGTTTTTTTAGGTCATAAGGCTCAAGGCTCAATTTTCGCATCAGTCACACAAATTCCAGTCTCAATCTTGAATATGATTCCTGAATCTGCATTGATTGGACTCATTTGTATTTTGCTACTTATAGCTTACCCACATATGAAGTCACGGTTCACAAAAATGATTCCAGCGCCACTTGTGGTGGTGGTGCTTGGTATTATCATGGCAAGATTTCTCCACCCATCTGCCATGGTAAGCATTCCTACCAATCCTTCTGAATTAGTCATAGCTCCTCTGTTTGATGCCATTACTTCATACGAGTCGATTCTCGCTACACTGACGATCTTCTTTGTCGCGAGTTTAGAATCTATTCTCTCCGTAAGTGCTGTTGATAAGCTTGACCCCCTTGAGCGCGAGTCTAACTATAATCGTGAATTATGGAGTAAAGGAGTTGTTAATTTGGCTTGTGGACTTCTCGGCGGTCTTCCAATCATTGCCGAAATTGTTCGTTCATCGGCCAATATTACCCAAGGAGCAAGAACTCCTTTGGCAAACTTCTCTCACTCAATATTTATTTTAGTTTTTGTCCTCATCTTCCCTTTCGTCTTAAATACCATTCCGCTTGCTGCACTGGCATCCATTCTACTACTCGTTGGATATCGCCTGGCCCAGCCTAAGCAGTTTGCTGATATGTGGAAGTTAGGACCAAATTCATTTCTGGCTTTCCTCGTAACAATTATTGCGACACTCGCTGAAGATCTATTGATTGGAGTTTTCGCAGGGATTTTAGTCGAAGCAGTATTCTCGCTACTCCTTGGCGCAAAGATGAAATCACTTATTTCACCGACATTTCAATTTCAAACGAATGGAGATGAGGCGATATTAAGCTTTGAAGATTCATTAACATTTTTCTCCATTTTGAAACAAAAAGATATCCTCGAAAAAGCCTCAAGGTATCGCCACATTAAAATCGACTTAACAAAAGTTTCTTTCATTGACGCTACTTCTATCACCTTGTTTTTCAGAGAGAGCACAAAGCTGGAAAAAAATGGTGCGTTAGTCTTTGTGACAGTCCCTGACGAATTTCAGTCGATTTGTAAAAAAATCAGAGAGCATTAAACAAATTAATAAAAGGTTAATATATGAAAAAGATATTTCCCGCCATTTTGATGCTTCTTTTCCTTGTCTCTTGCTCCACAACACGCGATGAAAACTTCAAGCGTCCTATGGATTTGAGAGGTCAAGCAGAATCAACTACAAACAACCGTAAATAATTACAACTAGGAGCAAATAATGGACGAAAAAAAAAATCTAACATGGCAAGTGGGGTTGGTACTTGCGCTTCTTATGGGTATCATTGCATTATTGAATAATTACGAAAATCAAGCCGCTGCCACAAGGAAGAGTCAAACAGAGATGGAAAATATGGCCATGAGCGGTGGTCACTAATTAAAGATGGGTGTGATGAAAAAATATTTACTTGTGTTATCTTTTGTTTGTTTTACATCGGCTTCGGCCTCCACGCAGAGAGGTTTCGAAACTGAGGTCTATGGCTTCATTAAGACCAGCGCCATGTATGCAACTGAAGCTCTTGCCAGTTTCAACAACATTAACCTCTCAGCGCCTACCCACGCAGTAGCACACACCAAAAGTGCTGATCAAAAGTCGCGAATGAGTTTTCAGGCACAGCAATCCAGAGCTGGGGTTAATTTAAAAAAGGGCACTGACCTATCGGCCAAACTAGAATTTGATTTCGTAGATTTTGCCAAATCATCTCCAACTACGCAGATGAATCCCAGAGTTCGGATTGCTGCCGTAACATACAATTGGGAAAACCAAAAAATCATAATTGGCCAGGACTGGGACCTATTCTCTCCCGTTACCAGCTATACTTACGATTATGTTGGCCTTTATTTTATGGCCGGTAATACAGGATTCATGCGACAGCAATTTCAATACCTGAATACTCAAGGAAAATGGGAATTCGGTGCGGCCGTAGGGATGGCAGGAAATAATCCAGGAACAATGGATAGTGATCTGGAGCTAGGTAAGTCCCCAACCTATTCGGCAAGAGCATCCTATGCACTCTCTGCTGGCCGCATTGGTGCATCAGTAATTTACTCCCATTTAAAATATGCTGAAAATGATTCTTCCCATGATGTTTATGGATACAATTTATTTCTTGAAAATTCTTTGGGTGAAACATCTCTTAAGTCAGAAGTCTATTATGGCCAAAATCTTGGCAATATTGGCACACTCGCCATTGGTAAAGGGACTATGAATGAGGACGTTAAGGAATATGGGGGAACACTCACCCTTTCCCACAAACTCTCCCCAAAACATATTCCCTTTGGAGGAATTGGCTTTGCCAGAATTGACAACAGGGACGCAATAACGCCCATCTCATTCAGTGCCACCAACACTATTACTAACCCGGGCGTCAGCGGAAATTTCCTTGCCCGAATTGGTTGGGAATACAAGGTCACAGATGACTTCTCTTGGGTCACAGAGATTTCCCGCTACGAGACCACTTCAAAACTGGCCTCCAATCAGTATCAAACAAATACGGCCGAAAGCGCCGAAACTGGCATTCAGCTGCGGTTTTAAGCTAATTCTCCTTGCGGTATGCCAATAATGCCCTAAACTTTAATTATGTATTTAGAGGTCCAATTAGGCGAAAGTGACCCCGTCACCTATAACTTAAATAAGTCAGAAATTTATATTGGTTCAAAATCGACCAATGATATCGTAATCAGCTCTAGCGAAATCAGCGGGAAACATCTTAAATTAATTCTTACCGACGATATCTGGTACGTGATTGACCAAGGTAGTACTAACGGCACCTTCATCAATGAGGAGCGGCTGGTCCCAGGACGTCGAGCCGAGTTCCCCGTGTCCGAACCTATCAGTTTAGGTGACAAGGCCCAGATCACCCTCTTAACTGGCAAGGAAGCTGCCACAAATCTCAAAAAGCTTGTGCAGCCCTCGGCCAATTCAGCTGGGGCAAATCAAGACAACAGCGACAAGACCAGAGTGATTTCACTCAAAGAAATGCAAGCCGCTAAAGAGAGAAAACTCGCCAAAAAAAGAACATTGGCAGCAGATAAAAAACGAACTGAGTCCAAACGAATGAGGGCCGAAAAAGATTCCCTTAAGCGAGTCACTTTATTGGCAGTCATGTGGTTATCTATTGGTGGAATCCTTCAATTTGCCTGGGTTAAATATTCTGACGCCACTAAAAGAAAAAGCACCACCCAGAAAGCTTATATCGACAGGGTTGTGATGGATGGTTCGCCGGACGGCCAGGATGAAGAAATGATTATCCCGGCGGATAAAATTCAACCTCTCGATATTTTAACCTCTCATCTCAAAAGTCCTAAATGTAAAAGGAAAACGGAACTTCTCTTTTGCGAAAAATTGGAAGACTTCACCGTTGCCCCCGGGGGGGTCCTTGAAGTTGGCAGTGACCTCGCCTTTTATGTTCAAGAACGAGGCTGGCTTATGGCCGCTCAAGAATTCTTTCAGAAAAATAATAAGCCAGAGATTTCAGATGAAGAAGAATCAGAAAAAAAAGTAACCGAAATAGATCCGGAACTGATCAAGAAAATGGCAACACTCATGCTTATTAATGAAGGATTAGGTAAGACCTTTCCCCCAAGTTTTAGGCCCCGAAATTTATACATCATTTTTTATTCTTCCAACGACGAGCTATCCTCGGTTGCCGTTTTCAAAAGCCAAAATCTACCTGTAATTGCTATGAAGTACTCGCTCGAACAAAATAAACTTGATGGCAAGAATGGGATTGCCATGGCCAATGAACTGTCCCGTTTTGTTCAATTCATCTATTCAGACACCGCTGCCAGCAGTGCCTCGTCAGTTGCGCAGCCTGTGGGAGAAGACGAATAACCCAAAATCTAAAAGAGCTTATTCAATCTAATCGATAAAATTTGATTTTTATTTGCCACAACTTCGAATTCACATTCCGCAAAATTAGGAGCAGAGAAAGTTATCCTTGGATTCTTGGAGAACCCAAAACGCTCTTTGGGTGCGCCAACAATATTTGTATCAAGTTTTTGATTTTTATTCTGATCCAGAAAGGTCGCGAGGGCGTATCTTCCAGGTTTTAGATCAAGCGTCACAGTCGTTTCATTGAGACTATCTGGTAAAGCAACAAATTTTGTTAACGCTGCCCCACTGGTTTGATCTGGAAAGGCATCAGGATCACTAAAGACAGCAAATGCCAGCTGCCCCTTTACCCCACCCATATTTGAAATTTTGAGTGACACAACTTCCGCCTTTGCAGCAAAAGACAAAAGAAGCATCAAAGCAAGTGATCGTTTAAGCATAAAAACCTCGTTATTTTAGGAAGATAGTCCCAAACCCTTGCCGCGTGTAGAAATATTTCAAATCGTGAATATTTAACCCACCTGGATCATTGACAATTCTGTCCTAGAGGCCTTCAATGAGGAAAATTACACTGTTTAGCCCCGCTTCACCATCAGGGAGTTCCAATGAAGTTCATCGCTATCATTCTTCTCATGCTTTCAACCTCTACTTGGGCCAGTGAATGTGTTCATCAGACGAAAGAGCGACTATGTGTGAGTCTGGAATGGGTCGAAGGTCCGTATCTCAACGCCTACTCTAAAAACATTGTTACTTTTCAAGATATCGACACGAAGGAATTTAAAACTCCAGCTTCAGCTGTAAAATTTTATGGCTGGATGAAAATGGGATCTCATGAACATGGCACAAGACCCTTAAAAACGACCTTGATCAGAGAGGGATCTTTTGAAAACTCACAGATCTATTTCATGGGTGGCATGATGGGAACTTGGGAATTCAAATTAAAAGTTGGTGATGAGGACATAGTTCTTTTCAGTATGAATACTTAAGAGGCTCCGTGATGAAACTATTCACTCTTTTTTTTACTCTCCTTTTTTCGTCCGCAACATGGGCCAATACTCCTTTGATCGCCAAAGGCCCACTGGTAACTGATCAAACTCAAAAAACTATTATTTTTCAAACCGCAGAAATCGCCACGGTGGTGGTCTTTCTCTCTGCCACTTGTCCCTGCTCAGACAGTCATGTGCCTTATCTCAAAAAACTTAAAGAGGAATTTCCAAAGATTAATTTCCTAGCGATTCACTCTAACGTGGATGAAGATCAAAAAGTGACTGAAACCTATTTTAAAACAGTGAATCTTCCGTTTGATGTGATTCAAGACGATAATGCCAAACTGGCCGATGCTTTTAAGGCCTACAAAACGCCGCACGCCTTTATTATTTCAAATAAAAATAAAATTCTCTATGAAGGTGGGGTCACAAGTTCGGCCAAGGCCCACACCGCCAGTCACTTTCATCTCAGAGATGCACTCAAAGATCTGACTGAAGGCCGGGAGATTAAATTGAAGGAAGTCCGGACTCTTGGGTGCGCCATTTCGCGTGAGACAGACTCATGAAAATATACTTCCTCCTCTTCATGACTCTCCTCTACTCTTGCGCCAAACCAAATTACGTAGACCCGGCAAACCTCAAAGAACAAAATAATTCCGGCCAAAGCTCATGCCCTATTTATTTTGAAGAAGAAAGACTTTGCCTGTCCATGAACTGGACTACTTTCCCTTCGGAAGAATCCGTTGGGACATTCGTCATGAAATTTTATGCCGAGGATGCTCCGGAGATTCTCGTGACTCCTCACTACACTCCCTTTGTAAAACTTTGGATGCCTAGTATGGGTCATGGATCCTCTCCAGTGACAGTAACCAAGATCGCTGAAGGGACCTATGAGGTCTCTGAGGTCTATTTTATTATGTTGGGTGAATGGGAAATAAGATACCAGCTCAAAAACAACGAAGACGTCATTGAAGAACAAATCCAGAATATCACTCTTTAAGTTATTCCTTTTGGCTTCCCAACTGTGCTGGGGAACAAACTTAAAGGCAGCTTCCTGCTGTGGCGCTGGCTTTACCATTCCTTCTATCATCACCACTGATGACAAGGCCCAACTCGCTGTCCTCTATACTTACTCCAAAATTCACGCCGATGTTTTACCAGACGGTACCTGGCGCGAAAGAAGTGAAGACGATCATACGCAGATATTCAAACTCGAAGGCGCCCATATCATCGAGGACAGATGGCAGGCCGGTCTTTCACTGGCCTTCCAAAAGAGAGAAAGATCAGGTGCCCTGGCCGATACGTCATCGGGTCTGGGAGATATCACAGCGCAAATTGGATATGAATATCTTCCGGATTGGAATTACAACCCCTACCGTCCAAAAGGTATTGGTTACCTGTCACTTATTGCTCCTACCGGTCGCTCCATCAACGAATCTGAAGATGGGACTGGGATTGATGCCAGAGGAAGAGGCTTCTGGGGTATCGGACTTGGTACAGTTCTGACTAAAAGCTGGAGAAAATGGGACGCCAACGCCAATGTCGAGGTCCATCACTCTTTCCAAAAAGAAGTTCACAATGCCCAGGTCAACGGAACTCTCAAACCAGGGCAAGGTGGAAGTCTCGCTATTGGAAGTGGCTACAACTGGAAATCAATTCGACTTGGCGGGCTTATCACATGGGTTTATGAGGATCCAATTGATGTGGTAGGAACTCCGGATTCTCAGGGGCAACTTCAACGATATGCTAATGGCTCTCTCATCATGAGTTACCTGTTTAAAACAAACGCCACCGCGGCCCTCAGCTATACGGACCAAACTCTCTTTGGCTCCCCCAGCAATACCGCCCTCAGTAAATCTATTACATTATTTTTTCAACAAAGATGGCAGCGCTAAATCTATTGTCTGAAACAAGTCAGATCATCTCTCAGAACAAAAAATGGTCCACTAATATAAATTTCGCCTTGGATTTTTTCTGGAAGATCAATCGTATCCTGGGTTTTGAAAGTGATATCAATCGGTGAAAACTGTCCCGGATAAAAATGATAAATCGTATTGCTGCCTTTCTTCTCAATTGAACCCGCGTACCCCATCGCCAGAACGTCGTAGCGGTCTCTGAACCACATGCTGGTAGATCTGTCCTGAGTCAGGGTGATATCCAGATCATACTGGCGCACAGCACAGTGGTAGTCCTCGGAAAGAGAAAAGGCGTGATTCGAGATTGAAACTAAAAGAAGAAGAAGGATTGTTTTCATGAGGGTTATGTAACCTATTTAAATAAGAACCACTACCGGGTCTGTATTTTTAATAAGAATTGCCGATAAGTATAAGAAATCTAGAAGGATTACATGTGAAACACCTGGTACTTATGCTGATATTGGCCGCAGACGCGTTTGGAGCGCAGGAAGCTCTTCACCGGATCGATCTCGGAGCATCCTTCACTATCCCTTCATCCGGAACTCAGCTGACACTGGAAAAATTTCATCGTTATGAACCCAAGTGCGCGGTTCCAGGATTTAACTGTGGATCGGGTTATTTTCCCGAGCCCTTCACTTCCCCCATCATCAAAGTCAAAGAAGGTGAACATTGCCAAAAGTATCCTCTTGGGGAAGTGTGCGAAACAACTTACGAGGTAAAAGAAACGGACAATATAACCTACGTTAAGATCAGGCTGCATAACATATTTGAAAGTTGTGCCAAGGACACCAATATCGATAATAGAAACAGCTGTTATATTAGAACGGCCAAAAATCATTATGATAAACCGGCCTTTAGACCAGAGAGTTGTGAGCGAATCAAAGACTCACAAGAACACAAGGATAACTGCTACGAAGCGATTGCAGACAAGGTTCAGGACCCCAAAATCTGTGACAAGATCAAAGGACAGGAAGGCTTTCAATGTATCTGGTTAAGAGCTAATAGCAAGGGAGATCCTGAAATCTGTAGAACCCTCAAGAGAAATCGCTTCCATCACACAGACCAGCAATACCAAGATCAGATCCAGTCATGTCTCAATACAGTCAAAAAGAAATAAGTTTTACTTATCGTAACCATAGCCTTTAATAATTTTATCTTATTGGTCAAAGAGTCTACATTCCATCCAAGAACAAACCAACCTTGGAGATATTATGAAAAACATTTTTGCCCTCGTTATTGTCGCTTTAAGCATGAACACATTTGCAAGTATTCCTGAAGGAACACCAATCAACGTTCCTTACCCTACTCATCAAGAACGCTTTGGTGGAACGATTCGAACTGTTGAACTAAAACTGAAAAGTGACCTTATCCAAAAAGCTGTTGAGGTTTGCGGGACGAAAGAAAATATCGCAGCGATTTCAAACGTGGAAGTGAAGGTTTCCTTTGATGTCATTGAAATCGAAGAGCAGCAATTTAGAGGAAGCTATCCTTTGGGCGCGGCAAGTGCCCTCGTCTTCTGCTTCAACGAGGGCAAGTGAGATTATCTTGTTTTCTTGAAATAATAAAATACCGGAATTCCTGAGAGAATGAAACCAAGACCAATCATGGTTGATTTCGGTGAGGTGTAAACGGTATTGATAAGAAGCAGTACACCAACAATGATAAACACTGCAGGCAAAATCGGGTATCCAATGGTTTTATAATCACGTTGGATATCCGGACGAGTCTTTCTTAATTTAAAAACAACTCCAGTCACCATGGCATAAAAGATCCATGCCGAGAAAACGACATAATCGGTGAGTTGATCAAAAGTTCCAGACATGGCCAGCATGATCGACACACAGGCCTGGGTCATAATTGATGCCACTGGAACAAGTGATTTACTGTTTACTTCAGCAAGTTTTTTGAAAAAGAGTCCATCAACCGCCATAGCGTAAGGTACCCGCGCTCCCGTCATAATGGAGCCATTCATGGCACCCAATGCTGAAAAGACAAAGGCAGCAGATAGAAGGGTCACACCTGAAGTTCCTAAGAACGTGAGTGCAGCTTTAGTGGCCACAGGAAGAGCATCAGGAAAAGCGCTGGAGTTTGCTGACAAAACCTCGGAGAACGGTAAAGCATAAAAATAGGCGACGTTAGTGAGCGCATAAATCGCCAAAATAATCAAAAGACCAATCCCGAAAGACAGAGGAATATTTTTCTTTGGATTTTGAATTTCACCGGCCACCATAGATAGATTGTTCCATCCATCATAGGCCCACAATGCGGCCAGAACTGCTGAACCAAAAGCCGACCAACCAATAAATCCCTCAACACCAGGGGAAGACTCCCCGAAGTGGGACCAACTTACATCTTTTGAGAAAATAAAAATCCCAACTGTTATACCAATAATCATGAATAGCTTTAATCCAGTCATGAATGAGTTTAGTTTTCCACCAAAGGCGACACTGAAACAATTGAGAAGGGAAAAGAAAGTGATGATTAAAACGGAAGCAACAACCTTACCGCCAATAAAATCCAGATTGATCATTCCGCTGGCAAAAGTCACTGCACCAACAGCGTAAGCCGCAATTGATCCCGGAGAGCCAATCCAAAAACGCATCCATCCGTAAAGAAAGCCCCACATTTCTCCGTAGCCCTCTTTTAGGTAAACATACTCGCCACCGGCGTCCGGCATAATTGATCCCAACTCAGCGTAGGCCAAGGCACCAGTCAGAGAAAGGGCCCCACCAACCACCCACGCAATTAAAACCCAGGTAGGATTCCCCATAGTCTGGGCCATGGTGGCGGTCTTTAAAAAGACACCTGTTCCGATAATGGTTCCGACTACGATGGCAATAGAATCAGTGAGAGTTAGTCCGCGGACGAGTTTATTCATGAGAATCCTTTTTGTATTCTCATAGAAGACCGCATGCGCTTAGAAATTGTCAACAAATTGAATGGAAATTGGTGAAAGAGCACCCCATGAAGGAGTGCTCTTTAGAGAATGAAAATTAAGCTTCGCGAATAACGTATTTGTCTTTTCCGTCATCCACCATTTCTTTAAGTTCTTTACCGACCTTAAAGAAGGGAACTTTCTTAGGACTTACCTTCACTACTTTACCTGTCTTAGGATTTCGTCCCTCGTAGGCCTTGTAATTACGGTTGGCAAATGAACCAAATCCTCTGATTTCAATTCGCTCATCATCGAATAGCGCTTGAATCATACTATCAAAGCAAATGTTTACGATCTTCTCAGCTTGGTGATGAGGAAGATTCGCCTGTTTTTCTATCACGGCAATCAAATCAGCTTTAGTCATGTCCCACTCCTTCTTCTATCGGGGTCAACGGATGTTTATGATTTTGAAGGCTTATCGGCATACTTAAAAAATAATTTAGTCCCTGCCTCAAACTCTCGGCAAACCCGCCCCCCATTCTACTCTGAACAGGTCCACTAAGTCCTTAATTTTAGGGGTTTTTACCACTTATCACATCTTTCAATTTGGGTGGGAGTTAGAATAACTTAAGAAATAGAGCAATCGACTCGATAAGTCGTTGAGGATTAAGGATTATGGTCTCACGATTGAACATCAAAAACTTGAAGGCAATCTGCCTATGCAGCTTAAGCATCTTGCTTATGGGCTGTCAGGATACGATTCCTAATCGCTCATTGATTGATGATGCAGCCATCTCTGATGGCGGAACAACTGGCGGTAACACGACTCCAGTCACTCGCCCAACCAACGCAGTAAAATTCAAGACTAATTTCTGTGGATGCAAAGACGGTAAGGCCATCACTTACGGAAATTGCTCGTCATTCTGCTCCACTAAAAACACCAACGGTGAGGGAATTCTTTACGCTGATTTTAATGTCACTGAAGAGATCTCCCTCAATAGTACTTTTGTAAACTTGAACGGCTGGTGTAACAACAACTTACCAGATGAAGAATCCAACGTGAGTCCTAAGTGTCTCTTGAAGGCCAATGACGATAACGGTGGTGAATTGAAAATCGACGTGGAACAAGGTAGCGCCATTAACTCTTTGAGAATCAATATTGATACCCTCGCTGAAGATAAGGCTTACGTGCTAACTCTGATTGAATCAAGCTCAGGCGCCAAATCTGACTCGATTCAGATTATTAAATTTTCGGCCGATATCCCTCTGCCTACACTTGGGCCGCTTAAAAATGCTCCCATCTCGCAGTACACATGTATTCACAGACCTCCGTCGGTTGATTCGGATTCAGGGGACGTCTACTATGATGTGGCCTTCAGAGTGCACTTTTACTTCTTGCCTAGAGTGCCACCAAATCCAATTCCAGCTGGATCAGATATTGTTTGCCATGACTTTATGAATCCATTGTACGGGGCGATTGATGATATTCTTTTCCCAAGACTTGAGCAGCTTCCAGGAATATTTAATCTATGGGACAACACCGATCCAAGATTTTACGACAATAACGGAAACCAAAATGATGACGTCAATGACATCATTATCCAGAAGGCCAAAAACTTTGGTGCTTCGAATATTGCTGCTTCAACCCGTTTTTTTGAAAAATTTCCGGTCATGAGTACGACGGAAGAAACTGAAGAATCTGGTGGTAACGCTTCTGTCGCCCAGTCGATGGGGTACTATATGTCTCCATGGATTGACCAAACAACCTTCAGATCTTATTGCCTCAACTCGACTCACTATAATAGCTCAAACCCGCTGTTTAAGGCGATGAGAGACGTCATTGGCGTGGATATGGAAGGTATCTATGTGGGTGTTAAGGCCCCTGAAACTGTCTTTGATAGAGATGGGAATCCACTTCCTGCTCCGGATGACTTCCTGATGATTCGTGAAACTGATTTAAAACAAGTCTGGTTTTATTTGAAAAATGGTGTCCCTACTGTTCCGACTGACGCCATCGTTTCTACCGTGCCAGTGTTCTTCTATTACCCTTTGAATAAACTTTCACCATACGTGAAGGCTTCAACTCAGAAAATTTATCAAGTCAAAGGTGCTGCCGAGCTTAACAACGAAACTGTTGATGAGGGTGGTAATAACGCCAGCGGAATTAGTACCAACTATCCTCCCCATGACAGAAAGATCGGTTGTATCCCTAAATTCTAATCAGTTAAAAATGTTTTGAAATAATGGAAAGTGTCGGCGCGAGTTCCTGCGAGAACAGAGCGTAAAAGACGTAGATTGTAATCGAATTTAAAATCAAACTCAACGTCATGCTATAGCGAAATCTTTTAAAGAAAGGCCACTTCGGCTTGATAATCCTGTTTTTTAGAAATATCCCAAAGAGGAAAACCGCCAGCCAGATATAGCCATAGGTTTTGAGGTCATCTTTACGAACTAAGATGCCTAGAAGTCCTGAGAGGGCTTCTTTACTCCTCATCATATCGACCGCGATATCTAAGAGCTTAGGGAACTTCGTAAAGAGGCCTTCAAGCATTGACCCCTTCACTTTCTCGAGAATCATCGTCCTGACTGCTGCCGGTGGGATTTGATCCAAAACACCGAGCTTTAACGTTTTCTGAATGATCGCCAAAACTTTTTGATCCATTAGGGCCGCAGCACCTATCTGCTGATAACCCAGTCTTTTTATCTCTTCCATTGGGTTGAGAACTGGCTCTGCTAGGGGCTTCGTTACAGCTTCTACTGCCTGGATCTTTTCCAGATGCTTTTTACGGGCCTCTTCGATTTCACGAATGTCTTGGTCTTCATTAGGGGCGGTATCTTGAGGCGCGGTTTCAGTTTCAGGAAGGGCCGGGCGCTCCTCGATGATCACTCGTCCGCCGCCAGCAGTTTGATGATCGTTCTCTTCCTGGGAAAACCCAGGAAGAGAAAGTAAGATAAAAATAATAAGGAAGAAAAATTTAGGCATTCTTTTTAGAGAATCTTTCAGTGAACACTGTCATTGGAACGGCAATGAAGATGGTTGAATAGACACCTAGAATTACCCCGATAGTCATAGCAAAAAAGAAGTCATGAATGACTGATCCACCCATGAAAAGCATAACTAGTGAAACACCCAAAACCGTTAAAGAAGTGATGATGGTTCGAGACATCGTTTCATTCAAAGCGCGGTTCATGATTTCAAAGCTTCCCATACCTGGATTGGCCTGCTCAATTTCTCTTACACGGTCATAAATAACAACCGTATCGTTGACTGAGTATCCGATGATAGCAAGCAAGGCAGCTACAATTTGTAGGGAGAATTCTTTCTGAGTCAAAATGAATGCACCCATGATAATCACCACATCATGTAAAAGTGCTGCGATCGCTCCAGGAGCAAATTTGTAATCAAAACGAAGAGCAAGATAGATCATAATCGCAAGAATCGCCCATGCCAGAGCCTTGAAGGCTGAGGTACGAAGCTGAGCTCCCGCTTTAGGACCAACGATATCATTCTTTAGAATTTCGAAACTACCAGCTCCGAACTTTTCAGTCAGAACTGAACTCACTTGAGTTGAAATGGCGTTTAAATCACCCTTGTCAGTTTCAAGTTTGAGCAAGAATTCGTTTTGGGATTCATCTCCCATGCTTTGCAGCTGAGACATCGCAACTTGTTTCTCAGTTAGAGCTGAGCGCAGGTCACTAAGAGAAACTGCATTTTTAAACTTTACCTGAACTTCAACTCCCCCACGAAAGTCGACGCCATAGTTAAGTCCTTTCGTAAAATACAGTACGATAGTCCCGATTATGAGGATCAGAGAGAGGATACTAGCAACTTTAAATTTTCCAACGTAATCAATATTTTTCATACTCATCATTCCTTCGATTAAATACTTAAGCTCTTCTTAGCACCTTTACCAACATACAACTCAAAGAGAATTTTGCTGACGAAGTAAGAAGTATAAACAGTTGTGGTGATACCAATTAAGAGTGTCACAGCAAATCCTCGAACCGGACCTGTTCCGAAGTTAAGAAGACAGATACCTGCAAGAGCAGTTGTAATGTTCGCATCGGCAATCGCCCAAAAGGCCTTTTCAAAACCAACCTTAACAGCTTCAACAGGAGAAATACCAAGTCTTAATTCTTCTCTGATACGCTCATAAATCAAAATGTTTCCATCTACAGCCATACCTACAGTAAGAGCGATACCTGCGATCCCTGGAAGTGAAAGAGTGGCTCCCAGAAAAATCAAACATGAAATTGTAAACAAGACGTTAAGTACGATTGTAATTGTCGCAATCACACCTGAGAATTTGTAGTAAAAGCACATGAAGGCAAGCACCAGAAAGGCTCCCACAATACTTGCGTATTGAGCTTTATCGATGGCATCAGCACCAAGAGAAGGTCCAACCACACGCTGCTCTTCAAAAACAAGCTCAACCGGCAAAGCACCAGCACGAAGAACAAGGGCAAGGTCACGCGCCTCACTCATAACAGTATTATAGTCACCAGTACCCAAAGTAATTTGGGCAGAGCCACCAGCAATGCGCCCTTGAACCATTGGAGCCGAATAAACGTTTCCATCAAGAACAATTGCTAAACGCTTGCCGATATTAGCACCTGTGATTTCTTCAAAAATCTTTGCCCCGTTAGCTTTGAATTCTAGAGCAACATAAGGACGGTTTTGCTCTTGATCCATACGAACGAAGGCTTCCTGAAGCTCTTCACCAGTTAGAGAGGTAGCGCTCTCAACCAGGTAAGGATCCATGGTCGTAATTTCGTTAGTGTTCTTATTAGATTCTTTTGAAAAAGCAATCTCAAAGCCTTTAGGAAGATCTGCTGCAAGAGTCTCGTTTACTTTTCTAACGTAGTCAGAAAAACGCTCACCCTTATTAAAAACGATTCCGGCTTTTTTTATTTTATCCATCCACTCTGGAAGGGAGGCCGCAAACTCGTCGTTTACAAACTTGAATTCAAGTTTAGCTGTTTTACCAATGAGGTCTTTAGCACGATCGATATCTTTCACACCAGGAAGCTGAACGACGATGCGCTCAGTTCCCTGAGAAACGATTTCTGGTTCAGTCACACCGAACTCATCAATACGGTTACGGATAACTTCAATGGATTTTGAAAGGGCCGTATCCTCTACTTCTTTAATGAAGTCACGAGAAAGACCATAAGTCAGAGTCCCGTTAGCATCACCAGTGAGTCGGATTGTGTTTCCAAAATATTTAGAAAGAACTTCTTTGGCGCGGTCTGCGTCTGTGGCCTTGGCCAAGACAACAGATTGCTTAGGATCTTGAGAATCAGTAGTGATCAGGTCACCAATCTGGGCCTCTATGGTTTCTTCTTTGAGAAGATTAACCATTTTCCGCCCGTTACCAATGACTTCGTCACGATAAACTTTATTGAAGTCAATCCCGAGAACCATGTAGAGACCACCCTGGAGATCTAGTCCCAGATTGATCTTACTCTTCATCGGAAAGGAGCTCTTTTCATTGAGGTTCAAGAAAGTCGGGGTTACCGACATTAAGGCCACTACTGTAAGTGCAGCCAACAAACTAAATCGAATCCACCATCCCCTGGCCATTGTGATCTCCGTATCTTTAAAGGGTTCTTATGAGAATATCTTATTCGGAAAATGGTAAACAATTTAAGGGGTTTGAGCAATGAGAAGAATGCTAAGAAAGGGGCTTTCGCCCCTTTAATTTATGAATGCTGGTCTTCGTTCTTTGGAGAAACGTCTTCGGCAGGCTTTGACTCTGATTGCTGAGTTGAGTCAACGATATTAGGCACTACAGTCGTCTCAGATTTTGGAGCTTCACTTGTATCTTGCATGTGGTCAGAAAAACCTTTCGCTGCATTTTGAAAATCCCGAATCCCCTTCCCTAGACCCTTGGCCAATTCAGGAAGTTTTTTGGGCCCGATGAAAATCAAGGCAATGAGAAAGATAAGAATGAGTTCGCCAAAACCAAGTCCAAACATAGATTACTTCTTTGTGTCTGCAGAAAAAATAGAAGCGGCCGATCCACCGATGTAAGACTTAAGAATTTTCATCTTAGCACCATTTTCGATTTCGATAGTTACTGCTTTATCAGCAATAGCTGTGACTTTTCCAAGGATTCCAGACTTAGTATAAACTTCGTCCCCGTGAGAAAGTTTGTTCAAAAATGTTTGCTCTTCTTGCATACGTTTTTTCTGAGGACGGATCATTAGAAAATACATAACAACAAAAATAAGAACGAAAGGGATGAATTGAAGAAACGGAGACTGAGCAGGAGCTGCTGCAGTTTGTGCATGAGCTGATGAAATGATGAAATCGAACATATTAATTTCCTTTGTGTTTATTCCCATCGATTAGAAGAGTAGTTGTTATAAAATTTTAGGTAATATTCGTCAAATGAAGCGCTAAAAATCGCCTTTCTCGCCTCTTTCACCATTTCCAAATAAAAATGGATATTGTGGTAAGTAATCAGCTGCCCCGCGAGATATTCCCCGACATTAAATAAATGTCGTATATATGATCGAGAGTATCGGCCACATACCTGGCATGAACACTCCGGATCTGGTGGTAACTGATCTTCGATGAACCGGGCCTTTTTGATATTGAGCGGTCCGTGAGTAGTAAGGAATTGACCATTACGCGCGTTGCGGGTTGGAAGCACACAGTCAAACATATCTAAACCAGACTTGATGCCATTCAAAACATCCAGCGGTTTCCCCACACCCATTAAGTAGCGAGGTTTATCTTTAGGCATCGCTGGAACAAACTTTCTACAGAACTCCACCATCTCTTCATTTTTTTCACCAACCGACAGACCACCTAGTGCGTAGCCGTCAAAACCAAGCTCGATCAATCCCTGCATACTTTCCATACGCAAGTCATAGTGAAGCCCACCCTGGATAATTCCAAACAGGTGCTGATGATCTTGAAGTTTAACTGTTTTACAGCGGCGGGCCCAACGGTGAGTGAGCTCCATGCTGGTGCGAAGAGTTTCTTTAGTGGCGGGAAGTTTAGGGCACTCGTCAAAGGCCATCACAATATCTGATCCCAAGGCCCTTTGAATCTCCATGGATTTCTCTGGAGTAATCAAGTGACGGGATCCATCGATGTGGGATTGAAAAGTCACCCCTTCTTCCGTCAGTTTATTAATATCTGAGAGCGAGAAAACCTGATAGCCACCGGAATCCGTGAGGATCGGACGAGGCCAGCTCATAAACTTATGGAGCCCCCCCATTCTTTCAATCAGTTCGTGACCGGGCTTTAAATAAAGGTGATAGGTGTTACCCAGAATGATCTGAGCATTAAGTTTTTCCAGGTCCTCTTGCCACAAAGTCTTAACTGAGGCGCGAGTTCCCACTGGCATAAAAATCGGCGTTTCAATCACGCCGTGATCGGTATAAATGCGGCCGGCGCGGGCCTCGCCAGACTGGGCTTCAAGTTGGAAAAAAGACATGGGCGCAAACTAACATGAGAAACCCTATACGTTAATGGTTTTTCTTCGATTTCAGCCAGATAGCTCCCCCATAAGTGTCTAACTTATGGACAGGACCCTGAATAATTCCCCCTCACCACCCCCATACGGGCCTTTAGGACCTAAAATGAGGCATGTCGAAATTTACCTTTTTATCAATAACTTTAGGTCTGCTGATAACCATTTCATTTAATGGTTACGCTCAATCTCATCAAAGCTTCTGTTTCCAGGGTCACATAAAAGAATCAATAGCCATCAACAAAGACCGTAAAAAAATCTACTCAAAAATGACTCAAAGAAAATCTAATCGCATTTTTAATGAACTCATTACTTATGAGCGACTCACTCTTATTCCTGCGGCAGTTTATGATTTAAAAGCTCTCAAATATCAGAGAAAAGGCATTGATTTATTTTGCAAAGAATTTCTTCCACTTGTTCAGACTCCGGTTCCGGAACTGAAGATTCCACAAGAAACCTTTTCGTTGTTTGATTGGAAACTCCATAAAAAGAAAATACTGAAAGCGCTGAACACGCAGGACGCAGAGAAAGTAAAAGAAGTGACACTTAAAGCACTTGTGGAATTGAAATCACAACCAAACTACTATTGCTTAACCAGACACTTTATTGAATCTATCTATCGATTCGCTCATTTTATCCCTTTACGTCGCGCCCAAGCAGCGGCGAGAGGACTTAAGGATCCGTCAAAATTAATGTTTAGTCTGATGAGAATTCAGGCCCAAGGCTTCTTGGGAAGCGTAACTATCGATCTGAAAAGTCAGCCGATCCAGGAATCGGGCGTCCCTATGATTTGTGCAGAAATGCCAAACCTGTTGTCAGATATTCACAATAATAAACTTGATGTTTTAAAAAACTAATAAGGATCTCTTTATGGCCCAGATTTCAGTTTATTTAAATTCACGTTCTTCAAAAAGTGATTCTGCTTTTTCTGAAGAGGAACTTAAAAAATTCTTTTTTCGCCACGAACTGGTGATCCATAATCCTAGTGATCTGGAAGAGCTTAATAAAAAAGTATTGGCAGACGTGGCCAATGGCACGGAATATATTTTTGCCGTTGGTGGGGATGGGACTATGAACACCATTTCTCAAAATCTGATTGGACAGAAAACAAAACTGATGGTTCTTCCAACTGGTACCGCGAATGATTTTGCCCAAGAGCTCGGAATGAGCAATAGCCTGAAAAGAATATCTAAAATATTTAATGCTCAAACCACCAAACAAATCGATGCCATTAAAGTTAATGGGAAGTACATGATGACCAATGGTGGAATTGGTATGGCCTGCGAAGTGGCAAGCACCGTCGACCATTTAAGAAAAAACAGCGTTCTTTTTAAAAAGATGATGAAAACTATTGGGAAAGAGACCTATTCAGTTGTTTACGCGCAAAAGATGCTGACCAGTCCCTATGAATCAAGACAAGTCTACATTGAATCCAAGGACTCCCCTCTCTTGAATAACCTTGTCACAACTCCTATGATTTTGATTAATAATCAGGAGTACATTGGCGGAAAGTTCCAGGTAGCGCCAAAGACCAAAAACAACGATGGCAAATTTAACGTTACAATTTTTCTTCATAAAAACCGATTTGATTTTTTAAAGTGCACATTACAAATGATGAGCGGACGTTACCCAACGGACGATAAGAATCTTATTTCTTTTGAAACAGATGAGTTGACTATGAATAGTGCTGATGGAAAGCCTCTGCGTTTTTTTGGAGACGGTGAAATTTTCCAGGAATCAAACATGATTGATTTATCTATTGCTCCGGGAGCTTTGGATGTCTTTACCTATAAAGGAGAATCTCTCTTGTGTTCGAGCCACTCTCTAGACAAAATCGACATGATCCAATGAATATACTTGTTATTGGCGGGACCGGTTTTATAGGACAACGATTGGTGAGATCCCTGAGTCACAAAGGGGAGAAATTGTTTCTTCTGGTGCGAGAAGGAAGCCTCGAGAAAGCAAAAAAAACCTTCCATGACCTTAGCTCGATCACTTTTCTCGGTGGGGATATTGAAAAAACAGATTTGCTCACAAATCTGTTTTCTGCCGGTGAGGTGCTGAATGAAATTGATTGTGTAATCCATCTTGCTGCCGTTTATCAGCTGGACGTTTCCTTTCAAGAAGCATACCTCAAGAATGTCATAGGCACTCAGAATGTCCTTAAATTTCTGGGAAGACTCCCCAATTTAAAATACTTCCATTTTTTTAGCACCTATGCGGCCAATCAAGTACTAAAGGGGAATCTTTTAGAAGATGATCTTATTAAAGAAAAATCAAATTTCTTTGACAACTACGCCAAGAGTAAAAATCTCGCAGAAAATCTGGTCAGGAAAAATGTTTCAAAAAAATATCAAACCATTGTTCATCGACCGGGAATTATCGTTGGGAATAGCCAAACGGGAGAAAGAGATAACGATAATGGGCCATACTACTTTTTTGATTTTATCCAAAATCTAAAGAAGCTGCCTATAGTGCGAGATAAATTGAAGCATCTCCCTCTTCCGGTGCAGAAGGCATCCATGATGCCGGTTGTCCCGGTGGACACTTTAGTTGACTGGTGTACTCACATAATTCTCAATCCCAAACAGCGGCAACTTAGCACCTACCACCTGATTCCCAAGCAACCGATTTCGACCAAGGACTTTTTAGAGCAATCAATGAAGTGTTTAGGTCTTCCACTTGAAATAATTTGTATCCCAAAAACTAAGTTCTTTTCCCCACTCTTCCGATTACTAAGAATACCCAAAGAATTGGTTTTTTATATGGAACAAGCAGCTCACCTGGACCGAACAAATCTTAACACTGATTATCCGCAACTCATTGAGCCGGAGTTTAAAACCTATTTGCCTATTCTTATAAAAGAATATCTTCGAACTAAGACATGAAAGAAATTATCAAATTAAGTTTTGGTAGCTCCAGCGATAATTTTGATGAAGAAATCGAAATGAATGGCCATAAGATCCATATCCGGGGAATCGGGGTGGATTATGATTTTGATCTTGCTCTACTGATTGTGAAAAAATATGCTTCTGAATGTGATGCCTTCGCTCTTTCCGGTTTCATTCTGGATATCAAACAGCAAAATAAGACCCACGTCCATGCCATGGTTAAGGCGATACGAGAAGCGGCTGGGGACACTCCGGTCCTGGATGGTAATATGCTTAGGAAGGCGGCTTTTCCCTGGGCGCTTAAAAAGTTTATTGATCAGGAAAAACATTTTCTATCCAATAAAACGATCGCCTTCTACACCGGTCTGGTGCAATGGAATATTCTGCCTTTCTTTCAGGAACATGATTGTAAATTAGTTTTCGGGGACCTTTTCTTTTCCATGGGAGTTCCTGTCAGCATCAATGGCCTTAAAGGACTGGATACCTTTTTAAAAATCAACGCTCCAATTTTGTCACGAATGAGACTTAAAAAGAAAATCAAAAGAGACTTTAGTGCTGTAGAAACGAAGTCTATTGCGATGAAGAGTTTTTTTGATGCTGATATTTTCTTTATTACAGAATCTCAACTCAAATTCACCGAACTCAATAATCTCGAAGGAAAGACAGTCATCATTGACCGCCTCTCCCAGGACAGCGAAGAAAAACTCATTAAGGCAAAAGCACAGCGGATTTTGATTTTATTTCCTTCCTACGCCAATTTGCCTCACCTCAGTACTTCGGTCATCGAGGCGATCCTCCATGTCACCCACCCGAGGGGAATTCTGACTGAAGAGGATATCCTGGATTACTTACAAACTTTTGAGATTCAGCCCCGCATACAGACAAATGAGCTGGCAGAATCCAAAATCGATCATTTTGCTTTTATCATTCATCCGCTCTCTAAAAATCAAATCGCCCAAATTCCAGGACTCAGTTTTCTCAATAAATCTCCCCTGCTTGATTTAGCAGAAAATCTTGCAGCAAAAGTGCCGGGTCACCACTACTGCACCATTACGGGAATAAAATCAGAATTTGATGGGAAAGAAGTCGAGGGTCACCTCTATATGATTCCGGCAACTCCCAAAATGCTCCTTACTACCCCTGTAGAAAAAGTTTACGACTCTCTCTCTAACATATGCTCACTGGCCCATAAAAGAGGGGCGAAACTTATAGGTCTTGGTGCATACACTAAAATTGTGGGAGATGCCGGGGTTACAGTTAACCAGCGCTCGCCCATTCCCGTCACCACAGGGAACACGCTATCTGCTGCTGCCACTTTATGGGCGGCCAGTTTTGGAATTGAGAAAATGGGATTAGTGCATAAAGTTGACGGACGCTTTGATGGGACTTGTATGATCATCGGAGCAACTGGAAGTATTGGTAAAATATGCGCCAAGGTCCTCGCCAACCAATGGAAAAAAATCGTGGTTGTAGCGCCACGGCCCTACAAGGTGCTGGAACTGGTCTCTCTCTTAAAAGCCTTCGCGCCTGAAGCAGAAATTATAGGCACTACAAATCCCAATAAGTACTCGGGAGAAAGTGATTTGATTGTGACCTCCACTTCTGCCCAAGGAGAGAAAGTCATTGATATAGAACTCATTAAGCCAGGGTGTGTAGTGTGTGATGTGAGCCGTCCTTTTGATATCTCGCTTGAGGACGCCGCTAAAAGACCTGATATCCTGATTATCGCCAGTGGTGAGGTTGAGCTGCCGGGCAATGTTAAAATCGATAAAACCATTGGTCTTGAAGGTGAAACCGTCTATGCCTGTCTCGCCGAAACTGCCCTTCTCACCATGGAAGGTCTGCTAGAAAGTTTTTCTCTTTCTCGAGAGCTTTCTTACGAGAAAATCATCCAAATTGATCGGCTATCCCGCAAGCATGGCATTCGCCTCTCAAGCATCATGGGCCACACCGGGGAAATTAAGGAAATTGAAATCGATCTTTGCCGCCAATACGCTCTGGAAAATTTAAAAAAGAAAGCTACTTAGAACATACCCGACTCTCTTGCCCTGCCATTATTTATCTATAACATTTCCTGATTTATCCGAAACGAAAGGTATGAAAATTCATCACCTTAACTGTGGCTCATTCTGTGCGCTTGGGCATCCTGTATTAAATAGGCTGTTGCCCAAATTAGATCAATTCAATCTTGTCTGCCACTGCCTCTTGATTGAATCCGATAGCGGACTCATTCTCGTAGACACGGGACTTGGGCTCAAAGATATTAGCAACCAAGAAAGATTTAAATCCAATTTTGTATTTAATCACCTGGCCAGGCCAAAGCTGGATGTTGAAGAAACTGCCTTTATGCAAATAATCAAAAAAGGATTTAATCCCAAGGACGTCAGACATATTATTGCCACACACTTTGATTCTGATCACATTGGGGGAATCGCTGATTTCCCTCAAGCAGTTGTACACGTTTTAAAAGATGAGTGGGATGCCGCCCACCATCCACACAATCCAAAAGAAAAATATCGTTATTCACCCATACGCTGGGAAGCAAATCCTTTATTTAAAACGTATACAACGCAAGGAGATAGCTGGAATGGACTTGGAAAAGCCCAGAGTCTCAAAGGAATCACAGATCCCGTCTATATGGTCTCGTTACCAGGCCACACCCGAGGGCATTCTGGAGTTGTGATCGAAGATGAATCAAAAATCTTTTTTACTGGCGATGCATTTCTTCTGGAAGCACAGCTGCTGGAGAAGTCGTATGCAAAGCCGATTGAAATCTATAATCAACTAGGTCACGTCAATCCTGAAGAAGCGGAAGAAACCCTGAAAAAAATCAGAACCATTCATCAGCAAGATCCAGAACTCGTCATTCTTTCTTCCCATGACCAAGGACTTTATAAAAAAGCTCTTGCGATGGAAAAAGGCAAGAAATGAGCGAAAAGAATTTACCACCAGGGCCAAGATCATTTTTAGAAATGATTGGCATGATTATTCAACGTCAGAAAAATCCCATTAAACTATATGAAAGTATTTTTGCCAAATATGGTGACGTCGTTTTTTTTAAACTGGGAAGTTTTCGTTTCGTCATGCTTAATGATGCCAAGGCCATAGAGCAAGTACTACAAACTGATTCTCAAAATTATAGCAAGTCCACGTCTTATGACCGCTTTCGAATTATCTTTGGAAATGGTCTTCTGGTTAGTGAAGGAGACATCTGGAAAAAGCAGCGCCGTTTGATGGCAGGGAGCTTTTCATCGAAACAAATTGAAAAGCTTCACCCCATCATGGTGAGTGAAACTAATTCGATTCTTAATCAATGGAAACCAAATGAGGAAATTGATCTTGCCAAAGAAATGAACCTCATCACTTTGGAAATAATCAGCGTTGGACTTTTAGGTAAGAGACAAGAAAATGATTCTCTAGTGTTGAGAAAGGCCTTGCAAGATATTCTCGAATACCTCCAATCCTCCAGGCACCTTTGGTTGCAACTTTTAATCGCCCCCTTCCCGATAAAGGACAAATATAAATTTGCCATAAAACTTGAACGTTTGCTTCCTTTGAAAAGTACTAAAAAATTCTTCTCCTCAATTCAAAAGGTTAATGAATTAGTACTTGCTCTGATTAATGACCGCCGAAGTCAAAACTTATCTGACAACTTTTTAGATATGATGATTCGATTCAGCGGAAATGATGAAGATTCAAAGATGTCTGATCAGCAAATGAGAGATGAAATTCTTAACGTCTTACTTGCTGGGCATGAAAGTACTGCGAACGCCCTAACTTGGACCTGGCATGAACTTTTAAAAAATCCAGAAGTTTATAAGAAAATTAAAGAAGAAGTTCATCAAGTCCTCCAAGGTGAAGCACCCACTTATGCGGAATTGGAAAAACTTGTCTATACTCGGGCAGTTTTTGAAGAAGCAATCAGACTTTATCCTCCTTTTTGGAGGGTTTCGCGAAAAAGCAAAATTCAAACCAAAATTCAACAGTATGACATTCCTGAAATAACGAACGTCATTGTATCACTCTATACGATTCAAAGATCTCACAAGCACTGGAAAAACCCTGAATCATTCAGACCAGAGCGTTTTCTAGATAACGGTGAAGATCATGATAAGTTTGCCTACATCCCATTTGGTGCAGGACCAAGGATCTGTATAGGAATGAATTTTGCCATGGTGGAGGCATTGACCATCCTAAGCTTGATGATTAAAAAATATGACATAGAGAAAGCGTTTGATAAAGATCCGACCTACTTAATGAGTTTGACCCTGCAGCCCAAAGAAGGCTGTATGGTGAGGGTAAAAAAGGTTAGAGCTTGAATGCGATAGAACTCTTTCACATCAAAGCAAAGCTCCACCCAAATAAAATGGCAGTAACTGACATTCGGTGGGGGTCTTGGTCTTTTCAGGAGGTTTTAAATCTCAGCATAAAAGTCCAAACCACAATGGAGCAGCATAAAATTAAATCTGGAGATTCAGTTCTTCTGATGATTGCTCCCTGCCCTGCCCTTTATGGGATTATCTGTGGTCTTCTGGGAATGGGAGTTCGAATCGTTTTCATTGAGCCATGGCTTAAAGTTGATCGCATTAATGAAGTCATTAAAGCTGCCAAACCCAAAGCCTTCATCTCTGGCAAAATTGGAAAAGTCTGGGGAGTACGATCTCAAGAGATCAGAAAGATTCCTCTTTGGCTAACAGCTGGAGATTTTGATAAAAACGATTTGACCGGAACATTTAGCGTAGAAGACCTGGCTCCTGATCATCATGCGTTTGTCGTTTTCTCAAGTGGCACGACCGGAAATCCCAAAGGTGTATTGCGTACACATCAATACCTTAAAACTGTAGTCGATATTTTTATCTCCAGTGAGCCGGAAGATTTCGAAACTCCGGACTTATGTATCTTTCCCAATCTCGCGTTGTTTCATCTTGCTACAGGAAGAGGATCCATCATTATTCCCAACAAATGGAGCCGAAAAAATCTTCTGAAGCTTTTTGAAATTGCCCGACCGTTTGGACCTCAGACAATTTCAACAGGCCCAGCTTTTTTTAAAAAGCTTATGGATGAAAATTTAATGGGGGAAGTTAAATCTCTCAAACGAATTGTATTCGGGGGCGCATTGACGGATTGCTGGCTGATGGAAAAAGTGATGGAAGAATTGCCAGAGGCGAGGGTTCTTCATCTCTATGGCGGCAGCGAGGCCGAACCAGTGGCCTACATGGAGGCCAAAGAAGCGCTTAAACAGAGTCGTGCCCAGGGCTTCTTTCAAACTCTCTGCCTGGGGAAACCCATTAGAGAGATACGGTATAAATTTAATGCGGGTGTTTTGTGGGTCAGTGGTCCTAATGTCTCCGGTGAGTACATAGGAGATCCATCACAGAACCTCGGGATTAAAGAACGTGACGAGTCTGGAACCCTCTGGCATTGCATGGGGGATAAAATCAATGAAAAAGATGGCCACTTTTGGTATGCCGGTCGTCTTTCGCAAAAAGATGAAGACTTCATTTTAGAACAAAAGGTTTATAGTTTTCTTAAATCTTCAAAGTCTTTTATTCATCGGGATCAAGACCAAAAAGTCGTTCTTCTTGGTGATGGACTGGAAATGCAAAGTGAATCGATCACAAAACAATTCCCACAGATTGACAGGATTGCCTCAACCAAAATAGTGAGAGACCACCGACACCGCTCACGAATAGATAGAATAAAAAGTTTACCTCGAAAATACAGGACTGAAAAAATGAGTCAATTACAAAAGTGGCAGACGTATCTCCATGAGCGATCTCCCCTTCCTGCCTTGTTATTTATCTCCACCCTTGGGGCACTCTCCTCTCTTTCATTTAAGAACGAATTCGACCCCGCGCTGTTTATGGCAGCCATCATCTTCAACACACTGATCTTCATTCAACTTAGACTTGGTGATGAAGTAAAAGATTTTGAAAAAGATAAAATAGTGAACCCGACCCGTCCACTGCCTCGAGGTTTACTGACAACATCTGATCTGGCATCGGCCATGAACAAGATACTCATTTTTGTTATTTTATCAGGGCTGCTTTTAGGTGTATTAAAATCCTGGCCGGGCGGAATCACTCTCAGCATGGCGTCGGTTTTTGCCTGGCTTATGTACAAAGAATTTTTCGTCGGGGAGATCTTAAATAAAGAGCCCATCGTCTATGCTATTACTCACCAGATAATTGTCTTTCTCATTTACGGTTGGGTCGCTCTCGCCACTGATAGTAGTTTGATTACCGACCGCGCTTTTCAAGGTTGGCTGCTCGCAAATTTTGGGGGGGCCTTTACTTTTGAAATCTGCAGAAAACTAAATCCCAATGCACATAAACTTGCTCAGACCTATGCTCAGCATTATGGGCCGGGGCCAACAGTTTTCATCTGCACCATTTTTATATGCATCATGGCAGCAGGGTCATTCATGGCAGGGTTTGGTGTATGGATGATTCTACCCCTCATTGCCCTTGAACTCATGCTACTAAAATGGATCAAAAATCCCCAGAGTTATAAAAAGATTGAGGGAGTGGCGACACTCGCAGGTTTAATTGTAGTTATTGCCCCAGCTATTATGTGGCTAATAAGGACGAGGTCGTAACATGAAAAAATTTATCCATCACGCAAAGACACCCATTGAAGAATTAGATCAATTCGATGGCGGAAAAGCGACGAATATGGCGAGGCTCGAAAACACTGGGGTCAATGTACCGCCCTGGATTTGTCTTGCGACACCGGTCTTTGAGCAATTTTTAAAAAAATACCAAGATCAAAACCTTTGGGTCTTATCACATAAAGAGGTAGAGGCACTTTTTATAAAACAAGCGATGGATCCAGAGCTTGAAGAGCATCTGAGAAAAACAATTGCAGAAAAGTTCTCTTCTGATTGCACCTTTGCGGTTAGATCAAGTGGTATAGGCGAAGATTCGGCCGACAATTCATTCGCAGGATTGTTTTCAAGCTATCTGCACCAGACCAACATAGAACAAATAATCTTAAGTATCAAAATGTGTTGGGCTTCGGCCTTTACCGAGAGGGCCCGGGCCTACAGGCTTGAGCGTGGTATCAGCACGGATAAATTCGGAATGGGTGTCATCATCCAAAAGATGGTTTTTGCGGATATTGCCGGAGTTGGATTTAGTCGCAACCCCATTCATCACCTTAAACGCGAACAAATGATTGTGAGCTCTGTCTACGGCATTGGCGAAGGATTAGTAAGTGGTGAACTGGATGCAGATCACTACTACATTCAACGCCCGACTGAAGGTAATAAAGCATTTGGTATTGAGCCGCATGTTGTGAAAAAAGAATTTTTCTTTGTTAAAGGTCCTCAGGGAGGACTTGAGAAAAAAACGGTGGCCCAAGAGAAGCAAGAAGTCGCTTCTCTCTCTGATGCTCAGCTCACTACCATCAGTGAGGCCATGATCAAGCTTGAATCCTCCCTCGGGCTTCCCCAGGATATTGAATGGGCCTTTGAGAAAGGAGAATTCTTTTGTGTCCAGACAAGGCCAATCACAAATCTTCCGCCGGAAGGATTTTATAAAAAGTCTGTCAAAGGGGCAGAGTTCATTCTTTGGGACAATTCAAATATCACGGAATCTTATAATGGCGTGACTACCCCTCTGACCTTTAGTCACGTCTCAAAAGCTTATCGACAGGTGTACCTGCAATACTGCGAGGTCATGGGAGTTCCGGCCGATGTCATTAAGGCCAATGAAATCACGTTTAGGAACATGCTAGGTTTAATTCGAGGAAGAGTTTATTACAACCTGGGTAACTGGTACAAAATGATTTTCTTATTTCCTTTTGCAGGGACGTCTAAGGGATTCATGGAAACCATGATGGGAGTGAAACAGAACCTGAGGCCAGAGCTGGCAGCGTTGTTTGATTTTACCAAAAACCCTCCTCCCTATTCTTTTTTCCGGAATATCTATATTCTCTTCAGAAATTTGTGGCGCATATTCAATGTCCGCAAATCAGTGGCGCAATTTAAAGCAGATTTTGAGCGGGTTTATTCTGTTGCTAAGAGACAGGACTATACAACAAAAAACATTCAAGAACTCATTGCCGCCTATGACCAGCTCAACGAAGACCTGCTCTTTAAATGGAAGGCGCCCATTATCAGTGATACCCGCTGTATGCTTTTCTTTGGGGTTCTTAAATCCCTGACTGAAAAATGGATTAAAAAGGACAATTCCGCTTCTCTCTATAATGATCTCCTGAGCGGTCAGGGGGATCTACCAAGTACTGAGCCCACCAGAATCTTAATGAGAATTGCCAGAAAAATTGACCGTGGAGACGCTGACTTCCGGGAATGGTTTATTAAAACTCCCAGCAAACAGGTATTACTTGATCTCAGATCGGGAAAAGCGCCGGAGATCTATCAGGACTTTAACAAATTTATTGATGCTTATGGCTTTCGTTGCATCAATGAACTTAAATTAGAATCAATTGATCTGCATGAGGACCCGACTTTTGCTCTTGAGGCCATTATCAGTTTTGTCAGGATGAAAAACACTTCCGTGGATGAAATTATTGAACGGGAAAAAGAAACTTCGGCCAATGCCCTGAAAGTCATCCATGAGAATCTGAGTGGTCCCAAACTCAAAATTTATCTTTTTATTTTAAATCAGGCCCGTATTGCGGTGAAAGACAGAGAAGATTTGCGACTTTTGAGGACCAACGTTTTCGGGATATGCCGAAGGATATTCAAAGCACTGGGCCAAAAGTTTTACGAAATTAAAGTCATAGATGAACCCATGGATATTTTCTATCTCAGTATTGATGAAATTTCATCTTTCCAGGAAGGTCGATCTTTTGAAGTGGATTTTCGAAATCTGACGGCCGCGCGAAAAAAACAATTTGACGAGTACCGTAACACGCCTCAGCCCCCAGATCGATTCTATACCGAGGGTGCTGTTGGAGCGAATATTAATTTCCCGCAAATCATCGCCGAGCAGGATCTTCTCATAGGAGAAGAAATAGTCTCTGATGATCCTAATGTGCTCATCGGTACTCCTTGTTCCCCAGGAATAGTTGAAGGCATTGTTCGTGTGGTGAGAGAGGCAAAGGACGCTGAAGGGCTCAATGGCGAAATCATGGTCTCTGAGCGAACTGACCCGGGTTGGGTTCCCCTATTTCCATCGACTTCAGGGCTCCTGATTGAAAGAGGAAGTCTTCTATCGCACTCAGCGGTAGTGGCCAGAGAACTGGGTATCCCTACCATTGTGGGAGTAACAGGCGGTCTCATGAAAAAACTTAAAACAGGGATGAGAGTTAGAATGGATGCTTCGAAAGGTGAAATCCGAATACTGGAAGACGAATGAGTGAGTTTGTCTTACGCCAGCTTGAAGATCTAAAGGACTCCGAGTTTATCGAAGCCTTTATATCCTTACCCTTCAAGGTAAGGGCCCCCGAATTTGCCAAAGACTTAATGAAGCGAGAACAGACAACTAAGCTCATTCATTGGGGTAAACAGGAGAAGGCAACATTTTGGATAGTAAGAGACCCTCAAACAAAGGAAGCCTTACTCCGCTTTAGTGCCAGACCCTGTCCAACGCTGGCAGGTCACGGCACCATTGGTTTTTTTGAAATTGATCTAAAAAACCCCAAGGCCCGGGATGCCTTCCTCTTTTCCATGAACGAGATTTTTAAATGGTTTAAATCCCAAAACATTCATGAAGTCATAGCCCCCGTAGACATCAATACGTGGTTCAGCTACCGCTTCTCTCTACCTGGGAAAAAGTTTTTCCCTCGTTTTAAATGGGAGGCAACAACACCTCCGGAATACCTTCAATTATTTAAGGAATTCGGTTTCACGGATTATGCTTTTTTTAACTCGGTGGTGTTTCCTCATTTGAGAATTGGAGATTACTGCATTGGCGCCGGACATCTTAAAAAATCATTTAAACGTATCCAGGAGCAGGGCTTTTCCTTGCGACCATTTGACATGGAAAATTTCACAAAGAATGAACTGCCTGTCTTTCATGAAATCAGCCATGATGCTTTTAGTGATGCTCTTCTCTTTGAGCCAATTGATTTGAACACTTTTACCAATCTTTATGCCAGCGCCATCACTCTTTACGACTTTTCCCCCTCGTGTGTCCTAGTGGACCCCAATGGAGAGACGGCGGGTTTTCTGTTCGCTTTCTATGACGGGGACTACCTTGTCATTAAATCCATTGCTCTAAGAAAAAAGTTTCAGGGATTAAAACTTTCGTCGGGAATGATCTACAGCGCGGCCCAAAAATCCTGGCAGCTGAATAAAAAAGGCACTATCTCCGCCATGGTCAGAACAGGTCTTGCCAGCGAAACCATCGCAAAAAATAGTCAGAAGTGGATGTGGTTATCCTGGTCTCATGAATATATTTTAGTAAAAAAGGCGATCCCCCATGAGTGAAAAATATTTCCATGGTCTCAATTACTCTCTGGCCAATGAAGACACCTGGGTTGAATACCGGCTGGCCCCGGAGAATGCGAATTCTTTTTTTGCAGTTTGCGGATCAGGAAGTCGGGTGATTCCACTTCTGGCAAAGAATCCAAAACACTTACATATTGTGGATTTATCTGAGGCCCAATTAAAACTTTTCAGGCTGCGTCTTGAAGTGATCAAAAAGTGTAGCTACAGCGACTATCTCTTTTTTCTGGGTTACCTGGATAAAAATGGCAATAGTAGCCGCATTGAGCTGATGAAACAGCTCGATCTTTCAGCAGAAGACCGGGCCTATTGGCAGCAATTTGAAAAAGACTGGAGTTCAAAAGGATTCATTTATCTCGGTCGCTGGGAATCCCACTTCATGAAATTAGGTAAGCTCTTTCAGAAAATCACCTGGAATAAACTCACCCCCTATTTTGATACTAAAGGAACTCAGGAACAAAAAAAGCTGACTAAAAAGCATTGGAGTCCCAAATTATTTGATCTGTATTGCAAGATAGTCATGAATGAATACGTCGCCAATAAGCTCCTGTACAAAGGCTCATTTGCCGGAAGTAAGAACAACAAGACCATGCAGCTTTCAGCTGCCGAATATGTGTCACAAGAATTTAATGACCTCTTTCAAAACACATGGGTGAAAGGAAATTATTTTCTGCAATTGATTTTTCTGAACAAAGTAAAATTCAGAGAGGCTTTCCCGTCGGAATGTGATGAGAATCTCTTTAATCAAATTAAACAATCAACGACTCAGATCCATTTTCACCAGAAGAACCTTTTGGAGCTTTTAAAAGAGACACCCCATGATTTTTATTCTCTTTCAGATACCTTTTCCTATATGAGTGATGCTGATGTTTCAAATTTCCTTAGTTCTCTTCCCCCTTCAATCTTAAAGGGAACTAAAATGGTCATCAGAACTTTTATGAGAAAACCCTCCTTCGTCATTTCATCTCCGTGGGCAACAGATCAAGAAGTAAATCTCAGGCTCGCCAAGGAAGACTGCACAAGGATGTATGAGTTTAGCGTTTTGGAGAAACTTTAGTAGGTGAAACAAGTTGTCAGCAAAGACTTAATAAAAGACTGACAGTTTCAATCGGAACGATGTTCGGCCAGCAAATTAGGCATGCAAAGTAGTAATGATTGACGATTTAGTCGTTTGAGTGGAAGTTTAAGATATGAGTAATTCGGTGTATTCATTTCGGCTTTGTCCTGCATTTGTCATCAATGACAACTTAGAAATTGTTTCCATGAATGATGCCTGGAAAGCCCTCTTTTCACCTACCACTCATATTAAAGAAATCATCTTAAAACCAGATCAGCTTAATAAGCTTGCATATCTTATCAAGAGCACCGACGTAAATTTTCCGGTAGAAATGGAGCTGGAACTGAATGGGAGCGATGGCAAAAGTCATACATTTATTTGGATCATCTTGCCCTCTGCTCAAAATCAGTTAACTCTTTATGGATATGACATTGGATATGGCAAAAATATTGAAACCAGATATGAGAAAATGTACCTCACTTCGAACGATGCAGTAATGTTGTCCTCCAGAGAAAGATACATGGACTGTAATCAGGCCACGCTCAAAATGTTTAAATTTAATTCAGTAGAAGATTTCACAAAGTTTCATCCTGCCGATTTATCCCCCCCATTCCAGCCCGATGGTGAATCATCTTTGATAAAAGCAAATAGAATGATCGATAATGCCCTCAAAGAGGGACGGGCTTTTTTCGAATGGATTCATCGGGACTCAGAGGGAACTGATTTTCCCTGTGAGGTCCTTTTAAGCAAAATAGAGATCAATGGAGAATTATGCTGGCAAGCGACACTCAGAGACATACGTGAAAAAGTGAAGATGCAAAAAGAAATTGACGAAAACAGATTTCGTCAAGTAAGCGCCTCCCGGCTTGCCGCCTTGGGAGAAATGGCGGGAGGAATTGCTCACGAAATTAATAATCCCATATCAATCATACGGGCACAGGCAGACCAGTTACAAAGACATATAAAAAGATCCGAACTTGATCCCAATGCTGTTATCGTAAATGGTCTGGAAAAAATCATTGGCACTGTGGATAGGATTTCAAAAATTATCAAGGGTCTCAAAACTCTTTCTCGTGATTCATCTCATGATTTGATGATTGAACACGATCTCTTAGACATAATAAATGATACGCTCAATTTATTTATGGAAAAGCTTAAATGCAAAAATATTTCATTTGAACTTGAATATCCCAAAGATCGAATCACCGTTTTCTGTCGTCCAGTTGAAATCGCTCAGGTTCTCACTAATCTCATAAACAATAGTTTTGATGCAGTCGATGGAACACCAAATGCATGGATAAAAATTTCAGTTAAGACTGACAGAGATGTTGTAAACTTCAGCTTTATTGATTCAGGGGAAGGTATACCAAAAGATAAAATCGAAAAAATATTTCAACCCTTCTTCACAACCAAAGAAGTTGGCAAAGGGACGGGACTGGGACTCAGTATTTCAAAAAATATCATTGAAAACCATAAGGGAAAGTTTTCGTATGAGGAGAATGCCCCCCATACAATGTTTAAAATCGTCCTGCCCTTAGTAGGTAAAACTAGTATCGACTAACAATCGATCCTGGCTGCGATAAAAGCCAAATAAATCACTTTCGGATGTACCGCCATGGATATTGTCGTAAGTGATGGACAGCCCCCATTGGTCTTTTAGGAACGTATTTTTTAACTGAAACCACTGGTCATCCCTTTCCAGATTCTTAAACAGCATTACCGAAGGCTTCCACCAAACGAGATCGGTATATTCACTTCTAAATCCAAAGAAGTGACGTCGCTCGGTGAAATCACTCTGACTCTGAATTCCCAAAATAAATTTTTCAAAATTTCGGTCAACTCCACTTAGGGTCTGAAAATGATTTTGCCTCCTATAAGCGACTAGATTTTTTTGAACAAGATCATCAAAGGTATAAAGTATATCAGCTCTCAAAACCCATTCTTCGAAAACATAACTTCCTGAAGTCCCAATTGAATCCACCAGTTCAGACGTAGGTTCAGCCTTTAAGTGAGCGGCATTAACCGCTGTAAAATTTAAAAAGGTTGGCCGACTAAAATGATGAAAGTATAGAAAACTTAAATCTAGTCCATTTTGAAAAAGGTATTTTAAACGTGTGCCATACTCCAGGTCCTTAAACCATGGTCTCTGGACAACTCCACCCTGGTAATCAATCTGTCCGCCCGTGGGATCAAAAGCTGATCCCGCATAAGGAAGTCTGTCCCCGTTCGGCCAGAGAGTCAGAATGAATTGCATCTGAAAGTCGTTCCATTTATAGGTATCATTCAAACCAAAAACAGAACGCTTAGACCAGGCAAGGTCATTAAAAATGAACTCTGAGTAGTCCCGAGGATTGGCCACGTCGAGGAGCTGAAGTCCAAATGTCTCAGAAAACTGATAGCGCAGAAACCCTATTTGAAAACTGTTTTTATTAGTAAAAAACTCCATGGAGACATCAAGGGGATCTATGATGACTTTTTCATTGCTTGAAACGTAGTCAAAAACCCTGACTTTAAACTTCCTTCGAGTCCCTATTGAATCCCCGAACGTTTCATCGGAGTATTCGGGATTATAATAGAGAAACGAGTTATCCCACTCCTCAGTATTTAAGAAGTAACTGCTGCGGGCACCGACGGTAAAACTTTTCTGAGAAAAATCCTGGGACCATGAGAGAAGAGGAAAAAGGAGAAGAAGAAAAATCATTCGAGACTTTTCTCAGTAAACAGCGAATCTGGAAAATTCTTATTCTCCATCTTCTCAATATAGATATCCGAGTATTGATCTTTCTTGAGATTATCTGCAATATGAATCTGAGATGGTCTCATCATGCCCAACACTTTTTCATATTTCTCATAGGTTGCCGTCTTGATGGTCTTCCCTGAGAGAGTCAGGAACTCGGCCTTAAGGGGCCGTTTATCCTTAGCATCAATCCAGACATTAATTTTGGAATAAGTAAGTCCCTTCTTGGTAGCCTCAAGAGAGAGTTGCCACTGTTTAGCGTCTTTTTTCTCTACTTTATGGGTATAATCACCGGCCCATCTCATGCGTGAGATATCTCCGTTGGCCGCTTCACCCGTTAATTTCTGACTCAGTGAAACCCTTACCGACCGGCGAATATTAGGAATATAGACCCACATATTCTCACCAATCATCAGCATATTGCGACCGAGAGTTTTTTTGGGACCTAAAACTTTAATGAGAGTCTTGTCACTGCCCTTTAAGTAAACCAGAAAGCTTGATTCTTCTTTTTCAGTGGTGGAAACAATCCTGACGTTCATGGAATAAGCATCACTTGGATTGCGGTACTTATCGATCTCCAGGAGAAGATCTTCTGCCAAGGCAAGATTTGAAACCATTATTGAGAGACATAAAACAAACAACTTCATATTAACCTTTTAAGAGTTCAGTTATTGGCATTTTAAGAACTTTTCTGGCGGCCATAACTGTTCCAAATAAACTTGATAAAAGACCAATCAAATAACAAACAGGAATGAAACTGGCCTGAAGTTCAACGAAGGTGGTAAATTGTCTCGTGATACCGGGGCCAGGGGGCATTTCAATTCCATGAGCAAGAAGAGTTACATTGCAAATATAGGAAATGAGAAGTCCAAGAGTTGCACCCATGAGTCCCAGGATTACACTTTCAGTCAGAAGGAGTCCTAAGACTTCCTTGTAACTATCACCGTTGGCCCTTAGGTTCCCAATCTCGCCTTTTCGCTCAAGGATAATTGTACTGACTGTATTAAAAATTCCCAGAATCACAATGATAACAATCACGAGAAACATGAAATTAAACTGCGCCTGAAGAAAATCCACCGAGTTTTGATAATAAACTTTATCCAAAACGTTAAAGGGAGTTGCTTCAAACTCCCTGCTATTGTTGATCCAGCTCTCTACCTTAGGCCAGTCTTCGAGTTTTCTTAATCCCAAAGCCATGGATTCCACTTGGTGCGTATCAAGAAGTTCCTGAGCCTTTGGCAGTTGAATTCTAAAAAATGTATCATCAAAACTTTTCATTCCTGCAAAAAAGATTCCTGTCACATAAACATCCACCGCATTTAAACTTCCGGCGTGAGTATTAGCGAGAACCGTAACTCTGTCTCCAATTTTGAGACCCAAAGCTGCAGCGAGACCTTTACCTAAGAGAATGCCGTCTTCTTCATTCGATAACATTTTTCCATCAATCACATTCAGGGTCGTGAAAAACTTTGACTCACTTTTCCCATCGACACCTTCGCCGGCACCCGAGAGAGTTTTCTCACCATTATTTAAAAGTGCATAAAAAGCGATACGTGGAAAAACAAATTCCACTTCCGGCCGGGCCTTCAATTCCTGGACAAAAGTTGATGAAAGTTCAAACCATTTTGACCATGGCTTGTCCCAGATTTGATCCCGATACCCTTTAGTATTAACCTGACCATGACCAAATCGCGCTCGAATAGTATTCTCGCGGTACTGATTCATGATCCCGGCATTAAAACCGTGGTAGATCATCAATGCACTGATACCCAGTGAAATTGTCGCTAAGACTGCAATCGCCCTTGATCTTTGACGCCAGATATTTCGAAAAGAAAATTTGAGAATCATAGACTCTCCTTCTGGATTTCGCCGTCTTTCAAAGAAATAATTTTAGGTGAGTGACGAAGGACCATGGGATCATGGCTTGCCACGATAATGGTAGTTCCAAATTTTTTATTGATGCCGAAGAGATGATCAACAACTGCCTCGCCATTTTTTTGATCTAAACTTGCAGTCGGTTCATCGGCAATAATCACTTTAGGTCTTTTGGCCAAAGCACGGGCAATCGCCACACGCTGGCGCTGGCCTCCAGAGAGCTGAGTCGGGCGCTTATTCTGAAGCTCACTAATCCCTAGAACTTCCATTGATTCTTGAACCAATTCCTTTCTTCTCTTTTCATCAACTCCCTGACGAATGAGAAAAAATTCAATATTCTCATAGGTCGTGAGGACAGGAAAAAGATGGAAGCTTTGAAAAATAAAACCGATGTCAAAACGGCGGATGTTGTTTTTGTCACCATCCCCCATGCTGCCCATGCATTTTCCATTATAAAAAATCATGTCATTTGAAGTTTCTTCCATCAAACCCATAAGGTTTAACAATGTCGATTTGCCTGAACCCGATGGGCCAGCAAACGTCATGACGTCCCCTGCGGAAACTTTCAGATTCACTTTTTTGAGTGCCTGAAACTGAACTCCTTCCAGTTGATAATTAAAATCGAGATTCTTAACTTCGTAGAGAAAAGTCATTAATCAATCCTTGATGCGAGCCAGCATCTTCAGAGGTAAGAAACTATACTTTATTTTAATAATGATATTGTGAAGGAGTGAACATTTGCCACTCTTATTTTTGGCGTCCCTTACGGAGAATCAACATACCGTCTCCGTAGGAGAAAAAGCGGTATTTTTCTTTGATGGCTAACTGATAAAGTTCCAGCACTTTTTCTCTGCCTATAAGAGAACTTACCAGCATAATCAGGGAAGATTTGGGAAGGTGAAAATTAGTCACGAGGGCATCAATGGACTGAGCATTTTTTCCAGGATGAAGAAAAATAGAAGTGCCTTTAAGTCCCGCTGTCGGATCGAATTGCACATTACCATTGTGCCACGAACTCTCAAGGGTTCTCAGGCTTGTGGTGCCCACGGCGACTCGGTATCTGGCCTCTTGAATAACTTTAAGATTCGTTTCATCAATACTAAAAAATTCCTCGTGCATTTTGTGCTCAAGAATATTTTCTGCTTTAACTGGAGCAAAGGTTCCTGCCCCAACATGAAGGGTAACACTGGCCAGCTTATGGCCTTGGGCCTTGAGTTTTGAAAGTAACTCATCAGAGAAATGCAGTCCTGCAGTCGGAGCTGCCACTGATCCCGTCTCCTGAGCGTAAACTGTCTGATAAGTTTTTTTATCCAACTCATCACTCTCTCCCCCTCTGATGTAGGGAGGAATAGGTATTTTGCCAATGCGCTCTAGTTTCTCAATTAGTTCTTGGTGAGAGCAGTTAAAGGACATGAAAAAGGTGCCATCTCCCTTCACCACCTCAAGTCTTGCAATGAGGTCTTCAAAATGAAATTCATCCCCTACTCTGCGTTTTCCGGCGGCCCTTAGCATTGCCGGATAGAGCCCATTTTCGCTTAAAAGGGATAAGACAAAAACTTCTGCTTCTCCGCCACTGGGCTTTTTACCCAGAAGCCGACAGGGGAAGACTCTGGAACGGTTAAAAACAAGCGTGGAGCCGGCGGGAAGGAAATCCCCGATTTTATGATAAAAAGTATGAGTGACCTCGTCCCTGGCCTCGTCATAGACTAAGAGCCTGGAAGAGTGCCGGTCGACCACTGGGCGGGAAGCGATAAGTTCCGGAGGTAGAAAAAAATCGTAGTTTTGTAAGAGAAGATCAGTCATTTTTTTCAATCAAGCTTGTGATAATGGTCAAAAAGTAGGTATCCTTTACCATAGGAGATCCAACATGATGAGTAAAATTCTTCTTCTAAGCCTTTTGTTAACCCCAACTCTATGGGCCCAGGACTCGGCAGAGGAAGCCTTGATACTTAATCAGGAGCTTCAATTTCTTGAAGAAGCGGCCAACAATGTCACAATTATATCTGCTAACCAGCTACCGACTCAAGATAGTGCCAGTCCTATGGATACAAAAAGTCTAGAAGAGAAGTATTTTGGCAATGACCTAGAAGACAGTATTGGAACTCGTACTGCAGCCCCTAAGCGCCGCAGTTACTAGGCCAGTCCAAATTTTTTAACAAACCCAAAGTATTTCACTATAAGTTCATCCAAGAGATTCTTCATCGCTAAGAACGTTGGGTAGCTTTTGATATTCTCCAAAATCATTTTAAGTATATTCTGAATAAACTGAACCACTGGCTCCAGATTCAGCTTCTTAATCACTAAATCAAAAATATCTTTGGCTTCCTGCACGTCCTTACCTTTGACTACGTAAAGTGGGTTTTTGTTTTTCATGAGAGAAGCTCCCTTTGCACATTTTCAGTCATCATCGTAAATTGACGTTGAAGATCTTTGTACTCAGCTGATTTAAACTGGAATACAGATTTTCTCTGGGCCAATGATTTTCCGAACTGTACCTTATTTGTGAAGGCTTCGTACACAAATGCCTCCCCTAATGTTTCCTTAATGTGGGCCAGGTCTGATCCGGCCTGCTTGCGGCGAACATCAAAAAGGTTGGGAATATAGCCGAGGTTTTTTGGCGTCGAGGTGATTTCCATCTCAGCAATATCCGAGACAACTTGCAAAATATTTTTTAATCCCTGCTCAGAGAAACGGTCAGGAACGAACGGATAAAGTACACCGTCGGCGGCACACAAAATATTGACCACTAATAGGCCAAGAGTTGGCGGGCCATCAATCACGATGACGTCATATTGTGAGCGAAGCTCGTACTTCTCAATAAATTTCTTTAAGATGAGTTGTCTAGGAGCATTGATGCCGGCAACTGTTAATTCAAAGCCTGACAGCTCTTGCCCGGCAGGAAGAAGGTCAATTTGGACTCCATCCTCTTGCTCCGTTTTCATGATGACATCAGAAATCAAAACAGAAGAATGAAGGGCCTTCAATTCTTTAACTGAATTCACCAGCAAATGGTGCATATGCTTTTCAGGCACCTCAACATTAAAGAGTGAAGTGAAGTTACCCTGTGGGTCCATATCTAAACACAGAACTTTTTTACCTTGATGGGCAAAGGCATGGGCCAGATTGAAGGCCATCGTCGTTTTCCCTACTCCACCTTTTTGGTTCATCAGTGCAATCACTTTGCCCTGATTCTGAGTAGTGGTTTGATTCGGTTTAAAAAAAGAGAACATTCGTCCTTCCTTGTTTAGGATGCCAACTAATATGGTCAATATTGCCCTGACCCTAAAATTTTGCCTGTGCGGACTTCCTTTGTAAATCACCGATTTTGTGAAGAATCTAGCCGAATACCTGACTGGACTGCCATGAAAAAGGGACAATAGAGTCAACCCATAATTCTGACTTCGTTCCAAGCCTAAGGAATTTCAGAAAAAAGTCCGATAAAGCTTGAGACGGAATTAAAAGGAAAGAAACTATGGTTGGTTTCAAATCTATTGCTCTATTATTATCACTCCTCATTTTTGCGGCCTGTGTGCCTCAAACAAAGCAGACGGAGTGTGGCTCCAACGAAGCATTCAATGCAGCTTTGAGGACATGTGTCCCTGTAGTGAACGGGCCCAGCTCATTCATCAGTATTGATTCCTTCTTACCCACTTCTTCACTAACAAAATATAAGAACGACACAACCCCTATTACATTAAGTATCGTGATCTCTAATCCATACGCTCAAACCTACACTGTTGAGTGGGAACGAATCTTTAGCGGTGTTCCAGTTTCAATTTCTCCCACGTCACCAACATCCTATTCATTTGCCCCAAGTTATCTGGCGACTGAAGTTGGTACTCATATTATTTCTGTAAAAATCAAGGACACGAGTAATAACATCGTTGACTCGCACAGCTTTGAAGTTAAAATCAATGACAATCCTAAGCCTATCATTCAGTCGTCCACAGTCACGCCAGCTCTCTATGCCTCGACTTATACTCCATCAACAGTTCCGCAGAACTTTTCATTTACGGTAAAAAACAACGGCGCCACCATGACTGGAGCCGGTTACAGAACCGACTGGAAACTTTACCGTGCGGGAGTTTTAATTGATTCAGAAACTGATACATTCCCTACAAGCTCTCCGGCAGGTAGTTTAAGTTCAAGTGGATCTAACTATCCTGTTTATGCATTTGATCCTTTCCTGGTTGATGGAACAGCTATCGGTGCCTACACCATTATTGCTCGCGTGACCAACACGGCTGCTGAGGTTGTGGCCGAACAACAATGGAGCGCCACTGTTGCTCACCCATCCCTTTCAAAAATAACCAATAGAGATATTTACTCTGCTTCTGCGAGTCCTGCCTTTGCGGCCGTGACTACCGCCTATGACAGTGTGGCCTATACTGCATCTCCAACTTTAAACTTCATCCCTACTGGTGGAGTTGCTCAAGGTGACTACTGTGTGAGTGTTGTCAGTGGTGAAGGTACCTATACTGGAGATAGTGATTTCGTCAGAGTCGATTACTATTTAGATGGTGGAACACTCGTCTACTCTGGACTCACGAGCGCCATTGATAATAAAATCTGTTTGACTGATGCACTTGCCGCTACTCTTAATTCAGTTATTTTTTCCAACTCTTCTTCTTTAACTGCTCAGACGCATACATTAGTTGCCAGAGTAGTAGATGAAGCCACTGGACAAGAATATTCTACTTCAGACATGAATAGCTCTCTGGGAACTTATCCAGTGACATGGAACTTTAACGTCAAACCACAAAACGCGAAACCAACAGTGGCCTTTGGAACATTGACCACGGTGGCTTGCCCTACCACTGCCGGTTCTACGAAAAGTGGTTGTACTGTAACTTCAGATACCCAGTTCTCAGTTAAAATTAATCTTTCTTCAGATGATTTTTATACTTTGCCGGCCAACGAGGCAAACTTTGATTATTCAATTCGCCTCTACGATAACGGTGTAAATATTCAGACATGTACGAAAACCGATCCTGGCTACGATGCCGCCACTGACGTCAACGGAGCAGACGGTTATTCATGTGTGTTTAGTATTGAAAGTTACAATGGAACTGGCCCAATTGTTTTAAACTCTCATAGCTACCAGATCCAAGCTGAAATCAGTGATAACGGTTCCCCTATTTCTGGAACAGGTATGACTTCTAGTACGCTTACCTGGAACTTTGCTGTGAACGGTGTAACTGAAAAACAAACGGCTCCAACTCTTGGCGCATGGTCTGTTTCAGCTGCCGTCGAAGGCTCGGCGCTTACGCCAATTACTTTTTCTATTCCTGTGTCGGATGCTGAATTGGATAATTTTGGTTACGCAATCAGATATTGTACGGCTCCCTTGGTTCTAGGCGTTTGTCCTAGCTACACAACCTTAACTTCAGGAACAATTACCAGAACCACCAATACCAATCCTCATGCCTTAAGCGTGAGTTATACTCTTCCTGAAGATTTCCTTCTTGGGCTAACTGGAATTGGTTGTGACGCAGTCCTGCGAGGGATTGCTTGTAACGTCAATTTTGATATTGTCATTACAGATGATCCGGATACGCAAACACCGATGACTGCCACAAGCGGTCTCATGATTTCGTCTATTACAAACACAAACCCAGCTCCAACGCTGAACACGGCCGGTTCAAACCCAGCCCCTTCAGCCTTTTCAGCAGCAACTACTTTTGCTTTTGTTGGTAACCCAATAAGTATTAGTAATACACCATCCAGCATTTTGGCCGATACCTCAGCAGTGGCGGCAGAGAAAAATTACCGCTACCAGTGGTTTATCAGAAATAATTTAACTAGTCCTTTTCCTATCGCCTACACTGAAATCGTGGGAGCAACTGGACCGAACTTAATTTGGACCCCTTCACACATCAAAGATACTAACGTCGCAACTGATAACCCACTCTCGTTCATTCTTTGTGTGGAAGATCATCCGGCCGCAGCAGTCGCTACACCAAACATTACTGATTCAACTTGTAATGATCCATTGATCGCTCACCCATCAGTTGGAGCACTTCCATGGACTGTAACTGTTTTAAATAACCTCGCGATTGCTGTGGACCTTTCGGCAGCACCAAACCCAGACGAACTGGCCAATGCCCCAGGTGATCTGGGCACAGAAACGGCCATTTGGTACGAAGCACCAGCAACGTTCAATGGTGTGACTTCATCTGCTGCTTATATTGCGATGATCGGAAATGATAAAGACATCCACATTAAAAAAGTTTTGGTGAAAGATCGCGCAGCGATTGATACTTTAAATGCGACGGACATTATTTCGATCTACCCTCTGGCAACTGGAGTGGTGGATTCAGTCAAAGATCTTTCTATTACCGGAACAGCAACAGAACTTTATGTGGCCTACCTTGCCTCAGAAACTGGAGCTCCTGGAAGTTTCTACCCTCAGGTGAGAAGAATTGATCTGAAAGCAACGGCCGGTAAAACAGTTCCTAATATTCATGAAGGCAAATTTGGTTTTGACTATGATGGCCTGGGACTAACCAATAGCTGTTCCCCTTCTGGAGACTGCACAGCGACTGCTGCTTCTGGAGTCACTTCGATTACTTTCAACCCGAGTGGTGCAAGTATTACGGGGACAATTGTTCTGGACACCCCAAATGATGACTTTATTGTTGATTTTGGAACCTATGATGGAATCGACACCATTTGTAGTACTTGTTCAGGCACAACTATGGCGTCAAATCTTGCGACTCTTATCAATGCTTCTGTCGACCCTCTACTCGCTGGATACTCGGCCATTGCCGCTGGAAACACGGTGACGATTCATGGTGCAAGAAGTGGAGATTATTTTGATGCCAAAGCAGATGGTAACGCTCGAATCGCCGATCGCATGGGTAAAATCTATGTCAGTGGTGGCTCTTGGTACCTTCCTTTCATTAATACCTCTTTGGGTGGTGGATACAACGATAAGCTTTCTGTTTACACAGCTACAACTGGCGGAATCATGAGTACTTCAACAGCTGAAGCGATTCTTGAACCGTCAAGCACTGCGGGTCTCGCCAGTATGGATGCGGCCATCGCTTTTGATAACTATTATGATGGAACGAACCTATGGATTGCCATGGTCAGTAAAACAGGAAGTGCAGGAAGACTTTATAAAGTGAATCCTACAACCTACGCCTACAACGCAACTGCGGGTGCTGATTGGTTAAGCATTATGGCCTCCGATGCACTCCTTGATATCCAAGTTGCTGGTAGCACTACCAATGCCTGGGTTATTGCAAAAACTTCGGTAGCTTCGGATTATAAAATTGGTGTCTACGATATAAATGTTGATTTGGCCGCTGCGGCCGATGAGTTCGAGATAGATAATGCAGCTAACGTCGATGCTTCTTCGGATACTGCGGACTACTTTAACTATGCAGCGGTTTCAAGCTTAAAAATCATTCCTTACGGAACAGAAGCTCGCCTCTTTGCAGTTTCTCAAGGTACTCCAGCTGCAACTTACAAACTGTATGCCGCGAGACTGAGAAAAGTCTCTTCTCTCTGGACCCTTTCATGCGGTGATTGCCAAACTGTATCTGAATCAAGTGCTGACTATAACGTGAGTAAATATGTGAGCCTTGGGGTAGCGCCTATCCGAGACGGGTCAGCTGCCATTCACCGCTTGTCTTCTGATGGTTCCTTGCCAAGTCAGGGGATCAAAGACGTGGCCTTCGTGAGCTTTGGTAGAACAGATATTGCCAATGCTCCAACTTGTGACCCTACTGTAGGTGTATTCAACATGGAAGGCGAAAATATCGACAGCACAACGATATACGGCGGTGCTAACCCGAACGAAGATGCTGGTCTCTTCCGTCCTCCATTCATTAAAAACTAAGCTTAATTCAGGGTGAAGTCTTTGACTTCACCCTCTCAAAACACCACATTTTGTTGGCAGCTAAAACATACTTCCCTGATCAATTTTCACATTTAAACGACTTACATTCCCGCAGATACTTCTAAGGTAAAATAGTATAACAACGATAGGTTATATGATGCTTAGGCTCTTATTGATCTTATTCATGTCCCTCCTATTTCAGGCCTGCCAAGGCCCTGCAGAAGTCACGGGCGCAGGTCAAACAAGTGTCACAACTAATTTTCCTAATGCAACTCTCTCAACTGTATTGCCACTAGATGGATGGAAAAAACTTGGTGATGATCTTGATATCTCACTTCTTTTTCCGCTGCCAATCAATGTAACCAACTCGCCTTATATCGAAGCACAAATTGGAAATAGCACTCGCCGCTTTTATTATTATTCCGGTGATGGCACGACTCAATTAATTTTCCGATATACTGTGACTGCTGCTGACCTGGACACAAACGGAATTACCTTTGCTTCTTCGATAGAATTAAATGGTGGCTCTCTCACTTATGCTCCAAGTGTTGCACAGGTTGCTGACGTACCAACTGATCTGACGATTCCACCCAGCATGATTAGAGTTGATGGTATTGTTCCTTACCTCAGCCAGGTGACTGCACCGACTGGTGGAAACTATGCCAGCAATCAGTTATTAAAATACTATTTAGCGTTTTCTGAAAAAGTCACTGTAACAGGTGTTCCAACTTTTAGTGTAAATTTAACTTCAGGAACAGTCGCTGCAGGTTACAGAACAGGTTCTGGAACTAAGACTCTCCAGTTCGCTTACCTTCTTCAGCCAGCAGATTCTGACGTTGATGGATTCACCAGTGGAACCGTGTTGAGTTTAAATTCATTGACCGGCAAAACCATTACTGATGAGGCCGGCAACTCTGTTTCAGCAGCAACCTATGCAACGAACTCAACCAATATTCTCATTAACGTCACTCAGCCCATAATTACGCTGGTAACACCTCCAGCGGCTACGACTTACACAGTCGGGCAACAATTGGATTTTGTCGTGACCTTTAGTCAGGCGGTTAATGTTACGGGAAATCCAGCGTTGCCGATTAATCTCAATACAGGCACCGTCCTTGCGAGTTACTTAAGTGGCTCAGGAACAACGTCACTGACTTTCAGATATACCGTGCTTACCAATCATGTTGATAATGACGGTATTAGTTTGGTCTCACCAATGCAGCTTAACGCTGGAACAATTAAAAACTTAGCGGGAACTCAAAACGCGGCCCTTATCTATACCGTCCCTTCAACTGCCGGACGCTTTGTTGATGCTGCCACCGGACCTTTTGTGGTCTCAACTTTTGCGCCTACAAATGGCATGTATCTCGAAACTGATGATTTAGACTTCACTGTCAACTTTAGTAGTGTCGTTGATGCGAATGTGGGAACCGGTGTTATTCGCCTCCCAATTATTGTGGGAAGCACTACGGCCTATGCAGATCTCTTATCTGGAACTGGCACAAGTGCACTCGTATTTCGCTACACTCCCACTACTAGCCACGAAGATCTGGATGGAATAACTCTCTCTGGTCCCATTGAATTAACCGGTACTGCTTACATTCAGGATGCAGCTTTCAAACCGGCCATTCTAAGTTACTTACCAGCGAACACAACAGGGATTTTAGTTGATGGGACTTCGCCTGCAATTACTTCAATCACCTCTAGCAGCGCCGGCACTTTGACTGAGGGTGAGCACTTATACGTAACTGCAGAATTTAGTGAAGTGGTGAGTATCTCTGGCCCTGCTCCCACCATGGACATTACTGTTGGAGCGACAAACTACACTATCAATTATTATTCTGGCGATGGTACGAAAAATATTACCTTCAGATATACCATTCAGGCCGGAGACGCAGATCTGGATGGAGTGGATATCACTTCAATTGCCGGGACACTTCTTGATTTAAGAAGTCACGCGGCTCCACTGACTTTTGGGGCAACAGCAGTTTCTGGATTTGTGATTGATGCCATTGAATCTTCAGTGACCGGCATTACTCCTCCTGTAAATGGAACTTACATTATTGGAGAGGATTTAAATTTTGTGGTGAATTGGTCTGAGCCCACTTACCTTACTGGCGCACCAAGACTAGTTCTTATGTCAGGTTTCACACCTCTTTATGCAACTTATGTGGCGGCAGGTAGCACCACAACCAGTTCAATTTTCCGCTACAAGGTAAAAGCTGGGGACGATGCCCCGCTTGGAATTTCTACTACCGGATTTGACTTGAATGGTGGCGCGATCAATGATGCCTCGGGAAATGCCGCCACTACTCTCATGGTACTCCCAAATCTAAGTCTCGTTTTACTGGACGGTATTGTTCCTTATGTAACTTCGATCACTCCACCGGCAAGTGATGTCTATGGTGTAGGTGAAACTCTCACCTTCATGATTAACTGGTCGGAGGATGTGGTTCCGACTGCCACGACTTATCTCAAACTCACTATCGGATCCACTCCAGTAGTGGCAACTCTATCAGGCATAGCAGGAAATATAACGACATATAGTTATGATATCCTTGCCGGTCAGCTCGACACTGACGGCATAAACATGCAGTCTGCAATATTTTTAAATGCCTTGGACACTGTACAAGATATTCCAGGCAACAACGCTTACCTACAACTGAATCAGGAAGATATCACAGGTGGTCTAACCGGTGTACTCGTTGATGGTATCGCCCCAACTATCTCGGCCGTCATCCCTCCAGCAAATAAGACCTATCTCCTTAATGAGAACGTTGATTTTCAAGTTGTGTGGAGTGAACCCATTACAATTGATACAGCAGTTCCTCGAATTCCAATTATTGTGGGAACAACTCAGAAATACGCCACTCTTGTAGCAGGTTCCTACCCAACAACGACTTCTACCTTTCGCTATACGGTTGAACTTGATGTCTCGGATGCCAATGGCATTCACATTGGAGGTCTGGGAGACCTAGGCAACACGACTTCCTACATTGATCTAAATGGCGCCATGATTTACGATGCAGGCTCCAACCCCGCCACAGTCAGCTTTGGAACTCCTACTCTTACGGGTGTTAAAATTGATGGCATAACTGCAATAATTGACCCATCAAATCCTCTCCCTGATTTTTCTAACCCAGCTCACACTTATAAAATCGGTGAGACATTTTGGTTTGAGCTTAGGTGGAACAAAGTTGTTAATGTTGACACTGGAAGTGGCACCCCTACAGTAAACGTGAAAATTGGCTCAACCATTGTTGAAGCTGCGTACATAAGTGGTACTGGAACAACAGATCTTCGTTTTGAATACACTGTTAATGCTGGTGAGCTAGATACTGACGGAATAGACCTAAGTGGTCCAGTCAATCTGAATGGTGGCAAAATCGAATTTGACTATGGATTGCCGGTAGCAAGTGCATATAATGCAAACTTAAATTTCACTTCCATGAATATTAGCACGATTACAGTAGATGGCGTCAGACCAACTGTTTCATCTATTACATCTACGAACATCACTACACCCGCGAGACCAGATAACCTGAGACCGGGAGAGATTCTCGAATACACTTTAGTCTTCAATGAAGTCGTCACAGTCTCGGGCGGACCTATGCTTGTGCTCACTGTTGGCTCGACAGTTTACCCTGCAACCTATTTCGGAGGAAGTGGAACCAACACACTTTACTTCCGTTACACAGTACCTGCTTCAAATGAACATTCTGATCTTGATGGAATTGCCGTCAGCACATCTATGTTCAATTTTGGTGACCAAATCTCAGATGCTGCCGGGAATCTCTATCAGTGGGCAGTTCCGGCATTCTCCGAAAAAGATTACGTATATTATTCTAATATCCTGGCCCGCTACCGTATTTTAGGCAACGACTATACCAGTAGTACTTGTTCTGGAATCTATCAGTGTGTTACCAGCATGATTGACATCACGGGGAATGGGAACCATCTCATACCGGCCTCAGGCGCCACTGGACCAGTAGTTATCAACACGTTTGGAGGAAATTCCAGCTTAGCAATGCAATTTAATAATTTACAACAGATGCAAACCACCACTGATATGAGCGTTAAATACGTTATCGTGGTGATGAAAAGTGTGTCTGATGGCTCCATTGGCGCCGGGGTATCCAACCACAGCTTCCTGGCCAGAAACTTAACCGCAGGTGTGCCAAGTTTTGAGCGAACCATTGAATTCATTTCTAGTGGTGCACTCAAATCAATCAAATTCCTTCCTAATCAAAAAATTAAAAAGAATGGAGGGGCTTTCTCTGTATCTGCTGCAAGTTCTTTTGCTGCAACTGCAGATGCTGCCTATTGGGCCAATGACACTGAATACATTTTTGCTTTCGAACTCACAGCTGCCACCAACTTTTTAACTGGTAGCTTCTTCGGAGGAAATGATTTTAACGGCCAGATTGCTGAGATTATTTTGTTAGATGGCTCGGCATTGTTAGATGAAACTGGTCCTCAGCATGATATCAATCTGATCCGCGACCAGCTGGAAACCATCCACGACGTCTACTAAACTGCTCAACTACTATCCCATTTGAAAAATGCACTAACATGCTATGATAAATGCATGAGTTTTAGGCACTACTTAATTTTCATTTCCCTTATGGTGAGTTTTTCAGCTCAGGCCTTTGAACTCATCATGATTCAAGCCGTTTCAGATACCAAAAAAACCTTCATCACCAGAAATGGAAAACGCCAGGGAATTATCCGGGGCATGACCGGGACTTTCACTGCCGAAGACGTCTCCGTTTTGGCCAAGGCCGTGAATGTGACGGGTAACTTTGCTCAGTGGGAGCTCATCAATCAAGAAGCCATTCTGCCCTTTGAAAAAGGCAAGATCGTAACCTACTATGCGGCGACAGAATACTTATGGGCCCTGACTCCGGAATCTGAACGAAGAAAATACATTAAAAGCGAAGTTCCCAGGCTTAAGCAGTCATGGCTTTTCAAAGGGGCCCTTACCAGAGGAGTTGCTGAATCAGTTTCAGATGCTCCCTCCACTACTTCAAATCGCGGTGGATACCTCGGGGAAATCTATTACGAAAAAGAATTCTTCGGACCCATGGCCTTTGATCTTGGTCTCAGATACGAGCGAGAAGTCATCAACTATCCAAGCGCTTCACTAATCACAGTCAGATCCATGGCGATCGCAGATATCATTTATTATTTTGAATTTTTAAAAGAGTACACCAGAGGAAAGTTTTTTCTTGCCGCTGGAGTCGGCTATGGGCTGTCAAACACTTCAACGGTGGGTCTGTCTCAATCAGGTCCTGTGGGCATGCTTCCTGCAGTTAAGCTCGGCCTGACACTTCCATTTAATGAGACTTGGGAATTTGTGAGTGATGTCGCCTTTGAGAGTCTTCAGACCAAGGAAGAACAAGAAGACGGCAGAAAACAAACCACCACTCAAACGAACTTCAAGTTTGGGTTCGGTCTCCGCCGCTTTTTTTAAACTAAGCTTTCATTAAACCAATTTCTTTCAAACGAACCAACAACCACTCATGTGAATTGATCGCAGGATATTTCTCCCCTGTCCCAACACAAGATGGAATACAAGAAAGCACAGTCTCCGGATTTGGATGTACGAAGAACGGCATTGAGTAACGGTTAGAAGTTGCATTATCCGGGTTCACCACTCTGTGGGTAGTGGCCTGAAGAACATCATTGGTAATACGAGAAAGCATGTCCCCCGAATCTACAATCAATTGTTTGTCAGTGGTTTTAATTGGAAGCCATTTTCCATCACGGTCTAAAAGTTCAAGACCAGAAGAAGTAGCACCAACCATCACAGTGATGAGGTTGATATCTTCATGAGCTGCAGATCTTACAGCATTCTTAGGAGCACGAGCGTCCAAAGGAGGATAGTGAATCGGTCTTAGGATCGAGTTACCATCTTGGAGCATTGAACGGAAATATGACTGAGGAAGATCCAGCGCCATTCCTAGAGCATCAAGAATTACAATTGAAGTGGTATCAAGGGCGCTGTAAAACTTAAGAAATGTTTCTTTAAATTCTTTAATTTCAGACGGCCAGATATTGTCAGGGAAATATTTTTTCATTTCAGGATTTGTTATAACGTCACGGCCTACATGCCAGAACTCTTTTAGATCCGGGTAAGGTGAATTTTTAGCATGCTCAACACCAAAGGCAGTGTAACCACGCTGACCGCCGCCCTCTTTACAGACGTATTGTCTTTTAGCAGCTTCAGGCATTTGAAAAAATTCATGAATAAGGTCATAAGCTTTGCTAGTAACTGCGTGATCAACCGGGTGATCAACTAAAACGATGAATCCGTAATCTTTTAAACCAGAAAAAAGATTGTCCACGAAACGGGTCTTGTCCGTATTGCTCCCGTTCAAAAAACTCATTAAGCTAAGTTCAGGTACTTTTCGAATGGCGTCCATGACGGCCCTCCCTATTAAGTTCGTAGTACTATCTAAATAATATCCTGTGACATGGGTCGTCCATGAAAAAAATTAGATGGGTGCTAGCTGATAAATACCATAGAAGATTTACAGGGAAGTATAAGTTTAGCTTATACGTTAGGGCGCTCGCGCGAAGCTTAGGGCCCGCCCGGTCTTGTTTCCCTGCTGGGGATGAGGGGTTTTGCCAGGAATGGCAACCAGTAGCTTCGCCATGGCGGCATCAGCGGAAGCCTTTAAACGTTCGGGCAGATCAGCTTTTGGCTCTTTTGGAACTTCAAATTTGGCCGAAACCTCTAAAATACACAGCTCCTGGCCCTGCTTATTTTTGATATCCCATCGCTCAATCGAGAGACCTTTCTCAAAACTCGCGTGCTTCACTTTCCAACTTTGCGATTCAATTCTCACCACTTCAAAGTCAGAGAGAGATTTCTTCACCGACTGGCCAGTCGTCATTTGAGCGAAAGCTTGATGCTCATTAGTCAGATCCTCAGTGTCAGTCGTAAGTGAACATGAGTTCACATTTTTATTTCCACTCTCCCCGTAGGAGACATCGGCTTCACATTTAAATCCTGGGTGCTCTTTGATGGACTCATAAAGAAGTTTTTCCAGTTCAATTGCCTCGCTCTGATCCTTGGGGCGAAATTTAATCGTCACATCTTTTTGGGCGGGGTCGTCCTTACTCACGCGTGAGCGAAGGATCAGACCTGATTTTTCATCATAAAATGAAATCACTTCTCTTTCGACTTTGATTTCAGGCACTGGAAAATCATCACAAGCGTAGGCAATTTTCACTTCACCCTTTCGAATGGCAGGAGTTGTCGCCTCAATTCCACAGTCCATCGGCTCAGTACCGTACGAGGTGGCAGAAATAAGCAGCATAAAAAATGTCATTGAGAGGTTTCGCATGTAGAGCTTATCGGTCAAAAGGCGGTAAAAATTAGACGAAAAGCATGGTCCCCAGACGTATCCAATTGGCCTTTTCCTCTAGAGCAATCCGGTAGTCCTGACTCATACCCATCGAGGTCTGGAGAGGGCAAGAGAGCTCCTGTGACAGTCGATCCCTGATCTGGTTCAATTCCTGAAAACAGCGTCTGGCCTCCCCTTCAAAATTCTCAGTGCGAAGAGTTCCCATGGTCATCAGTCCATAAAGTTTGACCTTCGATTGGGCGGGAAAAAGCAAAGTCGCTTTTTTGAGAGTTTCATAATCCTCAAATCCGGATTTTTCTTCTTCTTTAGAAGTGTTGTACTGAAGAAAAAGATTGAGGTTCGTTAAGAGTTTAGCTTCGGCCTTAAGCAACTTCTCGAGCAAATCCTGATCATCCACCGAATGGATTGCCCAGAGATTGTGAACGCTAAAAAGCTGGTTAATTTTATTGGATTGAAGATGGCCGATCATGTGCCAGCGGATTTCTGGACATGAGTTTTTCAGGATTTCAGATTTCTCTAAAAGTTCCTGAACTCGGTTTTCTCCGAAGTCACGGTGACCAAGATCATAATAGGCCTGGATATCTTGATAAGGGCGGGTTTTAGAAACAATGAGTAGGTTGGAGCCAGCTGGAAGCTGGGCCTGAACCTTAGCGAGGTTAAGACTAGGATTCAACCTCGTTTCCTTTGCCCTTCTTTTTCTTTTTCAAGCTGATAGTGGCCTTAACTTCAAAATCATATTTCTCTGCGATTTTGTCGATTTCTTTGGTGAGATCAATTTTATCCAGATAAGTTTTGAGTTCATTTTTAACTGAAGCGACAAATTCTGTTTTGGTGTGTTTGGCATTCTCCACCAGGGATCCAACCATATCTTTAGGAAGCGGCAGATCTTTCAAAACGGCCCTGACACCCTCTTCAGTCATGAAGGCTGCAGTCACACCGGTGGTGAGAACTTTTTTTAAAAGATCACCAATCTTGCCGTCTTTTTCTTTCTCTTCCATTTTAGAGTCCCTGTGCTCTTTTACAAAAAGCTTTCATGGTCATTGGTAAATTTGTATTCACCAAAGTTTTTTCGATCAGACCCAAACCAGGAAGGAAACCTTTAAACTCAATTTCAAGATTGTAGTTCACTTCTGTCTTTCCATTTCCAAGATCTTTGAGCGTCCACTTGCCATTATTGGTTTTCATCATGTCACCAGTAACCAATGTCCAACTGACTTCTTTATTAGGAATATGCTTCAAATTGATAGTGTAAGAAATCTCTTTGATAATACTCAAAGTGAATTTTGCCACTGCACCTTCTGGGGACTCTTTTTCAACAACCACAGTTTTACAGCCATCTACAAATTCAGTGTATTTTTTATAATCAATAATCGCCTGATAGAATTTTTCAACAGGAACATCATAAACTTCAGTTTTGTCTGCGCGGGCCATTTAAAATCCTTTTTAATATCTCGGTTTTTTATCAAAGTGGTGTTCAGCACGAATCTGACGGATCGTTCCCGATTCGCTTCTCATAACGAGTGAATGAGTTAAGCAGCCCCATGGTTTGAAGATAACGCCATCAAGGAAGTTACCAGTTGTAACACCAGTGGCAGAGAACATCAGGTTCCCTTTAGCCAGGTCATCAATTTTGAAGACGCGGTTAATATCATCAATACCCATTTTCAGAGCACGTTCGATTTCGCTTTGATTTCTTGGTTTTAAAATTCCCTGAAACTCTCCCCCTAGACATTGAAGGGCAGCAGCTGCAATAACGCCTTCAGGAGCTCCACCGATCCCGAAGAGAATATCTACACCGGAATTTGGAGTCGCTGTTGAAATGGCCGCAGCAACATCACCGTCACCAATAAGATTGATTCGAGCACCTGCTGCTCTCACTTCTTCGATCAAATCTTTGTGACGAGGACGATCCAGAATAATGGCCGTGAGATCGGCCACACGGCATTTTTTTATTTCTGCCAAGCGCTTAAGATTTTCTGTTGGAGATTGACGAATATCAAGCATCCCCTTGGCCTCTCGACCAGCGGCAAGCTTGAGCATATAAGTGTCTGGTGCGTGCAAAAGTCCACCAACTTCTCCAATCGCCATAACGGAGATTGAATTTGGTCCGCCAATTGAACAAACCGTTGTTCCTTCAAGAGGATCAAGAGCAATTTCTAGCTTAATTCCATTTCCAGTTCCTACTTTTTCGCCAATATAGAGCATAGGAGCTTCATCACGCTCACCTTCTCCAATCACCACAGTAGCGTCGCAATCAATAGAATCAAGCATCGCTCTCATGGCATCAACAGCTGCCTGATCCGCGGCTTTTTCATCGCCACGACCCATAAGACGTGCAGAGGCTATCGCGGCCATCTCTGTTACGCGGACAAATTCCATTGCGAGGTTTCGATTCATTTTTTTGGTCCCTGAAAAGAGTTAATCCACAACATGATACTCGAATTGAATTGCTCTATGAAGATTTAACTCAATTGACGCACCATAAAGGTTTGAACTTCCGCAGGGAGCTGATCCTGGGGGATGAGGGCGATCAGTTCTTTGACTTTGACCAGTTTTTCGACGTCAGCATCTTGATCCATCTGAAAAACCCACTCATCTTCAGTTAAAAGCGGTGAATCCACATTTCGTTTTGAAAGAATGCGACCGGTCTTAAGGCCTGAGCCGTCTTCCCACTCGACAAAAATTTCCAGAAATAACACCTGAACCTTGGCAATTTCTCCGTCCCCGTGCTGCCAGACAAATAACTCAACCGGGCCATCAGACCTGAGCCAGTACTTTAGCCGAGGAGGAATTTCAAGTCCCCCTTCAACTTTATGCAGTGGCTTCAGTCGTTTTACAATTTCTTTGATATTTAAAAAATCCTGGACCTTCTCCATGACCTCACGGCGTTTAACAAACTCTACACCCAGCCGGTTAGAGGTTGACCACTTTACTGTTCCTGCAATGTCCAAATTTTTCCCCAGCCAGTGAATGCTTCCTTTCAGGACTGAGTCAGCTTGAAAATGATGACCCTCTTCTTTGAGGGAGATCTGCATTCCAGTGTGAGAGATGTCTTTGACTTCATATACACGAGCAGTTTCGTCAGACTTAAACGTTAAGTAACAGAATGGGAAGCGAGGCAATACTCGTTTCTCATGTTTTTCAAAATCAGATTTAATCAAATTTAGTCGTCGTTCCATTTTTCACCTCAAATATTCTCTTATTGTAATAGCTTAAGTACTATTACTCCAAGCTAGGTAAAGGTTTCTTTTTGCTTGAAGTTAATTGTCTGATAAAATTGGGCTACATGGAAATTAATGACCTTGAAATCGACAATCTACCCAACCGCATAACATTCTTCAGAATGCTGATGATACCTGTGGTGGTTTTAACACTCTATTTTAGTGAAGAAACACCCGCTTTTCTTTTGGCCTATCAGCCATGGTTGGGCCACATCGCATGCTGGATTTTTGTAGTGGCCAGTATTACAGATTTTTTAGATGGCTACATTGCCCGAAAACGAAACATCGTCACAGTCTTCGGATCATTCCTCGATCCCATTGCCGATAAATTTTTAGTCGTCTCTTCTCTCATTATGCTTCTGGCAGTGGACCATGTTCACCCGATCGTGGTGATAATCCTGGTCGTGAGGGAAATGTATATGACTTCTTTGCGTCTCCTCGCTTTAACCGAAGGTGTGGACGTTCCAGTCAGCTCCATGGGTAAGTGGAAAACGGGAACACAAATGGTCGCGATTCCTATGCTCATGATTTATGATGAATTTTTATGGATGGATCTTCCTCTCATTGGAACGATCCTGATTTATATTTCGGCCCTCCTCTCTCTGTGGTCAGCCTTTCTTTACTCATTTCACATGATTAAGAAACTTCAGGAAAATCGCGCCGAGAAAAAACGCACTAAGAAAGAACAAAAACAAACTAGAGACACTGTGTGATTTTGGAAAATGTCATTGTTTGCGTCACGGACCAGGTCATTCCGGATAAATTTCGAAGTGAAATAAAAACCATACTTACTCATTTTAAATGCCTGATCAAAAAATCAGAAAGAAAAAAGAAAGGCCTCTACTATCACATCGAGTCCGTGCAGCTTGACCTCGTCTCCCTTAATGCCTCTCTGCTGAATTTATCAAACGTATATAAAATTGATATCGCCCTGATTCCCAAAAAAATATTTGATGCCCAAAAGGGGCTGGTTATTTTTGACATGGACTCCACTCTTATTACGGCAGAAGTGATAGATGAAATGGCCAATCGTCACGGCGTGGGTGATAAAGTGAAACTCATTACTGCTAGAGCGATGAATGGGGATCTGAATTTTGATCAGTCCTTAGGAGAGAGGGTCTCTTTGCTTAAGGGCTTCCACCGAAAACACATGGAAGACATTCTGGACAACCTCACTTTCACTCCCGGAACCCCGGAGTTTATGCAAATTCTTCGCAGTCTCGGCATCAAAACGGCCATCGCATCGGGGGGCTTCAAGTACTTTGCTAAAAGTGTCCAAGAGAAACTGAAAATGGACTACTTCTTTGCCAACGATCTTGAATTTGAGGGGGATCTTCTCACCGGAAAAGTTTTAGGTCCTGTGATCAATGCCGCGGCCAAAGAGCAGATCGTCATTGATTTGGCAGTCAAAGAAAATTTAACTCTCGATCAAGTCGTGGCCATTGGTGACGGCGCCAATGACATACCCATGTTACTTAAAGCAGGACTTGGCATCGCGATTCATGCCAAAGAAAAAGTTCAAAAAAATGCCAACTACCGGATAAACTTTGGGCCTATGACTAGTGCTTTAAGTTTCATGAACAATGAAACTTTATAAAAATCTGACGACAGCATTAAAAGAACGTGAAGAAGTGAGGGCGATCAAACTCACTCTCCCAAATTCGAATTTCCCCCTTGAGATTTTTGATTTACCCAATTTAGAAGAAGCCTACCTTGAAGGGGTATGTGAAACATTTCCCGATAAAATAAAAGGGTTCGAGAAATTAAAAGTGCTTTCTATTAAATGGGAAAAATTCTCTGGAGACCTATCCAGTATCTTATCCCTCCCCTCCTTAGAAAATCTAAAAATCATTGAAACACCGATGAAAATGTTTCTTCTTCCTTTGGGGAAAATCAATGCGCCCCTGAAGTTTCTGACCATCAAAGGCTCTGGATTAGAAAAACTGCCTGAAGAGATTTCCATGTGTACTCAGCTACAGGAACTCCATCTGCCGGGCAATAGACTAAAAGATCTCCCTCACTCCTTCAAAGAGCTGCAAAGACTAAAAAGATTGAACCTTGATAGCAACCAGTTCATTAAATTTCCCGACCAAATAAAAATGATGAAAAACCTGGGACATCTTTCAATTGATGGAAATAAATTCCCGGAAGAAGAAAAAGAACGAATCCAGCGGGAATTTCACATCTCACCCAATTGAGACCTCCAGAATCGCCCAAATAACTGTCTAGTTTTATTAGCAATGTGAAGAAAAACATGGATAAAATATACACTTGTATATACTTTATATTCATCTGTATGTATTATTATAGGATGAACACAAAAGAAGAAATTATAAAGGCTGCCATCGAATTATTCTCGCAGCGTGGATTTGATGGTGTATCCATTAGGGAAATTGCGAATTTGGCAAATGTTCATTTTGCGAGTGTTCGTCAACATTTTGGTGACAAAGATAATCTCTATAAAACGTGTATTTCAAAACATGGTGAATCCCGACTACTTTCGGCCCAAAGATTTTTAAGTACTAAACCTACAAGTCCGGATGATATGCGCCTGCGTCTAGGATATGCAGTTGAAGATGTCTTTCGTATCCATAATGAAAATCCATTTCTAACAAAACTTCTCTTGCTCGAGATTGAATCAACCAATCATCGTGCTGATGCAGTATTCAGAAAAACGATGGTAGCGATGACTGAAACGTTTGCGATATTTTTCAAAGCATGCCAAGAGAAGAAATATCTTGAGTCAGATTTGGATCCTCTTTTTTTAACCCAATCTTTAATGGGAGTTATACATCACTTTATTAGAACCGAACCCATAAGAGGGAGACTACTTGCACATAAAATGTTGAAGGACAAAGAAACGAAGGAATTAATGGTTGAAAAGATTATTACTCTTATTCTTGGCAATAAATCAAAACATGGAGCTTAAAATGAAAGTTATCACTGGACTTGCCCTATTGGTTACTCTATCGGGGAATTCCTTCGCAACTGAAAACAAGGATCATCATCAGACTTCAGAGTCCCTTTCTCTGAATCATGGCAAAAGATGGGAAGCCGACAAGGTCATGAAAGAAAACATGCAGGCGATTCATGACAAACTTAAAACAACAAATGAATTAATAAAAGCAAACAAGATAAAACAAAATGATTACTTAGCGCTAAGCGATCTCATTTCAAGTTCCGCTCAATCAATTGCCACAAATTGCAAGATGGAACCAAAAGCTGATGCAACATTTCATGTGATCCTCGAAGATTTATTCTCTATAACTGAGTCCCTAAAGGACCCGAAAAAGACCAAAGATTCAATCAACCATTTGACACATGCGCTTAAAACATATTCGAAGTATTTCGACCAGACCTTCTAAAAGTAAATCATGCTAAAAAAGGACCTCAGTATGAATGAATCTAAACGACCACTTTGGATTAGTATTTTGTCAGTAGTGGCAATTTTATTCGGCATTGCAACCATCAAAGAAGGTGGAACCGTTTTATTTACCGAGGCAGGTCAACAGAGTGCTGGCAACTACGTTCCTTTTGTTCTTTGGTTCAATTTTGTGGCAGGTTTTGCTTATATAGTAGCAGGTGTAGCGTTATATAAGCGTAAAAGTTGCTCTCGTCGTCTAGCTGTAGTCATTGCTATTTCAACATCTATTATTTTTATACTTTTTGGTCTCCATATACTCAATGGAGGAGCTTATGAAGTCAGAACAGTCGCTGCAATGACAATCCGATCAACTCTTTGGATTTCCATTGCAATAGCAGCACTGCGAACAAAGGCATTAAAGCCTATTGCATGTCAGTGTTAAGCAGGAAACTGAAATGAAAAAACATGTAAGTCCTTATTTTATACTCCTCATTGTTATGAGTATCGCTGCTGCAAAAGGACAAACCGAAAAGATTTCGCTTAAAGACACAGAAGTTTGGGCGCTGAAGAGCTCCTATAATACCAAAGCCCTTGAAGCTGAGGGAAACGCGATAGGAAATAAGATGTCAGCTCAACGCTCTCTTTTATTTCCAAAGATTTCATTCGATGCCACTTATAAATACTTAAGCGAAGTTCCTGAATTAAATTTCCCTGGAGGGGCGAAGGCTGCATTTGGTGATAATCAAAACTATTCTGTCGGCCCCATCTTAACTTGGACGGTGTGGGACTTTGGTTCGGCTCGAAAGACGGTAAAAGGCATTGAGTCCCAAGGGGCATCAAAGAAGCATGAGAAGAACTTAAGCAATAGACAAATTTTATTATCAGCCAGATTGGCCTATTTTAAAATTCAACTCCGAACAGAGCAGAAGCGACTCGTGGGTGACTCTTTGAAACTTGCGGAATCACAATACAGGGACATACAAAATCGTACAAAAGCAGGTTCGGCCAATCGTATAGATTTACTTTCCTCCCACAAAGAAGTGCTAAACTTCAAGCTTCAGTTTCGTCAGATTCAATCTGACCTGTCATCAGACATTAGAGATTTGTACGCTCTGATAGGTAAAAATAACTCAAATGAAAGTTCTACCTCTGTAGAAGTTGACTCAATTCTATCATCACTCAAAGAACTCTCTGATAAATATGGGGACAGCCAAATTGACGAAGCTCAATTAAGCCAGCATCCATTGATCAAAATGCATACTGCCAACATGGAATCTAATCGCCTCATAGCCGAAAGCTTTAAGGCCAACCAGCTTCCTAAACTCTCTTTATTTCTTAAATCATCCCTCGACTATCCCAATGGACCTGTCCTAGAGCAGATTAATCAGAATACAATAGGAGTAGCACTTACTATGCCACTCTTTGAGGGAGGAAAATCTTCAAATGAATCTGCAGAAAAAGAAAATCTTGCAAGGTCTTTTGAAAGTCGCCAAAACCAAGCACGAATAGACATCATACGAGACTGGAACAAAGCGAAAGATCAATTGAACGGGCTCAGAGACAAAAGTGGGATTTATAAAAACTCAGTGAGTGAAAGTCTTGAGCATGCCAAGCTAATTTACAGTTCTTACCGTGCCGGAAAAACTAGCTTTCTTGAAGTTCAAACCGCCAATCTCCATGCGCTAGAGACAATGGTCCAATCGACAACAAATGATGTTCAAATGTTAATTCAACTGGCATATCTTGCAAGTATTTCTGAGGGGCTATAATAATGAATACTAAAAAATCTTTTAATAAAAAACTTCTCATCCCCATTCCTATCATCATCATTGGTGTTTTGATCTATATCTTTTTTATTCGCAAAACTGAGTTCCTTTATACTGGTACAATAGAGGCTACAAAGATTGATATCTCATCTCGTATTTCATCTGTGATTTCGTCATTTCCCGGTCAGGAAGGACATAAAGTTAAAAAGGGTGACCTCCTTCTTCAAATGGCCTGTGAAGACTTGAAGCTGAACTTTGAAATTGCAACGACTGACTTTAATCGTGCAGATCGACTTTTTAAAATTGGCTCACTTTCACAAGAAAACTTTGACCACATTAGAGGAAAAAAAGACGATTCTTCGCTCAAATTGGACTGGTGCTCCATAGTTGCTCCCAGCAATACGAGTATATTAACTACGTATCGAGAAGAAGGGGAATACGTTACTCCTGGAACCAAGCTACTAACACTCATCAACCTTTCTGAAGTTTGGACATATATTTATGTCCCACAACCACTTTTGGCAAAAATATCTATTGGAATGAAAGTCATTGGATTTCTTCCAGAACTAAAGATGCGCCCATTTGAAGGGCATATTTCATATATCAGTGACGCTGCTGAATTCACCCCTAAAAATGTTCAAACTCGTGAAGAGCGAACAAGGCTCGTCTTTGGTGTCAAAGTTACTTTTCCTAGCCCAGATGAGCTTTTAAAGCCGGGGATGTCGCTTGAAGTAAAATTGGAATAAAAAATGCAACAAATGAGCATTGGAATTAAAATTAGCAATATCAAAAAAAAACTTGGGCCAAACCAAGCATTGGATGGAGTTTCGACTCATTTTGAAGAAGGACTACTCCATGGGTTAATCGGGCCTGAGGGGGCCGGAAAAACGACACTCCTTAGAACACTCCTAAACTTACTAACTCCAGATGAAGGCACAGTTCAGTTCACGAATCATGGCGCGAATATCGATTATAACAGTATTCGATCCTCAATTGCTTATATGCCACAGCAACAAAGTTTATATGGTGATTTATCCATTTCAGAACATCTCGATTTCTTTCGTGATCTTTATCAAATCCCACAGGATGTTTATCTAAAGAGAAGGGAAGAACTTTTACATATTACTCGTCTTGATAAATTTATTGATCGACCTGCAGGGAAACTTTCCGGTGGAATGTATAAGAAACTTGGTTTGATGTGTGCCCTTCTTCAATCGCCAGCAGCAATATTATTAGACGAGCCGACAAACGGAGTTGACCCTATCAGCCGCCGCGAATTCTGGGATTTACTCCATCGCCTTTCAAAAGAAAATATTCTTATTATTTTTGCGACGGCCTATATGGATGAAGCAGAACGATGCGACCGAGTCCATATTCTTTCAACCGGAAGCCTCATTGCAGAAGGTACACCACGCGGAGTCCTAGAAAGAGAAAACGTCGAAAGTTATGATGCTCTCTTTATAAAGAGGGCCGCTGAGGGAGTATTGTGACTAATATCCCCGTAAATGCAGTCGATGTCTCAAACTTAACTGTTAAATTTGGTGATTTTATTGCTGTTAACAATATTTCATTTTCAGTTGAAAAAGGTGAAATCTTTGGATTTTTAGGGGCCAATGGAGCCGGAAAAACAACAACCATTCGCGTACTTTGCGGCCTACTCTTACCAACATCAGGAAAAGTGAAGGTCTCAGATGTAACATATGAGCAGGGAATTGAAGCGATTAAAGCAAAAGTTGGCTATATGTCGCAAAAATTTACACTTTATAATGATCTATCCATCCATGAAAATTTTGCCTTTACAGCAAGTCTTAGAAAGATCCCATCAGACACTCTAAAGAGAAGAACCAAAGAGCTACTAGAATTTATCGGCTTTTCAAAACCTATGAACACTTTAGTGCGGGATCTACCTGGTGGAATAAAACAACAAGTTTCACTTGCTGCCTCCATTCTCCATGACCCTGAAATCATATTTCTTGATGAACCAACAGCAGGTGTTACACCTGTTGCAAGGGCAAGATTCTGGGCGCTGATTAAACAACTCGCCAAAGATGGAAAAACTATCTTTGTAACAACTCACTATATGGATGAGGCGGAGCAATGCGGACGAATCGCCCTCATGCGCACAGGGAAAATAATCGCACTGGATGGACCAGAAAATCTAAAAAAGACAACTTTTCCTGAACCTATAATTGAGCTTAATCCAAAAGGTACAATACCATCTGAGCTGATTGAGCAATTACGAATCAATAAAGCTGTCGATTCTATTGATAGCTATGGCATGAAATATCATCTCATTATTAAAGACCCTCAAGAATGGAACCAACTAAGTATTAATATCGCGCCCTATTTTGTAATCAGACAAATCCCCCCCTCCTTAGAAGATGTTTTTATTCGTCTGGTAGAAGGAGTTACAAGGTGAATTTACAATTTAATTTTAAAAGGGCACTTTCCATTGCAAAGAAAGAAAAGTTTCACATAATGAGAGATCCATTTACTTTAACAATGGCCACCATCCTCCCAGTTCTTTTAGTTTTAATTTTTGGACTAGCGATAGAATTTAATGTCAAAGATATCGGTTTAACTGTTCACGACTCAGACCGAACTTTTTCATCTAGGAAGCTGGTTGAGGTTTTTTCAAGTTCTCAATATTTTAATATTAACCCTTCTCGAGGCTCAATTGTTGATGCCATTAATGACCTAGATTCTGAGCGGTCGAAAGCAAGCTTGATTATTGAGCCCGAATTTGAACATAATCTTCTTGCTCATGGAAATACGAAGGCACAATTTCTATTGGATGGTGCGGACAATTCGACGGCCGGAGTTATTCTTGGTTACCTTGGAGGAATCCAAAAGGCGGCCAATTTTAAACTCACAGGTACTTTAGTTAAAGAGCCTATTGAGCTTAAGACACGCTATCTTTTTAATCCAGAACTGAGTAGCCCTTGGTTTATTGTTCCGGGCCTTGCAGTTGTTGTTATCGCTATACTTTCTATTTTACTGACAGCACTTACCGTTGCAAGAGAATGGGAAAATGGGTCAATGGAACTCCTTCTTTCAACTCCTGTTCAACCTCTTGAAATCATCATTGGAAAACTAATACCATACACAGTCATTGGCCTAGCAGCGGTTCTTCTTGTTGTGTTAGTTGCAATTCTTGGTTTTGGTATTCCATTTGCGGGAAATATCATGCTTTTCGGTATTGGAAGTCTGATCTTTCTTATAGCCTGCCTTGCTCAAGGAATGCTCATTTCTGTATTAATTCGCACGCAACAGCTTTCTATGCAAATTGCAATGGTAACGGGTCTTCTTCCTTCCCTATTATTGTCTGGTTTTATCTTTCCCTTGGAAAGTATGCCTAAGGTCTTTCAGAATTTTACATCAATTTTACCTTCAAAATGGTTCATGATCATCAGTAGGGGGATCTTTTTGAAAGGTGCTGACTTTATTGATCTTAAATTACCTTTTTTAGGTTTATTTCTTTTATGCTCCATCCTGATAATTACTGCAACGAAAAAGTTTAAAAAGGATCTTGAGCCATGAAACTTTTAAACTTTGTGACTGTCCTGGGATTTTTAAAAAAAGAGTTTGTTCAGGTTTTACGTGATCCTCGTATGCGCATAATCCTTATGGTTATTCCAATGATGCAAATGTCTGTCTTTGGTCTGGCGATTTCTACAGAAGTTAAAAATATTAAACTTGGTACCATATACAATCCAAATGATTCGGTTTTTAGACGCATAGAGGAGCGAAGCTTTTCATCTAAATGGTTTATCCCGGCAATTGGAAGGGGCACACTAAATGATCTGAATTCTGATCCACTTGAGCAAATCCGATCTGGTCGGGCCGATGCTGTCTTAATCTCGCCGCCAGGAGGAATTACCAAAGCAATAGAGCGTGGCGAAGGGACAGTTCAATTATTAATCGATGCCTCAAATGTTATCCGGGCGCAAAGTATAGAGCGTTATATGCAGTCAATTATCAACGAAGTTATACGCGATGAATTTCATATCGTCGCCCCCACCCCAATTAACTTTGATGTACGTATTCTTTACAACCCCGCACTTGAAAGTGCCATTTTCATGGTCCCTGGAACGATGGCAATGATTCTTTGTATCGTAACAATCCTGCTAACGAGCATGTCAATCGCAAGAGAAAAAGAGATGGGAACATTCGAAATGATTATTTCCGCACCCGTAAAGACATGGGAAGTTCTTCTTGGAAAAACCATCCCTTTCATTTTGATCGGATTAATTAATGCTGCTTCAATTTACATGCTTGCAATTATAGTTTTTAAAGTTCCAATGAAAGGCCTCTACTGGCAGCTTGCTATGGCCACTCTCGCTTTTATTATAACGACAGTAAGCATCGGTACTTTGATCTCAACTTTTGCAAAGAATCAGCAACAAGCGATGATGGGAGGGTTTATATTTCTTTTCCTCTCAAATCTACTGGCAGGAATCATGTTCCCTCTTGATAACATGCCTCTCATCATGAAGACTGCCGCCTACATGAATCCTATGACATATTTTGTAAAGCTATTAAGGAACATAATGCTGAAAGGTGGTTCACCAGAACTTGTATGGACCTACGTAGGAATCTTAGTTGCGATGGCGATGTTTACAGCAACTGTGAGCTATAAGAGATTTCATCATACGCTGGATTAAAATAGAGTTGTATTAATAGTTAAAGCGAAGAATGACAAAGCGCCTGAAATACCTGCGACTCGCCCTGATCCAAAATGATAAATTGATCATCCGATATTTTTTTAAGCCGTTCAACCGGTTCATTTATTTTTTCATCAGTCAGAGGAAACGTCCCATAATGCATGCCGATTGAAAATCCAGAATTCAGATCCTGATGGGCCTTGTAAGCTTCCTCCGGGTTCATATGATTCACTTTCATGTAGACCTGAGGGGCATAAGCGCCGATCGCCAGCAGGGACAAATCCGGCGCCCCTAAGCGCAAACGAGTATTGGCGAAATGAGTGGCATAACCAGTATCACCTGAAAAATAAGTCTTAAACTCCGGGGAATGAATAAAATAACTGCCCCAAAGAGAATTACACTTATCAAAAAGCCCACGGGCGGACCAATGCTGAGCGGGAGTAAAAGTAATTTTATGCTCTCGAATCACTTGCTCTTCCCACCAATCCATTTCTCGAACATTCTGAATGCCGGACTCTTTAAGAAGTTTTTCATCTCCCAAGGGTACCAGAAACAAGGGATGAAACTTTTCATCCAGAATTCGCAGGGATTCAAGATCCAAATGATCATAATGATTGTGAGAAATAATGATGACATCGATTTTGGGGAGCTCTTCAATTTTTAAACCGGGGCCCCTGACTCGTTTTATTCCCAGCAATTGAACCGGTCCAATTTTTTCGGAAAATACGGGATCGGTCAAAACGTTGAGATCTTTTAGTTGCAGCAGAAGGGTCGCGTGATTAATAAAAGTGACCACCGCCTTCTTGTCGGCAGACAGCACAGGCAGGGGGTAGACCTTATTGGGCACAAACTCCGGCCACTCGTTATCTTTGGCGGTTAGTTTCCAATGGATGACATCCCAAACTGAGAGAAGCTGGTTTTCTCCCGGATTAAAAAATTTCTTACCATCATAATGATCAGAAACTGGATAATCTTTTGCCTTGACCGCAAAACTTACGAGGATCATCAGCAATAAGATTATCCAGGACTTCATTAATTAATAACCATTTCGTTTCCGTTCCAGGACATGCTCAACTCCCCTTCTTTCAAATTCCCCTCAAGGATCTTTTTAGAAAGCGGTCTGGTCACAAGTTTCTGGAAAACACCGTTCAGTGGCCTTGCACCGTACTGACCATCAAATCCCTGGTTCTCAAGGGTCTCATAGGCCTTAGCATCAAGTTTAAGCTGAACTTTTTTCGATTTCAGTCTTTCGTTCAAAAGTTTTAATTGTTTATCAATCAATTGCTTCATCACAGATTTATCTATCGCGTGGTAAGTCAGAACGGCATCAATACGACCCAGAACTTCTGGTTTAAAATCTGCTTTTAAGTTTTTCGAGTTCGAAGTCATCATGATGATAGTATTTTTGAAATTAATCACTCGCCCCTTGTTATCTGTCAGGCGTCCATCATCCAGGATCTGGAGAAGGATATCTGAAAAATCCGGATGGGCTTTTTCAATTTCATCAAAAAGAACAACTGAGTAAGGTTTACGTCTAATCGCCTCAGTTAAAACTCCCCCCTCTTCATAACCAACATAACCCGCAGGAGCACCAATCAGTTTTGCGACTGAATGTTTTTCTGAAAACTCAGACAGATCAAAACGGACCATATTGTCTTCGTTTTCAAAAAGATACTGAGTCAGGGCCTTGGCCGTTTCCGTTTTCCCTACACCCGTCGGTCCTAAGAGAAGAAACGATCCAAGTGGACGAGACTCATCTGAAAGACCCGCATAACTGGCAATTAAGGTCTCGCCGATCTCATGCAAGGCTTCTTTCTGACCAAAGACTCTCTTACTTAAGAAGTCTCCCACGTTCAGAATTGAATCCTGTTTTGATTTAAGAATTTTCTCAACCGGAATTCCCGTCTGTCGGGCAATGATGTCGGCCACATGTTTTTTGCCCAAAACCCAGTCATGCTGAAACAGTCCCAGCTCTTTTTGGGTTTCAGGAATCAACATATATTTGAGCTTTGAAGCTTCCTCATAGTTTTGGTTACGTTCAGCTGTTTCTAACTCAAACTGTAAGCGGTCCAGACGGTTTTTAATCTCGGAAACTTTTTTAAGTGAGCCGACTTCTTTTTCCCAGGCCTTTTTCCCTTCGTTAAATCTTTTTTCAAGATCCTCGATTTCAACTTTCAGCTCTTTGTTGTCTTTCTCTATTTGAGCATAAATTTTCTTAGAACGAAGCTCGGCTTCGAGTTCCACTAAGCGAGATGGCATGGCCTCAGCAGATAACTTGAGTGCAGAGGAAGATTCATCCAGAAGATCAATCGCCTTATCCGGAAGGTATTTGTCTGTAATGTACTGATCGGATAAGAAGACCGCGTTGTAGACAGCATCATCGGATATTTTAATACCGTGGTGGGCCTCCAGCTTGGTACGGACTCCCATCAGAATCTCAACCGCATCTTCTTTACTCGGTTCATTTACAGGAACACTTCTGAATCTTCTCTCAAGTGCGGGGTCATTTAAAATATACTTTTGATATTCATCAAAAGTTGTTGCTCCAATACAATGCAACTCCCCTCTGGCCAGCGCAGGTTTTAGTAGGTTCGCAGCATCCATCGCTCCATCGGTCTTACCCGCACCAACGAGTTGATGTAGCTCATCGATAAATAAGACAACTTCACCTGATTTAGATTTTACAAATTTAAGCAAATTCTGAATTCTTTCTTCGAAGTCACCTCGGTACTTAGTCCCCGCCATGAGTGAGCCCATTTCGAGTGAATAGACCGTTTTATTTTTTAACACATCAGGCACGTTGCCTCTGACAATTTGTTCAGCAAGTCCTTCAACAATTGCCGTTTTCCCGACCCCAGCTGATCCCACCAAGACCGGATTATTTTTTGATCGTCGTCCCAAAATTTCAATGACCGAACGAATTTCTTTCGTACGCCCGATAACTGGATCTAGTTTCCCGGCTGCAGCCATCTCATTCAGATTAATTAAAAATGAGGGGATTTCAATTTCTTCCGCAGGATCAGCAAACTTCTGGTAATCCACTTTTAACTGAGGAAAGATTTGTGGAAGGTGTTTTAGAAGGTGTTTTTCACTAACTTCTGTCTTACCTTGTTGGGCCGAATCCCCTGAGGCCAAAGTAATCCATTCTTGTAATTTAGAAGACGTCCGCAAGCTTTCAATATTGGTCTGGCCTGTCGTGCGTGGTAAGCGCTCAAGCAAGGCTTCAACTTCCTTCTGATTATCTTTCATCGCCTTGGAGGCATATGAAGACTTATTTAAAATAAGTCCCATCAATAAATGTTCAGGAAATAGTTCGGTATTTTTTCGTTTGAGAGCGTCAGACTGAGCAATGTCTAAGGCCCCGAGAACAACTTGATCAAATTTATTCATTTTATACCTCTTTGGAAGCAACCTTACTTAAATACAAGATGGGAGGCGAAAGTATGGTGTCAAGGTCAGAGACTAGACTTATTTAAGGACTTCACTTTGACGCGTTTGGCGACCTCTAATTCCTTCTCTAGCTCCACTTCTACCGCTGCCCCTGCCAGAGTGCTGCTTAAGCGCGCTAGGGCATCCTTACTTAAACCACGCTTCATTATCTGGTAGTGCTCAAGATGATTCAATTCGCACCCCTCCCACTCATAACTGAATTTTGTTTCGGGTAAAACTCTCACAACACGTGAAGTCGGATTATCCGACTTAAAGGTTTTACTAAAGGCATGAACCATCAGGGGAAGATGACGGCGATCTTTTCTCACAATTTGCGACAGGCGTTCAACATCATTTTCCTGTCGGACTTGGATGAATTGATGGCACCAATCAGTTGCAGAATTTTTCATGGGACACTCATCCGCTGTCGGACAAGGAAAAAGAATATTAAAACCATATTTAATCAGGCCATCACGAATCTTAAGCATTTCGGGAAAGAAGTCTTTGGTCCCAGGCTCTATGAATAAAATGTGATCAGGCTTTAATTCTTTAATATATCGGAGCGCCACTTCCGCCCCCATTTCGTTGGCCGAATGACCGAAGAATAGAAAGACTTCACCTTCTGCCTTTTGCAAAAACTTTTCATTTGGGTAAAGACCTTCCCAGATTTTTTTTGCCTGCTCCCGCATGACGGCAGAAGTTTCAATTTGCATAACCTTAACCGGTCTCTGCGCCCATTCCCTGAAGGCCAGTGAAAATGTCCCTGGTCCCGCACCCAAGTCAATAAAGGTGCTATTTTTAAGTTGCTCAGTCCACGCCTCGGGCATCCATTTTAATACGGCTTCGAGCTTAGGCATATTAGTCGTGAGATAAAAAGCAGTATAGGCCGAAGTCAGTCTCTCATCTTTAAGATAATCAGAAATTCGCTCACGATTCTGGGTAAACTTTAAAGACAACTCTTCAATCGCCTTGATCAGATCACTTTCATTTTTAAATTGATGAAGCAGTAGCGGTAATAGATTAGTAAGTTGCATAAATCCCTTAAAAACTCGCCATGATGGTTTTGATCGATTCATTATCTATATTTTTTTTCACCATGCCTAACCAATACTCTTCCTTAATTCCAGAAATGGATCCAATTTTAAAGATACTGCCGGCCTTGGCCAAAAACTTAGCACTTTCATCTCCCAGGATAATCATCCCCTCACCTCTTGCGGCGAGTTCTTTTTGCAGGGAAGTATCCTGCGCTTCAACCGTGACTTCAAATGCCAGTCCCGTCTGAAGCATAAAGCGCTCAAAGTCATGCCTCATTTGGTTTTGAAAACCTGGCAAGACAAACGGCTTGTGATCGAGAGATTTTGGAAAGTTTTTTTTCAATGTGGAATATTTCTTTGAACCCCATACAGAAACTGTCTCTTTCCCCAAAGAATGATAAAGCATTTCTTTAGATTCATTCATGGGTCTGAAGTTTCCAATAAAAAAATCGATTTTATTTGTCAGAAGTAACTGAAAAAGTTCATCCCCGGTACCTTCGATGACTCTGATTTTTACTGGTTTTACTTTATTCATGACAGAGATCGCGCCGGCCAGGATTGATTTTGGAACAGACTCCTGTGCTCCGATGACAAATTCCTTTTTGGAGAGCTCGCCGGCATGACTCAAATTGGCCATGAGTTCTTCTTCCAGAGAATGAATCGCCTTGGCGTACTTGAGGACGAATTCCCCGGACTGGGTAATCAGGAGTCGTTTACCAGTGCGACTAAATAATTCTACCCCTAACCAGTCCTCAAATTGTTTAAGTTGGGCACTTAAGGCAGGTTGGCCCACCAGCAGTTTTTTTGAAGCGGCCGAGATTGACCCCTCCTCCGCAATGATCATAAAGTATCTTAAATGATGAAGATTCATCGGGGCCATATTTAGTCCTTTGAGATAGTTCGTTTTAAACGAATGATATGTTAATTATTATCTATTTGATCAAATTGTCTAGTTCCATCATAATGAACCAAGATTCAGGGAGTAGCCTTCTCCAAAATGGAGATTTCCGCAACGTCAATACGAGTTCACACTCCGGGCGGAGATTAAAACGGCAAGACTGAAATATATAACTGAGGAGTTATCATGTTTCCACGTCTTATCATGTTTATTTTCATTGTTTCATTTGTCTCTTGCGCTTCCAAGCACAACGGAGCTTCTGACCATCATCGGGAGCGCATTCAAAATGAAAAGTCATTTAGAATTCAGCGCTAACCCCAAACCACAAAAGAAGGAAGAGACAAATGCAAAGCCTAATCAAAGGTATCCATAAATTCGAAAATGAGATTTTTGATAGCAAGATAGAACTATTCAAAAAACTTGAGAAGGGTCAAACCCCTGAAGTCTTATTTATCACTTGCTCTGACTCAAGGATTAACCCGAACCTGATTACTCAAACAGAACCAGGTGATCTTTTTATCATTAGGAATGCTGGAAACATCATTCCGGCATACGGAAATCAAAGTTCTGGTGAAATGGCCTCTATTGAATTTGCACTTGATGGACTTGGTATCAAGGACATCATCGTTTGTGGACACTCTCATTGTGGTGCCATGAAAGGTCTGCTTCAACCCAAAATAGTTGAAAATCTTCCTGCAATGAAGAGTTGGCTGCAAAACGCCGAAACGACCAAAAGAATTGTTTTTGATCACTATAAGCACTTGGAGGGTGACGCCCTTCTTATGGCGACGATCGAAGAAAATGTCTTGATGCAAATTGAACACCTGAAAACTCACCCGGCAGTAGCCACTCGCCTAGCGCGCAATGAGATTAGAATTCATGCCTGGGTTTATAAATTCGAAACTGGTAAAATTTTTAAGTATGATCAAGCAACCGGTCAGTTTGTACTCCTGACTCAAGGAGCAACTTACTCGACAATTGAGAACACTATTTGAAACCAATAATATCAAAGGACGCCACTGTTGGAAGCTTCTTCTGGCTGTGGCCCTTGTTCTGTTTTCAGGCAGGTCTTATTAATTCGGGTGGATTTCTGGCCTGTCACCGTTTTGTTTCCCACATCACGGGGTTCGGAACAAGAATTGGTGCTGAATTTATAAATAAAAATATCCTGCTTGGTTTTGAGATGCTCACCATCCCGATCGGTTTTATTCTCGGCTGCTTCGTAGCTGGGTACTATAGTGAGATTAAGGACAAGAAATTTGCGCTCCCCCTTTTAATGATGAGCGGGATACTTATACTAATTACAATTTTTGGTAGCCTCAATTATTTTGGCCCCTTTGGTGAACCTTTAATTCTTGAAAGAGATTTTTTTCTACTGTTCCTTCTCTGTTTCAGTTGTGGACTTCAGAACTCACTCCTGACTTCAATCACTGGGGGAATTGTCCGGACAACTCATATGACCGGAGTGGCCACTGACTTGGGATTAAGTTTAGTGAGGTGTCTAAAAAAAGAAGACCCCACGGCCAATACATGGCTCAAGTTTCGATTATATAAAATTACACTTTTTGGTTTTGGTGCAACGACTGGAGCACTACTTTTTAATGAACTGAATTATTTGGGATTTCTCATTCCGGCAGTAATGAATTTGATTCTCTTATATTTTCTTAACCAGAAAATTTTACGGGCAGGGCTGCTGTGAATCGAGTACACTTCGGTCCGGATCAATTTCCAGGCAGTGCTTTTTAAATCGTGTGAGACTCTTCTTCATATCCACCATCAATTCCTGACATTCCCACTCCTGAAGCATTACAACATGCTCACCCAGCGGGCCAAAAAGTAGGCCTTGAATAAAGCTCTGGCAATCCAGAACCACTTTTTCTTCAAGTGAAGTCTTTAGATCGTAGCGCTGCGAATACCCTGGGGTGCGGTTCATTCGGTTAACTTTGATTTCCATGGCCGAAGCGTCGTAAAGCGCCAGCACTAAAATCATCGCAAATATGGTTTTCATAGACATCTCCAGGATGTCTACCTATCGGTGCTTGCGGCGAACTTGGGGAATTAATCCTCACGTATTCCCCGAGCGGAAAACTTTGCCTCTTTTGGCCGCTGAGAACTTTTTCAAAGTGGTGTATATTCTTAATATTCTAATTCACGGAGGAAAAATGAAATACCTAGGTTTATGTCTACTATTATTGTCTTCTATGTCTTTTGCTGCCCGCTTTAAGGCCGGAATCAAGCAGGAATGTGCTCAACCAAAACAGCTTGTGAACATCAATGCCATCCCAAGCACATCACCAGAATTTGAACGATGCCAGCACATCTTTAAACAAACTGGAAATGCTATGTGTTGTGTTGAATCTCCTCGCGGGAACCCAACTGAAACGACTTGTAAGCCACCAACTGTAATGACAGAAATCTCTTCTCTTTCAAGCAGCTCAGAAGCCTATGCTCTTTGTAAGAGAACTCTCCTTCCAAAAACTGAAAAATGTTGTCTTGATCCAAAATTTTTGGAAGTTAAGGAATGTCCTAAACCGACTGTGCTTACTGCACTCTCTTCAATTGATCCACGCTCTCAGCCCGATCAGTATAAGATTTGTATAAATACACTAATTCCTGGAACAAAAAACTGCTGTCTAGATCCAAGAGTTTCAGATGTTAAAGTTTGCCCAAAACCATCTGTATTAACAGCACTCTCTTCTCTTGATCCAAAAACTCAAGCCGAGCAGTATAAGATGTGTATCAACTCTCTCATCCCAAGAACAAAAAATTGTTGTCTGTACCCAATCAGATAAATCTCAGAAAGCCCCTCGCAAGAGGGGCTTTTTTTTTGCCAAAATCAAGCACTTGTACAGAAATATCGATTATAACCTATAAGAATAGACACTTTACATAGATTATATCAAATATTAACTTTAATAAATTTAGAATATAGACGATAATAAATTCATGAAAACACCTCAAGAGCAGAAAATTATCACGAAACAGGTCTCAAGACGTCTGGAAGAGCTGAGACCACTTCTCTCTCAGGCCAAGGGCGTCCTTTCCTGGATCGATTATGTACGCCTCGGTCTGGGCATGAGCCTTACTCAACTGGCCGCGCGCTTAGGTGTCGCCCAATCCTCCCTTAGTAGTTCCATCAAACTAGAAAAAGAAGGCAGAATCACCATTCATAAATTGAAAGAAATTGCGGACGCTCTGGACTGTGATTTGGTTTATGGATTTGTTCCCCGAAAAAAACTGGAAGATATCATTCATGATCAGGCAGTAAAAAAAACCACCTCACTTATGGCAGAAGCAGAGACTCACATGAGTCTGGAAGATCAAAAAGTCATGCTGGATAAAAGTGAGCGCCTCAAAGACCTCGTGGAAGAAAGAATTTATTCAAAGTATCTGTGGGATAAATAATGAACACACATAATTTTGTCGACCGAGATGGCTCCACTCCCCTTGATCCGGATCAAATTAAAGGCATTCGTTTTTCCCATCTCACCAATATGGGTGAATTGGATGAAGTAGAAGATCTTAATATTCAAAAAGGTCTGGAGTGGCTCAATCATCAAAAGACTGAGGACTATCTTTCCAAAGAATTTCTTTGCAAACTCCATGAAAAACTTTTTGGAGATGTCTGGAAGTGGGCCGGAAAGTTTCGCACAGTTGAAGTAAACATTTCAAAATACCGACCCTATGATGTGGCCCCGCAGCTCCTAAACTTCTTTGAGGACGTGAAACTGTGGATCGCGGGGGGCAAAATGAGCTGGGACGAAATCGCGGCTGAGATGCATCACCGCTTAGTCACGATTCACCCCTTCCCTAATGGAAACGGTCGAACAACCAGAATTTATACTGAGTATGTTCAAAAAAGAAATCAGCAACAAGTGACGAGCTGGAAGGCTTCACTCGCCTCTGACCCAAAGGAGCGCCGAAAGAGTTACATCAAAGCGTTGCAAAAAGCAGACAAGGGTGACTTTGGAATGTTGATTGAATTTATGAAGGAGAAAAAGTAAGCCCTACTTCCGCCGGCGGAAGTAAAGATGAGGGCAAAAAAAAGCCCCTCAGAGAGGGGCTTTAGTGATTAACGAGATTTAATGTCTTTATATTTGTTCGACGTATCGCCAGTGTAAATCTGACGAGGGCGACAGATTTTAAAGCCTGGCTGCTCGACCATTTCTTTCCACTGCGCCATCCAACCTGGAAGGCGACCCATAGCAAACATCACAGTGAACATATTGGTTGGAATACCAAGAGCACGGTAGATGATTCCAGAGTAGAAATCCACGTTCGGATAAAGTTTACGAGAAACGAAGTACTCATCTTTAAGAGCAACAGCTTCAAGGCCTTTAGCAATATCTAAAAGAGGATCTTGCACACCCAGAGTAGTCAGCACTTGATCACAAGCGACTTTAATAATTTTTGCGCGTGGATCAAAGTTTTTATAAACTCGGTGACCAAAGCCCATCAAACGTGAGCCAGAGTTTTTATCTTTCACTTCAGCTAAGAAAGCTTCATAGCCTTTGCCCGAATCTTTAATTTCAGCCAGCATTTCAAGCACTGCCTGGTTAGCACCACCGTGAAGTGGTCCCCAAAGAGCGTCTACACCAGCAGAAATCGTGGCGAAGATATTAGCTTTTGAAGAACCAACCAGTCTCACAGAAGATGTAGAACAGTTCTGCTCGTGATCCACGTGGAGAATAAGAAGAATATCAAGCGCCTTAGCAACTTTAGGATCTACTTTATCTGAACCAGTCATCATGTGAATGAAGTCAGTGCAGTAGTCGAGGTTTTTATTTGATTTAACAAATTCTTTGCCCTGAGAATGGCGGAAAGCATAGGCTGCCATCACTTTCAACTGACCCATCAATTGAGCAATCGCTGTATCTTTCTGAGCAGGTGTTAAGTCCTGAGCGCAGAGGTCATGGTAGAAAGCAGAAAGAGAAACCATGTTGGCAGAAAGCACGGCCATCGGGTGAGCATCCTTCGGGAATGCTTTGATCATCGTTTTAATTCCTTCCGGCACTTCATCAAAAGAAGCGATTCTATCTTCGAAGGCTTTTAATTCTGCAGCTGTTGGAAGTTTTCCGTAGAAAACCAAATAAGAAGATTCAATAAATGAAGACTTCTCTGCAATTTCTTCGATTGAGTAACCACGGTATTTTAAAATACCTTGTTCACCATCCAGGAAAGTAACAGACGAAGTACAGGCACCAGTATTCATGTAACCTGAATCAAGTGTCACGTAACCGGTCTCAGCACGAAGCTTAGTAATATCGATTGCCTTCTCACCTTCAGTACCAGTGAACACGGCCAGCTCGACAGTTTTATCGCCTAAAATAAGTTTTGCCTTTTCAGACATGAGAAACTCCTTAAAAAATTTTTGCCATTGTATCTTTAATGGCGTGTATCTGTCTAAAACTATGGATGTTTACCGATCGGCAGTCGGCAAAAAAAAGTTGAGCATTCTTACACCACTGGGGCCAATTTGCTCCGCGAAGTGGTGACAAAAACACTCCAGTAAGACCTTTCAAACTTCTGTCTAGCAGCGCGTCTTCTCATTGTTTTAAAACATAATTTTCATATTCCTGAGTAGTTTCTTACACTTTGGCCCTTCCCTTGCTTTACAAGATTTAAATTCAAACAAGACGTTTGGGTATCAAGGAGAAAGAGCATGAATAACGCTTCATCACTATTTGTTTTAATTCTTTTAGGTTCATTGCTTGCTGACGCTGTTGCGCAAGTAAATCCAAGACGTCCAGAAACCCAACCTGGATCATCTTTTCCAACTTACAATGAGCCGGGAAATCAGTACGGCAATCAACAAGGGCAAATTATTTCTGAACGTGTGATGCAAAATTTAAGAATGTTCGAGCGAGTTCGCCTCTCGGAGTTACTCCGGCTCTCTTACACACAAAGTGAACTTGAAGTTAGATCAATCACTCTCCTTGCCTCCAGCATCCGTGGTCAGGCGCAAATTGATCTCATCAACTCTCGCGGTCAGTCTCTGGGATCGGGAATTGTTAGAAGACAACAAAGTGAAATTCGAATTCAACTTCCACCGAGAACTCGCCTCTCAGAACTTGAACTCTCCAGCTCAGAGGAAGCACTCCTCGATACTGTTACAGCTGAAGTTGAAAGCTCCTACTCTCCAGGACCTGGTCCTGGACAAGAAGTGCAACCGTCACCCCAGTCGATGTTGCGCTTGATGGTCAACCAGGAAATCAGAGGCATGGGAGAAATACATTTAAAGCAATTAGTAAAACAACAAATGGGTCTGACTCTTGAAGGTGCTGAAATTGAGCGCGTAGTGGTTGAGGCTTCCCCCTTAATGTACGGACGAGCTGCTTCAGTACAAGTCGAACTTAATAACCGCTTAGTAGGTCCTGCTAAATTTCTTTCGCCGGCCCAGCAGAGACTTCCTCTCCAGGTGAATTCGATGGAGGAAGTACGCACTCTCAAACTGATTGTTCGTGGAGACGCGAGAGTTGAGATGGTTCATATCCGCATCGGTCAGGTTCGTCCGATTCGTGGTCAAGGGCATGGTCAAGGTCAGGGACATTCACAAAGAGTGATTGTGTCTCAAGAAATTTCATCTGGTCGCCCTCTTGAGCTGGGCCGCCTGTTGCCTTACGAATCTCGCCTGATCTCAAGAATTTCTCTTGAGGCACGCACCTCGAGACAAAGTTCGGCGGAAGTTGCTCTCATTGCCTTCGGTCAGATTCAAGGCAGCACTATCGTAACAAGTGTTCCAATGAGACCCATGATCAAGTTAATCCGACCTATGTCGGCCCGTGAATTAACTCTTCAGTCCCTTTCCCCGGTACTGATTGATTCTATCGAAGTGGACTTTGATAGCTTTCAATCTTGGTAGAAACTGGTTTATACCTTAATAGATACTCCCCTTACCCCTGGGGAGTATCTTTTTTTTAGATAGACTGAATCGTTTTTATCTATTTTCCATATCAAACTGGCGGGCATACAAACCGCCCATGAAAAACATCCTTATTCTTATTTTTTGCCTTTTAAGCTTTAACTCTTTTGCTAAATCTATTGAAGTGGATGTGATCTCTGCTGAATTTGGGGTTGAAGACCATTTCCAAGAGAAAACGCTTTGCCTCACGGTGGTTCGAATCCCGGCCAATGGCGAGCTGATTGGTTTAGTCGAAGACATTCAGGACTGCTTCTATGCCCGGACTGCTAAAAGATCACCCGATCATAAAATCCTTGTCGACCTTAAAAAACTTAGAGCTTTCACAAGCCTTGAAATGCAAACACATTTACAAACTCTCGACGCCCAATTAAAGTTTTTATTCTCCGAAGGGGAATAAATTTGAAATGGCCTGAACCACTCATCGAAGCCACCATCCTTAAGCGCTACAAAAGATTCCTCGCCGATATTGATCTCGGTGGTAAAACCATTACCGCCCACGTTCCCAATACCGGAAGCATGCAGTCCTGTTGGGAGCCGAACTGGAAGTGTGCTCTAAGCCTCTCAAAAAATCCTGACCGCAAACTTCCCTACACTCTGGAGCTCATTCACAACGGCGAAAGCTGGATCGGTGTGAACACTGGAAACGCCAATAAACTCGCCAAAATCTGGCTGACTGAAAATCTTTTACCCGAAATCTCCGGATATACGGTGGTGGTACCAGAAAAAAAAATTGGTCTCAGTCGGGTGGATTTTTATCTCGAAGGGCACCCCACTCTGCCTCCTTGTTACGTTGAAGTGAAAAACGTCACCCTTAAGCTGGATGGCATCGCTCAGTTTCCAGACTCAGTGACTGAGAGGGGCCAGAAGCACCTGAAGGAGCTGATGGAGATCAAAAAGAGTGGTTTGAGAGCGGCCATGCTCTACATCGTGCAAAGAGAAGACGTAAGTACCTTCAGACCGGCCGCGAGTCTTGATCCCCAGTACGCAACTCTTTTGCGTGAGGCCCATAAATCAGGGGTCGAAATTTTGGTCTATCAGTGTAGAATGGGATTACAGGAGCTCTCTTTAGGTCAATCACTGCCTTTTGAGCTGAATTAAAATGGAACGCCTTTATCTACATCTCGACAATGAAGTCCTGAAGGCCCGTAAGGTAGAACCTTATGAAAAGCTTTCAAACCCGTTAGTTTGGAAAGATTTGGAATTTGAGTTCACCACTTCTCGTCTCCTCATGATCAACTGGCCTATTATTCTGCCTGAACTTTCGCCTCTGACCGCCCGAAGCTTGCTTGATCTGGTCGGTGCCCGGTATCCGTTCTCTCCTCACCATCAAAAACTCAAAGAGCTTTGCCCAGAATTACTATTCACCAAAAAGTCCGATGAATGGGTCTTCTTTGGAGGCACGTTCAATCCCTGGCATAAAGGTCATCAGGCCTGTCTCAATCTTTTGCCTGAAGATAAACTCTGTTTTATCCTGCCTGATCGAAGCCCTCTCAAGGAACTAAAAGTCGTTGAACCGGTTTCAACGGTACTGGAGCTCGTCTCCAAAATAAAATTCGGTAAACACCACTATATTGCGCCAACGTTTCTTTTGGATTTTCAAACCAATCCTACTGTCACCTGGATTGAGAAACTCCAACAAGATTTCCCGCAACAGAAACTCTCTCTTTTGATGGGATTTGATAGCTTAAAAAACATCATGAAGTGGGTTCGCCCCGAAGAGCTTCTGAACATCGTTCACACCATCTATGTGGCCTCAAGACTGGAAGATGACGAGGAACGTGAAGAAGTGGCCGGTCCACTTAGAAAGGTTGCCCCAAGGCTGAATATTGAGTTTTTGGGAAGACATGAGTTTGAATTATTATCATCGACAGAAATCAGATCAAAAAAATAGCCAAAAAAAAGGGAGGCCGAAGCCTCCCCTATTAAGTACTGCTTAGTAGCAAGTATACTGAGAAGTCCAGTAACAGTCGTCGTAACAAGTGTATCCATAAGGATAGTCATCGTAGCAATAAGAGTCACAAACATAAACGTCATCATAATAACAGTTGTTATTATAGTTACCGCCGCCAGTTGAAGAACCACCACCGCTAGCAATCGCAACAGCAAGTGCCACGATCAAAACACCAACAGCTAGGTAAATGAAAACTTCACCGTTCCAGCTAGCTCCAGCTGAATACGATTTTTTCATTGTATCAAGGATGTACTTGTTAGCTTCAGCAGGGGCCATTTTATTAATCTGAATCATGTTAAGAGCAGTTTCAAGATCTTTAGCAACCTGAGCATTCTTAACTTGAGACTTAGCGAAATCTACCAATTGAGCGTTGGTAAGACCTTTAGATTGAAGGTCACGAAGAGAAGCTGTGAACTTCTTCATCTGAGAAGCATGGAAATCTTTATCTTTCTGATCCCATTCAACAGTTAAAGCATAATTTAATTCATCAAAAGCGGCCTTAAGACCGTCATGAGTAGATGCATGAGCCTGAACTGTGAAGATGGAAAGAACCATCATCAAAGTGATAAGTTTCTTAAACATTTGAACCTCCGGATTAATAAATATTAAGTAATCTATTTGTTTCTAGCGTAAATAAAACGGAAACAAAAAAAGAAAATGCGCGGTGTAAATATTATTCACATTCTTACACGCTATTGGTGCCATTAAGGCACTGATCTTTAGATACCTCTTAGATTCAGGGCCTTGAGGATGCGAATTTTGTCTACAAAGGGCTGCTCACAGACGGAGTCGCAGGTTTTTAAAATCCCGTCAATCAATTGACCCCGAATGGTGGAGTTAGTTGTCAGGCGTTTTCTGAGATCAAACATGAACGCCTCGCCCTTTTCTTCTCCCAGGATATTTTTGATTTCCCACAGAAGTCCAAAGACAAAATCAGTATTAGCGTATTCAGTCATCTCAAACTGGACAACGTAGTCCTGCTTTTTCTTGGCGTTTTTCCCGTTGAAGGTATTATGTTTTTTAATGTGCTTGGCCAGTTTAGGTGAGCCTGCAATCTGGCCCGCAAAAAAATCGGCCATTCCTTCAATGATCGCCGTTGAATGAGACAAAACCAGATGATCAGACAAAGCCGCGTGGGCGTACTCATGATAAATAATTTCTGGGATCAGGGCCGTATCAAGCCAGTACCATTTTCTAGCCGTGGCCTTAGAAATTGGGTCAATGAACTGGTAACCAAATTCCATAATTAAACTAGATCCAACCGTGCGGATCACATTATCCACAGATAAAGGATTACTGCGAGTTGATCCCGAGACCAGCGCACCTACGGCACCGGCCAAAAACCGCTGAAGGGACTGCATGTGAATCTGATTTCTAAATCCGCGCATCAGAACTTTAAATTCCTGATTGGCGAGATTATTTGTATTCAACTCACTGATGTGAATTTTCTTTTTAGGGCGAAACCAAATTTCTGATCCCCAGGGCTTCACGCCTCTTGAAGCAAGCCCCTTTCCGGCGGGTACAGTGAGGGCATTGTTAAACTGGGGGTCCAGATTATCATGGGCGAAGTGACCTAATTCAGAAAATTGGTTGGTGTGCTCAATGCGGATAACCATTTTCTCAGATTTCGAAACATATTCTGATTTTACTTTATTGATAAAATAGTTTCTGGCCACAGTCAGGTGATGATAAGCCGTTGCGGCCCTGAAGACGAGATCCTCTTCAGCATCAAACTTAATGGCCTCGTCACTTTTGCCTTTAACAATCTTAAAGTGTTCGCCATCAAAACTCGTGTCAGAGATTAAGTTCTCGAGTTCAATCATCTCTTCGGTAGCACGATTATTTTCTGTGCGCACCACGGCCTTGAAGGTTCTGGCCTGGGCGAAAGCATTGGCGGCAAAAATTAAAGCGATGATTAAAATTAAATTTTTCATATTAAAACAACACCGATGGATCGTTAGTATTAGGATCCTTTTTCTTGCCCACAGTAGCTTCAATTACCACAATCACCAGAGCTGGAATAAAACCATACGGCGGAGGGATCACAATGGTGGCCACCGAAGCGAATGTCTTGATCCAGATTCCGGCCTTGTCCCAAAATGTTTTTTTAGGATTCCAAATCTCTTCTAAAGAAGCCACGGTATCTAATTCCGAGGCAGGAATAATTCCAATTTCATAAGAAGCAACCATCAGGTCCATGTAGTCCGGCGAGCGGCCGTTAAAAAAGGTATTAAGGGACAGAAGAGACATCTCTTTTCTTAGGGCCTTAATAGCAAACCGAAAGCGCTCCATCGGATCCAGAGGGATCGTTTCCTGAAGGACTCCCTCTTTATAACCAGATATTTCAACGGCATCGTATTCTAAGCGGGCACGCAGTCTTTTAATTACATTCCCCATCATAATGATCTGCATATCAGAGTAATTCTCAAATAATTTTTGACGACGGCTGGACTTCATCTTTTTGACTTTCACACTCGTGAAGTCACTTCTTTCTTTGATATCTCTCAGCGGATACTGAGTTCTTAGGGTTTTTACTTTTTGCTGATAACTTGAAAGAGAAAGAGTGGCGAGCTCCATTTCATTAAGCCGCGCCTGCTCCAAAGTGAGGTAGAGACTCTCAGAGATACGTTTTTCCTTAAGCGCCTGAAGATTTAAGGCTTCTACCTGATAGGACTTAATTTTTTTATCAGTCTTTAACAATTCAGCATAAAAATTTCTGTAGGCCTCATCGAGACAGGCATTTTTAGCAAAACGCTTTTCAAATGAAGCAATAAGCTCCAGCTGCGATTTTGTCTTTTCATTCTCAAGCGGTAAAATAATGTCTTCTTCATTCTTATTAAGAAGAGAAGTCGTTTTCACTTCGTTGGCGGTGAGAAGGATCTTCGCCACCACATCATCAATTTCATTTTCCTGGCGAAGAATATAGATTAAGGCCTTAAGATCCACAGCGATTGAGCGCGCTTCAAGGCCCGCTAATACTTCCTGGTTTAAATCATAGGCACACAACTTATTAGCATCCTGCTTTTTTAAAGCAGCTTGGTACACATCGACGATATCACCGCGGGTGGTTTTTTTAAGAGCGCGTTTGACCGCCACATCATGATTGAACTTGGAGTAAAAGGACTTACCCTCGCGGACGTTTTGGAACGTCAGGATCTCTTCCTGTGCATGCACATTGAAGGCGAGAATGAATAAGCTTACTAAGATAAAGCGCATAATCCTTAAGTCCTTGATTGTTCGATACTAGCACCGCGTCAAACGCAGTCATAGGCACTAGGTAAAAAGGAAATGATGAGTTGTTGAATGTTTTTACAGTGAACTTCCTTTATCATTCAGGGGCATAGGAGTTTATGTGGCAAAGATACCTACCGGATTATGGTCTCGAGGTTCAAAATTAGTGGGCATGGCGACCAAGATGGCGGCCAATGAACTCGGCTCGCGCTTTAAGACCTGGGAGAGCGATAAGGACCGGATTCAATCCAAGATAGAACTGGCACAAACGATTGTGAAAACCATGTCAGAGCTCAAGGGTGCTAGCATGAAGCTGGGTCAACTCATGAGCATGGATATGGGCGAATACCTTCCACCCGAAGTGGTAAAAGTGCTCGAGACCCTCCACCAGAACGCCACCTTCCTGCCCTATGAGAAGATCGAAGCAATATTAAAGGAAGAGCTGGGTGATAAATTTTCTCATCTAACTGACGTCTCCCAGATTCCTTTGGCGGCGGCCAGTATCGGGCAGGTCCATTCCGCCATGCTGGATGGGAATTCCGTCGTAATAAAGGTGCAGTATCCAGGGGTCGCCGATTCAATTCCTTCGGATCTCAAACTGCTCAAAATGCTCATGAAAAACGTGAGCCTCGTTCAAGGCAAGGACACGGACCTTGACCCCTTCTTTAAAGAAGTAGAAGAGGTTCTTATCCGGGAAACTGACTATATAAATGAATGTGAGATGCTTAAAAGATACCGAGATGTCTTTAAAGATTCTGACTATATAGTTCCACTGGTCTACCCCGACTACTCCACAAAAAAAATTATCACCATGGAGAGAATCCATGGAAAAAGTTTAAACGAATGGACTGAAAAGTCTCTTTTAGGCGAGAGGCAGGCCCTGGCCCACCAAATGATGAGTCTTTATCTTGAAGAATTTTTTAAGCATGGACTCGTTCAAACGGACCCTAATCCGGGAAATTTTTTATTAACTCAAAACAACAAGATGGCGCTCTTAGACTTTGGTGCCGTCAAAGAATATGATCGTGATTTCATTGAGAATTATCGAAAAATTTTAATTGCCTCGTTTAAACAGGATAAAAATAAAATTCTGGAAGAAAGTGTGAAAATGAACTTCATCGACCCAAGAGAGAACGATGAAGTGAAGGACCTCTATCTTCAAATGATGGACTGCCTAGCGGCCCCATTTAGGCAGGAGCAGCCATTTGATTTCTCTGACAAGAAGTTCTACGAAGACTCTAAAAATCTTTCCTGGACCTTAACCCGAAAATGCAAATACTCTCCCCCGCCTAAAGACTTGCTTTTTCTACACCGCAAACTGGCCGGGGTTTTTATTCTGGTGAAGAAACTAGAAGTGAAACTGGTGTTGAAGAATTATTGGAACAAAATAGAGACTGATTAGTTTCTGGACAGTTATGTAGATAATTCACGACACCCAAGATTATTTGCCATGAATCGCCTTCCTCTTTTAGACTTTCCTCATGAAAACACTCCTTATCCTTTGCTCTTTAATTATTAGCACTCAAAGTTTTGGCGCGAAATGTGTCATCAAGGGGGGTGTGCAGAACGGATCTTCTTGTCATCACCTTTCGACCCGACTGGATGTCAGTGATGTTGAGGCCTGCGAAGCTTTCGCAAAGTCGGCCAAAGAAAATAGATTTTTTAATATTTTGGAAAAAAACGAAATACTTCTCTCATCCGGCTATAAATTCGTTGATCGCCAAAATCACATCAAGGTGAAAAAAACATTTAAATATGAATCAACAGACGGCTGTTTATTTTAAGACTTAAAAGTTCCCTTCACTTTATCCAGAACGTCTCCGACCTGACGTTTCACTTCTAAGGCATTCGCCCCAATTTTTTCAGCGAAATCTCCCCAGCTCTGGACCTCATCAGACTTATCATCAATATTTTGGTTCTTGGACCCGTACATTTTTTCCATGATACCCATCACTGAGGTTTTGATCATCCCACGAAATGGAATCTTGGCCATCATGCCGTACATGGCGGCCTGGCCTGAGGTATTGAGTTTAGGATTGGCCTTAACTACCTCAACTGCTTCACGAAGATCCAAAACAAATTCTTTCATGTGATCAGCATGAACCGGAGACAAGGTAAGATGCAAAGATTCCGGACTCTGTTGTCTGGTGATGTTCCATCCCTTGGCCTGAAGTTGATCAGCAACAGCGTAAACGCCAATTTTTGAATCTGCGGAAGTGAAACAAACCAGTGTTGAATCAGGATAGGCCAGGAGCTTAAGTTCAGGAATCTTAGCGAGCTCTTTTAAAAAATAATCACGTGTATCCAGAATCTTTTGAGTCAGCTCCAGATAACCCTCTTCACCTAGTTTCGTGAGAGTTGCCCAGGCCGCAGCAATAGGGCCTCCGGGTCTGGTGCCCGGAAATGAGGGAGAAGCGTAAATGCCCCCGCCCTTCCATTCTGTGTAAACAAAGAACTGGTGCTTCATATAAGTCATATTTCGGTACATCAATGCTGATGCACCTTTGGCAGCATAACCATACTTATGAATATCGGCCGAAATAGAAGTCACACCCGGAATTCGAAAATCAAAAACCGGCACGGGGTATCCGAGCTTTTCAATGAACGGAAGCACAAAGCCTCCGATACAAGCATCAACATGCAGAGGAAGATTATGTTTTTGGGCAATCTCACCCAGCTGGGCGATTGGATCCACTACACCCTGAGGATACTGAGGAGCAGAGCCCAAGATGAGAATGGTATTACGGTTAATTAGTTTTTTAACCGCTTTAAGATCCACTCTGAAGTCAGGTCCAACTGGAGCATGACGAACTTTCACATCAAAATAATAAGCACCTTTATCAATCGCTGAATGTGCTGTCTCCGGCACGATCATTTCAGGTTTAAGAATCCATGGTTTTAATTTTTTAGCGCGGTCACGGTAGGCCTTAATCGCCATGATAAGGGACTCTGTTCCGCCTGAGGTCACCAGTCCAACTGTCTCATCGTCCCCATGAAAAAGATCTGCACACATTCTGACTGTTTCGTGCTCAAAGCGTCTGAGGGATTTGAACGCCATAGGGTTTAAGGCATTCTCAGAAAAATACATATTATGAGCTTTCTTCAAAAAATCATGATGCTCATCACTCACGGGATAAGTCAGACTAAATGAGCGTCCATTTTTCCAATCCACGTCACCTGATTTAAATTCCTTCATCTGATTCAGCACTTCTTCAGATGCCGTACTTTTTTTGGGAAATGAAATAGAATCGGACATTATTTTTTCTCTTTTTCAGTAATCAGTGAAATGTTTTCGAGTTTATTAATCTGTAAAAGATCTAATACTTTCACAAGACGCTGGTACTTAACGTCTCCACCCACACGCAAATTAATAAGAGCTTCTTTTTTGACCGTTTTGAAAGATTCAGGAAGCTCTTCCATCGTCGTCTTTTTACCGTTCACCGCTAGATCGTTATCAGATAACTCAATAGTGAGTTGATCCATCTTTTTATCGGTTCCGGCCCCTTGTTCGGACTTTGGAAGTTTCAGCAAAAGTGCGAGCTGCTCTTTCTTGAAACTGGAAGTCACAAGGAAGAAAATCAATAATAAAAACACCATATCAATTAATGGTGTGAGGTCCATCGCAATGGCTTCTCTTTTGTGACGTCTACCCATTTTTATTCACCTTGAAGCAGTGGACCCATGCGTTTTTCCATCAACACTTCCAATGAATCTAATTCACCGGAAAGATAGTTGTGGGCAATATAGTGAGGGATCGCAACGATCAGTCCCACAATAGTCGTGATGAGTGCGTAGGAAATTCCGGAGGCAAATTTTCCTGGATCATCCAGACCAGTGGCCGAAATAACCTGGAAAGCTTCATAAATACCGATAACAGTCCCCAGGAGTCCCAAAAGCGGAGCCGTGGTGGCAATCACTTTAATGCTGGTCATTCCAAATTCTAATTCGTGAACTCTTTGAGAGATCGAATCTTTTACAAGTTCCATATTTGAAAGAAGGTTTTTAATTTTGTAATGAGAGGAAACTTCTGAAGCGAGGGATTTTGCCTCAGAATCAACTTTCTTTTTGAAATCCCGCAAAACAAAAACTCGCCACAAGATAAGTGAAATTCCAAAAACATTCATCACTACTAGTATCCAGGTAATGGATCCACCAGCATTGATAAAATCGATCAGACGCATAAAAATCCTTTTTTACGATTCGATATAAGATGCTCCAATGATAGTCCCAACTTGGGCCAACGTAAATACTTTACGAAATGGTGCCCCCATGCCAAATTTACCTGATTAATTAATCGTATTTTACGAGGTGCCGCATGGACCATGGGCTGAATGAAACTTTAACTGCTTTGGGTATGCTCTGGAAGCTTAAGCTGCTTACCATTGCTGGTATTAAGCTCAGTTTTGGTAACGTCCTGGTGGCCACTATCCTTTTATTATTTGCGACTCGCCTGTCCAGACTTTCAGTCAAAATAATCAATAAAAAGCTAATCCTCCGTTTTGTGGAGGACAAGGCTTCCCAGACAACTTATCAAACTTTTGCCTTTTATGGCTGCCTTGCGCTATTTGTGACACTCTCCCTAACGATTGCAGGGATTCCTCTGACAGTCTTTACGGTTGTAGGTGGAGCATTAGCAATCGGAGTTGGTTTCGGGTCGCAGAACATTGTGAACAATTTCATTTCCGGCGTTATTCTCTTAGTTGAGCAACCGGTTAGAGTTGGTGACATCGTTGAAGTAGATGGAGTTAGTGGTAAAGTGGTTGCCATCGGTACCCGAAGTGCCAAGATTCAAACTGCCGACAACAAAGTCTTCATTGTACCTAATAGTTTTTTCCTGGAAAAAGGTGTGATGAACTGGAATCTTGAAACCAACATCATTCGCACGACTATTGAATTTGGAGTTTCATACGGCTCGGACGTAAGAAAAGTGGAAAATATCTGCATGGATATTATGCTAAATACTGAGGGAATTGAGCAAGCCCCGATCCCTCTGGTTTTGTTCACCAACTTCGCAGATAGCAATCTGACATTCGAACTCATCTTTTTCTGCAACATTGATAAAGTCGCTTCTCTCAATCACGTGAAGAGCGAAGTGCGCTTTAAGATCGATGATAAGTTTAGAGAGCTAGGTATCTCGATGCCATTCCCTCAGAGAGATATGAACCTCAGAATCGACAAGCCTCTCAGCGTGAAGGTTCTTTCTTAAGAGTTGCATCTAAGGCCAGCGCACCGGCCACGACGCCAACCAGTCCCTGCCCTGGAAAAGTAGTGTCCCCTACTCGATAAACTTCTTTAAGGTCGGTGCCATGACCCTGAATCTTCCAGGGGTTCATGCCATACAGAAAAGGAAGACCACCGACATAGCCAGATTTTCTGCCGGTATAGCGCTCGAAAGTTTTCGGTGTTCCTGCAGTTACAAATTTTGTTTCATAAATTCCAAAACGATCCAAAAAATCTTTTAGAATAAGATTCATAAGCTCGAGTTTATTGGCCTGATAGGTCTTGGAATCAGATTCGATCCACTCCCCCACATCAACATGAGTCGAGATGGTCACTGACTGCCACCCTTCGGGGGCGCGACTCAGATCCTCGGGGATAGAAAATGACACAAAATAATTTTTAACTTTCGGGTGATTTAAATGAATCTGTTGGTACAACTCATGACATTGAGTTTTGATTCCCAAGTACAACGTGAATGCACCCCATGCAACTTTTTTTTCTTTAAACTCATGCTGAAGCAGTTTTTTTTCTGGCCCCAAAAAGAGACCCGGAATGTTCCAGTAAGGCACATTCAAAATGACTCGATCTGCCTCTAATTCTTTACCTTCTTTAAGTGTTACTTTATTTGAAACAAGATGAACCACGGGACTTTTTTTAAGGATCTTAACGTTCTTTTCCAAGCATTTCCTCTCCAGAAAATCCATGAGTCCTTTCATCCCACCAACTGGGGCGTAAGTTTCTCGCGGATAGGCCAGCGCCATGGCCCCAACCAAAAAGGGTATCTCACGTGCTTCTGCCTGAGCGGAAATAAGCAGAATGCCATTTAAAAGTTCCAGATACTCGGGGTGATTGAGGTGGTAAAACTTCACCATCATTTCAGTGGAAACAAAAAGATAAGGAAAGAGATGGTAGTGGCGGGGTGAGCGAATCCCCTGCCAGAAATGACTGATCTTTTTAAAGGGAAAGGAGGGCAAATTAGCGAGCAGTCCCCAGGCCTCATGATTAATTGAATAAATCTTTTTCCAAAATGGCCGGTGGTTAAGATCAGGAAATTCTCTTTCAAGTTCCCCCAACCACTTATCAAAGTCTTTAAAGTAATGAAGTTTTTTTCCAGATGAGAGATGAAACACAATTCCCGGATCCACAGGTTTTAATTCAGGTGAATCTCCTAAAAGAGCGAATAGTTTCCCCATGGGCTCATGAGTGGCCACTCCACTCAGCGTGGTGGCGCCCACATCAAAACAAAAGGCTCCACGATGAAACCACGAGGCACAGCCACCGAGATTTTCGTGGCCCTCAACCAGGGTCACATCTTCATTTCTGAGGCTGGCCAAAAGGGCAGAAGCTATTCCTCCCCCACCGGCCCCAACCACAACTGTTTTCATGAATTAAAGCAAAGGCTCAATTTTAGAAAACATCTCCTTGTCCATCGGCTCAAGTGAAGAGCGCATGCGGTCTACAACTTCACCTTTTTTGTTGATCAGGAATTTCTCAAAGTTCCATCCAACTTCGGCCTGAAACTTCTTAGGCGTTTTTTCTGTGAGATATTTATACAGCTCTCTTTTATCTTTACCTTGGATGGTCTTTTTAGAGAGGAGTGGAAAAGTGACTTTATATTTCTTGGTGCAAAATTCTTTCATCGCTTGATCATCTTCCGGAGTCTGACCTCCGAAATCATTAGTGGGAACACCCAGCACTACCAGGCCCTTGCCTTTATACTTTTGATAAAGAGCTTCCAAGTTCTCAAGCTGAGATGTATAGCCGCACTGAGAGGCAATATTGACAATAAGAACAACCTTACCTTTTAATGAGCTCATCTCGAAGTCGCTCCCCTCAATTGTTTTATCTTTAATGGAATATATTTCCTGAGCAAAAGCAGATGTGACCAATAACATCAAAATTAAAAACCATTTCATAAAAACTCCTTTCGACATATAATTTGCAGACAATGAATGATAACTCAAAACAGATCCATGACTGGCAAGATAAACTTAAACATAGCTTCGACAGTGAAGAGAAGCTTCTGAGTTATCTGCTTGAGACCATGGACAATTTCCTCTACCGCTACCTGGAAACCACTGAGAATAAAAATCTTAAGTCCTTTCAGATTGCGCCCCATATCTTTGGTCAGGAGAGCTTTGAGAGCTCCATGGTTGAAGCCCTTAAAATAACGCATCCTGAAGCCAAGGCCGGGATTATGGAGCTGGCCAAGACAGTTCCCAAGGCCCAAAGGCCAATGGTTAAGTACCGCCTGCAGGCCCAGGTCAAAGAATTAACTTCTGAGCGCGGGCATTTGGTACTAACCGCTTCCATCAACTGGGATTTCCCCCTCTTCATGGACAAAACTAAAATGAGCAAACGAGAAATTGATTTTAAATATACCGATCTTGGCCAATTCAGAAAGGAATTGGCGCTTAAACTTGAAGCTGTTTGTGAGCTGTTTTCTTAGACCGAAGTCTTCCTGACATTTTTTAAATAGACTTTACGGACTAACCACACAATCAGCACCACACCTAAGATTGCGGCCACCGCGATTTTGAATTCCTTCAGGTGTTCCAAAACCTGGCCGCCGTAAGAGGCCACGAAATAAACCTGTGTTGGTGCTGAAACCAGTGCGGCCAGCCCATCTACGGCGCAGAATTTCCAAAGTGGAATTCCTAAAAGGCCGCAGCTTAAGTGTCCGGGGAAACGCAGGCCAGGAGTGAAACGGAAAATTCCGCAGGCCCATCCGCCATATTTTTGAAACCATGAATTGATTTTATCAAAGCCGGCACCCGCAACTTGTTTCTGAAAAAATTTGGTTTTAATAATTCGCCCACCAAAAATTTTCCCGATGAGATAGACCACCAGATCACTGAGAAAGACCGCCAAAAAGGAGACAATACAAAGGGTAATAACATTGACTCCCTCGGCCCCCGGGTAAGGAGGAGGAAACTGATCCGGATGTTGGGCCATGTAGGCAACTAAACCCGCACTGATCAAAGTCAGCTCTTCCGGAATCGGAAGACCGAAGGAGGCGGCCAACATAAAACAGCAGATGAATGTGTAAACATAAGCAGGCTGATAGGCGTACTGACTAAAAAACTGGACCAGGCCTGCTTCTGAAAATTCTATTCCAAACATATGGCAAAAATTCTAATTACTCATCGGCCGCTTGGGAAGAAAAAACTCTAAAATTAAGCGTCTGAAAGCAGCTCCCGGGGTTTTGCCCTCACCGCACTCCATGAAGAAATGAGGATCGTGACTAAACAGAGAATACTTAGAAGGAGTCCGGGATAAAAAATCATCTCCCAATTTATGCTCCAGCCGAGCTTGAAGACCTCCCGGCCAATAATTACTGCCATCAGCCATCCTAGAAAGAATCCAATCCCCATCGCCAGGACAAAGAGGAAACCAAACTCGATCAGAAGCTGTTTACGAAGGGAGCCCGAGGAAAAACCAAGGGTCTTCATGAGGGCCAGGTCATAGTAGCGCCGGTAAACCTGGTCATGGGAGAGGCCATAGAGGATGACCAGTCCAACAATTAAACTCAGTGCAGAAATCACTTCAATCGCCCTGCGAGACTTATCAAAGGAGGCGGCGAGCTTTCCGATAATCTCTTCTACATCAACAAATGAGATATTAGGAAATTTCCCCACTGCTTCCCGCTGAAAATACCTTTTTGTCTCCTTAGGGCCCTGAGGCAAGACGGCCAGATAAGTCTTTGGGGCATCATCAATAAAACCAGGTTCAACGTTCACAAAAAAATTCGGATAGAAGCTGGTCCATTTCACTTCTCTGAAATTTCGGATAATGCCTTCTACTTCCACACCTTGAATATCAAAGGTCAGACGATCACCTAATTTCAAATTCAGGCGGCCCGCGTATCTCTTTTCAATTGAAAGATATGCTGGTCGTTTGCCGTCCGGTGCCTCATCGGGAAAGGGCTCGCCTTCCACCATCGTTTCGGCCGGACTCAGATCTTTTCGGTAAGTCAGATTGATTCCGCGATTCTTCATTCGCGTCTCAACCTCTTCTTCTCTTGTGCGTAAATTACTCTTGCCCTCTACTCGCTTAAAGAGTTCTCCGTTCACTTTCTCGAGGCGCGCCCGGATCATGGGTGTAACACCTTCAAGCTTCACCTTTTGACCACGAGCGAATTCATCGAGAGAATCCATCTGGTCTTCCTGGATATCAAAAATAAAAAGACTCGGTTTTCTTTCATCCAGCGTGAATTCTTTCTGGATTAGGTGATCTAATTGAAGGATAAGGGAAATGAGTGTCGCTCCCATCGCCAGAGCTAAAAAGCTCAGTGTGAGTTTGTGGCCGGAATGAACAATATTTCGAATCGCCACACCTGTTTCAATATTAGGAAAGAGTAAGCTTCTTGGGAGCGCATATTTTCTTAAAATCCACTGCAGAATTTTTATTAGACAAGTCGAAAGAACAAAAACCAGCAGAAGGCCCAGAAAGAAGAGACTGCCGATACTGAACGAGTGGCTCAGGAATACAGCGAACCCCCAGAGCAAAAGAACAAAGGGAATAAAATCATAAAATCTAAAATGCCCCATAGACATCTTGGCCGATTTTAGCTGAATACCCATAGAGGTCCGCATCAGACCGAACAGAAGCGGCACAAGAATCGCTAGTCCTAGTCCGTAAAGAAAAGGTAGTTGAAATAAAACTGACTTGAGATTCACTTCAGAAGAAAGATCCAGTCCCAGGGCATTTGAGAGCATGGGATAAATGAGTTTATAGCCGGGGATAATTAAAAGAGTCTGAAGGATAACGACAAAAATAAAAACGATTGAAAACTGCAGGATCACGCCGTAGATGATATGCCTTTTCTCTAATCCCAATAAATTAATAAGACAAAAGTCCTTGAGCCTCGCCACCAGATGGGACTGATAAAGATAAAAAATCCCGACTAAAGACAAAAGCAGCCCGATGAGAGCTGCCAGGGACATGAAGTCAGTCAGGTAAGCGATGACTCTCCCACTCTGCTCGCTACTTTCTTGCGGAAGTGTGACCTTGATCGCCGAGTCCGGCAAAACATTAAGCAATTGAGTGGTTAAATTTTCAAAATCCTTTTCCAAATAACCAGGGACTCGAAAGTGTCTGGCGTAACTTCCGGTTGATCCGGGCCTCAGCAGACCTGTCTCTTCCACATCACGAAGTGGCAGATAAATCCTTGGAGCAAGTGAAAATCCCCTTAGTCCCTGAGAGCTATCATTTTGCACGATGCCTTTGACTGCAAAAACTTTCTCCCCAATTTTTAAATCATCCCCTATCGCAATTCCCCAGATTTCTGCGAGATCTTTTGAAATATAAAGACCATCAACTTTAAACTCACCCTTTGTAAGGGTTATTTTTCCGTAAAAAGGAAATCCCTCTTCAACCGATCTGACTTCCGTCAATCTTGTTTGGGATGACTTCTCATGGCGAACCATGGAGTAGATGTCGACTACTTTGTAAGTCTGGTGAGGAACCTTCCTCACAATCTTTTCCAGGGCAATTTTCTCGTCATCCAGCAAATCACGTCGGGCACTAACCACCAGATCCGAAGTTAATAACTCTCGAGCACTCTCTTCAAGTTTTGACTTCACCTGCTCGGAGACAACACTAATTCCCGTAAGGCCCAGCGTCCCTAGCAGCAAAGTAAAAAGAAGGAGTAAAAAGAAAAAAGGAAATTTCTTAATCTCTTTGATTAAAAAGAGTTCAAAGATCACACCAAACTCCCATGCTCCAGATGAATGATCCGTGAACATTTTTTTGCAAGATCAGGATCGTGGGTAACCAGAACCATGGTTGTGCCGGTTTCACGGACCATTTTAAAAAGAAGATCCATGACTTTGGCCCCAGTTTCTTCATCCAGATTGCCACTTGGCTCATCAGCAAAAAGAATCTTGGGGCTGGTAGAAAGTGCTCTGGCAATTGCCACTCTCTGGCATTCCCCACCACTTAGCTCCGATGGTAAGTGATGAGAGCGGTGACTGAGTCCAACGTGATCAATTAATTTATTGGCTATCACCTTGGCATTAGGATCTTTCAGAAGATTCAGCGGGAGAATGACATTTTCAAGTGCAGTCAGAGTCGAAACCAAATGAAACTGTTGAAACACAATTCCCATATTTTTAGCACGAAACAACGTTAACTCGTTTTCAGAAAGCTGATTCAGGCATTTACCTTGAATCCACACTTCTCCCTGCTCCATTTGATCTAAACCTGCCATGAGAGACAACAGAGTCGATTTACCTGATCCGGACTTACCGACTAAGGCGAGAGTTTCTCCTGGAGCAATTTTGAGATTAATGCCCTTGAGAACTTCAACCTTTGAAGGACCGTGCCCATAACTTTTTTTAACATTGATGACGTTCATCATAAGAGTGGTTCCAGTTTTGTTTGTACAGTTTTTGCCATGATCTTATGCCCCTCAGGGTTGGGATGAATTCCATCCGGCAAATTGAGTTTGGGATTTCCTCCGATGCCTTCGAGCAAAAAAGGAACCAGGACCAAGTGATATTTTTTCGCCAAGTCTTTAAACAGCTTTTCAAAGTTAGTGCGATAAGGCTCACCATAATTGGTTGGCATCTTCATTCCAACCAACAATATTTTGATCCTATCTGACTGGGCTTTCTCAATGATGAGGGAAAGATTTTTTTCTGTCTCTTTTAGATTCATCCCCCGCAGTCCATCATTTGAACCAAGGGCGAGAACGATAATATCCGGTTTCGCCTTCACATACCAGGTAAGTCGTTTGAGTCCGCTCGCCGTGGTAGCTCCACTGACACCGCCGTTGATCACTTTCAAGTCTGGGTATTTTGCTTTTAAATTATTTTCGATAAGTGCGGGGAAGGCGTCTTCTTTATCAAGCTGGAAGCCCTCGGTTAGAGAGTCCCCCAAGAAAAGTACTGTTTTCGCCTGAATCTGAAGGCTCAGAATCAGCAAAGCGAAACAAAAAGCTTTCATCCTATTTTCCTTGAAAAAACTTCTTATAAAGGCGAGGCCTGATGGCAAAACTTGGCCACAAGGCAATATACATGAACTTATTCATCCAAGGATGAGTGCATTCAAAGTTGATATCATCAATGATTTTTGATGATTTTTCATCTAAATAAACAACCCGGTGATGATGTCTCCATGAAGCAAGGGGCCAAGGCATCATCTTTCCTTCATCGACAAAGGACCACTCCTTGGCATCATTTTTTTCTTGAGTGATGACGCTGATCCATTTCTGACTTTTGCCCAGCATATTAATCGCCAGGTGAACTTCATGTCCCGGCGAGCAGCCGTCAAAGCGCTCCACGTTCATGCTCATAAAAGGAGGTTTAAGGGCCACAAAGAGGTCGAGAGTAAATCCAGACTTGATAGTTGCAATTGAATTATCTATCTTCGTTTCAAACAACAACTTCACTTCTTAGCTTTCAAGAGTTCAATTTCTTTTTTCAACGCGGCGATATCGGCTTTCATGGATTGGAGTTCCCCATGAAGTTTATTAATTTCTTTCACATTGGCATCAATTCTCTCAAGTCTATTCTGGCCTTCCATGCTGTCGTTTTTAAAGTACTGCTGATCTTCTTTTTTGAGATAACCATAGTCCGTTTGGGCCAACAAAAGTGAAGTGTTCATCAGGCAAATTAAAGTCATTAACGTTTTCATCAGGTCTCCCTTTATTCCTATTTTACCGCCAAAAGGGGTGGATTTGACCAATTCATAATAACATACTGATTTTATCGGGATACATTCTTATTGCAGGACCTAATAACTCTTTGATTTAATGAGGGATGCAAAAAATAGCATGCATCTTCTCGTTCACAGAATCCAATTGGGTAAGCTGCCAGAAGATTGTGTTTAACCTCCATAAGTCCTACCAAGCATGCCAAAAGGTTGACCTCAAAAACTTTAACTACCCCCATGAGGCGCTGCCTGCCAAAGACATTTTGAAACTGGCCGAGGACATCGTCAAATACGCTCCCGATGTATTGGTCGTTATGGACCATAAACCGCATCCCATACAACTCATTCAAAAATTAACTTCGCTCTATCAAGGTAAAAATAAACCCAAAATTATTTTTCATATCTTCGGCGATTTTTCCCTCTATTATTATCAATGGGGAAAATTGGGCGATCTTCTGGCCGGATTTAAAGTCGAATTTTTAGTCGCCTCTGATCGGCAGAAAATCTTAATCGATAAGATGCTGGCCAAAAACTCTGCCGTGATTTGCCCTTTTCCGGTTGACCCGCAGGATTTTTATCCCAGTCAGGACTTAAGAACTAAACAGCGAAAAGAATGGAATCTCAAAGAGGAAGATGTCGCTTTTATTTTTACCGGACGCTTATCACGCCAAAAAAGAATCAAAACGCTCATCACCTCATTTGCAAGTGAATTCAAAAATGACCCTCGTGCCCACCTCTACTTGTATGGCGGCCAGGACATTATTGGAGATCCTTTTGTAGGTATCACTGACCTTGAGGGCGAATATTTTAGGATTTTTTATAGTGCCTACAAGGCTCTTCCCCCTGAAATACAAAAACGAATTCACTTCATGGGTTCAGTACCAAATTCCGAGCTACTTCAAGTTTACCAGGGTGCTGACGCTTTCATGAACCTGAGCGTCCACAATGATGAAGACTACGGAATGAGTGTGGCCGAAGCCCAGTTTGTCGGTCTGCCAATTGGACTCACTAATTGGGGTGGTCTCGCGAGCTTTCACCATCCAGAGCTTCCAGAAGCAACGGCTTTCATACCGGTAAAAATAGGAACAAGATCAAAACAGGTTTCAGTAACCACGGTTAAAACTGTCTTTAGATCCTTCTTAAATAATCCTTTGAGGGAAAAAAGAAATTCCATTTCTGAGCTCGCAAATAAAAAATTTAATGTGCAGAAAGTAACTTCAATTCTTGAAGCGACCTTAAATAAAGAATCTTCCGAGTTTGGAGGATTTACCCCTCTTTTTGCCCAGGCCTCAATTGCTAATCAGCTTATCGGTACCGAGCCCATGTATCTAACAAGTAACCACACAATTAACCAACTCTATAGGGATATTTATTCAGCTTATGTTAGAAAAAATTAACTCCCAATATAAGAGTGCAAACACTCTGGCCAAGAGTCAGTTCTACCGGTCTTCCCCTCAGGAAGTTGGCCAGGTTTTTGGTGAATTATTTCCGATGGGATTAGATTATTTTCATGAATTAAATCCGGCCTTTCTTTTTCGTCTAACAAATGCAGAATATTTAAATAAATTTGCCGCAGTAACTGTCAGGGATGGTTCAGCAGCTTTTGGCTCTTTCCTTTTAAAAAACTTTCAAATCATTTCCAAATTAAAAACACATTTTTTTATCCACCCCAGTTTGGCAAGATTGGTTCCTGAACATCTCAAAAACCAGTTTTCAATCTGGCATGTCGGGCAAAACAAACAAATCAACATCTCAAAAGCAAAACGAGTCGTCATTGTGGGACTCATGAGTGATCAAACTTTAAGTCCACTCTCTGTGGTTAAAGATCATTTAAAAATATTGTCCCTTGCCCCCTCGAATTGCGAGATACAACTTTTTCTTCCGCTCAGGCGAGATCCCTTTGGTTTGAGCTGGAAAGAATCCTATGCGGGTTATGAAGTTGTTGAAACCATGAAAAACGAAATTCCTGACAGAAAGATTACCTTTTTATCCTACCGCGAATTAGTGGAAATTCCCTCTTGGCAGGATACTTACTGCATCGACTTAACTGCCAATCATCTGGTAATCACCGATAGTTTTGTTAATCACTATTTAGCAGCGCGAGGAGCAACAATTGAGGCTTTTAGCGGAAACAATAATAATGACCAGGTGTATGAAATCGATTTAAGTTTTAATCACAAAATTCAATTTTCGCCTCTGCCAAAAGTGGAATCCATTTTCCCTGAAATGATTTTCTATAAAAAGGCCGCTGCAACCAGAGATTACGCCTTCGATCCCGTCTTCCATACACTACTGAGTTAAAATAATTTTCAATTTTCTGAAGAAGCTAAGCTTATGGGATAAAACTTTTCCGATGTAGTCTTCTTCTTTGATGGGATAATCCTTACCGCCCCGGATATTACGGGTCTGCAACAAAATAGGCTCGATAAAACGGTTGATGTTCCAAAGATAATGGCAGATCAATATTTCATCCCGCCAAAAAACAATAATATCAAATCGCTTTAACTTCCTGGACTTCACTTCAACCGTAATTTCCTCACCAATATTGATCACGGGAACCATAGATCCCGAAACAATTCTTCCCTTAAAAAAAGGCTGGGCAAGAATCTTCTCTTTTGTTTCTTTATTTATTTGCACGAAAACCTAACCGGTGAGAGAGAAAGCCAAGCCCATAAACAAAAACGATAAAATAGTGCAGCATCGCCACCGTGCCGAATAGACCAATTTTTTGTCTTCTTGCCGCGAGGTTTAGGCTCATCATCACGATAAGACCGACGTAGATTCTGGTGAGGACCAAAAAAAATGCAGGGGAAATAAAAATCAAAAGATGAAGAAGTACAAATAACGTGGGCAACCAGAAGAGAGCACCGCCTCTAATGGACTTATCTTTCAAAACTTTTGAGCGGTAGTAGCCTGCCTGAAAAGTAGGCTTGAATAAACTAATGAGATCTTTTCTGCGGTGGTGGGCCACTACAAGTGCTGGGTGATAAAACATCCGGGCACCTTTTTTCTGTAAATCCAGCAGCAACGCCGTTTCCTCAGTCCTTAAATAATCTTCCGGGAACTGTACCTCTTTGAGCAGCTGGGTTCGGACCCAAAGGTTACACGACGTCAGTATTTCCTCATTGGCCGCAATCAGCTCCTTGCCTTTTTTGTTGTGCCGATTAAATGTTTGTCCGGTACAAAAGGGAGAAGCAAGAGTTATCGCAAGGGCCTGTGAAAAATGATCCATACCTTTAGCGGGAGAATCGGGGCCTCCGAGCACGTCAATTTTAGACTGAGTTAAAAGAGGGATGGCAGTTTCGAAATAGCGCGGATAAACGTAGGCATCATCATCAATAAAATAAACCCAGTCATAGCGAGCGAGCTTGATTCCCTGATTACGGGATTTTCCAGGTGTTTCTTTTGTATCTAACTGAAGTATGTCGACTTCAGTTGTCAGCGAATGGGCCAAAGTCAGAACTCTCTCAGATACCGCTAGGCCGTTGGCGACAATGATGAGTTGCCATTTTTCAGTCTGAGGGCGCAACGAATCAAGACATTTCAATAGCAGTTCTTCACGACCATGAGTTATGATTAAGACACTGAATGAAACCACAAGGATCCTTCGTTTGCAGCTATATTTAAACTTTCACGATCATATCATTCTTGTTACTAGCAATGAAGAGGCGACCTTAACAAAATTGCGTGAAGAGTTTCATTTCTTTGTGCAAGAAGAGGCCCAGTCCGTTCAAACAACCGTTGAGCTATTCCGTGAGACTCCGCCCGAACTCCCCTCAATGGTGGCGGTAAAAATTCTTGAGACATGCAGCATTTATCGTATTGGGCCAAGACGCTATATTGATTATCGAGGCCAGGCCCTCACCATCTGGGATAAACAGGAAGAGTCCATCAGGATTTATTCCCTGGATCTGGAGCGGCTTTATGAAATCGCCTTCCTCGCCATTCATTCGATTCTGGGCCAGGAGCTGGACAAGAAGGGTCTGTGCAGAGTTCATGCTTTAGGAGTCTCCTTAGGAAAAATCAATGCGCTGGTAATGTTACCTTCCAAGGGAGGCAAGAGCACTCTTCTCACTCACCTGCTGGAAAATCCTGAAATTAAAATCATTTCTGATGATATGCCTCTTGTCGATACGGCCGGTGGTGTTCATGTTTTTCCTTCAAAAATTAGCGTAGATGTAAAACCAGAAGACGGGCCTCTCGCTAAACTGTCCTGGACTGAATTCGTGCGCACCCAATATCCACCTAAGTGGACTGCAGGTTTGTCCCAATTAAAAAATCGTATTGAACCCAATGCTCCCAAGCATCAAACACTCTTGATTGCGGGCCACAGACTCTCCCATGGTCAGTCTATCCTGACACCTGTTCCCAAATGGAAAATGATTGCTCCTATGCTCGAACACATGATTACTGGTGTGGGCCTGCCACAAATCATTGAAATGTTTTTGAACTTTAACTTCACAGATATTCTTAAACTTTTTTATCACGGGCTTATCAGATCAATATGTGCTTTTCAGTTGGTCAGGAAGTCCAAGTGTTATCATTTCTACATGGGGCCTGACCGCGCTTATAATGCTCAACTCATCTTAGATCAAATGTATGAACAAGGTTAGCATCATTGGTCTCGGCTGGTTTGGTGAGGCACTTGCGGGGGAATTAAAAGCTCAATACGAAATTTCTGGAACAACTCGCTCAGAAGAAAAAGTGGCGGCATTTAGAAGTCAAAACATTCACGCAGAGAAGCTCACTCACACTGATCTTCCCTCAGCACAGTTATTATCCGCAGATTTTATCGTCTTAAATATTCCCCCCTTCCTGGGTCAATTGGATTGGCTTAAAAGCTGGAAGTGGAACAAAAAATCTCACGTTATTTTTATCAGCTCGACATCAGTGTATGGAAAAAATACGGGACTAGTCGATGAGTTAAGCCTCCCTATTCCTGAAACCGAGAACGCAAAGATCCTTTTGGAAGAAGAAGAATGGTTTAAGACCTTTGAGAAATTTACCATCGTCAGATTCGCCGGACTGATTGGCGGATCCCGCCACCCGGGCAATACACTCAGTGGCCGGCAAGGAATCGCCTCAGGCAACTTGCCTATCAACCTAATTCATCTCAAAGATTGTGTGGGATTTATTAAACTCTTAATCGACAAACACATCACTAACGAAACCTTTAATCTGGCCCATCCAAACCACCCCTCAAGAAGGGATTATTATCAGAGCTATTGCCTGAAAAATCATCTCACGCTTCCTGAATTTATCGACTCACCAGAGAGTGGAAAAATTATTTCACACCATAAGGCGAGTCTGATTTATGACTTCGTTGGGAATCTGGATTAGAAACTCTTAAAAATTTCGACGATTTCTTTTTCTGGTAAAAGTGTGTCATCGAGATTCTTCTCTTTTAAGAATTCAGGATTATACATTTTAGAAATAGCACGCTCTCCACCGTCACACATGATAGTCATGATTCTCTTGCCTGGACCCATTTTAAGTGCCGTTTTAAAGGCCCCTGCAAGGTTCAACATCGAGGACATTCCCATCACAAGACCTTCTTTCTGACGAAGATACATCGCCAGGCTTGTGAGTTTTTGATCATCAATCGTGAAACACTCATCTTGATAAATATGTTTAAAGTTATCCTGAAAACGCGTGATACCTACGCCTTCAGTCATGGTGTACGCGTGATCTGAGGTGAATTCTCCAGTCTTAAAGAAACTGCAAATCCCGCTTCCCATAGGATCAGGCACGATCACACGAATATTTTTATTTTGCTCTTTCATGTACTTTGAAACACCTGCCGCTGTCCCACCAGAGCCTGCGGCCACAACCACAGCATCAAGTTTTCCTTCCATGTCCTTATACATTTCAGGGCCCGTATAAAGATAATGAGAAAGATAGTTATCTGGATTATCAAATTGGTTGGCCCACCAATAGTTGGGAGAACTCTGACCAATTTTTTTACCTACTTTAAAAAAGTGGCGATCATCAGAAAATGGAACAGCTTCAGTTTCGACAATTTCAGCACCATAAAGTTTAAGTACCTTATGTTTTTCAACTGCCATGCCTTTAGGCATAATAACGATCACTTTATAACCCAAGGCTTGCCCAACAAGAGCAAGGCCAATCCCGGTATTTCCTGCGGTCCCCTCAACAATGGTCATTCCAGGTTTCAATACTCCGCTGGCAATGGCCTCAACTACCATGTGCATCGCCGGGCGATCTTTTATTGTCCCACCCGGATTCAGGTGTTCACACTTCATAAAAATCTCACAGCCAGTTATTTCGCTTAGGCACTGAACTTTAAGAAAGGGTGTATTTCCAATAACTTGGAGTAGACCGGTAGATTTGAGTTTGTTTTTAAGATCCATTGAATTTTCCATGGCTTAGAGGTAATTTGTTTTAAACCCTTTATACTCCAAAAGGTCTCTCATGTCTTCTACCCTGGCCCAGTTTTTACATCGTGAACGCTTTCAGGCGGCCACCATCGTGATGAATGTACCTCAAGTGAGGCAATCAGTTGACGAACTCATCTGTCTTCTCTTTCCCCAAAGAGGTTGTAAGGGTGCCGGAGGCCTGGAAAATACCGAGGCTCAACTGGCAGAACTTAAACGCCGATTTAATACTTATTTCGAGTCCCTCATAGTCCTTGATCCGTCCCTAAAATCTGATGGCGCCCAAAGAGTTGAGAAATTTTTTGAATCATTTCCTGAAATTGCCTTGAAGCTCGATTCAGATGTGAACGCCGCTTTTGCGGGGGACCCGGCCGCTTACTCAAAAGAAGAAGTCATCATTACCTATCCGGGCTTTTATGCCGTTTGCATTTATCGTTTTGCTCACGCACTCAATAAATTAAAAGTTCCCCTGCTACCGCGCTTAATGAGCGAATATGCCCATGAAAAAACCGGCATCGATATTCACCCGGGGGCGCAGATTGGTGAGAGTTTTTTCATCGATCATGGAACTGGTGTGGTAATTGGTGAAACATCCGTCATTGGGAAAAACGTCAAAATATATCAAGGCGTGACCCTTGGTGCTCTCAGTGTGAAAAAGAAAATGCAGTCGATCAAACGTCACCCGACTATTGAAAACGACGTAGTTATTTATGCCAACTCCATTATTCTCGGGGGAGAAACTGTCGTTGGCCGGGGCTCAGTGATCGGTGGTAACGTGTGGCTCACTCAAAGTACGCCGGCCGGAAGTGTTGTGTTTAATAAATTAGAAACTGGCCATACACTAGGAAACCCCGATGGAAATAGTCCCATCTAAAGTCGCGGACTGGATCAAGCAAAAAAGGGAATTCAATTTCCTGGATGTGCGCCGGGACGATGAGCGTGAGGTATCTTCCTTGGGCGGGATTCATATCCCTTTGCACGAACTGGAAAAACGCTTTGAAGAATTGCCCCGGGATAAAAAACCCCTGATTGTTTATTGCCACCATGGTGTTCGCAGCCTTTATGCAACTCAGTTTCTCAAGTATAATGGCTACGATGCCCTCTCTCTGGCCGGTGGGATCGACCTATGGTCAGTTGAGATTGACCCCGAAGTGCCGAGATATTAGAATAAGTTCAGGAGATTATTATGTTTGGTATCCCGTATAAAATCATGGCCTCAGTTCTCGTTGGTTCCGCTATCCTTTTAGCGGTGGTTTTTGCAGTAGGAATTCCGCTCAATTTCATCATGTAACCTGCCGATAAAACTAAAAGATGAAACTTCTTTTAGTGCTCCTATTTATTTTATCTCACCATGCCCAGGCAGAAATTTGCGAAAGCGAATCTCTGATTGATACAACTTCAATAAGTAATCTTCTTACTCCGGGTTTGTTTGATTTTTCTTCCAGATACTACCTCTACTACCAAGCAAAAAATATTGAGGACTTGCAAGTTTTAAAAAACTGCTTGGATTACACTGCCTGCAGAAAAAATAAAGAATCCATTGTTGATGATCCCAAAAATTATCGAGTCCATATTTGGGCCAATCTCACAAGTACTGAGCTCGCTTCTCTTGTTCGCTCATGTCCCATAAAAGACTTAAATAAAAAATTAACGGTCAGAGAAGAAGATCAGAAAGGCAACAAAGTTTCATTGACCGAATACGCCTCATCATCTACCGAGCAATCGGCCTTACTAAAAAAATCTTCTCCTGCATTTTATCATCAGCCTTCCGCCCAGGTTGTGACTTTAACCTTGGCCAAATTAGGCAAACTTTTAAAAGCCTCAAAACTAAAAGAAGCAGAATCCCTCGTGTTATATGTCTGGGGAATTGATCTTCATGGCTATAAACTCAAGTATGGTGGAGTGGGCAACGATGTTGCTGTCACAAATCATGACGATAAGACCATTGCCTACGGACAAGATTGGCTGGCCGATCCATGTAGCTACATTCGGATGCTTCGTCATGAAGCTGAGCACGTGGCTCAATATAAAAGGTCCAAAGCCTGTGACAGCGACCACAATTACAATGAACATAAAATGCGGGAAAGGGCAGCTCATTTAAACGATCTACGTTTTATGAACAGCAATTGTCCGGGAGCCACAGCGATTAAATTTTCATGTCTTGAAAGATTCAAGACTAAATACATGAATTTGCCATTAAAGGAATAAATGGAGATCTTAAACTATTACATCAAAACTTTATCCGCCGCTGGAGGAAAACTACTTCCCGTAGGCGTATTTCTTCTCGTGGGTTATTTCCTTTTTATTAAGCTCCCCTTCTACTTCATAGTGAAAGTGAATAAAGACAACAAACCCAAAAATGACGCCACCCCTGAGTCGATAACTCCCCCTGAAGAAAAAATAAAGCTCGAACAAAACTCATATCAGGAGAGATTGGCCAAGGCACGGGAAGAAAAAGAAAGGCAAAAGCAGAAGACAAAAGAAGAGCCACCAAAGAAAGCACAACCTAAAACAAGCAGCGCAGAAGAAATATTTGAGATCCCTGCCGGCCAGGTCCTTAATCAAAAAGAACTTAAAAAACGCTATTTTGAATTACTTAAACAGAACCACCCAGATAAAGTGGCCTCATTAGGAAATGATTTTAAAGTGCTGGCGGAAAAGAAAACCAAGGCCATCAATTCAGCTTACGAAGAGCTAAAAAAGAAGGCCTCCTAGTTTTAGAAAAGGTCGTCTGCTTTCTCGAGTAGATGTTTCGCTTTAATTTTTTCCATACGATTCTCAGGTCCGAGTTCTGGATGGTTGTCGTGAGTGGAATCCTGAATCACTTCGTTTAGAAGTTTTCTAAAGTCACTTTTATCGTCCTTTTCAACCAGGTATGTTTCTGCCATGAGCACTTTTGTGCCTAAGTATTCGGGAGCAAGCTGCAAGGATTTCTCAAAGTTATTCTTACTTTTCTTAAGATCCTTCCCAGCGATCCTAGGGATGACGGCATAATAGCTCCCCCAGTAACGGTTTACGGCACCATAAAAATATGATGGCTGCAACTCTTCTACTCTCGAAATAAGTGCAAGAATTTTCCCTTTGTATTTCATCGAAGCAAAGATCCCGGTCGTGCGGGCAAATTTTCCAATGCTGGCCGCAGTCCAATACATCTGTGGAACTTCATTTACGGTCAGTGCCTTCACCGCGTCCTCAATATCATCTCCCTTTTTAATTTTGGCAGAATATTCCTTATTTGATTCGAGAGCTTTGTCGCCATAACTGAAAGCTTTCTCAAAATATTTAAGTTTTTGCTCTTTGTCTTTAGAGTGAGAATCCCCCATGATGAAATTTGAGCGCACCAAATAAACTAAAATTTCATTATCAGAAGGGTTGGACTTGTGGAGTTGCTCAAATTTATTGATCGCTTCGGCGAGACTTTCTTTGACGTCACGTTTTTGCCAAAGTTTTAAAGCATCACTTTTTAGGGTGTCTTGAGACCAAGCGAGGTTAAGGGAAAGCGAAAGAATAAAAAGCATCTTCAAGAACACGTGCATATAAACTCCTTGATAATTATCAAAAAGCTTAAAAAACTTTCTATCAAAGTGCTATCTTTAAAGTTTGCCGAACTGCGCCGTCAGGCCGAGAGAGTACTGCGAGTCGTATTTATTTTCACCATTACGAATCAACGTGACCCCCGCATTAAGGGCAAAATTGGTAGAGAAGGCCAATTGTAAACCGGCCCCTGCGTAAGGATCGACTCGAAGAGGATTATCATGTGTTTCAGTTACACCAGCAGTAGTCACTTCTGTTGATCCTTGTGAAGCTCGTCCACCAAGTCTGCCATAAATGCCAAAATACTGCCCAAGACCCATGGTGCTGCGAACCCCAAGGGAGGCGCGCTGTGATTTATCAAAAACTTTCTGATCATCTCCTGGATAATCCTTTCTGGACTGGGACTCTGTAACCTCCAGCTCGCCAGACAGAGCAGTGATTCCATAAAGGAATCGTGCCCCGTACATAGCGCGAGTCACATATTTCGCCGGCTCAGGATAACGAACAAGTGCTGTCTCCATACCGATAAGCGGCTCAAAAGTGAATTTGCTGTCTGCGGCTTCAACCATTTGATAGAGGAATAAAGAAATGATTAAAACGAAGAATTGTTTGATTGGGTTCATAGAGATATTCTATCTTTTGTATGGAACAAGATTCAACGCCGGTAAAAACCCCCCCTCTACTTAAAATCATGGTGCTCAATGCTCAGGACTTGTTTTTGTTTATGGATAAACACGACCAAACCTCTCTTGAGGATTTAACTGAAATTAAGTGGCAATTGATGAGCTCCAGCCTTTTTTCCAACAAATCAAAGGATAAGTGTTTGTCTCTGGCACAAACCATTCGGGATTCGGGTGCCGACATTGTCATGATGACCGAGGTAGGTGGACACGAGTCTCTGGCCAATTTCGCCCGTTTTGTGCTGAACGACGAGTACACCTCACTTTCTCTCCCCTCCAATTCTGATCGTGGCATTGATTTGGGGTATTTAATCAAAAAAACTCTCCCCTACGAGCTGGCCCTGCATTCTCATATCGACTTTGCCCTCCCGAGTCCCGCCAAACGCTTTTCCCGGGACGTCCTGCGCCTGGACTTAATTCGGGACGAAAAGATCGAAATGATCCTGCTTTTAGTCCACATTAAATCCAAATTAGACCTGAGAAAGGCCGATTTTGAAGGAAGAACGCGCCGAGTTCTAGAAGTCAAAGGCCTGCTGCAAATTTACCAGAAGCTACTGGTTCACCAGGTCCCGATTTTAGTAGGAGGTGACTTCAATGGTCATGCCGGAGAAAAGGACACGGAAGAGGAGTTTAAGGCGATTTATCAGGAGACAGATCTTAAGGATATAGCGCTTCTGGCCAATATTCCTGAGGAGGACCGCTTCAGCTACATTTATTTCACCCGAGGGGGCAATCGGTTTGTCCAACAGATTGATTATCTGTTCATTTCAGAGAAGTTTGCTCACCTGATAGAGCCCTCAGAATGCTATTTCCCCCGTTATAAAAACGCCACCGGGCTCCCCTTACCCATTCCTAAAAGAATGGAGCAAAAAAACACCCTTCCCTCCGACCATTACCCATTTCTCGCCTCGTTAAAGCTGTAAAAAGAACGACCCTTCTTTATGTACTGGCCTTTTTAACTCTTTATGCTACTTTTTACAGAACAAAAAACCTAACCCCGAGGATTCATGGCCTACGATACAAAAAAAGACTCAAAAGACAAAATTCGCATCGATATCTCTGATAGCTTTGGTGCCGAACGCGCTTTGAAGAAATTTAAAAGACTTTGTGATGCCTACGGGATCGTAAAGGAATATCGTGCTCGTGAAGCTTATCAAAAACCTTCAGTTAAGAACAAACTTAAGCTAGAAGCTGCTGATAAGCGCAGAAAGAAAACTGATTCAAAATCTCGCGGTTCTAAAAAATTCTAATTCCAAGTTTCTTTTGAACTTAAATAGAACCCACAGTCTAACTGTGGGTTTTTAGTTTTAAGAACTCTGTGTTAAAATTTTTTCATGAACGCAGTAATCGAAAAGATCAAAAACCTACCAAAATCTCTTTTGATTCTTCTCTCCTTTGTCTTCGCAACCATCCTCTACTGGCAGTCACTTAATGGGCCCCCAATCTATGATGACCATCACTTCATCTTTAGGGATCAAGTTATCGTTGGAGATTATCTCTACAGTACGATATGGAGCAATTTTGCCTGGCCTTTGAGTGTCTCAGTCCACAAATTTCTTTTCGGCATCTGGCACTATGAGTTTTTATATTATCATCTACTAAATCTCGGGCTGCATTTCCTGAACTCATACTTGCTGCTTAAATTAGCAGAAAAACTCAAGCTTCCTTTCCCGAAGTTTATCTTTCTGCTGTTTCTCATTCACCCCTCCAACGTCATTTCCGTCAGCTGGATGGTTCAACTCAAAACCCTTCTCTGTTTTACCTTTGCCATCCTCTCCTTTCTTGCTCTTTTGAAAGCATTAGAAAATAAAAAATGGTACGTGCTCTCCTGGATAAGTTTTGCTCTTTCAATTATTTCAAAATCTGCATCGTTGCCCCTGGCCCCTTTATTGGGCCTTTATGTTTTTAAAAAGGCCGGACCCAAGGCAAGCCTGTGGGTGCTTCCTATTATCCTTATGAGTGGGTATTCGACTTACAAAGTCCTCAAAAGTCCGGTTACTGCCGTTGGGGTGACTCAACTTGAAAGTAAAAGTTTTGTGGCCGGAATAAGTGAGAAGAGTGAAGCAGTTCCGCCGGCACCGAGAATACGAAGAGAGAAACATAGAGAGCAACCACAACCGAAGCCTGAGGAACCAAGTAAATTCAAAGAAAGTTTGGTCACATTTTTAAAAACTTCTCACTACTATTTTTGGCAGGTCGTTCTCCCCATGGAAAGCTATCCGGTTAAAGGTCAAGCACCTAAAGAAATAGGACTTACCGACGGCATTCACTTACTCTTTTTAATCGTCATGCTTCTGTCTAACTGGGGCAATCTAGTGGGTCTGTGTCTATTGTCAGGTTATCTGATGATGACGCCGTTTTTCGGAATTGTGCCGGCGCCCTACATGAATATGACATGGGTAAGCGAACAGCACCTCTACATTTCTCTCCCATTCTTCCTCTGCTTATGGCTGAGTCTTTTGTCTAAGTGGAAATTTAAATATGCGCCTTACGCTCTGGCCATCTTCGTTGCTTTCTTTTCAATTCAAACCTACAAAGCTTCCAGCTATTACAAAGATGAGATCATCTTTTATACTAAATCCCTACAGGCCTCTCCCTCAAATATCCCCATTGCTTACAACCTCGCTTCGGCTTATGTGCGAAGCAATGAACCCGAAAAAGCGTTAGTTGTGACTGGAACAATCATTGAAATGTCACAAACAAACAGTAAAATGAAAGAAAGTAAATATTTGCCCAAACTATTAGAGCTACACGGAAAGCTGGTTAAATTCGTTTTACAGTAACCTTAAATATTCAAGAGCATAAGAAAATTCCGCTGCTCCCGTCTCCTTAGCATTCACAAAATGTTTATCCTGAATCTTGTGCCGCAGACGTAAGAGTGATTCTGGAACAAATCCAGTTGCAGAAACGAAGCTAGTCTCTTCTTTAGACAAATCAACAAAAGCTAGTGTTATAGATCTTTTCTCAAATCCATCCAGTTTTTCTACTTCAAGTGGAATATGGTCTCGCACCCACAGAACTGTCATCATCAGGCCCAGATCGGCTTGATAGGCGATCAACGCTTCTCTTGAGCCACCTTCTTCAACTGAGGGAGGTGAAGCCCTCACATACTCTCTGGCCTGTTGAGCGTACTTAGATCCGTCAGCAATCATCACAGTGCTGTTATCGATCTGAACCGTACCCCATTTTTCTTGGTAGATCAGAGGCAAAGTGACACACAAATATTTTTCAATATCACTGGTACACTTAGGATCTTTGGCTGCTGCTAGAATCTTCTCGGCAGATGGTAACTCGCTTTCCTCGACACGAAGAATAGGACGATTATCAATAACGGGAATTTTGGCGACTGGTAGTTTCTCAATTTTCGTCTCCACTCTACCATTTTTATTCAAAACAAATTGAACATAGGCAGCACCAACAATGATAGCTATAACAATCACCGCCATAGTAGAATTGGAAGCCGCTGTTTTTTTCTTCGGCGGAGGTGCCTGCTTGACGGCCTTTCTTCTGGTAACGGTTTCGCTTCTTTTTTGGACCAGACCTGAAGTGCTGCTCTTATTTAAATCTTTAAGGGAGATCACCCTGGTGCTCTCATCCCTCTCTTGAGGAACTTCGATTTTTTGAGTGTTAAAACTGGACTCGGGCCCGAGGTCTTCGGCTTCTTCGTCAGACAGAAGTGTCATCAGAACATCGTCGCCTAATCTAACCGGAAAAAAAGAAGTGAATTCAGTGCTGCTACCTGGAACAAGTCTATGTTCATTAATGTAGCTGCCATTCGTTGATCCCTGATCAGCGACATAATACCTATCGTCTTTGACAGTGAGTACCAGGTGCTTGCGACTGATCCCTTTATGCTCGATCACAATATCGCAAGACTCGTGGTTTCCCACGACTATTTTAGGACGGTCCAAGGGGTAAATCCTTGGCTCCTCATTATCAACTAAGATCTCAATACGCATGCAATAATCATAATTTACAAGCGGATTTTTCGCTATCAAATTTTGGCATTATCCGACTACTCGAGTATCATATAGTGCCTTAAATTTGGGGCATAGGGATGGGCAGTTATTAAGTAGTTAACAAAATTAGGTGAGCCAAAGCCAACCTAAGTTATAATTATTTAAAATGTTAAAAGGATTACCATGAAAGCTCTCAAATTTCTTAAAAACTCCGCCGGTATCAGTATGGTCGAAGTCTTGATGGCGGTTTCAGTTATGGGTGGTCTGTCACTGACCGTGGCTCAGCTGATGAAGAATACTTCTGAGAACGTTAAGCAAAATGAAGCAAAATCTGAAAACATTAATCTCAAAGCCATGGTTCAAGACACCCTCGGCAATACTGTCGCTTGTAAAAATAGCTTTAACGCCCTCATCAGCGCTGCCAATCTTACTGCCATGACCGGCGCCGGGAGAGTCACTGTTCCAAATATTAGAGACAAAGGTAATGCGATTCGATATTCAACTGCTTCCACTAACCTCGCCCCCTTAACGATTACTTCTATTTCTCTTACTAACTACCTCTCATCTTCAAGCACTGCAGACCTTCTGATCGAAGCAACCTTCAAAAAATCAACTTCCGTTATCGTAATGGTGAAGCCCATCAGAATACCTATTAACCTAAGCATTAGCGGCACCTCGACGCTTATAACTTGCTCTGCAATGGCAGTGGGTGGAGAGTGGCTGCTTGGGGGAAATGCGGGCACTGCAGATGGAACAGATTTCATTGGTACTTCCGACAACCAGCCTCTGAATTTTAAAGTCAATAATCAGAAATCAGGAAGGATTGATTCTGGTGGGCCAACTTTCTTCGGTTACCTAGCAGGCAATGTGAGTACTGCACCTTATAATACAGCAATTGGTTTTAAATCACTTAATTTAGCGACTACGGGAAATTATAATACCGCCGTCGGATATGAATCACAGACTACTTCAACAGGGCAGGAAAATACCTCTCTCGGGCTTTGGGCCATGAGATACAACACTACCGGAAACTATAATACGGCGCTTGGATCGATAGCCTTCATGTCAAACACCACTGGAGAGGCAAACGTGGCAATCGGAGCGGATGCTATGTACGGCGGTGCCTCAGGAAGCTTTAATACGGCAGTCGGAAGAAGTGCCCTGACCCAAAATACTGGTTCAAACAACATTGCCATTGGTTATAATGCCTCTCTCCAATCTAACAATAGCAATGACAACGTCACTATTGGGACAAATGCAATGCAAGAGCTTAGAACTGGCTCAGGTAACATCGCAATCGGGACCAATGCCGGGACAAATATTAATTCTGGCGCGAATAACATTGTGATTGGACACGCTTCAAGTACTTACTTCGCAGCTGCTACAAGCGATAAACTTTACATTGATTCGAGCTCTACAGCGGCTCCACTCATCGGAGGAGACTTTAGTTCTGCAGGCCGCTTTGTCACGGTTAACGGCAAACTCGGAATTGGCGTTTCGAATCCTGCACACAAGCTCCAAATTGGAGTTATCACGGGTACGACTAGTACAAACTCACCTGACGTACTTTCATTAGGTGGAACGTACAGCACAACCCCAGGGTCCAATGCGAAATTAAGACTTTTAGATGCTGGTGGTAGTTCTTATTATGGACTTGGTGTTTCGCCCAGTTCATTGGACGTCATGGCATTGGCGGGTGTGACTTTTTATATGAATAAGGTTGGAGTCGTGAAAAATGTGCACTTTGCACAAAGTGGTAACGTGGGTATTGGTCTACTTAACCCTTCGTACCAACTCCAACTTTCAACTGATTCTGCAGCTAAACCCGGAACAAGTACCTGGACAATTGCATCGGATTTCCGCCTCAAAAATATTCGTGCCCCATTTACTCGCGGGCTTGCGGATCTGGAAGGGATAAATCCAATTTATTTCAAATATAAAGCTGACAATGAATTAGGCCTTCCTAGTGATAAAGAATATGTTGGTATTATTGCTCAAGACGCCAAGAAGGCGATCCCTGAATCAGTTCAGAAAGATAATAAGGGTTACTTCCACGTAAATAACGACTCCATCATTTGGACTATGTTCAATGGAATTAAAGAGCTTTACAGCAAAATTCTTGCTCTCATGTCTTCAGATGAAAAACAAAATCGAGAAATCAAAACGCTCAAAGCTGAAAATGAAAAATTAAAAGCTGACTTGAAAAACCAAGCCGAACAGTTTGACCAGAGAATGAAAAAGATCGAATCGGGCATGCCCAAAATCAAATAGCATCAAATACTTAAAATGAAGGCTCCCCCCAGGAGCCTTCATTTTAAGGCACTATCACCACTGACTCTGCAATCTGCCCTTCGAAATATCAGTCCCTTACATTTAACAGTAAAAGAATTCAAGAGGATGGGTTATCATTTGTTATCTAACAAATATAACGATCCAGACAAGGTTACATCTATGAAAGCTCTCAAATTTATTAAAAACGCCGCCGGTATCAGTATGGTGGAAGTCATGATGGCGGCTTCGGTTATGGGTGGTATCTCCTTAACTGTCGCCCAACTGATGAAGAATACTTCTGAGAGTACTAAGCAGAATGAAGCCAAGCAAGGAAACGTAAACCTTAAAGGCTTGTTGCAAGACTATCTCAATAACACTACGGCATGTACCAATACTTTCGGTACGATTATGACCCCGGCCAACGTAACCGCCTTAAGTGGTAGTTCAACAGCCTCGGTCACTGTTAACAACGTGAAAGATAAAACCGCTGCTATAAAATTCTCAATGCCTACTGCTCCGTCGACTGTTATCAATCTTGACCCCCTCACTATCACGTCGATGACTCTGACTAATTACAATTCCACTGCCTTTACCGGGGATTTTCTCGTCAATGCGACTTTTAAAAAGTCGACTAACAACATTGTCATGGTTAAACCCATTAGAATCCCTATCAACTTCAGCTTCAACGGAACAACACTCACTGCATGCTCGACCATGGCCGTAGGTGGAGAATGGATGCTTGGAGGAAATGCGGGCACCGTGGATGGAACTGATTACGTTGGAACATCTGATAACACTCCTTTGAACTTCAGAGTTAATGCTCAAAAAGCGGGGCGCATAACAACGAATACAAATGGAACAACCTTCTTTGGTTACCAGGCAGGGAATGCTATCACTACAGGTTCACAAAATACTGCTATCGGTTCAAGAGCTCTTTACAGTGCCACATCAGCTCAGAGTAATACCTCAATAGGACCAGACTCACTAGGCCTTCTCACCACAGGAAATCATAATACAGCAATAGGTAACACAGCTGCTTATACCAATACGACTGGAACTGCTAATACTGCAATCGGGTCTTCTGCCTTGAGATATCTGGAAACTGGATCAAATAACGTTGGTCTTGGTTGGGCTGCTTTATACGGAGTCAAAACGGGTTCTAATAACATTGGGATTGGGCAAAACACTCTCAATTTTATTTCTGACGGAAGTGACAACGTTGGTATTGGACAGTTTGCCATAAACGGGAACATAGGGCCTGCAGTGGTACCAAGTGGAAATCAAAACGTTGGCGTTGGATCATTTGCCTTACAAAATAATAACGGTGGTTCGTTTAATGCGGCCCTTGGCTACAGAGCTGGTTCATATAATAGTAGTGGCCACTACAATACATTTCTCGGGTTTCAAACTGGATCTTGGGCCGCCAACCTTTATGGCTCAAACAATGTCTTCATTGGAGCGAGGGCAGGTAATACTGTGCCAGGGGCAGCTACGAGTTCAAACAAACTATATATTGAAACGACTAACAATTCGACTCCGCTTATTGGAGGGGATTTCAGTGCTCGACAAGTATTAATTAATAACAAACTGGGTGTAGGAGTTTCTGCAATGACTTCTGGAGTAACTCTAGAAAGTTATGGTTCAGGTGCATATATTAGAGGTATCCCAATGAACGGGCTTGGTGTTGCAATCTCGGCTAATTTTGGGAACATTGTTTCACCTCCCCCTTTTACTGCCGCCACAGGTTACGAAATATTAAAGCTAGGTGGTAACCTGAGAATTGCAGGTGTTTTTAATGCTTCCAGATCTCAGCAAATCGTATTTGGTAATGCGACAGTGACTGAAGGGAAAATTAGATGGTATGAAGACGCAAAATATTGGGAAGTCTCAACCCCTACAAGCCCCTCTGCATTGGTAATAAGTGATGCTGGTGAAGTTGCATTTGGGGGCTGGCCTGATGGAGTCAACATGAACCGCATGAGTTTTTTCCCAGCAACTGGTACTGCCTATAAAGAATTGGGCGGTAGTTGGACTGCCATTTCTGATGGTCGACTTAAAAAGAACATCAAAACTCTTGATGGTGCTTTACACAAAATTTCAAAACTCAGACCCGTATCTTATGGCTGGAAAAATGAGCATTTGCACAGTATCCCGAATGGCGACATCGGCTTCATTGCTCAAGAAGTTGAGAAAGTTTTCCCTGGTTGGGTGGGAGAAACTGAAACGAAGTCTGATGATAGACTATTATTACCAAAAGGGGCCAAAGTTAAAAATGTAACTCTCCCAATTGGTTTCGACGCTTACTTGGTTAAAGCGATCCAAGAATTACATGAGCAGGTCATTAAAAATCAAGAAATGTTCCAAGTCATGCATGATGGACTGGAAGAACAAGTGAAAGCAAATACCAATGCGATTGTCGCATTAGAAGAAGAAGTCAAAGATCTTAAACTAGAAAATAAACAGTTAAGAGATCGATTGAAGAGAATTGAAAAAGCCTTAAATATCAAATAACAAAAAATGGGCCCCAATCCTTGGGGCCCTTCCATTCTAATTAACTTATCTTAACTGAAGTTTCGCTTTCTTTTTGTGAAGGTTATAGATCATTGAATTGATCTTATCTTCTTTCGCTTGTGAAGGTGCCTGAGAGTTGTAATCTAACTTGATTGTTGCCTGTTCTTCCTGAACCATTGCCAATCTCATCATGTCAGCAGCTTGCTGAGGAACAAAGATATCCTGCATGTTCACATACTGAGTGATGTCTGCAATCAGGGCAAATCCGTTTTGTCCTGCTTGTTTACCAGTGAAAATCCCTGCAGCACCAACAACCTTGTCGATAGCAAAAACTGGGAACAAATTGATGGCACCAACGGCACTTCCTATGCTGTCAAACTGCTTGATAGGAACAGCGACACCTAGAGCAACTGCATTTGCTCCGATGGTAAGGTACAACTGTGCTCCTGCTCCAAGGGGGATGGTAATAGTTGGGTTGTTCGCAATCAATGGAACAGAATTACCATTTGGAAGAAAAGCTTGTGAGGCTTGAATATCGGCCAGGGCAGAAACGTTTACAGAAATCTTGATCTGGTTTTTTCCTCCAAGAACTGGAAGAAGATCAACTGAGCCGAGTTGAATTTGGCCGCGGGGGTGAATGATCGGAAGAGTGACTGCCGGAAACGACATCGCTCCTAAATTCAGATCCGCTTTAAGAGCAAGGTAGACATCCTGATCTACGGTGCTTGATTGAACTTGAATGCCGGTAACCACTTGAGGCTTGCCTTTTCCGCAAGCAGACATGACGAGGGAGAGCATCACTAATGTGACGATTTTCAAAAAAGATGTACGCATGAATTATACCAAAGGAGACGTCGTCTCTCTTAGATGATCAAAATCCGGCTCTTCAACAAACGTCCAACATGAAAAGTACGTGCAACCGCAGGATTAAAATCTGTTTACGTGGTGCAGCATTCTAGCATGATCCGAATATATTGCAAGAAAAAAGTGGAGTAGACAAATCGGATGATGCTCGGGCATCCTCGTAACTCTATGAAAGAGCTGAATTTTTATTTCGATTTTTTATCCCCTTTTAGTTACTTCGCTTGGAATAAGTTGGAAGGAAATTCTGAACTTAAAATCAATTATAAACCCGTCGCCTTGGGTCCCCTGCTCAATCATTGGGGTATCAAAGGGCCAGGTGAAGTCACGCCTAAAAGAGAATTTTTACTCAAAGAGTGCCTAAGATACGCCGCTAAAAATAATCTTGAATTCACGACACCAAAAACTCATCCGTTTAATTCACTTTATGCTTTGAGACTAGCGCTCAAATCAACTGCGGGAGAATTGCAAAGTGAAGTAATCAAAACTCTTTGGAAGGCCGGCTGGCAGAAACGCATTGATATGGGAGATCCTGATGAGCTTCAAAAAGTTTTAAAAGAAGCCGGTCTGCCTTATGAAGAACTTTATGAAAAAAGTTTTTCCAAAGAAGCCAAGGTTGAACTCAAGGCCAACATTCAGGAAGCCATCTCATTTGGTGTTTTCGGGGTTCCCTCGATGGTAGTTGATGCGGAACTTTTCTGGGGCAATGATGCCGTCGAAAGCATGTTGGATTTCATAAACGGAGCTGATCCCCTGGATAGAGAAAAGCTCCGTGATCTTTTAAGTTCAACTCCGCGGGCCGCGGCCCAGTCACTCACTTAACGAAGCTCCCCTGAAAAATTCCGCAGATGAGGATTAATTCGAAAGTTGTAACTTTTAACTACACACTTGCGGGTGTTTTGATTGATGTAAACATCAACGGTATCTTCTTTCTTTTGATGACGGATAATATCACCATCTTCCTCAAGATTGACTTCCCTTGACTCAACATAATGCGGCCCCATACACTGCTCTCCCTTGTGGCAAAAAGCAGTGAGACTCGTTGTACTCATCTGGTAGGTTGGCCCAAAAATCTGCTTAAACTCTACCTGAAAAAGTCTGGAGTAAGATCCCCTGCGTACTCTCCCATCCCTTCTGGCCATTCGATGATGGTTTCTGATTGAGTCCTTCAAATTTTCTGCAACAGTATCTTCTGAGAAACAAATGATCACTTTCGAAGACGCCAGAAGATTCGATGACATGGCAAGAATTGAAACAGTAATCCATAATTTAATTTTGTTCATTTTCATTCCTCTTAGTTGAGATACTTCTCACATTTCTTTTTACCTGCACCCAGAACTCCACCAAGTGGCCCAGTCACAGCTTCACGGCAAGCGGAATACACTTCATTTTTGTTGATTGAATTGCGGGTAAAATTCACGGCCCGGCCTTGTCCATCGACACCCAAGAGATGCATGGCCACAGAGCTTGGAGTCCAATAACCAGCGGGTGCCTTAATAAAATAACAATCGTTCTTTTCACCATGATAATTTTCCGGAAAAGTATGACCTCTAAACATCAAATCAATCAGCTCATGATCATTAGTGGTGATTTCCCGACATACCGGAGAGCCGATGAATTGATTAATCCATTCAGATGGTTGCAATGGTTTTTTGATAGAGCCAAAGCCAGCGTCCATCACCCACTCCTGACCTTTTTCAACAATCATCGGAGAAACATGATACCACCAGGTTTTAAGTCCAGTGCTGCCAGTCTTGTTGGTATAGAAAAGAAAGATCTTTCCCCCATCAATATTATGCTCAAGCTTAAAATCTGCCAGCCACATGAGGGCGCGATTAGAACAAATGGACTGACCAAGTTTAATCGTGCTTCGATCCATGTGCTTGAACAGTTCCTCTTTAGTGATACTTTGCAGAGAAATGTCACTCATGGATCCCTGAAAACTCTTAAACCCTTGATCTTGAGCATGGGTAAGATTCGACAACACAATCATAGCGGCGATCAATAATATTTTTTTCATTTGATACTCCTTAAAATTATTTTGAACATTTTTCTTTAACTAGCAACTGACGAGGTTCGCGAAACTTTCCATTTTGCAGGATGTCCTCACTCGCTTCAAAATTAAACCTAATCACTTCTGGTCTTCGATCACACAAATAAGGAGGAATCATTAAACCTCTCTTCATCATTGTCCCAGCTTCCATATTATTGCGACTCCTGTGATAGAGACTCATCTCAAGGACGATTTTCCCATCGATCTCCTCACAGCGACTAAAGTCCCGGTCAAAGCGATGCCCTTCAAAAAAGCCTCCGGCACCGGTATTGACCATCACCATGAATTTAAGTCGCCCCTTCTCAATGCAGACCTCATGCGGATTGATCGCGACCCATTTGGTGTAGGCCATAGACTGATGGGATACAAAAATTAATAAAAGTATAAATAACTGTTTCATAGGCAGTCCGGAAGATTTTTTATAACTGACATCAAGTGCCGTTTAGCGAGCTTTCTCACTCCTACTGGTGAAGAGAATGATTTTTCTTTTTGTATAAGAGTGTTTTCAGGACCAGAAAATTCTATAAAATTGTAGGCAGGCACAGTGAGGTAGTCGAAGAAAGTTAATCCAGTCCCACAGCCATATCCATAGTAGCCTTTAACATTTAAGGTATAAGCAGGATTATGAAATTCACCTGGCGCAAACACCTCGTAGCCTTTAGCTGTTAAAATATGGATAATCTTGAGATAGGTCTTTTCCGTGATGTAACTAGAAGACATGGCCCCACCTCGAGGCTTTTTGAAGACCAGATCACAGTTCGCGTGTGTCTCGGCAGAAGCGATTAACAACAAACCAATCATTATTCGAAACATAGAATCCTCCGTATTTAATAAGGTCATTTCTATCTTTCCCGACACACATGGTAAAATTTATATATTTTATAAACATATAAAAGTATTTTATGTATAATGAGTCCATGAATATCTCTACTGAGCACATCGAAGCCTTCCTAGAGGTCTCCAAAAGACTCTCCTTCTCTCAAGCAGCAAAGACCCTGGGCCTTACCCAAGCCGCCCTTTCGATCCGAATAAAAAAGCTCGAGGATCAGCTCGAACGATCCCTCTTTACCCGCTCTCGGTCTGGAATCATTCTCACCGAGGCCGGAGAAAAATTTATGGTTTTTGCTCAGACCTTTGAAAGTTTGCAAAGTGAACTCGCTCAAGAATTTAAGTCTGGTGATCATGAGTTAAGCGGTGATATCAAAATTGGAACTTTCTCCACCATTGGAAGATCACTGGTATTACCTGCCATTACAAAATTACTGATTAAACATCCCGAAGTCAGTCTCAACTACATGGTCAAGGAGACTCACGAACTTTACCCCATGCTGAAGTCCAGTGAAGTCGATTTTATTTTTTTAGATCATCTCGTTCAATACGACGGCATTGAGCAGATCCTGATTGGACATGAAGAATATGTCATGATTGAGGCAAAACCGGGAACTAAGGTCGAGGAAATCTTTCTCAATCATGATGAAAAAGACATGACCACTTTTGAATATTTCAATTTCTTAGGGAGACCGAAAAAACAACTCAAAAGACGCTATTTGGACGAGATCTATTCAGTGATTGATGCCGTCTCGGCAGGATTTGGACGCTCGGTATTGCCACTGCATTTAATCGAAACTGATAAACGAATCAAAATTTTAAACCCTGAAAAGAAAATGAAACGTCCGGTCTATCTCACTTTCAAAAAGCGTCCTTACTACACTGCCCTTTTTAAACAGACTCAGTGGACCCTTTCCGAAGCTTCTAAGAAAATTTTGTCCTAAGAATACCCGAGCTTTTGACTTTTTACCTCAACCTAGCCCGCCCCCTCGACGATGAGCAAGCATGCCTAAACTGAATAAAGTAGAACTGCTCGCTGAGCATCTTATTAAAACTATTTCTGAAACCAACGGAATCACTCTCGCTGATACGCTGGAACTGGCCGTGATGGGTGACAATGGTGACTCTCCCCAGATCAAAAAAACGCTGCAAGAATTTAGACGACTGCTCTATGGTTTCCAGGGTGATGAAGTTGATATTAAAACTCTCCTCACCCACCCGGTGGCGGCTGCCCTGTTTATTTTCTTCCGTAAATTCCCTAAGCCTTATATTGAAGAGCATATTCATTTAACGGGTTCATTATCGGCCGAATTCATTCACCCGCATTTAATGAAAGTCCTGACTGGCCCCAACCGCGAAGTCTACGTGAATATCATCGATAAGGTGTACGGCAAGGGCACAGCTGATCAGATTCAAACGATTGAAGACGTCGATAATCTCGTGCGCCTCAAAGATGATGAGTTTTTTGATCGTTACTTAAAAATTCTCCTTCTGCCTAAACTGATTCTCGTTGACCGCGAAACCCACGCTCTGGCCGCTTACCATATGGCACATGAGCTCTACCATAAATACAATGTGGGAAAAATCAGACTCAAGTTCACTCTTTCAAGAGCGAACCAAACCGCTGATGAGCAGATACCTGGACTCGAAAAACTCACCGAAGAAGATGTGGTTCTTGGTCTCTACGATGGATTCATGAAATTTAAATCTGAGTTTCCTGAATTCAGCTTCGTCCTCTCTCCTTGTTTTAGAAAAGAAGCTGATTTTTTTGATCCGCAGTTTTCTACCAAAAAAGAACATTTCCTCCACCAGGTAGATGCCATATTAGAGATGCTTGAAAAACATCCTTTCCTGACTCCTTATTTATGCGAAGTCGACACAGTGGGGAGTGAGAAAGATCTCTACCGTAAAGGGCACTTTGCGGAAATGCAGCAAGGATTCAGAAAACTTCACTTCAAAGGTTTTGCCATCCGCTCCCACCACGGTGAAACCTGGCATACGTTGAAAAAAGGTGTGCAGGCAGTAGATAACTCTCTGAACATCTGGCACATCGATACTCTGGAGCATGGTCTCTCTCTGGGAATTAATCCGAATTTCTATTTTCATTCCCTTTATCATCGCCTGATTCAGCATAATGAGCATGGTGAGAGAGTTCATCCCGGATCATCAGACTATAAAGAGCTGATGGATATGGATTGGCGCGAACATGAAAATATTCGGGACAAAATCTTCATGGGCGAAAAAATGAATGAAGATGAAAGAAGATTTTTTGTAAAAGTAAAATTTCATACTGCCAGAGAAGTAGAACATTATCAGCACGATGTTTTAAACCGCATGATTAATAAGGGCGTGTCCTTGATTGCCCTGCCCTCATCGAATAATAAACTCACCACAAGTTTTGAAGACTACAAAGACCATCCGTTTTCATGGTGGGAGAAGAAGGGTCTTAAACTCGGGATCGGTACTGACAACTACATCACTCTCAATACCAACTACATTCAAGAGCTGTTGATTCTTTTATTCACGGACTCTGAAAACTTAAAAATCACAAAACTCTTAATGGTGGCCACTGGCGAAACACGCCGGCCATTCTTGTCCCAGTTATTGTGGAAGATGCGAGGCTAAAATGAAAATTATTCTCTTAACTTTATGCCTGATCATTGTTGGATGCGAAAACCAAACGGAAGCACTTCCAATCGCATCAATCTTGCCTCAATACACGGCCTACGTAGGAACAGATATAAACGGCAACCAGCGGGTGTGCGAAGAATCGACTTCAAATCTCACTTGTACCGCCGAATTTGGTCCGGCCGATCAATTCGCAGAAGACTGCCGCACCCAGGGATATCAGGCCGTGACCTGTGGCTGCCATGACTACATTTGCCTTGAAGGCTCTGAATCTGGATTTGATTTGGATGGCAATCGCCGATCATGCAACCCAATGCCCTCAGAAACAACCTGTACCATGGAATTCAGTGAAGAAGACCAGTATGCTCAGGACTGCCGGGATAGCGGCCGAGAAGCCGTACAATGCGGCTGTCACGACTGGATCTGCCGCTAGAATTCACGTCTAAGATTTGTATAGGCCATTTCCTCTCCCTCACTCCCTTTTGGGATTCGCTTAAGTTTAAGCTGTATTAAACTCACCTCAATAAGGGCCACAAGAATCGTGTTTAAAACTATTTAAACAAGCACAGGCCCCCCTGAGGCACCATGAAAAACAAGAATCTTCCGGAAATAGAATATTTGGCCGAACTCGTTGGTGAGTTTATTGAATATTGGGGTTTCAAAAAAGTTCATGGAAGAATCTGGCTTCATCTTTATCTTGGTGAGACTCCACTTGATGCCTCCGACCTGATGAAAAAACTCTCCGTTTCCAAGGCACTGATAAGTATCTCCATCAAAGATCTTCTCACCTATGAAGTGATTCTCGAAAAGGGCTTAAGTGACACAGGAACTAGGCTCTACGTTGCCAATCCTGATCTCCAAAGTGTCATTACAAAAGTCCTGAGGCAAAGAGAAAAAATTATGATGGGCAAAATTCAAGCTGCATTTACGCAGTTGAAGAAGATGCCCAAACAAGACTTTATGAATCACAAGATTGAACTTGGCCGGATCAAAGATTTAGAACGTTTTATTAAAACAGGTGAAAAGGGTCTGGATACTCTGATGGCGATTTTATAAATGATAATTACACTTAATTTAATTTTAACTTCAATGCTTACCACGCTAATCTGGGTCATTCAGGTTGTTCACTACCCTAGTTTCCATTTTGTGGAGGAAAGCAGATTTTCTTCCTTCCATTCATTTCATTCGAAATCAATCTCGTACTTAGTCATGCCACTGATGCTTTTTGAATTAGTCGTGACTGCGACTCTCTTTATTAAATCTCCGTCGAATCTTTTAGTTATCTCTTCATCGCTTCTACTCGTCGTTACATGGTCGTCAACATTCTTTTTGAGTGTGCCTTGTCACATTAGCTTAAGAATAAAACATGATCCGAAAAAAATTGAACAACTAATTAAAACCAACTGGATCAGGACCTTGTCTTGGACTAGTAAAATGGTTCTGGCAGTCTATCTATACATAGGGGTTACCCATGAATGACTTTAACATCCAAGCAGCTTCTATGATGAGTGGAGTAAGTGTTCACCAAATCAGAGCGTGGGAAAAAAGGTATCGCGCCTTAAACCCAAGGAGATTGGGCAATAATTTTCGCTCATATACTCACGAAAATATAGAAAGGCTCAGGCTTCTGGGCGAATTAACCCGAAGTGGAATTGCGATTAGTAAAATTGCGGGTCTGGAAACTGTGGAACTGAAAAAACAATCCAGCATGCTTAGCGCTCAATCCGCCTCTAAGGTAGAAGTTGAAAAAACTTCTGAGATAAAAGAAAAGCTTGAGCTACTCCTCAACTTTCTTATGGCAAAAAGATTTGATCTGGTTAAACACGAAGTCTTGAAACTCAAGACTCTCGCAAGTGTCACGGGGGTGCTGATTCCGATTATGAAATTCTTAATGAATGAGACGTCTTCGTTCAGTGACCAAGAATCAAAAAAAATGTTGGCGGTTCTGCTGGAAGAAACTAATAGGATTTCAGTTAATGCGCAAGGGCAGTCATAATATGTAGGCGCCCGCAGAGGGCGCCTACTATAATTTACTTTTTAGCAACCACTTCTTCTTTCATAATCTTTTTCGCAAACACAAACACGACAAAAGCGACAACTAGAAAATCAATAAGGGCACCAACTACTTTACCGTACATAATCCCATTGTAGGCGAGTTCAGCAATGTTATTCACACCAGCAGCTTTAAGCGCAGGCTGAAAAATAAGCGGGGTAAGAAGGTCGTTAACGAGACTTGTGACAAGCAAGTTCAGTTTCCCACCAATAATAACCGCAATGGCCAAGCCAATAACACCGTAAGCTTTTAAAAAATCCATAAACTCTTTAATCATCTGACTCTCCTTTGAGGTTTCAGATGATCATATGTTTTTCAAAATGGATTGGACAATAGAATAGAGGATTTAGCGCAGTTGGTAATCTAAGAACCAGTGGAATGCAAAATTTTCAAGAAGTCATCTTTCTCTTCGTCCAGGGATTCGTCCAGCGCGGCATCAATATGCTTCAGAGTTTCGCTCTGTTTAATGGTCTTTTGCAGAACCTTAATCATGCTGTTAATTTGTGTTTTGGGCAATAATTCAAAGGCACCAAGACCGATCATTTCCACGTCATGAGTCGTGTCAGAATTGCCCGAAAAAAAGATAAACGGAGTGAAGTCTTTATTCGCTCTCACCTTTTTCAGCAGTTCAATCCCATTCATCTTTGGCATCAAATAATCACAGACCACGATATCAAATTTTTGTTGCTCTAATTTTTCAAGGGCGGCAAATCCATTTTCAGCGAGGGCTATCTCAAAGCCTGCACGCTTGAGCATGTGTTGCAAGACGGCCAGGATTTCGGGTTCATCATCAATCAATAAAACAGTTTGTTTAGCGTTCATGCACGAATCATAACATGACACTAAGATAGTCAAAGCCCCTCACGTAGATCTGATAACTTATGCCGATCTTAAGGTTGCTTCCCCCCCAAAAAACCACAATAAATTGGCTAAGTTGCAAGGAATTCTCTTAATATTTATTAAGAAGAAGTTGAGCTGCCTGAGGAGGCGTGAGATCTTGCGTGAGGATTTTGGATTCAATCTGGGCAAACTCTTGAGTGGTGATTTTTGATAAAAACTTTTCTTTCAGGCCATCATTAATCAGCTGCCACATCCAGTCCAGGCCTTGCTGATCTCGTTTGGTTTTAATCAACCCTTTTTGATCTTTAAAATAGGCTTCAATTACGTTTTGAATTTCACTCAGCCCAGATTTAGTTAAAGCAGAACACGACAGAACAGGCGGAATCCATCCTTCATGCCTAAGAATATGAAGTGCTCTTTCGTAGTCATGTTTGGCCTTCTGAATAATCTGATGATTATCCCCGTCGTCTTTAGTGACAACGACCATATCAACCATTTCCAAAATACCGCGCTTAATTCCCTGTAGATCATCCCCTGCTCCAGGCTGAAGGAGCATCACGAAGAGATCCACCATCTGGGCAACTGTAGTTTCCGACTGGCCAACTCCTACCGTTTCAACCAGCACATAATCAAAACCAAAAGCTTCACACAATAGAAGTGATTCCCTGGTTCGTTTGGCCACGCCACCCAGGGTGACACCAGAGGGGCTCGGGCGAATGTAGGCCAGGGCATCAATGGCCAGCTCATTCATTCTGGTTTTGTCCCCTAGAATACTACCGCCACTCACTTGTGAAGTAGGATCGACAGCAAGAACAGCGAGAGTTTTGTTTTGCGAGGTGAGAATTTTTCCAAAGGATTCAATAAAGGTACTTTTACCCACACCTGGGGTGCCGGAAATCCCAATTCTTTTACTCTTACCTGTTTGAGGGAGAAGAGTTTTAAGAAGTTCCTGGGCCAATTTCTGATGTTCTGGATTCTGACTTTCAACGAGTGTGATCGCTCGGGATAGAATCGTTCGATCCTTATTTTTAAATCCCTCTAGATAATCATTCAACGTCAGAGTTTTTCTCATTTTACTCCCAAAGAAGCATTGAGTTTGGCCACAAGATCCTGGGCGGCTTCAGCGATGACGGTACCAGGACCAAAAATCCCTGCCACACCCATCTGATAAAGTTTATCGTAGTCTTGCGGAGGTATCACTCCACCGATAGTGACAAGAATATCTTCTCGGTTTAATTTTTTTAATTCTGCTTTAAGTTCCGGCACCAAAGTCAGGTGTCCGGCGGCCAGAGAGGAGACTCCAATAATGTGCACGTCATTCTCGGCAGCTTGTTTGGCCGTTTCTTCCGGCGTCTGAAAAAGTGGTCCAACATCCACATCAAATCCCAGATCAGCAAAAGCGGTTGAGATCACCTTTTGCCCGCGATCATGACCGTCTTGTCCCATCTTTGCGATGAGGATTCGTGGCCGGCGCCCTTCAGCTTTTTGAAATTTTTCCATGAGGGTGTTTAATGCTTTCACGTCGACTTTCCCTTGTTGAATTTCTTTAATGTAGACTCCTTGAATGGTGTGAATCTCGGCATGGTGTCGACCATAAACCTTTTCCATGGCCAGACTCATCTCACCTACTGTGGCCATGGCACGGGCCGCTTCAACAGCCAAAGCAAGAATATTGCCTTCTCCCGTCTCACAAGCTCTGGTCATGGCATTCAATTTTTCTTCAACTAGTTTATTATCCCGCTGCTCTTTTAATTGTTTGATTCGACTAATCTGAGCGTCTCTCACAATTGAATTCTCTACTTGAAGAATATTGGGAGCATCATCTTTTTTTCTTTTATAAAGATTAACTCCAATAATTGGCTGAACTCCTGAATCAATCCGTCCTTGAGTTCTGGCCGCTGCTTCTTCGATACGCATTTTAGGAATGCCTTTAGCTATCGCGGTACTCATTCCTCCCAGTGACTCGACTTCCTGAATGTGACCCCAGGCTTTTTCGGCAAGTTCTTGCGTCAGGGATTCAACAAAATAACTCCCCCCCCACGGATCCACCACTTCGCAAGTATCAGTTTCTTGCTGAATAAAGAGCTGAGTATTACGAGCTATTCTCGCCGAGAATTCACTTGGCAAGGCCAGGGCTTCATCCAAAGAATTTGTGTGTAAACTTTGAGTATGGCCGTGAGTCGCTGCCATGGCCTCAATACAAGTTCGGGTGACGTTATTAAAAACATCCTGGGCCGTTAAGCTCCAGCCAGAAGTTTGAGAGTGAGTTCTTAGGGCCAGGGACTTCTGACTCTTGGGCTTAAAGTCAGAAACAATTTTTGACCACAACAGACGCGCGGCCCGCATTTTTGCCACTTCCATAAAATAGTTCATGCCTATCGCCCAGAAGAACGAGAGCCTCGGCGCAAAGTGATCAATATCCAGACCTGAATTAACACCTGTTCTCAAATACTCCAGACCATCGGCCAGCGTGTAGGCCAGCTCAAGGTCCGCCGTGGCTCCGGCCTCCTGCATGTGATAGCCGGAAATTGAAATGGAGTTAAACTTTGGCATATGCTTTGAAGTGTACTTAAAAATATCAGCGATAAGTCTCATGGAAGACTTAGGTGGATAGATATAAGTATTTCTCACCATGAACTCTTTTAAAATATCATTTTGAATGGTGCCAGTGAGCTTCTCAGGAGGAACTCCCTGCTCTTCCCCCGCAATGATAAACAGGGCGAGAATAGGAACCACGGCCCCATTCATGGTCATCGAAACTGACATCTGATCCAGTGGAATTCCCTGAAAAAGAATACGCATATCTAAAATGGAATCAATCGCCACGCCCGCCATTCCAACGTCACCCTTGACTCGGGGATGGTCAGAATCATAACCACGGTGAGTGGCGAGATCAAAAGCAATCGAGAGACCTTTTTGTCCCTTGGTCAAATTATCCCGGTAGAAGCGATTTGACTCCTCGGCGGTTGAGAATCCGGCGTACTGCCTGATGGTCCAGGGTCTAACGGTGTACATGGAAGCATAAGGCCCACGAATAAAAGGCTTGAGTCCAGGTAGCGTATGGCATAGTTTGGTGAACTTAATATCATGAGCAGAATAGGAATTTTTAAGTTCAATTCCCTCCGGAAAAGTCATGACGACTTTTGCAGGAGCTTCTTTGTTCTCAACTGCTTCCCAGGGGATCTTTGTAAAATCTTTTTTCATTTTTGACCCACAAGCTTATTGACCAGCTGAGAGAGAACTTTAAATACATCCTGACCGGCATGAATCATTTCAAATCCAGGGATGTCGACTTTGCCCGCAATGTATTTGGCAAAACAATCCTGCTTAGAAGCCGTTTGGGCCAGGCCTGGGTAATCTTCGTCCTTGGCACACAAAACAAGAATTTTATTGGCAGGTTTTTCCTGGGAATGAATGGGATCAATCACTTCTAAACCAATTAATTCAAAATAATTTTTAATGAAACTAATACGGTTATTGAGTTCACCGGCGTCTCCGTGAAGAAGGATCTCTACCTTGGGTTTATTCTTCACCCCTTCAACCTTCAGCCTCGCCTCCTCAAATGAGCGCGATACGCGAAAGACCTTGCTCTCCTTGAGGGCGACACCAAGATGCTCTCTGCCGTCAGGGTAATCATTTATCCCGGTGAGCACATCTTTTCTTGTTTTGACTCTTTCCAGACGCACGTCACGAACTTTTGTGACCTCGGTTTGCAAAAACTCTTCACGCTGGGCCGGATCGTATGACAGCAATACTTGCATGAGTTTCCAGGCCGCTTCAGCATACTCATGAGCGAGATTTTCAAAATGATAACTTCCATAGGCCGGGTCATCAACTATTCCCAACATACTTTCAAGACCCAGAATGTGTGATGTATTTCTTGCCATTCTCAGGGAGCGCTCATTGTGCTCTAAATCCTTCACTTGGGTCTCAAGATCAAAAATAATCTGATAACCAGAAGACTGAATAACATCTGCTCCTGCAACGTAACCTGAGGCAACTTGCACGTTATTTCGAAGCATATTGGAATAACGTTCAAAGAGTGTCCATTCGCGGTAGGAATTTAGACTTATAACTTTTGGTAATTCACTCAAGCCTTCTTCTTTAAAAACTTTCTGCATCAAAAGCTTAAGAGCTCTGACCTTGGAAATATTTTTAAAAAAGTGTGAATCCATGAATAGACCCACGTGTGTTGGTTTCTTATCCAGCCCTTCGATCAGCTTACAAGTAAGGAGAGCGAGCTCATGCACATTGTGCCCACCTTGGTCATGCACTTCGCGGGCGATGATCATTTGATTCTCATCAAAACATTTGATTCCCGAACAAGGAGAGATTTGCTTTTGGCCTAAAAGGTAAACTTCAACCTCATGGGCAAGTGGATAGGATTTAAAAGTTTGCTGAATTAAGGTCCAATGACCTTCGTTAAGAAAATCTTTATGAAAAAAGAAACTCCGGGCCCCGCCCTCTAAATCTTCCATTAGGGCGGCAGCAATTTTTCCTGCATCAATGTTATAATAGGTTTGTGAAGCTTTTTTCCAGCTCGTGCTACTGCTCTGATGATGAGTGTGTTTTGCTTGAAGCGATAGTGTTGGCCAGCTTCCGAGATCTAAGTGTTTTTTGGTGGTTTTACTGCCAACTTCTTCCAGCTTTAGCTCCGCCTTAAGGGCTTTTTCCCACTGTTCTCGTTGGGTATTATATTCTTCTGCAAAAAGATCCGAAAAGGCTTTCACAATTAGACTCCAGGAAGGGAATAAAGGTCTCTTTTATACTAACAAAAAAATCTCTCCCCTTCTAAAAATTTCGGTCTAAAATAGCAGGATAAGGAAGCCAGTTTGAAATTAACGCTTTTGGTAGAAAATAATCCCAAGATTGAAAGCTTCTATAAGCTCAATCTGTTCACTTGGCTGGGTCTGGAAACGACCTGTGTAAAGAGCGGGACACTTGCCCTGGAGCACCTCACGTCCCATTCTGATTCGGTAAATCTCATCATCGTCAGATGCCGCATTGGAAAAGAGGAAGCCGCCAAAGTTATCATCGACTTCCTGAAGCTCAAAAGCATAGACATCCCTGTGATTGTTATCGGTCCCGGTGAAGTTCCCAACGTGACCTGTGTGGCCAATTCGCTGGACCTGAAGCTTCTGATAAAAAAGGCAGCGGTGGCATTAAATATTACCGCTAAGGATATGAGCGCCAAAGTGGTAGCCGATCATTTCCCGATCCCTATTGGCTATTTTAATTCCATCAAACGCTCTGTCTGCTCGGTCTATATTCAAGACCCCCAAATGCCCCAGCTCTATAATCTTAAAATTGAAAAGCTTAAAGATTTTGAGGCCAACCTCATCTCCGGATTGATTCAAGAAGGAGTCAACTGTTTGTATGTGGACAAGATGGATCGACTCGACTTTGTGAACAACGTGACTTCAGAGTTAATCTCGGATCTCAAGGCCGATGAAATATCTGAAGATGAACTTATAACGGCTGTTGATAAGAGTGTTGAGCTCCTCTCCAAGAAACTACTCACGATAGGCATTACTGAAGAGACGATCGCCCTGTCTAAAAAGAATATGGCGATCATTACGGCAAACGCCAGAAAAAGTACTAAACTCTCCAAACTGCTTGACCGCTTGTTGAGTAATAAGACCAGCTACCTGTATAAACATACTCAAATTTTGACTTATGTTGGTATTCATATTGTTCACAACATTGACTGGGGAAATGCAGATCAGGAAGAGAAAATCAGCTTCATAGCCTTTTTCCATGATATCGCTTTGGAAAACGATTTGCAGTGCCAGATCAGTTCAATGAATGAACTCAAGCGGTCTAAAATGACTGACGTTGAAAAAAGCCTGGTTGAAAGACATGCGCAAATTGCAGCAGAATATGTGACGAAATTTCCCCACGCACCTATGGGGTCTGATCAGATCATTCGCCAACACCATGGCCAACTCAATGGACTTGGCTTCTCGGACCACTATGGCGCTAATATCTCGCCTATGGCGATGGTATTTATTGTGGCCGAAGAATTTACAAAAATTATTTTGAAACAAGAAAGTGGTAAAATGAACCGTGAGGAAATGCTCAGGGAACTTCGGGAAGAATTTACCACTAGCCGCTTCTTAAAAATCGTCGAAAAGCTTGAAACGCTTATCCTCTAGGTCAAAGCCGCGATATACGAGACCCAGGCATCACAGTTCTCAGCATCTTCTGCCGGAACAAAAATACCGTCTCCGTTGCCTTTGGCATCTTCGCCTTCCCAATAAACAACGGTTTTAGAAAATCCGGCCTCGGCCAGAATATCTCTGATTTCTGGCATCGTCCAAAAGCGCCAGTTATAGGTGAAAACGTTGTTATGCTTTTTACCTTTGGCATCTCTAAAATGAATGGCAAAAGTGCACTCGTGCGTGAACGGGTTAAAATGCTGGCATTCCCAGTAATAAGTGAGGTTTTTAAGTTTCTTGGTATCGGTAATCAGCTTCTGACTTTCTGGTCCAGCAAAGATATCCAGAAAAAAGACACCTTGTTTATTCACTGACTTTCTTACCGCCTTAAAATACTGCAACAATTGTTTGCGTGATTTAAAGATGAAATAAGAAAAGTTAAAAGCGCAAACCACATCAGCTTTTGGAGTCTTAACAGACATGACATTTTTTTGCATGTAGTGAACACGACTCTGTTGTGACTTATTAAGTTTAGATAAATGACGAATTTTCCCCATCTCAATTGGCTCTGGATCCAGGTCGACTCCATAAGCTTCGCAATTTTTATCCTGTTCTACCCATTTACATGACATGGCACCGGTTCCACAGAAGTCTTCTCTGAAAATGAATGGAGAATGCCCATAGAAGCGTTTATATTCATCATGCATGAACGAAACTTCGCCCTCTGCATTTTGCACTGATCGCTCGTAATAGTCATATTTCTGTTCCAGAGTGAGTTGAGATTTCAAGCTACTTCCTTTTCAATAAAAATTCGCATAGGGTGTTTATTTGAAACAAGATTCATAAGAACCTGCTTCACTACTCTTTTTTTAATTTCATCAATGTCCCATATTAGCTGCGCTTCGGGACCATTAAAATTAGATAATTCGATGACTTCCCGACCTTTCACAATAACCTTTTTGACTTCATTAATCTCATCCCATTTCATCTTAACTCTAAGATGCTTGTGAAAAGCAGGGACGTTAAGTGTTTTAACAGCATGGATGCCCTGAAATGTTATTTCAAAGTAATCGTCTGGTGAACGCCTAAGTTTGAAAAAAACAGGTATAAGGAGCGCAAAAACTAGCGGGTGCTTCATCATGAATTCAACTTCAGGATTATCAAAGACTAAGGCTCCAATGCGATCACCTGGTTTCTCTACTTTAATCTTCCTGGCATGAAAATCACTCAATACTTTGCTTTTTTCCAAGGCAAATAATGCCAGAAGAATGAATAACCAAGTCCATCTGGGCTTTTTCTGATCAAAATGCCAAAGCTGGGCCAAGGCTTCCACCTTCTCCGAATCATTAAGCATTTTAAGATTTTCAAGCCGAGGTTCCGGTGAAGTTTTTATTTTCTTCGGAAGAGGCACCACTGTCTCTGGTTCGCTCCCCGAATTGGGGAGCTCTTCCAGTTTTATTTTCTTTTCAGTATCCATGAGAACGTTAAATTATTTTTTTGCCATTTTCAGCATGTCGCTCAGAATGTGAACAGATTCTTCGATCACTGCATCTTTACGAAGAGTCTTAGCGAACTCTTCAAATTTTTCTTGATTCGCCTTCTCTTTGCTTGCGCTCAGATCTGTCACGATAAGATTCTCGTTCTCGAGTTCTTTTTTGAAGATGTCTGTTTTCTCACGAATCTCTTTTCTCTCTTTTTCAAAATCCACGAGGGTCAAAGAACGTTTAGTTCTGTCTTTCTGTTCTTTATACCATTTCATCGCATCGTTAAGATGAGCGAATTTCGGGTCTTTTTTTACACGAACAACGCTATTGGCACGAAGGGATTTTAAATCAAACTTGCTCTTCCATTTTTGGAATGGAACCGCTTTCACTTCTCCCCAAGGAATTGAGTAATCAAGGAACTTCTCCCCCGACTCAAGATGTGAAAACTGATCTGGCAAAATAATATCAGGAGTCACACCTTTATACTGAGTAGAACTTCCATTCACTCGGTAGAATTTTTGAATAGTTATTTTCAGGGCACCTAGTGGTGAATACGATTTCGCCATAGGTGAAACGTATCCATCAAGGTCAACCACCGCCTGAACAGTTCCTTTACCGTGAGAGAACTCTCCTCCCACGATCACAGCGCGGCCATAATCCTGAAGAGCAGCTGCCACGATTTCAGAAGCAGAAGCAGAAAAGCGGTTAATCAACACGATTGTTGGTTTTTGAAAATCAATGGTTGAATCTGTATCTGACAGGATGTCAACGGCACCCGTATGAGCTTTGACTTGAACGATTGGACCTTTCTCGATGAAGAGACCAGAGATCATGCGAGCATCTTCAAGGGCCCCACCACCGTTATTACGTAAATCAACTATAAGACCTTCAACACCTTCTTTATTCAGGCGCACGATTTCTTTTCTCGTATCATCAGTAACGTTTCTTCCAGCGCGGTCATTAAAGTCACGGTAAAACTTAGGAATATTGATGTATCCGATTTTTGTCTTAACTGGACCAAGTTCGAGGACTGTGCCTTTTACATATGATTCATCTATTTCCACCACATCACGAATAATAGGCACAACCTTAACGAGACCATTTGGTTTTTTAATCGTGAGTCTTACTTCAGAACCTTTTTTACCACGGATCAGCTTTACCGCATCACGTAGGCTCATATCCACAACATCAACTGGCTCTTCTTTGCCCTGGCCAACTTTCAAAATAATATCTTCTGCTTCAACTTCTTTTGTTTTCCAAGAAGCAGAACCAAGAACAATTTTTTCAACTTTTATGTAAGCGTTATCTTCGCGAAGGATGGCCCCAATTCCTTCAAGCTTACCTGACATGTCGATGTCGAAGTCTTCTTTTTCTTCTGGCACAAGGTAATTCGTATGAGGATCAAAGACTTTTGTGATGGCATTGTAAAACTTGTCGAGCTTATCCGAGTGCTTTTCGTTCACAAGGCGAGCGAAAATCTTTTTGTAACTTTTGAGTACTTTGGAGCGAGCTTCTTTTTCTATTTCAACATCCGATAGTTTTTTATCCATCGTAGGTTTTTTCTTATTGCCCTTAGCATCTGTAGCAAGGCCGTTCTGCTCTTCTTTCATGTCCACAATGCGGCTCATGACTTCATACTTCATGAGTTTGCTCCAATGAGCGTAGAGTTCTTTTTCGCTGGCCGGGAAGTTTCTCTTCTTCGGATCCGTTTCAATTGTTTCCGCTGTTTTGTAATCAATGGCTTTAGTTAATACGCCTTCAATGTGTTTTTCAATCTGACCAATGCGTTTATTAATCAATTCAGAACTACTATTCAAGATAGCAAGATCTCCCGAAATTAACATGTCATCGAATTCACGTTTTGATTTCTCGAGTAGTTTGACATCTGACTGAAGAAGAAATTGTTTTCCGAAATCCAGTCTTTCCAGATAAACCTTGAAGGCATTTTCTGAAAGACTATTGTCGATCTGTTTATTTGATAGATGCATATTCTCTAAAGCACCTTTCAAAATATTTCCCAGAACCACTTCTCTTGTGAAGCGTGGTTTAGTTGAGATCAAACTTCCAAGTACTGAAGGTTCAGGAAGCTCCGAAGTCTTTTTATCCTTTTGGGCATAAGCAGACTGAGCGAGTAGCAACATACTTAACATTAGAACAGGGGATTTCATGAAACCTCGATTTAGACTCAAGATAATAGATTCATCTATTTTCTACTCATGAGGCTTGAGAGGCAATCTTTTTAGAACAAGAATTTTTGAAATATGACTCAGAATCTTTTGGACAACTCATCAAGGAAGGCGCTGATCTCCTGACTCTTCTTATCATCTTTCTCACAGATCTCCTGCCCCTCGCCTTTCATTTTAAGGCGAAGCGTTACTGCGCACTCGCCGTCCTTGCTTGGGATCTCATACTGGCAGCGCAAGAAGCGTGAAGCAAAATCCCGATCGAGTCTTGCGGCTTCCCTTCCGGCTATTTTTTTGATGGTCTCCTCGTCCTTGTATTTTAGACGCAGGAAGAAATCCTGATTAGCGGTTCTTTCCAATAAGTAGGTCTTCTTGTCACTGGGAATTTCAACACTGAAGAGCACGGTCTGTGATCTCAGATCTGCATTGCTTTCCGGCAATGGCTGTTCAGAGTATTGGGCCATCACGTGGGATGAAAGAGTCAAAAATAATATGAAGGCAAAGGGCATAATTTCCTCAAATGTTAGGGCCATCATCTCATGGCCTTAATGACTTTCAAAGAAAAGCTTAATACTATCAATCCATGCTTTACTCCCTCATTAGACCCTTGCTCTTCACCCTCGCGCCGGAATCGGCCCATGACCTGACCCTTTCGGTAGCACGCTTAAGTCCTACCCTAGGAAGGTTGTCGGGAACTGAAACTTCCAGTCGACTGGAGATCAAAGTGGGGTCAAATACGTGGAAGTCACCTATCGGACTGGCCGCAGGTCTGGATAAAAATGCAGAAGCTTTGTCCTTTTTTGCTCTCCAGGGCTTTGGTTCCTTAGAATGCGGAACCATCACTCTTCGCCCCCAACTGGGGAACGCCAAGCCACGAATGTTTCGCTACCCGCAGGAGCAAAGCCTAAGAAACGCCATGGGCTTTCCCAACGAAGGTCTCTTGCACATAGCCCCACGACTTGAAGCTTTCCAGCGGCCACTGCCCGTCGGTGCCAATATCGGGAAGAATAAAGAGTCCACGCCCGAAGAAAGTATCGAAGAGCTGAGTATCATGATGGCAACACTGGAAGATGACGTTGATTATTTTGCCATCAACGTCTCCTCACCTAATACTCCAGGCCTTCGGGCGCTGCAGGAGAAGTCTTACCTGACTGAACTTTTCACTGAATTGAAATCCGTTTCCAAAAAAGATCTATTTCTTAAAATTGCTCCTGATCTGGATGATTCAAAAGTCATCGAACTGACGGAGCTTGCCGCTGCTCATAAATTAACCGGCCTCATCGCAACCAACACCACTATTATGCCTGAGCGAGGAATCGGTGGAGTTTCTGGGGTTCTTTTAAAAGAGCGGGCAAAAAAAATCAGGAAACTTATTTTAGACCAGCAGTCCCCTTTGGAACTGATCGGCGTTGGCGGGATGACAAATTTTCAAGACATAAAAGATTTCTGGAGGGATGGAGGCAAAGCGGTTCAGCTTTATACCGCTTACGTTTATCAGGGGCCTGACCTGCTGAAAAATCTCAACCGAGAGATGCTGAATTTTTTGGATCAAAACCAACTTAAAAACCTTACCGATTTTTTTGCTCTCGACTTAAAAGATCGCCAAAAAATCTTAAGTTAGCCGGCGTAGTGTTCGCAGTTTTTATCCACATTTTTTTCAATGTAATCAATAATCATATCCGCGATATCCAGTCCTGTTGAATTTTCTATTCCTTGAAGACCGGGAGATGAATTCACTTCTAAGACAAGTGGTCCCCGAGCTGAACGAAGAAGATCTACACCGGCCACATTCAATCCCAGGGCCTTGGCGGCATTCACGGCAACCCGTGCCTCTTCCTCTGAAATTTCAACCTGAATGGCGGTTCCTCCACGGTGAAGATTCGAGCGAAACTCTCCGTCCTTGGCCTTTCTCATCATACTTGCGACAACTTTATCACCAATCACAAATGCACGAATGTCACATCCATTACTTTCTTTAATAAATTCCTGAACAAGAAAATGCGCCTTCATCTGACGAAGGCCATCGATCACAGATTCAGCGGCCTTCGGCGTTTCCGCCAGAATTACACCTTTACCTTGAGTTCCTTCAATGAGTTTGATCACACAAGGAGCACCACCGACCATCTCAATTAATTTTCCCGTCATCTTTGTTGAGTGGGCGTAACTTGTAGTGGGAAGACCAATTCCCGATCGAGAGAGAATTTGCAGGCAACGTAGTTTATCTCGTGAGCGTGTAATGGAAGTAGATTCATTTAATGAATAGCTGCCCATCATTTCAAACTGCCTCAAGATAGCAGTCCCATAGAAGGTAATACTGGCGCCAATTCTAGGAATAATGGCATCAAATTGATTTAAAGATTGATCCCGCAAATGAACCATCGGTTTGGCCGAAGTGATGTTCATGTAACAACTCAGAGGATTGACCACTTGAACTTCATGTCCGCGAGCAAGTGCTGCTTTCACTAAACGATGAGTGGAGTAAATGCGTGTGTTACGCGAAAGAATACCTATCTTCAAGCCAGACCATCCTTGATCGGAAATTTCTTATATTTTACTCTTGAAGTTTATTTTTTAACACTTTTATGAGCTCACTCAACCATTCTGGATATTGTTCTTCATAATAAAGATCACAATCCAGCCGTGGAACCATAGAATTCCCGCCAGATCTGGACAAGTACTCGTCAAAATCTTTTCCACACTGACAAAAATGAGGGTAGTAATTATCACCCAACCCCAGAATCGCATAATTCACATGCGACAGTTCAAGTTCATCATTGAACTTTAAATAACTCGCCCACTCTGAAGCATTATCTGGTGGCTCACCATCACCGTAAGTGCTGGTGACGATAATCACGTAGTCCATATCGTGAATACTTTCTGGATCGATACTTCCCATATCTCTTACAGGTGAATCAAAGCCAGCACTGGAAAGACTCTCTCCAATAACGTTGGCCAAATTTTGGGCATTTCCCGTTTGGGATCCAAACAGGATATTTATTTGTGCCATCGTTATCTGCGGTAAATTTTAACTGCTTCATAACCAGCTTTTTTTATCGCTGCTTTTATTTCAGCATCTGAAAGTTTTTTGCCTTTCACTTCTACAAACTGCGCCTTCTTATTTTCAACACTCACCAGAATGTTCTCTGCTTTTTCAGTCGCAGTAAGCTCCTTAGTAATCGCCTCTACGCACATCCCGCACGTCATACCAACCACGTCCACCTCTACCTTAGCTGCAAAAGCGCTAAGACTCAGGGCCAAGGCTGCAATAATGAATGAAATTCTCATGGGTTATCTCCTAAATAAAGGACGTAGTTTTTACAAGTTTACTGGTTTATCGAGTCCGTATTATAGACGATGAGTTACGGTTCGTGTATACCCTGCAGTATGAAAAAAGTCGTTTGGGACCGTCTTGGTATCGCTTTTTCTTCGGCGTGCGTTGTTCACTGTATTATAGTGGCCTTCGTGCCGCTTTTTTTACCGGTGATCTCCCAGTATACCCACTCAACTTGGGTACACGTATTTGTTCTGGCGACCATGCTGATCACAACTCCGTTTGCTTTTGTTCCAGGTTATAAAAAACATGGCCTTACATGGATTCTCACCACTGCCTTAACCGGGCTGCTGCTGGTTTTCCTGGGGCTTATTATTGAAGACAAAGTTTCTGATCAAATCAGCCACGGGATTTCCATCATGGGCAGCGTGTTTCTGGTTATTGCTCACGCTAAAAATATTCAACACTCTCGCCGCCATCGTCATACTCATGGACACGCCCACCATCAGTGCTGCTAATTTCTATCTCCTAAAAACCTAACTAGTATCATGTTCTCAGTAACCCGGTGTGGGCTATAAATCCGCCATATCTTACTGGGAGCCTTCATGAATCTGTTACTTCTTCTACTTATTGGTCTTATATCTGCTCACGCTGCAGTCCCGACGGAGTTGGTCGAAATTGCGAGAAAAAATTGTCGCCGTGGCATTATCGAAAATTCGCCCCGCACGTCCCTGAAGTCAGGATTTTCAGAACAAGATCGCGCTGAGTTTTTGGTAGAAACTCCTTCTAAGATGATCCGCAATATTAAAATCATGGATGAAAAAAAATTAAATTCTGCCAACTTGGCAGTGGCGCCTTGGTCAGATTCTTATTGGCCACTCTATCTCGGGGCCATAGGTAACAGATATAATGACCCACAGTTTGCCTTTAATGACTGGAAAGAAGCCTTCGACTACATCACCAAAAATCCTGCTTCAAAGCTTATCAAAAAAAAGCAATTTGACTCTCTCTCCCCAGCTGAAAAATACGATTATTTGCTCCACTTACCAACTGGAGGTTTAACCAATTCCAACTGGAATGAAGGTAAATTTTATTTCGATGAAAATGGAAGTGTTGAAAGCTGGATGGGACTCTGTCACGGTTGGGCCGCGGCCAGCATCATGATGCCTGAACCAAAAAGAACAGTGCAAGTGCGCACAGCTGATGGAAGTTTTCCTTTTTATCCTTCTGACATTAAGGCCCTGGCAACTTTGATATGGGCCAAAGGGCAATTTAACACCCGCTTTGTGGGCGGAAGATGCAATCAAAAGGACCCTTCAACTGACTCTATGGGAAGACCAAATGATGAGGAATGCTTAGACAATAATCCCGGCACCTGGCACATGGCGATTGTGAATCAAATAGGCCAATTTAAGCGCTCGCTCGTGATGGATGCCACATACGACTATGAAGTCTGGAATCAGCCCATCAGTGGTTACGATATTCAGTACTACAACCCCATGACAAAAACCAATGCCGCGAACTTGACTGGAGCGATCGTTCCAAGAAAAGAATTCAAAAACGATCCCAGGTCAAAAGTCAGAGCGCCAAAATCAACCCACGTAGTAGGCGTGAAGATGAGTGTTCGGTACGTGGTAGAAACTTCGCCCTCAACTGAAGAGAACCAAACAACGGCCATTAAGACCGTTAAATATGAATATGACCTCGAACTAGATAAAGATCTTAATATCATTGGTGGTGAATGGTACTCAGATAACCACCCCGACTTTTTGTGGGTTCCTGATAAAAGTTCATTCCCATCAACTGATGGGGACAGTGATGTCTTTGATAAAACCATCAACTTAGGTGCCGTTAATAGTGAAGTTATTGAGTATGCGAAAATAAATGCCCAAAATGAAATTCCTTTTGGCCCAATCGTAAGAATATTGGTCAATCAGTCACTTATATTGGAAAATTAAATTTCTTAATATATGTGCCTCGGGATCCAACTTGCTGAAGTTTTTAATTTTTTTGTTTGCTCTTTCTCTGCCCGTTCACGCGGAAGAAACTAAAAAGCCACTTCCCCTTTGGGAAGTGGGGCTGGGTCTCCTTCCCTTCAGAGCAGATCATTACCGAGGATCCCCTCAGCACAAGTGGTACTCTTTTCCTTTTCCTGCCTTCATTGTCCGAGGCAAAAACGTTGAAGCGGAAAACGGCTACATTCGAAAACACATTGCCCGACTTTCCACTGATCTGGTTCTGGATTTAAGTTTTAATCTGGGGCTTAACGTAAATAGTGATGCCGATGATCTTAGAAAAGACATGAGAGATCTTGATCCCACTTTTGAACTTGGCCCTATTCTTCGCTATTATTGGTGGAAGTCAAAAGACGAAAACCATTTCCTGAACCTTGAGATGCCCTTTCGCGCAGTCTACGCTACTGATCTGACTTACATCGAACATGTTGGTTATTATTCTATCCCTTATCTCAATCTACTCTCCAAAGGGACTGACAGCACTTGGGGCTGGGGTTCAGAAATATCAGTCGGCCCACAGTACGGCTCTTCTGGTTTTCATAATCGTTTTTATGCCGTGGATTCTCAGGATACTACGGCCAAAAGAAACTATTACCATTCAAAAAGGGGCTATTCAGGAGTCCAGCTGCTTGCAACTATCAATAAACGAATTGGGGATTTTGTAATTTTGCCATTCATCAGATACGACTTTCTCGATGGGGCCGTTTACAACGACAGCCCTCTTTATAAAAATGCGCATTATACTTTTTTTGGTGTGGGAATTGTCTGGTACTTCTCTCACTCTAAAGACGTCCAGACGGCGCCGACCATGGTGAGATAATTACAAAAAAAAAGCCACCCGAAGGTGGCTTTCAAATAACAAATGTAATTTTTGATTACGCTTTTTTGCCGTATTTTTTGTTGAAACGATCAACACGACCTTCAGTATCCATAACACGCTGAGTACCAGTGTAGAATGGGTGAGATCCAGAAGAAATATCTACTTTAAATAGTGGATACTCTTTTCCAGCAACAGTAATTTTATCTGTTGTCTTGATTGTTGATTTAGTGATGATTTCGAAGTCACAAGAAACGTCTTTAAAAACAACATCTCTATAGTCAGGGTGAATACCTTTTTTCATATGCATATCCTTATAGTGAACAAATAGTACTAAAATTAAGTTCCAGCAATTTACCTAGGGGTGCGCTCACTGTCAACGAAGAAAATTATTTCTTCCCTGCGGCAAGAACAATACTAGCGAGCTCAGCCTCGGTCATCTTTTCAATGACTTTGGGGTCACGTTTATCCTCAGGAAGGTTAATGTTCTTGGTTCCAACCTTGATGTAAGGACCGTATTTTCCGTCCAAAACCTGGGCTTTTTTCTTCAATTTGGCGACTAGACCGAAGTCTTTGAGGACTTTTCCACCCCTGCGAGACGCATTTTTCTCTTCATTCAGAAGCTCTAGCCCCCGTTTGAGATCGATGGCAAAAAGATCATCTTCTTTTTTCAGAGAGCGAAAATTGCCATCATGCATCACGTAAGGTCCAAAACGGCCATTGTTGGCCAGAATCGGCTTTTTCGTCTCAGGATGAATCCCTAACTCTCTTGGAAGTGACAAGGCCTGAAGAGCTGCATCCATGGTAATGGTCTTAGGATCCATCCCTTTTGGAAGAGAGGCCCTTTTAGGTTTGGGATTTTCTTCTGTGACTTCACCCAGTTGGAAATAAGCACCGTAGCGCCCAACCAGGCAGTAAATCTTCTGTTTAGTCTTAGGATCAACTCCAATTGGAGTTGGACCGTCGGCCTGATTTTTCAGTAATTCTTTGATTTGTTCCGGATCAAGATCTGCCGGGGCAATATCTTCTGGAATTGAAGCGTGAACTTCATCTTTACCAGTTCCTTCTACAACGTAAGGTCCAAATCGTCCGACTTTAATATTCATCTCCACGCCATCTTTTACGATATTGATGGTGCGTGATTCTTCCGGTTTAATTTTCTTATCTTGCTCTTCAACTTTCTTGGCAAGACCATTTTTACCTTTGTAAAACTTGGTCAAATACTTAAGTGATTCTTCTTCACCGTAAGCAATTTTATCCAGTGACTCTTCCATTTCCGAAGTAAAAGAATACTCCATCAAATGAGCAAAGTGAGTTTCCAAAAGTTGAATCACCGCCATGCCGGTAAATGTCGGAATTAAGGCCGAAGCATCTTTTCTTACATATCCGCGGTCAAGAATTGTTCCAATAATCGAGGCATAAGTAGATGGACGACCAACGCCCTCTTTCTCTAAACCTTGAACAATAGAAGCCTCTGTGAAGCGTGCAGGCGGTTTGGTTTCATGTTGAATTGAATTGATTGATGCTGCTTTAAGGATATCGCCTTTCTTGAGCACAGGAAGAATCAATTCTTTATCTTCAAGAGCAGCTTCCGGATCATCTGACCCTTCCACGTAAACGCGTAAAAATCCCGGAAAAATAATCCGAGTCCCGCTGGCAGAAAATTCAGCTTCGCCAGTTTCAATTTTTATCGTCATCGATGCCTTCTCAGCTTCTTTCATCTGAGTCGCCATCGTACGTTTCCAGATCAATTCATAAAGCTGAAGTTCGCGACCAGTCATGCCGGTTTTATCAGGATGAGTGAATTCTGCTCCTGCCGGACGAATGGCTTCATGGGCCTCTTGAGCACCTTTTTGTTTGGCCGTGGCCTGACGAACTTCCGGGTGAAGGTATTCTTTCCCGTAAAGTTTCACCACCATTTCACGAGCTGCGTTGATCGCTTCTTGTGAAAGATTGGGAGAATCTGTTCTCATATAAGTAATGAGACCTTCTTCATACAATTTCTGTGCAGTTCTCATGGTGTCTTTTGAAGACAAGCCGAGCTTTCTGTTGGCTTCCATTTGAAGAGTTGAAGTGATGAAAGGAATAGCTGGTTTCGAATTAAAAGTTTTTTCTTCAACTGAAGTCACTTTCCAAGTCGCACTTTCGATATTTTTCGCAAGTTCTTTAGATTTTTTCTCATCCAACAGAACAACTTTCTTCGCATCAATCAGTTTACCAGTTAAACCATCAAAGTCTTTGCCGCCAGCAACTCTTGCGCCCTTCACACTTGTGAGCTTGGCATCGAAGAGGGCTTTCTTTTCTTTTTCCGGATGAACTTCGGCTTTGATATCCCAATAAACAGAACGTTTGAAGCGCATACGCTCACGTTCTCTTTCACAGATCATTTTCAGACCAGTTGATTGAACACGTCCGGCCGAAAGACCGTAGGCGATTTTCTTCCATATTAAAGGAGAGAGCGTGTAGCCATAGAGTCTATCTAAGATACGACGAGTTTCTTGTGCAGAAACTAGTTTAGTGTCAACCTCACGGGTATCTTTAAGGGCTTTTTGAATGGCGGTTTTGGTAATTTCGTGAAAAACCATGCGCTTAACGGGCATTTTGGGCTTCAATAGCTCCAGCAAATGCCACGATATCGACTCACCTTCTCTATCTTCATCGGTCGCGAGATAGATCATGGCACAGTCTTTCATTTTGGCTTTCAGGTCGGTAATGATTTTCTTTTTATCTTTTGGAACAACGTAGAGAGGAGCGAAATCTTCTTCCACGTTAACGCCAAGCTTGGCCCAATCTTCTTTTTTAAGTGCAGCGGGAATATCTGAAGCGGACTGTGGTAAATCACGAATGTGCCCCATGCTTGCTTCAACAATATAATTGCTTGGAAGAAACTTCCTGATCGTTTTTGCTTTAGTGGGTGACTCTACGATTACCAGATATTTTTTGTCTGCCATTTTATTCCTGATTTTTACGTACCAATAATAGAGATAAGGGCCATCCGGAAAAACGTCAAGCTTTAAAAACCTATGGGCCATGCGTTAGAACTTAGGGGCAAAACAAAAAAACCCACCGAGAGGTGGGTTTTGATTATCTGGATGTGTGTTGGATTTAGTGAACTGAAAGCTTGAGATTCTCTTTCTCAGCTCTGCGTTTCGCCCTACGCTCTTTTCGGTCCTGGATTTTTTTCTCAATTTTGGCGCGCAGACCTTTCCCTGAAACATAACCTTTAGCTCTGCTCTTCATTAACTGGTAGGCCGAACGATTCACCACATAGCTGCAAAAAGATCTTAGGTCTTCATCTTGCTCAAATTTATCCTGAGTTTTCTGCTGCATACAAATAGCGGTTGAAACTCCTGTCCCGATATCCGCAACGATCACTGGGATGGCGTAAAGGCCGGCCAGAGAAGATGAGATAAGTCCCAAAACAATTTTTGGTCCAAAGATTTGTCCAACAATCGTAATCGCACCTTCATGAATTTTAGGCAAAGCTGCTTTATAGTTTTCAAAACCGATAGATTTATCAAAGTAGCCAGACATAATGATGTCTTCAAGTTCTTCTTGGGTCACTTCACCGATAATAGGTTTAACTTCCTGGTATTCGGCGTGGTTATTAATAAAGTCAGGGGTCACCTTATCCATATCGATGGAAGATATTTCTTCAACCGAGAGTTCAAAGTCAGAAAGATCGGCAGGTATTTCTCTGGTTATTCCCAGGCTTACAAGAAAGTCTTTTAAAATGACATGAGATTTCTTTTCTACAATCTCTTCCATCTTGGCCAGCATGACCTCAACCATTTCTTCCGGAGTTCCGGCCTCAAGGTAGAGCTTATCAAATTCTTTTGAGTGGTTTATAAAGAATTGGTAAAGGGCAACGATGTCTTTATTTTTATCTTTTTTCTCAAACAGCCCAGTCATAAATCCAGAAGCATTCATAAACGGTCTTGAGGTGACAGTTGTAAGCCAGGCCGAGGCTTTACCCAGCTTGCGGCCAACGTTTCTTACGATCACTTGTTCTTTGGGTTTATTTTCGCAATTTTCGCAATCATCAAGCTTTTTAACTTCTACCACCATCTTCTGAGTGGACTCTTTAAAGCTCTTGGCGACTTTCTTAAGAATCGCCTTGGTCTTTTTATCATGTTTGTCCGAATCGGCTTCTTTTTCCAGATCCTGGGCAACGGCATCTTTTTCGGCTTGAGTCACCTCTTTGACTTCCTGGGAATATCCCTGGTTCATCAACAGTATCATCGCCAAAAATAAGACGGTTTTTTTCATAACGACCCCTTGGAAAAGCATAATTATAGGGGGAATGAAGCAAGCGCAGTGCCAATCAGGAGGACTAAATTCAAGCTATTTAAGGCAGTTTATGGGTCCAGATTAAGACGGGTGTACAGAATTTAAACAACTTTATTCTATATAATAGATCTCAGCACTCAGTACATCTTGGCAGTTATTTATCAGGAGAACGTTATAAAATATGTCCAGGGCACCAGTGCCGTCATTAGTTAAAACCTCGCACTTCACTTCGGCCGCATTCTTTTCTTCAGTGCACTCACTGCTATCAATCGTTCTTAATTGAGACCCGTCTTTGGCCACAAAATTTTTCGCAAATTGAGTCAAGACACTGACTGAAGCTAGTTTTTGGCAGGCCTGAATATCAACACTGGCCGACACTGAAAGTGAATTGAGGGCGAGTAACACCAAAAATAGAGCTTTCATGATTATATCCTAATTACTGACAATTTATTTTATCAAGACAGGCAAAACTCCAGACGGCTCCGTCTAAAGCGTAGTTTCCCCTAAGGTTGACTGTGGCCTGTTCAGAAGAACACTCACGAACCACAAAAGTTGAAACGGAACTGAAACCAAGTCTTTTGCAGATTTTTTTCGCTCGAATTTCAGGTGTAAGGCCAGGGGCAATCGGCCAAGCAATTCCATTTTTTGCGATAAGACTAGGGTTTCGAAGTACGCCGTCATCCCCTATTTGAGCACAAATCTTGAGAATTTTTAATTCACCATGGGTTACATGATCTTTACAGAGGTTTGCTCCGTAAGCAGAAGACATGATGAATGTGAGTAACAGAGCTATTTTGATCATATAGAAAGATATTAGATCGGCCCCGAACTAGAATACAGACTCTGTGTACATTCTATAGGGATTTAAAGGGACAAGGCCTGTTTTAGGTCTTCAATCACGTCCTCAGCATCTTCGAGTCCCACCGACAAACGAAGAGAATACGGACTAATCCCCATTTCTTCTTTATCCACGGGTCCCAGATCATCACCAAAAAAGATATGAGTGGGACAGATAATACTTTCAGTTGCCCCCAAACTTACGGCAAATTGAATCAGCTTCAATTTATGGGCAAATTGATCAGCGTTCATCCCGAGACTGGAATCCAGCACAAAAGAAACCACCGCACCCATGTCGCTCATCTGTTTTTGCGCCAGTTCATAACCCTTGTGAGAAGAAAGGCCTGGATAAAATACCTTTTTGATTTTTGGATGCTGATTTAAAAAATCAGCAATCTTGCCCGCGTTCTTAACATGTCTTTCAAAACGCAATTGATAAGTTTTGAGCCCTCTTTCAACCAGTGAAGCGGCCTGAGGGTCAAGTGTGGCACCCAAGGTAATTGTCATCTGTCGGATCTGCTGAATAAATGACTTTTTCCCTGCAATTGAGCCAGCAAGGACGTCGCCGTGACCATTCGCAAACTTCGTCAGACTATGAATCATCAAATCGATATCAAAATCCGTATGCTGATGAAGGCCCGCAAAAGTTCCATCCATACTAACGAGTACATTATATTTATGGGCCACCTCGATAATCCTCTGGATGTCTGCAATATCCAGATTCGGATTAGTAGGACTTTCAAAATGAACAAGTTTAGTTTTACCAGGGATGATGGTCTTTTCCAGCTCATCCAGCTGGTTAAGCTTTAAAACGGAAGTTGTGATGCCAAAGCGCGGGAGCATATCCCTCATAAAAATTCGAGCGGGCTTATAGAGTTCACGGAAGGTGATCACGTGATCACCACTTTTCAAAAGGCCTAGCATTGATCCTGTGATCGCCGCGATGCCAGAGCTTAACACAATACAATCTTCTTTCTTCTGAATGTCGGACAGTAAAACTTCCAACTGTCTCACCGTCGGATTAGAAACCCGTCCGTAAATAAACTGATCCCAGTAGGGCGTGCCTTCAGCGACGACAAACTTAACCGAATGGTAAATAGGTGCTAAAAGCGGCGGATTCCCCGGCATAGGACTTATACGCTCCGGGTGATTAAGACGAGTATTCAGTTTCCAGTTCTTTCTATTGTCTGATTTCATAATCTCACTTTTTACGGATAGAGAGCGGTGAACGATTCACACAACATCCAGATATCACTGCCCAGGACAAATTGAATCGCATAGGTTTCTTTAACAACAGGTTCTCCAGCGCGGCCTTCTGTTGAGAGAATAATTTTAGAACTCTCAATAAAGTTAAAAGCCTCAGGAGAAATAATATCGCTTAATTCTGGTTGCTGAACATGACAAAAATTCTCATCGACACATTCTTCACGGGTCACTTTTCTGTAAACGACTTCTTCAGCTTTTTTAATTTCTTCGAGATGGGTAATCATACCAGGAAAAGGGCGAGCTCCCCCCACCTTAGAATGGGACGAATAGGTCAAACCCTTCGTACTGGTGCAATCAAGAGTTGAATAGGCCATTGCATGGGTGACCATTAGAAGTGAGCTGAAAGCAAAAAGTCTAAGCGCCATATAAGTCCTTGGTTGAATTCAAACAGAGAACTTTTATCATGGCCCGTAAGCAAAAGGCAACACGTTGCACCATCCTCTCTCCATGACTTTTTGTGCCTAAAGAACTAGGCTTATTGGATAACTAAGCGAGAGTGCATGATTTCAAGATATGAAGTAAAAGAAATTGCCCAACTTTGGACAGAGCAGAAGAGATTTGAAACATTCCTCAAAGTAGAAATCGCACTTCTCAAGGCCCTCGAGAAGAAAAATAAAATCCCCGCGGGAACTTCCCTGGCCTTCGAAAAAGTGACCATTAATCCCACACGTATTCAAGAAATTGAAGAAATCACTCGTCATGATGTGATTGCTTTTTGTACGAGCATCACAGAACAAGTCGCTCCTGAAGTTGCTCGCTATTTCCATTTTGGGGTCACTTCATCCGACGTACTGGATACGGCCCTGTCTCTGCAAATGAAAGAGTCCCTGCAAATCATCATCAAAGACATCAAAGCTTTGCTGGCTGCTCTCCTTGAGCAAGTTGAAAAGAGCAAAGATCTTCTTTGCATTGGTCGCTCTCATGGGATGTATGCCGAGCCGATGATTTTTGCGCAAAAGTTTCTCTCTTTTCATCAGGAATTCTCTCGTCGCCTTAGTGATTACGAAAATATTCTCAAAACTGAAATAACAGGACAGCTTTCAGGAGCAGTCGGGAACTACACTATTCTTGATAGTGAAATTGAGTCCTTAACACTAAGTGAGCTTGATTTAAAAACAGAATCAGTCTCAACTCAGGTTATCCCACGGGACCACCTGGCAAAAATTATTTCCAATGGGGCCCTCCTCGCCTCTGGGCTTGAGCGTATGGCCGTTGAATTCAGACTGCTTCACCACTCGGACGTCTCCGAGCTCCATGAAGGATTTAAAAAGGGCCAGAAAGGCTCATCCACCATGCCTCACAAGAAAAATCCTATCAGTTCAGAGAACATCTCCGGTCTTTCACGCTTGATCCGCTCACACCTGGAAATTGCCTTACAAAATAATGTTTTGTGGCACGAACGCGATATTTCTCACTCTTCTAATGAGCGTTTATATCTCCCCGATCATTTTGGCCTCCTCGCCTATACAGTACGGCGGATGACGTCCACCGTGAGAGATCTGGAACTGCACCGGGATGAGATTGAGGCCAAGGCCCTGGATAACTTCTCAGCTCTCTCCAGCTATCTTTTACATGAAATGATTCTCCTTAATCCAACTTCCCGCGAAGAGCTGTATGCCTTCCTTCAGGAAGCGAGCTTTACCGCAAAAAGCTCTGAAGAGTTCTTTAAGTGGATTGAAAGCAAGGGCCAGGAAAAAAATTACAAACTCCCTATTCTCTTGAAGCAGCAAGAGATGAAAGCCCATTACATGAAACGATTTGAAAATGTTCTGAAAAGAACACAGCGATCTTAACCTTAAAGATACCTTAATATCGCTTATTTCACTACAATCCCCCCTTCCAAAATCCTTGTACTAAAGAGTATTAGGAGTGGATGCACATCTATACCCATAAAAACGTTCTCAACTGCATCACAGATGGATTTTTCACCATTAATTCGAACTGGGAAATCACGGGCATCAATCCTGTTGCCGAATCCTCACTCAAGTTAACAGCATCCAATGTTATTGGAAGAAGAGCGGATGAAGTATTCCCATCAAGACAAGAAAGAAAAAAGTTCATCACCAGATACAAGAAAGTTATGGATGAAAAAGTTTCCGTAAGTTTTGAAGAAACATATGAAGACCTTCACTTTCAGATAAACGCATTCCCCGCCTCAGAGGGTGGAATCGCTGTCTTTTACAAAGATATTACTTCTGAAAAGAAAAAAGAAGCTGAGCTGAAAAACGCGCTAGACGTAAGAAATATGTTTCTCTCAATAGCTTCACATGAATTAAAAACCCCCATCACAGGGCTTGAACTTCAGGCCGACATGGCCAAGAGAACGATTGATAAAATCGGAGTAGACAGTCTTTCGCCGGCGAAAATGAAAAAAATTATTGATAATTTCCATAATGACATCAACAGGCTTAAAAGACTCGTCGATGATATGCTCGATATATCTCGTCTGAATAACGGCAAACTCTCTATGAAATTGGAGTACGTAAACTTCGATGACTTCATGGAAGAGATCGTTGAGCGAATGTCGCTGAACTTCCCCTCGTTTATCGCCAAAGTGAACGTCAATACGAACACACCGGTCTTGATCCAAATTGATCCATTAAGAATTGAGCAAGTCATAAGCAATCTCATAAGCAATGCACTGAGGTACGGCGAGGATTCTGAGATCAATCTCCAATCAAGTTACAATGAGAACACCCTCACCATCACCATCACCGTCAGCGATCAGGGGCCAGGAATTAAGCTGGACGAGCAGCCACTGATCTTTAAACAATTTAAAAACAAATCGCTGAGAAGAGAAAATAACGGATTAGGGCTGGGTCTTTATATTTGTCATGAAATAATTAGAGAACATAATGGTGTAATAGAAGTTAAAAGTGCCCCGGGGGAAGGGACAAAATTCTCGATTGAGCTTCCTATCCAGCTAAAGACTCCATCGGTGTGAGCTCTCAATCAACCTTCCATCGATCAGTCTTATTTTCAGAGCAAGATCATGCGCGGTGGACTTAGTTGAAAAAGAAAAGGTCACTGTATCGATGTCAATATCAACCGGCTTAGTGACGGCGCCATTATCAACTGAAAAAGAGACATCTTTAATTTGGCGTGCGTGGAGACTATCCCCCGTCATCTTCACAACAACTGTGCGGTATCTCGAGTACCAAGGTTTATTATAAAAGCTGCGCACTTTTATTTTACTCATATCAAAGACTGGAAGAGCGGGCTCGATACTTGGCACTCCCGGGAAAGCTGTCTTGACTCCTTGGAGATCCCACATGATGCAGTAAGAGCTGCCCCTTCGGATACAGTAGTTAAAGGGCATATACTGATAACCTTTGTCACCGCAGTCTGCACCCCAGGAATTTTTGATAATAAAATAGCCTCCACCCGGAACACGTTTATCCAGACCGTAGCCGGATATGGTGACGGCATGCCCTCCCCCAGTGTCAGGGGAATCCGGGTCAAGAACTGCTACACAACTCTGCATCGCCGTGGTTACGCTCATTCCGATGTAGACGGGTCTTCCCGAGTCGAGAGCTTTGACAGCGTTCAACACATTGTCATCAATAGAAGTTATGTGCTTGAGAGCGGTATGGGTCTTGGCCTCCCAACCAGGCAATGGAGACTTCCTGCCTTTAGGCCACATGGCATATTCAGTGATCATCATGCGTTTCGCTGCATCTACAGCACTCACACTACTATAGGCCCGATACTGAGACCACAGATGACTCTCAGAGAGTTTTGAAACCTGTGGAGCATCTAGTAGATTCTCGATACTCGCAATCAGGCCATAGGCAGAACACTGTTTTCCAAGCTGTGTGATCACTGGAGTATCACGATGGCGTAAGTCTTTACCTTTGAGCCCTTCAAATGTCGGAACTACTTGTATTGGATTACTTCGCAAAATTTTCTGCATGTATTTGGGAATTACTTCATCCAGAGTGGGAATCCCAAATTGCTTTACCGGCGCGGGTTTAGTCTCCACGGTGTTGGGGATTTGAATTTGCCGAACAAATTCTTTCACGATGTCTTCATGACTCTCGTAGGCATAAGTCACAGAGGAAAAAATCAAAAAGGACAGAGGTAAAACATATTTCATCTTTAACCTTTGAAAAGTTTTTCGAAGAAATAATTACGACTATTCTATAGTGGATGGGTATTTAAGTTTTCTTGAAAATACGAAAGAGTCGTGTCATCTCTATTGCGCAATAGGCTTTATGACGTAAGGAGAAAAAAAGAAGGCCCCTTGCGGGGCCTTCTTCAGAGCATTTAGCGAATAAATAGCATGTCGAAGATTTTAGGAACTGGCCATTCTCCTTCAGGCAAGAGTTCCTCAATCTGGTTACAAATGGTGGCGATCTTAAATGATGCTGGCATAATGTCAGCACCGATTTTTTTAGACAGGGCCTCTTCATCTAGTTTGTGGTGAGCGTCTTCCAATACAGTATTTAACTGGTTCGTTTGATCGAGAAGGTTTCTAGTCAAATCCGACAGCTGTTTAAGAACTTCAAGTTCCACAGCACTGTCAGCTCCAGCGTCTTTATGCATTTTCACACTTTCCGCCAGCATCGCTTTATAACTAATCGCTGCAGGAAGGACTTGAGTAAGAACCATATGGCGAAGTGTTCTAAGTTCAATCTCACGGCACTTTATATAGCGCTCAAGCATAACATTGTGACGAGTGCTGATTTCAGACTCTCTAAAAACACCCGTTTTAAGAAGCACATTTGTTTTTTTAGGATCTTTTAATACCGCTATCGCCTCTGGAGTATTGCGAAGATTTCCAAGACCGCGTTTGGCAGCTTCCTTAACCCATTCAGCAGAGTATCCATCACCATTGAAAACTACCGCCTGAGCATTACTATACCATTTCAAAATAACAGCAACGAGTGCCTCATCTGAAGTTTTGCCTTTGGCCAATTCACTTTCAATAATCTTGTTTGTCTCTTCGAAAATATCTACGATACAAGCATTTAAAATTGAAAGCGGATAGCCGATTGAAGCTGAAGATCCACAGGCACGAAACTCAAATTTGTTTCCTGTGAAAGCAAATGGAGACGTACGGTTACGATCGGTGTTGTCTTTAAAAATATCGGCCAGCTGACGAGTACCAAGATCAAGTGTCTGACGAGCGGCATGTACGTAGTCGCCGCTGGAGACCATTGATTCAAAAATTTTAGTCAGTGTGTCGCCAAGGAACACTGACATGATCGAAGGAGGCGCCTCGTTAGCTCCAAGACGGTGATCGTTTCCATGAGAAGCAATACCCATACGGATAATGTCGGCATGGCGGAATACAGCTTCAGTCACGGTGGCAACAACAGCTAAAAAGCGGAAGTTTTCATGAGGGTTGTGTCCTGGCTCAAGAAGATTTGTTCCTGTGTCAGTCGACATAGACCAGTTCAAGTGCTTCCCTGAACCATTTACGCCTGCGAATGGCTTTTCATGAAGAAGGCAGACGAAATCGTGTTTAAGAGCAACTGTACGAAGAACAGTCATCACGATTTGGTTATTATCTGCAGCTGTGTTTGAATCTTTAAAGATTGGCGCCATTTCAAATTGCCCTGGAGCAACTTCATTGTGGCGAGTTTTAGCCGGGATACCCATTTTATAAAGTTCAATCTCTACTTCCTGCATGTAAGCAAGAACACGGTCTTCAATCAATCCAAAATAGTGATCTTCTAGTTGTTGGTTACGAGATGTAAGTGAACCGAAAAGCGCGCGTCCAGTCATTACTAAATCCTGACGACTGAAATAAAACGCCTTATCAATCAGGAAGTACTCTTGCTCGGCGCCACACGTTGTATAAACTTTATTCACGTCTTTCATGCCTACAAGATTGCAAAACTTCAACATCACTTCATTGATGCGAAGATCAGAACGAAGAAGCGGAGTTTTAGTATCTAGAGCATCACCATGATAAGAAACAAACGCGGTAGGAATAACTAAAGTTTTCCCGTTGGCAGAGCCCTGGATAAAAATGGGTGAAGTTAAATCCCAAGTTGTGTAACCACGTGCCTCAAAAGTTGCACGAGATCCACCGTTAGGAAATGAAGAGGCATCCGACTCACCTTGCATAAGTTGAGTCGCAGAAAGATGCTCTATAGGACGATCGCCATCGAAACTTAAAAATGCGTCATGCTTTTCAGCAGTTGAGCCCGTGAGAGGTTGGAACCAATGACAAAAGTGAGTAGCACCTTTTGAAATTGCCCAGTCCATCACTGAATTTGCAATTTTAGCAGCGAGTGGTTTTTCGATAGTCCGTTTTCCGTCAATCACTTGTTTAAGAGTTTCTTTGTCTTCGAGTGAAAGAGATTTTGATAGATGATAATTGTATACGTTCTCACCATAGTACTGACTTACGCGAAGATATTTGCCCTGCTCATTTACAGGAACAGAACATTTTCTAGTCTTGCGAGAAATAGCTGCAAACTTGGCTTGTTGTCTTTGGTCTTGAGGCATGTAAAATTTCTCCTGGAGGGTTTATCAATCAATTATAGGCAAATTGGGATTTTTTCCGAACATTATTTTAGATAACTTGAGAGACGTTGAGTTTCAAGATAAACTGAGTCAACTATGCTGAACTACCAACTGATTAACACCTTAAATTTAACTCAAGAGACCGAGTGGAAACAACTCGTCACTTCTGTTCTCGGTGATGGTGTCCATCCTAAACGAGAGCATGGCTTTTGCCTATCTCGGGAGGCCCTTAGGCTTTGCCTGAGTGAAAGAGGAACTCAACTGGCGATTAGTGACCTGGTGCTGGAAAAATATAGCGCAGTGAAAGGTCACCCCACTCTGACTATTTCTCTCTCCCATACCTCACAATGGGGGGCAGCGGTGGTCGGTGAGACACAGGATTTCATTTCAGTCGGGATTGATATCGAACCCATGGAACGGATTGTTAAGCCCGCGATCCTGGAAAGAATTTCCCACCCCGAAGACATGCAGCTCAATCCGCTTTCACTTTGGTCACTAAAAGAGGCAGCCTTCAAGGCCTTAATGAACACGGGGAATTTCCCACATCCAGTGGAATTCTCTTCGCTCAAAATCAGTCATGAGCACTGGACCCATGCTCCATCTCAAACTCAAGGTGAGTGGAAAATTAAAGAAGAGCAAGGCCTGGTCGTTGCACTTGCCTGGATTAAAATTTAAAACAACGTTCCGCAATCGATCGATCGCTAATAGAAATTTCTTTCAGACTGCGAGGAGCTTTGATTGGTGTGACTTCAACTCGCTCCATTTTGCCCAGACGGGAAACTAGAAACTCGTAAGGCCGATCAATCATTACCATGCTGTCTAACTTCTCTGCGTCCTCTCTGAGAAAACGAAGACCATTCAAAAATGTTATTTCATCCCCGGCATTGAGACCCGCACGGTGGGCAGGACCATCCAGGGTAATATTTTTAACTGTCGCACGGTCGCCAATAAACTCCCATTCAAGGCCAAGCCATGGCCGGTTAGATTCCTGCCATTTAAATTCACAACCCATTTTTTTAAATGCTGATTCAAAGTCAATGTCCTGAGTGGTCTCAACCATATTAGAAAATTGACTGAGGACGTCCTCCCCACCAATTTTTTTAATCAAAGCATAAATACCATCTCTGGATATACCTTTCTCTGGTCTGAGTTTAAAATCATCCCACAAGGCCATCAGTAGATCATTGATGGACTTTCCTTTCTCCACTAAAAGTCCGTGTAAAACCGCAAAGACCAATCCCCCCTTCAAGTAATAACTAACTGAGGAGTTTTTTGAGTTCTCATCAGGCCGGTAAAGTTTTACCCACGCATTATAAGAACTCTGCTCGAGAGAATGATAATTTTTACCCGGAGTGGAAAAGTAGACATCAAAATTTCCTTTCACCATGTCCAGGTATTCTTCCAACGTCGAGATTCCTGCCCGGTAAACAAATAGATCATCCATAAAACTGGTCAGTCCCTCCGCTAACCAAAGAAGGGAGGTGTAATTTTCATTCAAATAATCAAAGGGCCCCAACTCTTCAGGACGAATTCTTTTTACATTCCACAAATGAAAGTACTCATGCCCTAAAAGAGAAAGATAGGTTAAATAATCTTTTCGGTTCCCAAGTTTTCTTCCATCAAACTGCAGGGCGGTTGAATTCAGGTGCTCCAGTCCGCCGTAAAGTTTTGGTACAAAGTGAGTCAGGAAAAGATACTGATCATAGGGCAGCTCTTCATTGAAGTGCTTGGCAACTGCCTCGACAACTTTTTTAATATCTTCTTTTAGATTTTGTTTATGGGGATAGACCTCCCCATAGTTGGCAAGGTGATGAGGTATTCCTTTATACAAAAATCCATCAGTTTCATGGCAACCAATCTCAACCGGCGTATCAATCAACTCATCATAATTTTTAGCACTATAGATAAATTGATTCCTAGCTGAAGAAATATCCTTCAAGGTTGTGCTGAGCTTGCTCCAAAGTGGAGGGAATCTAAACTCAATCGTCGGATTATCAAAAGTCTGCCCAACCACTCCCATAAGGTAACTAGGCCCATGCAAAAAGGCATGTGAAGTATCAACATGAGAAGTCCTTACGGTCAGCTCTTTGCAGTAAATCTCATAACAAACCTGGACTTCTGCCTGCTCAGTTTTAAGTGCAGATTTTTTCCAGTCAATCTCCCAAACGCCTTTGGCCAGTTGCTGGTAATAAAGAACTTCGCCGTTGCCTTGAGAGGCTTCAAACCACCTAATATGCCGGGCATATTCCCTCATCAGGTACGATCCCGGACTCCATGACGGAAGGAAAACCTTCATGCTGGAGGCATTCTGGGGACGAGTGAATTTCAGGGTGACTTTGACGTGATGCTGCTCTGGTCTGTCAATTTGAACAATATAGTAGGCTTTCATAGTTAAATACCTCAATTCCTAACAGAATAAGGTCATGTCCTACTAAAGACAATATTCAAAAGCTTTGCTAGGATGCCACATGGAAAAAAATCTTCTCGCCTCAGATATTAAATTATTTGTCACAGATAGTGCTGTTCGCCAGATCCAACTCATGCAGGAAAATGATTACACATTGGCCGGCCTCTTATTCCGGATTAAAATTGGCGGAAAAGGCTGTGGCGGATTTACCTATGACACAGGCTTTTCTGAATTGGACAACGACGATTTGGTGATGGAGACTAGTTATCCCTTGATCAATTTCACCTTGAAAGTTCTGATTGATCCATTTACCGCTTACTACACGCAAGACTCGACTTTAGATTACCTGCTTGATCCGGCCAACAACGAAGAAGGCTTTGTTGTGACTAACGCCGCTGACGGGCAACACGTTGGTAAATTTTTTAAAGATGAGTCTAAACTTCCACCATGGGCGGCCAAGAAATGAAAGACATCTCTCTGGATTACCGCTACGTCAAAGCCTTTATGGTAACGTCTCGATACCTTAACTTTTCAAAAGCCGCCCAAGAATTAAATATCGCCCAATCGGCCGTGAGTCGTCAGATCAAACTGCTGGAAGAATCCGTTGGCCAGCAACTCATTATTCGATCTTCAAAAAAAGTCCTTCTGACAGAAAAAGGACAGGCCCTGCTCTTGGAATTGGATCAGTTTGAAGAAAAGCTGCAGGACATATTCTTTGGCCACATGAATAAGACCATCAGAGTGGGCATCCTGCACGGCTTACTTGAAACCTGGTTTAATGATGTCATGGTTGATTTTACAAAAACCAGTTTGCATCAGCTTAACGTTGAAGTGAATAGTCTCGAAAACCTCAAAGAAAAACTTCACAATGGAAAATATGACATCATTTTCTCCACCGAAAACATTCAGAGTGAACTCGTGAGTTCGCTCAAATTATTCGATGAAAAAATGGTTCTCGTGAGTAAGAATGAGATTAATCCCAAGGAAGCCTCTGAGTATCCATGGATTGTGTATTCTGATCAAGACCACCTCTTCCAGCTTTTTAAAAAACGTTCGCAGAAAATTGTTATTGTTAATTCCATTACGACGATTCAAAAATTAGTGAATAAGGGCGTGGGTCTAGCAATCGTTCCTGACCATACTCTGGATAAGAACAGTAATTTGAAAGTCTATGAGCTCAAAGGTTTACCAAGACAGCATATCCATCTTTCGAGTCTGAATTTTAAGGCGATGCCTGAACATATTAAGAGTCTGGTTGATTTAATTAAGAAAAAATAATTTGAAGTCATCTAAAACTGACAGGAAATTTTTCCGGCCAGGATCTTTCCGTCTTCGCAAACCGTGACTTCGACAAAATCTTTAGTGAGGAATCCCTGAAGTGGGTAGAGTTTTTCAATGACTTGCCCCTGCTTAAAACCGGATTTTGCCTTGTAGGGCCAGCGAACTTTTATGCCGGCAGCTTCAACACCGTTATCAATACCAAAGATGATCCCCTCTTCGTTCTGAGAAGATAGTCCACCCTGCGAGAATTCGTTCCATCGTCGTTGAACAAATTTCTTGTTATCTTTTTTTGCATAAAGCATCACCATGGCCCCAAGCCCTTCAGTGTTGGATTTTATGCCACGTAAATGAACCTTCAGTGATTTTCGACCTGAGATTTTTTTCTGATTTTCAAAAACATATAAACGAGGTGGAATATCCGAATGTCTGATATTGTTTTGAGAAGTTATCAGATCCGGCAGACCATCATGATTGAGGTCCATGGTAATTGTCCCGGTAGGATTAACGACATCAATTCCCAGTTGACCTGCTACGTTCATAAATGCGTGAGATTCATCCTGCTCAAACATCACTAATCTTGAGTAGGGAGGAAAGCCCGAGTTATCCACCACTAAATCAACTCTCCCATCTAGATTGTAATCTACCCAAACTCCCCTCTTATCACCCTGGTTCCACGCTTCACTGGTGGCATCGCTGAGGTATTCTGTGCGCAGGAAATAAGGCGGATAGTTTTCTTTGGAGCCAGTGAGGATGCTGGATTTATCAACTGATTCATTGTCGTAGGCATGAGATAACGAACCTAAAAAAATATCCATCATTCCGTCATCATTGTAATCGGTGCAAGCACTGAAAAAATTTCGGCCACCACCTGTTGGAATAAGATTTCCATTGGGATCAGAGGCATAATTGGTACTCGGTCCGAGATCCTCAAATTTGCGCTCACCCGTCTGTGGATTTCCTAGATTCATCCATAGTTTATTTTTGTGACCGGAAGAAGAGGCAGTAAGAATATCAGGGTAGCCATTTTGATCAATGTCACAGCTCGACGATCCATAAGTCGGACGAGCGTTAGGGGGATAAAGTTGATCGGCAGATTTATTAGATTCGTCTTTTAGAAGTGTCGTCACTTCCTCAAATTTTCCCTTATTATTTCGCAGCAGCCTGTCAGACACGGGATAATATTGTCCCTTTCTGCTCTCAAACCAGTTCCCGATGAATATATCAATCCATCCATCCAAATCATAATCCAGCAGGGTCACAGAACTCGTTGGTGCCGGGGGAAGCTGAATAAAAGCTGGATCCTCAACGAATGAAATTAATCCACCCTTGATGCTGCCTAAATATAATTTTAATGGGATCTGACTGACTTCACTTCGCTGATTAAGAACACCAGCAATCAGGTCAATAGTCTTGTCTTTATTCACATCATAAAAAAGAAGAAATGATGCCTTAAAGTCTGAGGGCAAAGGGTCGTGGGACCACTGAGAATATTTTTTTGTTTTTGGGTTAAAAATAAAGGATTTGGGACGAGAGTAATACGTAGGAAGCAAAACGATATCAGTATTACCATCCAGATTTAAGTCGACGGCATTAAAAGTGACTGCAAAGAGATTCGCGAGTCCGTATTCTTCCGTTTTGTCCTTGAAAACTCCACCCTCCTTAAGAGAAGGGCCATAGTTTACGATCTGAACTTTTCTTGAAAGAGACTCCAGCTCCTCAGAAAGCTTTATGGACTCTTCGTCGACGCTTTTTGAAGGAGTAGTAGAACAACTGAGATTTAATAAAAGAAGCCCTCCCAAAAGGGAGGGCAACAATTTAAAAATCAATGATGTCAAAGCCAAAACCGTCTCTTTCAGAGACGTGCTTCGAGATTTTAGGAATTAATTTGTCATAGTTAGAAGTGAGACGCTTAAGATTTCTTGTGAAATTCTGACGGCTATCACGACAAATAAGTTCTGTTAAAAGACTCACGTACTCTTTATCAGTTTCCGAAATATCACTGCGGTTAAGGATAGAAGTCGTACGGGAAAGGACACACAACTGAACATAGAGTTCAATCGACATGTTGGCAATTCTCATCTGAGGTAATTCATTTCCAATGATATTTTTACCATATTTCATAATGGTATTTTCAACAGCAATCGAGAAATCATTCAGCGCGCTGACGAAGTGAGTGCCATGACGTTCAAGACTTGGGTGAACTTTGGAAAGAGACTTAGAGCCAACATATTTCGAAATTCTTTTCTTTGCAAAATCAGTCAACAGGCCAACCGACTTAATAGGATCATGGATCGCTTTTGAAATGTCTGCAATTTTGCCCAACTCTTTCAGATCATCTGACGGGCCTTTAATTCCGGAAAGTGCTGTAAAGATACGAAGGATTTCATTTGTTCCTTCGAAGATCAAATTAATACGGCAGTCACGCATGATACGCTCATACGGATACTCGCGCATATAAGCGTTACCCGCGCCAATCTGAGTCGCCATATCAATTGTGGCCCAAAGCTTCTCAGAACAATAGATCTTACAGATCGCAGATTCATGAGAGTACTCATGCATGCCCTGAGTGATCTTACCAGTGGTCATATAAACGATAGATTCAGAGGCATAGATATTAGCTGCCATGGTTGTCAGCTTTTCTTGAATCAATCCGAAATTATTAATCGTGTCTCCAAACTGCTTTCTTGTTTTGGCCTGGGCCGTTGCCAGCTTCAAGATAGCCTTCATTCCTCCGACAGATCCAGAACCTAAAGATAAACGGCCTGTATTGAGCACGTTCATGGCAATTTTGAATCCCTGACCTGGCTCGCCTATCACGTTAGTCGCTGGCACGGTCACTTTATCGAAATAAACCGCACGTGTTTCAGAGGCCCGGATTCCCATTTTGTCTTCTTTCTCACCGAAAGAAATTCCTTCACGTTCTTTTTCAACAATAAAACAGCTGATTTTCTCAACTTTTTTCCCGTCTATTTCATGATCTGTCTTAGCGAATACTGAGTAAAACCCGGCCAGACCAGCATTGGTAATCCAAAGTTTCTGTCCTGTGATCGTATATGATCCATCAGCGTTTTTAATTGCCTTGGTTTTGATTGAATAAGCATCTGACCCTGAGCCAGGCTCAGTTAAACAAAAAGAAGCCCAGCACTCACCAGAGGCCAGCTTCGGAAGCCATTTTTTCTTTTGTTCTTCGTTGCCTTCATTAACTAAAGCTTTAAAGCCAATTGATTGATGAGCACCTAAAGTGGTAGCGATTGAGCCATCAATCCCAGCGATTTCAGAAAAGACTCGGGCATACAAAGTGGTATCCAAACCAAGTCCACCGTACTCTTCACTTACCCCTAGCCCACAAAGGCCCAAGGCAGCCAATCCATCCAACACTTCTTTGGGCACTTTGGCTTCTTTGTCCATTTTGGCCGAATCAATATTTGCCTGAGCATATTTGTCAACTGCGTCGATCATGGCCTTGGCCATTTCAACTTGACCCTCATTTAAGTGCGGGAAAGGAAAAACCTCTTCCTCCATCACATCCCCATAGAACATGTTTTTTACAATGGAAGGAATTTCTTTGCTGGATTCGTGTGCCATATAAGCCTCTTGTGAGATGGAAATTAATCTCCATTATTATAAAGTTGAGAGAGAATTAAAGTACAGAGAAAGTCGCAAAGGATTCCTTGCGTTTCAAGGCCGTAATATCCGACAAACTTACTCTTGCTTATTTCCGACCAAGTCTACTTGCACATCACATTAATATTTATGACAATAAATTAATGATAAATAAAATCAAAGACTTCCTCAAAAGTAAGCTGAAACGAAAAGCTTCAAAAAACCTTTCAGATCAAGATGAACTCTTGGATGATGAAGCGTTTAATGAAGATCAAACTAATCCAGGATTTAATGTCGAGGCTTCCCGCTCGCAAGAAGACAGCACCGGCGAATTTACTATCTCTCAGGAAAGCGTCCCTGAAAAAGCCAGTTTAAAAGATAAACTCACTTCATCCGTTTCTTTGCTTAAGGGCAAACTCTCGGGAGCAAAATTCAAAGGCATGAAAGGAATTTCACTGCCTAAATTTCCTTCAAAAAGTGATGGTGGCCCGCTTCTCTCCCCTAGTTTGAGTCGCTCGATCGAAAAATTTCTTTCTCGTTCTTCCCGCGAAACAATTCATCAAGCTGGTCTGGTTCTTCTAATTTGTGCTGTGACTTACACACTAGGTAAAACCACGGCAATCGTTTTAAGAGGGACTCCAGCCTTAGATACAGCTAAGGACTTTACGATTTCCCTACCACTGGTTAATTCCTTTAATCCTGCAACTCTTGCCCAGGTAAAAAGCATTAATATTTTCCGCACCAACACCGGACTTGGCGGAGGTAAAAAAACACTTGCCGACAAAAAATGTGAAGAAGCTGAACAGGCCAGTAACTTGCCTATCAAGCTAGTCAACACAGTTGTCCTCCAAGACACCGTGAAGTCCATTGCTTCTGTTCAGGTAAGAGGTGACCGTGATCTTCAAGAAGTCCGCGTAGGGGACCAGATTTCAAATATTGCCCAGATCTTCAAAATCACTCGTCTTGAGATTCTCGTCAAAAACCTGGAAAGTGGTATGTGCGAATCCATCACTTCGGAAACGAAATCAAGAGAGCGCACTTCCCCTATTTCAGTCATGTCAGCGTCTCAAAGCCGTGACTACAAGGCGAATAAGAAAATTTCAGGCATTGATAACGTTGGAAATAAATTCACTATCTCGAAAGTACTACTCGACGAGAAACTTAAAGATATTGCCGGAGTCTTGACTCAGGCAAGGGCCGTTAAGATTCAAAATCCTGATGGCAGTCTCGCGTTTAAGATGACGGAACTTGATCCTTCAGGAATTTTTCCCTACCTGGGAATTCAGGACGGCGACATCATTACTTCGATTAATGGTAAACCAATCTATGACATGAATGAAGTCATGCTTCTCTTTGGGCGTATTAAAGGTTTAGATCAATTGTCACTTGGAATAAAACGCGAGGGTACGGATTCTACCCAAGATTATTCCATAAAGAAATAAGGAACGGTTATGCAGACAAGAAGTCAAAGAAAACGTTTCATGGCACCAGTGCTGTTTATGGCGCTGATGATGGCCCAGCAATCGGCCCATGGACAATTTAACAAATACCGTTCTCAAACGAGATTTAATCCGGACAAGAAGGCCGGCGCAGAAACGACCACCCCTGACGTCGATACCATGACTGCTGAGGATGCGGCAGCAGCACTTAAAGCTGCCGAAAAACTTGAGCAAGATGCAGAGGCCACAGAGTCTGCAGATGCCAGTGACTCAGAAGAAGTCGATAATGAATCTGCCTTTAAGGGAGATTCTGATGATGACGCCAACGAAGAAACCTTTGGGGAACGTCCTGCTCCTAAATCGGCCGCCCAACCCGCGAAATCAAACAAATATGTAAACTTGAATCCTGAGACGGCCTTTGGTCCCGAGATTGTTGAAAGTTTTGATTTTCCTGATACAGACATCATGGAAATTACACGTCACATGCAAAAACTAACCGGGATCAATTTGATTTTGGATAAAGATGTGAAAGGTAAAGTTTCAATCATTGCTCCTACTCCTATCACTGTCGGAGATGCCTGGAAAGCTTACCTTGCCGCTCTCAATATGGCGGGATACTCACTCATTAAAACTGGTGCCTTTTATAAAGTTATTAACGCCAGAGATATCCGTTACACGCCGACAAAAATTTACACAGGTAATTACACACCAGACACTGAAAACTACTTGATGAGAGTTATTTCTCTCAAACACGTTTCAGCTGCTGAGATTGCCCGAAACTTTCGCCCATTCATGAGTCGTTACGGCCGATTGATCGATATTAAACAAACTAACACAATCATTATTGCTGATACGGGTTCAAACATTAACCGTCTGGCGAAAATGGTGAAGTTTCTCGATGTCTCTGGACACGAAGAAGCTCTGCAAATTGTTAAAGTTAAAAATTCTTCAGCTCAAGAGATTGCAAAGCTTCTGGATAATATCCTTAAAGGTGGCTCTGGCGCAGCTGCTGGCCGGGCCGGAACAACAACTCCCCGCTTTACTGGTGCAGCCGGTGGTGGCGAAGCTTCACAAAGTTCGATCTCCCGAATTATTGCTGAACCAAGAACCAACTCAATTATCGCCATGGCCAATGCTGATGGCGCTAAACAGTTAAGAGAATTGATCCTGAAGCTAGACGTGAAACTTGTCTCTTCAAGTTCAAATCGTGTTCACGTTTATTACTTGAACTACGGTGATTCTGAAGAGCTTTCTAAAACTCTCTCTAGTATCGTAACCGGGGCCACCGCCAAAGATGCTGGTGCTGGAGCAAACCGTTTCAGTTCATTTGCAGGCCCATCAGAAAACCCTATTTTTTCAGCAGAAGTAAAAATTACTTCTGATAAAAACAATAACGCCTTGGTAGTGACTGCTTCGCCTACAGATTGGTTGACTCTTAAGGACGTGATTGGGAGACTTGATATTCCCCGAGACCAGGTCTATGTTGAGGGCATGATTCTAGAAGCAAACGTTGAAAAAATCCGCAGTTTTGGTGTTGAGTTTCTTGCTGCTTACGGCGACGGAAATGTCCAGCGCGCCGGATTTACGAAAAAAAGTACACAGCTCATGAATCTTTTAGCGACAGGTGTTCCAACATCTATCGGTGGATTATTTGCCGGTGCCGGTATTGGTCCAACTAGAACCATTTCAGTTCCAGGTGGTGGCACAGCGACAGTCAATGCTGTCAACGCTTTCCTGACCGCCATTGCTTCTCACTCAAGCACAAACGTTTTAGCAACTCCCCAAATTCTGGCCTTGGATAATACTGAAGCAACATTTGAAGTTGGTGATACTGTTCCAGTAACAAACTCAACTGTAGCAACCGGGGGCGTTCAATCTTTCAGCCAAGTGGACCAGGAAGCGAAACTTTCTTTGAAAATCACTCCGCAGATTAATAAAGTAACCCGTTTTGTGAAACTCAAAATTAATCAGAAGATTGATGACTTTAAAGCTGATCCGAATCCACAACCGGGTAAAGGTCTTCCTAAGGCCACTCGTACGGCGATTACCGAAGTCATGGTTCGTGACCGTGACACCATTGCCATGGGCGGATTACTCCGTGAAGTAGAACGAGTTGAAAATGCCAAAGTCCCTCTTTTAGGTGATATCCCGGTTTTAGGCTGGTTGTTTAAATCTCAAAGTAAGACCACAACGAAAGTGAATCTTCTCTTCTTCATTACGCCAAAGATTCTTGCCCCATACGCCAAGACTGCTTCTGCTAATACAAAAGAAGTTCTTAATCGCCGTGAGAAAGGCATGAAAGAGATGTTTGAAGATGATGAAATCGATCCAAATGCAGCTAAATCGAAAGAGTTAACATCCAAACTTGACCGCCAGATTGAAGGCCCATTATATGACATGGCCGATGCCGATCATTATAAGAATTTAAATAAAGAAGACATTGGCCCGGACGAAAATGCCATTGAAGAAGAGGACCTAGAAACTCCTAATTACCAAGAGATTAAGAAGTCGGTTGAATAAATGAAGATAACAGACGAACTTTCAGAAAGTATTGAGCAATCAAAAGACAAGATCGGAGAGCTTTTAGTTAAGCACTCCGCTCTGACTCGTCAACAACTGGATGAAGCCCTTGAGATTCAAAGAATTGAAGGCGGACTTCTTGGTGAGGTTCTTACCCGCAAGAACTACATCCACCCACACGATCTGATTAAAGTTGTTTGTCTTCAAGCGGGAATTCCCTACCAGATAGACATTAAAGTTGATGAGATTGATGGAAACATCGTCAAAGACCTTTCAATCAACTACGCCAAACACCATGAGGTTTTGCCGTATCTTGAAACAGATTTCTCAGTGACTGTTTTCATGAGTAATCCATTTAATTTTAATGTGATTAATGATCTCCATATGATTTTCAAAAAAGAAATCAAGATCATTTGCACCACTCCACTGAGAATTCAGGACGCCATTAACCGCGTCTATGAAAAGGCCAATCGAAATATCGTTGATTCAATTGAAGATGAATCATTTGACGAAAATATCGATCTTGATGGTCCCATTGATATTCTTGACGCCACCGCCGACGAAGCTCCTGTGATTCGTTTCGTAAACTCAGTGATGTTCCGTGCCGTGAAAGAGCGTGCATCAGATATTCACATCGAGCCCTACGAGCGTGAAACTGTTTATCGCTTCCGCATCAACGGCGTGATGACTGAGATTCTTCGCCAACCGAAGAAAACTCATGCGGCCGTCTCTTCCCGTATTAAAGTTATGGCCAAGCTCGATATCGCTGAGAAGCGTCTTCCGCAAGATGGTCGTATTAAAATTAAAATTGCCGGTAAGGACATTGATATTCGTCTCTCAACTATTCCGATTCAGGCCGGCGAACGTATCGTTATGCGTATTCTCGAGAAGAACAACCAAGTTCTTCGACTTGAGAGTCTCGGCTTTCGCGGAAAAGTCCTGGAAGGTCTGCAAGACCTTGGGGCAAGAAAGCACGGTGTTCTCTACGTTACAGGTCCAACGGGTCACGGTAAAACGACAACCCTGATGGCGATCCTGGACCGTATTAATTCCCCTGATAAAATGATTATTACGGTCGAAGATCCTGTGGAATATGAAGTTCAAGGGATCTCTCAGATTCAAGTGAACCATAAAATTGATCTTTCTTTTGCGATTGCCCTGCGATCGATTCTTCGTCAGAACCCGGACGTGGTGATGGTGGGAGAAACCCGTGATAAAGAAACGGCCGAAATCGCGATTAACGCCTCATTGACCGGTCACTTTGTGTTATCAACTCTCCACACAAACGATTCGTCATCTGCACCTACTCGTTTGATTGATATGGGAGTTCAGCCATTTTTAATTTCTTCTTCTCTCATTGGGGTACTCGCCCAGCGACTAGTGAGAACACTTTGTAATTCATGTAAATTAAAAACAAATCTCAGTGATTTCGAAAAAGTGGTTCTTGATGTGGAAGAACTTCCTGACTCGGCGACGGTCTTCAAACCAGTGGGATGCCCAAAATGCCACGGCACCGGTTACACAGGAAGAACTGTTGTTTCTGAACTTTTAATTGTTAATGACGAAATACGCGCTCTAATTATTCAGAAAGTAGATGCTGCCACTATTAAAAAAGCTGCGGTACGCGCAGGGATGAGAACTCTTCGAGGCGATGCTCTGGACAAAATCTTTGAAGGAATTACTTCAGTAGATGAAATCCTACGTGCTATTAATGCCGAGGAGAGCCACTAGTTATGGCCATTTATTCTTATAAAGGGATGGACCGCTCCGGTAAGGAGATCAAAAATACCATCAATACTGAAAGTATCGCAGCGGCCAAAGCCAAAATTAAATCCATGGGGATCATGCTCATTGATATCAAAGAGCAGAAAGCCCAGGGAACCAGCGGTGGAAATAATTTTTTCAAAATGGGCGCAAGTGTCGGGGTCGATGATCTTGCGATGATGACTCGCCAACTTGCAACGCTGATTAAAGCAAAAATTCAGATCGTTGAAGCCCTCGCCGCTCTGGTGGATCAGGTCGAAAACGTGACTCTCAGACTGGTTTTGGCGGATCTTCGTCAGAAAGTGAATGAAGGGGCAAGTTTGGCCAAAGCACTGGCCGATCACCCGAAAGTTTTTAACACCGTTTACATCAACATGGTTGAGGCGGGCGAAGCTTCTGGTACTCTCGAGATCGTTTTACTTAGGCTCGCTGACTTCTCAGAAGCTCAGGTAAAACTCAGGAATAAAATTAAAGGTGCCATGACCTACCCGGTGATCATGGGTATTTTTGGTTTTGGTATGATGAACGTTATTTTTATTTTTGTAATTCCCAAGATGGCAAAAATTTTTACAAGCTCAAAAAGAGAGCTCCCCCTCATTACAAAAATTTGTATCTGGATTTCTGAATTCTTACAAAATTATTGGTGGCTTTTGATTGCCTCGATTATTGGCGGCCTGTTTCTTTTTTCAAAATACATCGCCACCCCTCGCGGTCAGGCCCAGTGGCATGGACTCCAGTTACGTCTGCCGATTCTTGGGATGCTGGTGAAAATGATTAATGTCAGTCGTTTTTGCTCAACTTTGGCCACCCTACTCAATTCGGGTGTCCCCATTTTAACCGCACTGACCATCGTTAAGAACCTTATCCCCAACGTGCATATGAAAGACGCCGTAGAAAAAGCGCGGATAAGTGTCTCTGAGGGGGCGACTCTGACTGCCCCTCTGGTTCAAAGTGGTCACTTTCCTCCACTTGTAACGCATATGATTCGTCTCGGTGAGAAGTCCGGAGAATTAGAGCCAATGTTAAAAATCATTTCAGAAAACTATGAGGATCAAGTAGAATCTAAAATCGGCGGACTAACCTCTATCCTTGAGCCAATTATGATGATCGGACTTGGCGCAGCTGTCGGGTTTATTGTGTTCGCGGTAGTTATTCCAATGATGGACTTGAACAAAATTAATTAAACAGGAGCTTTTATGCTTAAAGATATGCAAAAATTAATTAGAAATAACCAGGGTATGAGTTTAATTGAGATTTTGATTGCTCTCACTCTCATGGGGATTGCCGGTACTTTTGTTGCAGGTAAGGTTTATGAAAACCTTCAGGAAGGTCAGGTCAGCAGTACTAAAATTCAGATCAAAGCCTTGGGCGATCGTTTAACTGAATTTCGTCGTGACTGTAACTTTCTCCCTACTACAGATCAGGGTCTGGACGCTTTAATTGATAAACCGACTGGTGGACGTGAATGTAAGCGTTATGCTCCAGGTGGATACATTAAAGATGGTAAGATTCCAATGGATCCATGGGACGGCGAATACATCTACGAATCTGATGGCAAGACCTATGAAATAAAATCATTAGGTGCCGACAACGCCGAAGGTGGCGAAGGTGCTGATGCCGACCTTAGTTCAAAAGATATTTAATTCAAAAAGTGACCAACGAGGATTCTCATTAATTGAGATCCTCGTGGCACTTCTGCTCACCAGTCTTATCGTTATCTCATTTCCTTCAAGCGACACTACTGAGAAGCACAGGAACCTCAAATCTGCCGTAGCAGATATTGAACGGGCCATCGGTTTTGCCTCCAATGAATCAGTCCTTAGAAACACAGTCGTAAGACTACGTATCGCCTTTGAAAAGACCCCCATCGAGTACAACGTTGAGTATGGACCCCCGGGCAATATGCCTTTACCGGATATGCCAGAGAAGACCCATAAATCTTTAGAAGAAGAGAAAGCCGATGCGGATAAAGTCTCAGACCTGAACAAGCAGTTCACAAAAGTTGTTGAGTTTGAAGAAATCAGGCACGAACTCTCCGGGGACGTGCAAATTCTGGGTGTGGCCACTTCTTTTCAGAAAAAAATGATCACAGATGGCGAGGCCAGCATCTATTTCTACTCTACAGGGGAGAAAGACGCTGCTCTGATCTTCTTTGCTACCGACAATGAGGTCGCTTATGTCGACGTTCAGCCGTTTTTATCCGAGACAAGAGCTGTTTTTGAGGCCCTCAACCCTGAAAGCGTTGCTAAGAAGGAAGATATACTTCAAACTAAGATGGACGAGGTATATAAAGAGTGGATCAAACATTAAATTTCAAAAATCAGAAAGGCTTTTCGCTCATTGAAGTATTGATTGCTATCACTCTCTTTGCCTTTTTTGTGACCGCTTTTCTTACCGCCCAAGGCTACAACGTTTCCGACTCCCAGCTTTCTGAAGAACAGCTTATGCTCCAACAATTGTGTGAAAGAAAGATCAACGAGCTTTATCTTGATCCCCCTAAATTTCAAAACATAGTGAATGGCCTGAAAGAAACTAAAACCTTTGAAGAAAATGACCTCAAAGGCTACGAGTACACTTTGGAGATTAAAAAATTAACGATCCCAGACTTCGCTCAACTTTTTGGACAAAAAGGTGGAGTCAGCGAAGAAGGTCAAGACGCCTACGAAGGCAATTATATGAACGAAGGTAATGCAGGCCAGAGAAACTCAGGACTAGAAAAAATGGTTTTTGAAGAACTCAAAAAAAATATTGAAAAGATCGTCTGGCAAGCGCGAGTAACAGTGACAAATAAAGAAACCAAATACAGCTATTCGCTGGCAACATGGCTTACAAACTATAATGAAAAGATTCAGCTTAACATCGGTTTCTAATAACCGAGGTTTTACATTAATTGAAATCCTAATTGCCATAACCATCCTGGCCTTCATGACTATGGGTGTGGTTTCAATTACCCAAAACGCCGCTGATACGATGGACAGGACTACCGTCCTGAACAAAAACAATCTGCAAATTGAAACGGCCTTGAGCCGCTTTGAGTGGGACTTCTCCCAGATTTACTCTCCCCTGTATTTTTCATCAGTACTTAACCTTTCATCCGCTGATCAATTTGGTAATTCAAATGACCGGGACGCTGACGGACGGGATGATAATACCGGTAAACAAATCGCCCCCGCGACTCCTGTCAGTCCTCAGCTTCAGGAATATTACCAGCGCCTGATTCAGCGTTTTGAGCAAAACCAGCACTTCGGTTCTGTGAGCCGCGAAGGTTTACCAATTCCCCGATTTTATTCTCCAGATAAAACTATCTTTGAATTTTTCACTTCCTCCAATCGCCGTAAAATGGAGAACACACGACAATCTCATTTTGCCTGGGTTCGCTACTCACTGGGTGAGGCCCTTAAGCGTGATGACAATGAGGAAGAAAAAAATGCTGAAATCCCCCCAGGTCTTAAAACTCTGGTTCGTTATTTCTCGGCTGATGATCCTTACGATGACAAAAGAATAGACCCGGAAGATGTCGAGCATGTGAAAGCGGCCGTCTTGCTTGAAAATGTCGAGAGTCTTGAGTTTCAATACTGGAACATCACCAGCCGCAAGTGGGAAACCAGTCTGACTTCCATTGCTGGTGGAGAAAGTTTACTTCGAGGAGTAAGACTTTTGATTACCTGGTATGATTCCACCGGTTATAAGCGCTCCATTTCAAGAATTTATAGAAATCACTGGCCGATGGAAGTTCCGCAAGACACTGCTGCCCCTGCCACTACGACAGGTGGGGCCGCGGCCGGCGCTACAGCGGGCGCATCTGCAGGAGCAGCTGGCGGAGCTGAAGGTGGCGACACCTCTGGCACGGATGACGGAGATACAAATTGAAAAAGGACTTACAGGTCATCCTTAAAAATGAAAGCGGCGTGGCCCTCATGATGATCATGACTGCCATCATTCTGCTCATGGCGATTTACGGAGAATTTACTTTTGAAAGTAAAATTTCCCGAATCAAGGCCACCAACGTAATGGATAGGTCTCAAGCAAAACTGCTGGCAGAGTCTGGTCTTCAGATGGCGATGACCCGTCTGAAACTTTATAAAGAAGCTTTCAATAAACTCGAGGCTAACTCCGCTGCAAAATCTCAAGTCCCCCCGCAACTTTTAAACCAGCTCTGGGAAGTTCCTTTTATTTTCCCTATTCCCATCGGCGCAGGGGCCAATGCCTCGGTCAAAGCGACAGTGGAGAAATTTACTGAAGATTCACTTCTCGAAGGAAGTCTCAGAGTCACAGTGACCAATATTTCAAACCGGATGAATCTCAATCTTTTAAGGTTTGATACGGCCAAGAAAAAAACTCCTGCAGAAGGAGAGACCGAAGAGGATGATCCCAATGATGGGATCGTAGACGCAAGTCCCACGGCAATCCAAAACAACGTTTCTGTCGATCAATCGCTGTACTACATTTTGAAGCGCCTGGTGGATGAAAAGAAAGAAAAAGATGAAGCCTTCGAAGACCGAAATGCCAATATTAATTACCAACAACTCGTCTCCAATCTCAAATTTTATATTTCTGATTATGGCAGCCTGTTAACTGACCCCATGGCCGGTGAAGCAGACTCTACTTACCAAAGAATTCCACTCACACCCAAGTATGGTCCCCTGTCTTCGGCGAGTGAACTTTATACAATTCCCGGCTGGAATGATGAGTTGATTGAACTAATTAAAAACGAGTTCAGCGTTTACCCCTCGGCCCAGATTGACCTCAATAAACTTACCGCCAATATGCTTCGTATTCTTATTCCAACGATTGATGAAGATAGTATCAAGTCATTCTTTGAATACCGGGACAATCCTGAGCAGCCAAAATTCTTCAACACCATTGATGACTTCAGAAAATGGGTGGTTGATGTCGAGCGGCTCATGAATGAGACCGATTTTAACGAGCGTATTGAAAAATTCACCAAGGCCGGAGTCACATTTGGATCTAATCCTAATCTCTTCAAGGTTGTGGCAGAAGGATTAAAGAACCGCTCGACCTATACGCTGGTGGCCTACGTTTACATGCCTAAGCAAGAAACCAACGGAGCCGCTGGTGCCACTAAGCCGCCTAAGAAACCCGACGAAACCGACGAAGAATATAAGAAGCGGACCGAGGGAGATGCCAACAAAAGCACTCAACTACTCGAGCCCCGAATTATCGAACTCCAAATCAATTAAGCTATTTGCTAGGCTAATCCCAAAAAGATCAGTTAAAATAACTATATGCATGTATTGGCCATTGATGTCGGATCTTATAGTGTAAAATATATTTCCTCTTTCGTTGATAAACGGAAAGTGAATCACGTTGAGATGAGTGAAATCATCGTGCGTGATTATATGAGTGATCACACTGAACTCTCCACGCTTGATGCCCATGTCGCAATTGTTCAGGACATCATTGATACAACTGCCCGAGCTGACACCCGAATTATTTTCCAGGCCGATAATGAAATGCTCACAACGCGTTTTCTTACTCTTCCCGTAAAGAGTAAGAAAAAAGCTGAGCTCATGCTCCCCTTCCAACTGGAAGAAGATATTCCATTCGCTTTAAGTGAAATCCACTACGCCTACAGAATGGAGCCGGCAAAAACCCAACATTTTGCTTTGGTGGATTTGTTGCGTGAATCCACGTTTGAAACTTATTACAACGCCTATAAAGAAAAGAACGCTCTTCCCAATATTCTTACTTCAGAAGCCAGTACGGTTGAAAATTATTTTAATCAAAACGCTATTGCCGGGCCATTTTGTGTCATGGATATTGGCCATAAAACAACCAAAGCTTATTTCTTCTACAATTCCCGTCTTATTATTTCTCACACTAGTTACCTAGGTGGAGCTGACATCAACGAAATGATTGCTCAGACTTATAAAATCGATCCTGATGAAGCCATCTTCTATAAGCATCAGAACGCCTTCCTTTTAACTTCGACTCAGTTTGAAGAAGTTGATCAGGCACAAAAAGATTTTGCCACTGCGATGGATAAAACTCTTGCTCCTCTTATTGCTGACTTTTCCCGCTGGAAGATTGGCCTAAAAGTTAACTACGGTCTCTCACTCCAGCACATCTATATTACTGGCGGAACTTCCAATATTAAAAATATTGCGAATTACCTAACTGAAAAACTTGATGTTAAAGTCGTCCTCCTGGAAACATTTGATAAGGTTGACGGCGAAAAAATTGATTTGAATCCAAAAAACAAATCAAAGTATGCACTGGCAAATATGATGACTATTGGCATGAAACGAAAAAATCGTTTCATCAATTTTCTCACAGGTAAATTTGCCCAGGCCTCAGCAGCTGAAATCCCCCTTCACTCTTTTGCCTTCCTGGGTATTCGAGTGGCAGCGGTAGCTGCAGTTCTTTTGGTTTCATTACTCGCTGAAAGGTTTTTCATCGAACGTGATGTTAAATTTGTGAACTCAAAACTCAACACAGTCATGAAAAGTGATGTTTTGGGCATTAGTGGTCGCTTGAGAAGATCAATTGCCCAGAATCCCAAGCCTGTTCTGGATTCATTAAATAAGCGCCAGCGCGGAATTCGTCAGGAAATTTCAACGATGCAATCTGCCATTGAAATTAAAGCTCTCTCTCCCCTGGTTATCATTAGCCAACTGGCCGCTTCAACACAAGCGACACTGATTGAATTTAGCAGCTCTGATTTTGGCGAAATTAAAGCAGTATTTACGGCCGAAGCTGCTGGCGATTTGAATAATTTAAAAGCGCAATTTGAGAGATCAACTCTTAAAGACGTAGTAGTTGAAATCGATCAGACAAAACTTCAGTTAACATTAAAAGCCACGGACAACTAGTATGGAAGAACTTAAATCACTCCCATTCTTCAGAAGAATTGACCAGGCGGTTTTTGATCGTATTGATAAATTCAAACGAACTCCAAACTACAATCCTATCCAAGATTTTTATAACAGTCTTGAGGAAGAACAGCAGAAACTCTTTAAAGGTATTGTGATTCTTTTGATTTTTGCCCTACCACTTTTGGGATTGGGAATGATCTCCTGGCAAAACAATAACTTTAAGGCCGATCTGGCCATGAGAACTTCGATTGTGTCTAAGGCCAATGAAATTATTGGTCAGAGCCAGGGTTTGCAGGAAATTACACCTCAGGTTTTTTCTCAAAATCCAATTGATAGTCAGTCTATGATGACTTCACGACTTTCGAGTCTACTTTCATCCATGGCCGTTGATCTTTCAAAAATCCAGGTAAATGACTTCACCTCAGAATCAATTTCAAGCCACGTGATGAAATCTGAAGCAAATTTTGCTTTCAGTAACGTCTCTACTGATGAGTTAGTAAATATTTTTACGACTATGATTTCCAGAGAGAAATTTCGTATCTCTTCATTGGAAGTTAAACGTAATGCCGACACCAATATGCTTCAGGGCAAGTTTCATGGCATTCATTACAGCTCAATCTCTCCTGAGGGAGTCGAATAATGGCAACGGCCACGGAAATTCAGTCGCTCAATGAGATTCAGTATAAAAGTAAGCTAAAAATCATATTTCTTATTTTGATCGTTTTTTTTCTTTTTGTTTTCTCGTTCCTTAATTTCTATCCGATTGGTGATAAATTAAAGAGTGTGATAAAGACCACACTGAACGGCAGTGGCTGTACTCCTGATTTTGATGAAATTCACATGGAATGGCTGCTTCCTAAGATCGTAGTCTCCAACCTCGTGATACCGGCTGCATGCCTGGAAAGAGCGGGTGAGCCGCTTAAGTTTTCATATCTAACCGTGAACTACAACATCATTAATTTTTCACCATTTGGTCTTCCATTTCGCGTTGATACCTCTTTTGGTGGTCAGCCCATTTCTCTTTATTACGTCCTTGGAATCAATTCACAAATGATCAGACTGAAAGACCAGACTCTTGACCTTGTGAAACTTCAGCCACTCCTCGGTGAAGATGTTAAGCTGGCGGGCAAAGTTACTGTTGATTTGAATCTCAGCTTATCGAAGAGCCTTATGAATAATCTGGAGCTCAAGGCCCAGTCAAAAGATCTGCAGATTCCTCCACAAAATATTCAGGGCTTCACTACCCCACCTTTAAAACTTAACGAGTTTTATCTTGAGGCCACAAGTGAAAATCCACCACGCATACAGATTGAAAAGTTAATCATGGGGGACACGGATTCTCCCGTTAGAGCAAATTTCAAAGGCAAGATCGATCTACAAGAAGGGAATGCTGGGATGTCGCCACTTGACCTCAGTGGCGAAGTGGCCTTTTCTGAAGCGTTTAGACAGGCACTACCTTTGGTGGACATGATGTTTGAATCCTTCACGCAAAAAGATGGCTTCTATCAGATCAAACTTGGTGGAATGTTAGGCGCTCCGAAACCCGTCGCCCAGTAGACTTTTCTAACTACCAATTTCTTTTGGTTTTAATATCACTTATGACTTGTAGTGAAGCGATCAGGATGTTCTTGATAAAGACCTTCTCGCCGTCTGCACCTGGAGCTTCATCCACTTCCCGCTGGGCCGGCTGAGTAACAACTTCAATATCACGGTTCTTAATGGCAATTTTCGCCTCAAGAATGGTCATCTTGTCGTCAAAGAGTAGCTTTTTTATTTTGAAAATGGCTTCAACATCTTTGCGGGCGTAGAGCTTTTGGCCCGAATCAGAATCAACTGGCGCAATCTCTTCAAATTCCGTTTCCCAGAATCTAATAACATAAGGCTTCACCCCAGTGATTGGGGTGAGCTCTTGAAATTTAAAATTTGATTTATTTGGAATCATGCATAAACGATATCAGATGATTCAATGGAATGACTATTCGTCATTATCATCATCATTATCGTCGTCATAGACCGTGTCATCTTCGTTATTAAGAAATGAGCTCAAAGCACGAGGCTTAGCTTCTTTAATCGGAAGTGCTGTATTCTCATTTCCGCTCTCATCAAGACGGTGTGAGTATCTCTCGGTGATGTCTTCTTTTAAGATTTGTGAAGGTTTAAATGTTAGCACTCGGCGAGCACTAATATTCATTGCCGTACCTGTTTGAGGGTTACGACCAACACGTGTCGCTTTGTCGCGAATAGAAAAATTTCCGAATCCAGAAATTTTAACTTTCTCGCCCTTGGCCAGTGTGTCTTTAATGACTTTGAAGACCAAATCTACTAATTCAGCAGCCTCTTTCTTAGAGAATCCTGCTTCTTTGTAGATACGCTCTACTATGTCTGCCTTAGTCATGCTCATCGAAAATCTCCCATGAAGTTTCACAAGCTTATCGCCAACTTTTTAGAATTATTAATAGGTTAGCAGTAAACAGAATTAACTCAAGAGAAAAAAAATCATATATTACAATAATTTCGGCGGGTTAAAAAAATGATAATTTTATAAGTTGCTACAATATGGTCATTTTGGGCAAAAAAAAAGCCACCCGAAGGTGGCTTTTAAATAAAAACTATTTAGATGCTTCAAAAATCGCTTTAAAAGCGTTGAAGTCATGGATCGCAAGCTCAGAGAGCATTTTACGATTGATTGTGATGTCTTTCTTCTTCAATCCAGAGATGAACTGAGAATATGAAGTACCAAGCATACGAGCACCAGCATTGATTCGAACAATCCAAAGTTTACGGATGTCACGCTTCAATAGACGACGGCCAATGAATGCATAGTGAAGTGCGCGACGAACTGTCTCAGAAGCGTGCTTGAACTTCGTACGACGGTCGAAGTGAAAACCCTTCGCCAATTTTAATACTTTGTTTCTACGTTGACGGGCCTTAAAGCCTCTCTTAACTCGTGCCATGGTGGCTCTCCTTCTTCGCTCACAGGGGGACTAACTTGTCTCTTAACCCTGATTCACTACTCTCGAACGTTAATATAAATTTGCGCCAGAGGCGCAATCAGTAACTGATTAGACTAGGTAAGGGATACAGCTAGCAGCATTATGGTAATCACCTGAGTGAACATAACCTGGAGAACCTTTATCTTTCTTAGCTTTCTTAGACTTGTTAATTAACAAGTGACGTAAGTGAGCTTTCTTGAATTTGATTTTACCAGTAGCTGTAACTCTGAATCTTTTTGCAGCTGAACGTTTCGTCTTCATCTTCGCCATATATCGCTCCTAAAACAAATAAAATACACAAATAATTGAGTGCGTGAAGTTAACACGAGATAACCGAGAGAGAAAGTATTTTCTAGGGTTATTTCTTACTTTTTGGTGCAACCATCGCAATTACTCGATTCCCCATCATTTTCGAAGGAGATTCAATAACAGCACCCTTATCCAAGATTGCCTTAACAATCTCGTCGAACTTGGCCAGACCAAGGTCCTTATGGGCCATTTCACGACCGCGGAATTGCATAAGAAGCTTAACTTTGTCGCCCTGCTCAAGAAATTTTTCAATATGGTTGAGCTTGGTTTCTAGATCGTGCTTCTCAATATTTGGGCGAAATTTGATTTCTTTAACCTCAATAACAATTTGCTTTTTCTTGGCTTCGGCCAGCTTCTTCTGGATCTGGTACTTGTATTTACCGTAATCCATCATCTTCACAACTGGAGGAGCTGCATTGGGGGAAATTTCGATCAGGTCCAAACCTTCAGAGTCGGCCATGAGTCTCGCCTGAGCCAGAGTAACAACTCCGTAAGCTTTACCATCATCACCAATTAGTCTGATCTCGTGAGCACGGATTCTCTCGTTTACACGTGGCTCTTGAACTTTTTCGCTTATAACCCACCTCCAGAACAATTGGGGCTTTCTTAAATAAAGAGCAAAATTACAACGCTTTGAGGCTACCTGACAATTTAAAAAGTTTATTTAGCCATGGAATAAGACTTCTAAGCTCAAACTGACATCAGGTGTGAGCCTTCTTTTGGCCACAACTATGAAAGGTGCAGCAATTTTCTGCCCCTGACGCTGCAGATTTTCCCACTCCAGGTAACATTCCTGAAGAATTTGGGGCCAGTCGACAGATTTTAACCCTATCCGATGGACAGGCGCCTGCACCCAATCACTCATGCGCAAGGCCCCTTCCAGATCCCTTTTAGGACCAATGACGGATCGGGCAACTCGACAGGCCGCCTCCCCCGCAATAACCCCGCCTGGGGCACGGTCAAAAAGGAGATAGACACTCTCCTCGGCCAGGTCCATGCCTAAAGCCTCCAGCTGGTCATCAATATCTTGAGATTTTTCAAACCAATCCCTCCCAAGATGCTCAGAAGGCAGGCTTAAAAATCGACAATTGGGCAGCAGCGACTTCATTTAAGCCTTATTAAATTTAAGATTAATTGAAACTTGGTCATTGAGATCTCGAATGAACTTATCGATGGAATCATCAAGCTTGGGAATGTCGACGACTTTAAAAGTACGGTCCTCGTTTCTTTCCAATACTTTTTGATTAAGATGATAATCCAAAGTTTCCTTGATGATAGGTACAGCAAACGACTCTGGGTATTTCACCACTCGGCCGTGTTCCAGTTCAAGTTCAAAAAGTTCTTTTGCCACTTGAACAAAACGCTCCTGAGTAAAGCTCTCACTTGCGAGGTACTTCACTGAGATGCTTGAAATATAATAAGCCTCATAGAGATACGAAAGCGCAGTGGAGAAACGTCTCACCTTGGTAGCAATAAGATAAAGCTCCTGACTTGAGAGTTTCATACACTCATCAATGGATAGAACTCTTCTGCCTAAGGCATAAGAAATAATATTCAAAGCTTCGCGAATCATTTCTTTCACAGTGGGAAGATAAAACTCGTATTTCAATTCTTTACGTTTGTTCTGTAGAAAGCGTGTCAGTGACATACCGTCTTTAATCGAGCCATTAAAAACATTAAACCAAGTTGAATTGATAATACCTGAGACCAGAAAGTGATGAAGAATCATGTTTTTATGATAAAGAACTTCAACTCGCCTCTCTGATTTGATGGAATAAAAAACCTGATTCAATTTTTCGCGCTTTAAAACTTCAATTTTTTTGTTTCCAATGAACATATCCAAAGCGGAGCGAAGTGAGTCTCCAAAAGCGTCAGACTTAAGAGAAGGTGTCAGAGGAATATTGAGCGCCTGGCAATAATCAACCACATCAATGGCCCGCTCTTCAATTTGTTTCCACGTCAATGCCCCAGAAGGCTCATCCAGCATAATTAAGGCCAGCAGAGACGACGGTGTGATAGGCATGCCCCGGCCAACCGAAGTAAAACATTCAAAGGCAAGCTTCTGAGTTGCCTCTTTAATTTCGCCTTTGTAACCATCCACCACAATTCCTTCTCCAAAATGAAGATGAATCGTGCCAAGGCGTTTATTGAAAAGCTTAAACAGTTTAAAAAGTTGAGCACCACTTTCCGGTTTTTTCTTCCCACCACCCAATTCACGGGCGTGGGCCTTTTCCTCTGGAATATGCTCATGGGCCAACGAAACAGGAATGAACATGAGAGGTTTACTTTCTGCTAATTGCGCGTGGCTTTCAAGCAGCATCTGAAACAGACCATACTTAGGCTTGAGAAGTTTTCCTGTTCTGGTTCTTCCGCCTTCAAAAAAGAATTCTACCACCTGATTTGTTTTAAGCAGGTAATAAACATAAGCTTCAAAAGTTATTTTATAGAGCTGATCCGCAGTAAACGAGCGACGAATAAAAAAGGCTCCGGCCTTCCCAAAAAATTGCCCCATCGGAAAAACATTGAGATTAATCCCGGCCGCCACTCTGATGGCGACTTCAAAGTTTTTATACATGGAGTAAGTGAGTGCCACATAATCAGCGTGAGATTGGTGATTCGGCACCAGGACAATATGATACTTCTCTTTCAAATCATGAAAGTTTGTTCCCGGAAAAACTTCGAGATTGACCCCGTCATACAATTTCAGAAAAGTTGCATCAATGACCTTCACGGCAGAGTTCACCACTGCTGGTGAGAACTCGCCGTGAATTTCTTTGAAAAGTTTTTTTACTTTCGTAAGATCATCCGGTCTGGACAATAGTCTTTCAGAAAGTTTTGGATAAGTGAGAACAACGTCTAAAGCTTCGTCAGAAAACATGTTTACCTATTGGTTAAGTCCGTGTGGTTTGGACTCCATCATACCAGAAGCCGTCATCTCCATGAAGCGGGCATTCTTGTATATGTCTGATAATGTGTTGGCATTAAGATACGTCATACCTGAGCGTATGCCTCCGCACAATTCATGAACGATGTTTTCCACTGAGCCCTTGCAGTTAACCCAACGTGCCTCACCTTCGGCTGCCATTCCCTGAGGAAGCTCTCCCCTCCAGGAAACCTGAGCATCCTTTGAGGCCATGCCTCGATAACGTTTGCGACCACCTTCAATCTCACCGGGAGTTTCAAGACAGCCCGAAAGCATAGATCCCAACATGACTGTCTGGGCCCCTGCAGCGAAAGCTTTCACAATATCGCCAGACGTCTTAATCCCTCCGTCAGCAATAACGGGAACTCCATATTTTTGAGCTTCAAATACACACATCGCGACTGCAGTTAATTGAGGAACTCCGCAGCCTGTGATGATTCGGGTGGTACACATTGATCCAGGGCCAATTCCCACTTTAACGGCATCAGCTCCATGTTCGATGAGTCCTCGAACACCCTCAGGCATCGCCGTGTTCCCTGCAATCACATCGATCTTAGGATATTTCTTTTTCACATAATCCAAAGTTTCAAACATCATGACAGAGTCACCGTGTGCAATATCAATCGTGAATATATCGACTCCGGCATCGGCCAGCATATCAGCACGTCTCATCCCTTCTTCCTTCACACCGATACTTGCAGCAACGGGAAGCCCCAGGGATCTGATTCGGTCTCGAATCATTTTCACCTGATTAACCTGTTCTTCGGGAGACATAAAGCGGTGAAGGATACCAAGTCCACCAAGCTCGGCCATTTTAAGTGCCATCTCAGATTCAGTAATGGTGTCCATGTTGGAAGAAATAATCGGCGACTTCAATCTGAAATTTTTTGTCACCTGTGAATCCAACTGAGGGGCCTTGCGTGAATTCATCTCAGAGTGACGAGGCATAAGCAGAACATCATCAAAAGTTAGACCGCGAGACCTTTCTAAAATCCCTGCAGAAGCGAAAATCAATCCCATGTTTTTCTCTCTCGTTGACGGTTAGTGTGTGGCTTAGAAATTTTCTCAAAATCTCGATGAGAATCCAAGAATTCTTTCCCGTGACACAGCGCTAATTAGACGATTTCCAGAAAGAAATTGCCTCAAATATTCCAGAACGAAGCATTGCCAGAGAATAAGCAGCTAGTAGGAGTGCAGCAATTTTGGAAATGATGAGTGTTCCGTCCTTACCGATGAGACTTTTAACCTTATTGGAGTGTCTTAAAACGATCCAGGCCAGAAAGTAATTGAGAATGAGCGCCAGAAACGTCATCAGATAACCAATGGTGCTGACCTGAAGAATCAAGGTGGTCAAAACTCCTGGGCCCGAAATCAAGGGAACTGCGATGGGGACTATTCCGGTAGAGCCAGAAGAATTTTTTTCTGCTTCAGGACCACCTGCTAGTTCAGACAAGGCAATCAGAAGTAGCACTAAACCACCGGCCATTTTAAAATCAAAAAGCTCAATGCCCATGAATTTAAAAACCTGAAGCCCAATCAGCATGAAAACCAAGGCTACTGCCAGGGCCACAAGCATGGACTTATTAACCATCACGTTTCTGGTATGGTCTTCCATATTGTGGGTCAGGGAAAAATAGATAGGAACGGCACCAATAATATCCAAGGCTACAAACTGAGCGGTGAAACCCGTTAAAAATGTTGAAAACATTAGTCCTCCAGGAACAATTAAAACTGTCTAACTTCTAGACACTGTTGTCAACAATGGTAAAAATCTTCAATCCGCCCCCCAAAAGCGGTCTGACCCTTTAAGATGTCCCCATGAAAACAATTACACTTTTGATCTCCCTGTTGTTCCTGGCCTCATGTAACGACGCTATGAGGACCCGACTTGGGAAGTGCCGCTCTTCAAACAATCGCGCCATCCAGTGCGGTTCCACAGATGCACTCACAACTGAAAAATATAGAAGAATGTATATCGCACAAGTGACCACACCCATCATCGTTGGCCAGCGAGAACTCATTTTAAAGCAGCAGGTTCATCATTCTGACTATGACAATGAATATGTCTGTGCCCTTGATATCTCCGCCAATAAACAATTCACGTACATCATTGAAGACGAAAAACTTATTCTAAGAGATGGGCTTGCAACGTTAACCCTCTCCCGCACTAACGGTCCAAGCTCAGCTGGTCTGGTGGGTACGTGGGTGATGGAGGAAAAAAAGAAAAATGCACTTGATGTGACGGAACTTATATTTAACGATTTAGAAGATCTTCGAATAGTTAAAACCTGTCACTTAAAATAAGTAGAGGTTGCCCTCTACTTAACACCTTCGTCTTTTAATGCTTTTTTAAACGAGCCAATCCCTTCCCCCAATCCCTTCGCGAGTTCAGGGATTTTTTTGGGCCCCACAAAAAAAAGAGCAATCACACCTACCAAAACTAACTCTCCCATTCCTAGACCAAACATATTTAAGCCTTTTTTAAAGTAATATCAAAAACACCTTTGAGGACACTTTCACCTTCACTCTGGCCCTGCTCAAAATTTACCACCACTTTTTTCTGGTCATCACCATGGAGTTCCTGAAGGATTCTGTCGTGATAATTCAGTGAATCCCCGGCAAAATAAAGCTGTGTGACAAGCTCCTGATAGCCCCGCAGACTTACTTTGTAATGAATATGCGGTGGCCTTCTCCATGTTTCAGTCGCGAGATAAGCACCCGGCTTAATTGTTTTAAAAAAATACTCTCCCCTCTCATTGGTCCTCATGGTGCCATAATACTGAAAGTCAGGATCCAGAGGATTCTCCGATGTATCAGAAGGATGATTGTATCTACCAGTGTGGCAAGCTTGCCAAATTTCCACAATCGCTCCCTTAATAGGACGACAGAAATCATCGGTAACCACACCTGAAACAATGACTAACTCTCCCTTGGCCCGTTCCGACCGGTTTCCTAACTTGGTCAGATCAACGTCAGTATCAATTGGAAATTCTTTGGGATAAAATGGCCCTAATGGTTGCTTCGGCGTCTGCCGAAAATCGCAGTTGGCCAGTGCTTGGCTTCCCTTTAAAGTAGCGATGGTCGTGAGTCCGCCCAGTCCGGCAAGCTTCAAAAAATTTCTTCTGGATTCCATATTTCTTCTCCTTGTTAATTTCTCTGTTATCATTTATAAGACAAGTGACTACATTGATAAAATCAATGGTAGCAATTAATACCATAAGGATATTTTATGATAGACAACCTCACAGACCTGAAATACTTTCTGGAAGTTGCCAGGACCGGCAACATCACGCGGGCCTCTGAGCGCCTGGGTGTCACTCAACCCTCCATCACTCAGGCGCTCAAGCGTCTTGAGGAAAAAACCGGCATTATTCTTCTAGAGCGCTCACGGAAGGGTTCGAGCCTCACCAGGCAAGGCGAAGGCCTCTTCAAAATTGGTGAGAGGATGCTCCTTGAATGGGAGCGGGACACACGCATGATTGCTCAAGGTCAGAAAGAACCCATGGGGCGCTATTCGTTGGGCGTTCATAGTTCGGTTGCCCAATACACTTTAGGAGAATTTCTCCCTCCCCTTTTAGATAAATTCCCGGAACTCGAATTCAATCTCATTCATGATCTATCCCGAAAAATTGCAGAACGAGTAATTAGCCGGGAATGTGATCTGGGACTAGTGATCAACACGATTCCTCACCCAGATTTGGTGATTCATAAACTCCTGTCAGATGAAGTCACTTTGTTTAAACATCCCGCTTATAAAGGTAATGTTTTAATCCTTGATCCGGCCCTCAAGCAATCTCAGACTCTTTTGAAAAACATACGAAAAGTTTTTGATTATAAACGGGAGATTCATTCTTCTTCGTTAGAAGTCATTCGGGATCTTTGTGAAAACAAGGCCGGCATGGCGATTCTTCCCTCGCGAGTGGCCGCTCTCAGTGAAAAGATTAAGGCTGTGCCCAATGCGCCATCATTTAAAGACGAACTTTCTTTGATTTACAGAGTGGAAAGAAGAGCAGATTTAAGTTTTAAAGAATTAATCAGTGCCATAAGAAATGTGCCACGTGTTTGAAGACGTGGCACACTTTAATTATTCGTGTTTAGAGTGGAAATTTTCAATCGCTCCGGCCATAAGAAATGCATGAGCGCGGATTTTTCTCAGAGCAACGACCATATCTGAATACGTAAGTGCCGTCACAGGAGGGTATGTTCCCTTTGAAATACGATCAAGGTGTTTTTCTCTCATCGCATCTGCACACAATTGAAGTTCGTTAGACTTGGCTTCAATCTTTTGCATGTCCAAAATATCACTGTCTTCGAACCCTTTACCAACAAGGTCAAAGAAGTCCCAAACATCATCAAAAAACTGGAAAAATTCCGTGCGACTCTCACCGAACAAGGTTTCGTCTTTTTTAAATCGATCACGGTAATTGGCAAGTCTTTCAATATAGTCAGCGACACTCTCAAGCTCATCAGCAATTTTAATCATTGATTGAAGTTGCTCAGACTGATGGTGAGACATTGGTTTTTCCATCACGTAACAAAGAAAAACTGTGATCTCTTTATGAATATTGTCAGTGATTCGCTCGTAGTCGATCAATTTGGCAAGTTTCTTTGGATCATAATCAGTAGCCGCCCAGAACTCTCGGTTGAGTTTATACATTCGCTCAACAATATCTTTCATCTTTCTTAATTCAGACTCGGCTTGGGCCATGGAAGCGGCCGGAAGCATATTGGATGGATCACCCAGAACTAGTAAATGGGGAACTTCTCTTTCATTTTCTTTATCCGGAGATATTTTCGTTACAAGCTTGGCCAGACCATTAACAAATGGGAGAAACAAGATGGTTGCTCCGACGTTAAAAAGTGTATGGGCCATGGCCAGATGGTGAGAGACATTTGGGTATGTGCCGTCAACGTCTCTAAAGCCTGGATCAAGAGAAATAAGTGCGTCTACTGCCTGAATAAAATAGGGCAAGATGAGGGAAACAATTATCACGCTCAAGATATTAAAGATGGCGTGCACTTTCGCTGCTCTTTTAGCATTAACATTGGTTCCAATTGATGCCAGTAAAGCGGAAATAGTTGACCCGATATTCTCACCTAAAAGAAGTGCAATCGCAGTGTGATATGGGATGACTCCAGCAGTTGCCAATGCCATGGTAATTCCCAGCATCGCTGCTGAAGATTGCACGATCATAGTCAGTAAGCATCCCATGATAATGGAAGCGATATAACTGCCAAGATAGTTACCAGTGAAATAGGAAATTGACTCAAGGAATGCTGTATTCTCTCTGAGAGGAGCAAAAGCCTGGCCCATAAAATGAAGGCCGATGAATACGAAACCCACGCCTACGAGTGCGCGGCCGAGGTGTTGCCATTTCTCAGCTTTGGAGAAAAGCCCTGGAATAAATCCCATTCCCACTAACAAAAGAGCATGGTTATTTAGCTTGAGGGAAATAATCCAACCAGTGATAGTGGTCCCGATGTTTGCACCGAAAATAACCCCGATTGATTGCTTCAAAGTCATGAGGCCGGCATTAACGAATCCAACAGTCATAACCGTAGTGACAGAAGATGACTGGATAATGCAAGTAACCAACAAACCAACACCAACTGCCATGAAGCGGTTGTTGTTCAGAGAATTAATAATTTTACGAATTACATCTCCGGCCACGGCCTGAAGGCCATCGGACATGAACTTCATGCCGAAAAAGAAGATACCTAGACCCCCGAGCAGGGTGTAGACAATAGTAAAGGCTCCCATCAACTCTCCTTAAAAATCACTAGTCTATCCATTTAGCAAAACCGATCGGTATGATAATGTAAAGGATAGTATCTCTTATCAGATAAAATATAAAAAAATAGACGAACGCCTTAGGACCTTTCAGGAAGAGCTTTTCCAGTCCAAAGTATTGAGCCTTTTTAGACATCGCCACCATGAATTTAGTTTTTCCGTAATGCTGAACAAAGAACGTGATTGCGCCATCGACCTTACGGTCAAACGCTAAAAATCGGCTTTTAATCCAGGTCGACATACATAGTTCCAAGGTGCTGAAAGATATAGCAAAGATGAGATAATGTTATTGTGAAGAATACGTCAAGATTTGCCATGACGCTAGACAAAATTTAGTTGGCCCTTTTTCTTCTTTTTCAGCAATTTATGACATTTCTATGACAATTTTATGGTCAGGATTCTATATTCTTAATCCATGCTAGATGGCCTTAAGCTTTGGAACTTCAGCTCGGGAACGCTCCCAGACGAAGAACTAAACGGAACAACCTTTATTCTCAAAACTTGTCAGCGCACCTTAGTGCTGGCCTTTAATACCTACCCTTTTAAGGGTCAGGATCTGCCTGAGCATGTTTTGCAAACGGGCGAAGTGGCCTACCTTTATTTACTGGAAACAATTTGTGGTCTCAAAAGTAAACTCATCGGTGAAAATGAGATCGTGGGCCAGTTTAAAGAAGCCTACAAAATCTATACTCAGTCTACGCTCAAGGACACCAAACTTCTTTTAATCCTTGAGAAACTTTTCAAAGACGCCAAGGATATCCGCACTCAGCATCTGATCGGAATTTCTCAAAAAACTTATGCTTCTCTAACTCGCAGACACTTAATACAGAAAGCTAAGGCTGACCATGTGGTTGTCGTCGGCTCAGGGGCCTTGGCCGAAGACCTCATTAACCAATTTAAAAAGAAAGCTCAGGTCTCTATTTGTGCAAGGAATCAAGCAAGAACTCTGGAGCTCGCTAAACTTCACAATATCTCAATCATTCCTTGGGAAGAGCGCCACAAATTAGTTGAGCAGCCTTTTATCGCCAACACTGTTGGTACTGATGCTATTTTATTCGATGAGATATTTTTTGCTGAGTGGAAATCTAAAAATTGTTCACGTCAATTCGTAGATCTTGGAAGCCCTTCGGTGATCAAGACTGATCTCACCATTGAAGAAGGTGTTGTGCGTCTAGATGATATCCTCAATGAAGGCGCTATCATGGAAGACCATAAACAAGTTCAGATCGAACTTGCCCGTCAAGCCATGCTCGAAATCACTCTCAAACGTAAATCTCTTTTTCAGGCAAAATTAAAACAAATGTCCTCTGTAATTGCTCCTCAAATCATGCCAGACATGAGATACCTCTAAACCTATGAACACCTACAAAATTGGCACCCGCGGGTCACTTCTAGCAGTGACTCAGTCTACATTAATGAAAAACGAATTAGAGAGAATTTCCGGCGAGAAATTTGAACTGGTTCTGATTCAAACCCAAGGTGACCAGATCACCAACAAGCCACTTTGGCAGCTTGAGGGGAAAGATTTTTTCACTAAAGAATTAGATGAAGCTTTGCTCAAGGGCGACGTTGATTTCGTCATTCACAGCTATAAAGATTTGGGTTCAATCAGACCTGAAGGCATTAAGCTTGCGGCGATTACGGAGAGAAAATTTGCTCATGATATTCTTCTCATGCCCAAACACCACATTAAAGATTTAAACAACTGGAAAGGTGAATTGGTTGTAGGAACTTCCTCTCCACGCAGAATTGCCAACCTCACTCACTCTCTCAAAAAATATCTTCCATTTGTTAATAAACAAAATAATCCCATTCGCTGTGAAACTTTACGCGGCAACGTTAATTCCCGCATTAAAAAGCTGAAAGATGGCCAGTACCACGCCATCACTCTTGCTCTGGCCGGACTGGAGCGACTTTCTCACGGAGAAAAATCTCGAGCTGAACTGCAGGGTCTCCTGGAAGGCTTAAATTATTTTATCCTCCCACAAAGTGTTTTTCCATCGGCAGCTTCTCAAGGGGCGCTGGGTATTGAAATGCGTGCAGACCGAAACGACGGCGGAAAGCTCGCCGCAATTCTGGCCAAATTAAACCACGCTGCCACAGTTGAAGAAGTCACTCGCGAGAGAGTTGCTTTCAAAGAGTTTGGAGGCGGCTGTCACCTCGCCGTGGGAATACACGTGAAAAAAGTTGGCGATACTTTCTTGCATGTCCACGCCGGTGAAGTTGATGGGGTCCGCATTGATAAAAAATGGCTCGAAGGCGAGCCTAAGATTAAAATAGAAAAAGAGAAGAAGATATTTGTGGGTCTTCCACGCGGCGAGAGAACTGATGCCGTTTATGATCAGCTTCTAGGAAAAATTCCTGAAACAAAAGTCGTGGATCTCACCCATAAGCATGTGTTCGTGACTTCCCGCTACAACCTTCCAACTCTGCAAGCATCCTTCGCTTCCGGACCTGAAGGGGTTTGGGCGGCGGGAACTAAAACAGCAGAAAGACTTTGCGCTGAAGGCATCTGGATTAACGGCACCAGCGATTCTTTAGGAACAAAAGATCTAATGGATTTGAAACATTCTGAAGTGTTAAAAATGCTTCATCCCTCAATTCAGACTCCATGGACTGTTCTCTCTCACAATGAGGCAACGAGTGACCTTGGCCATGTCGTTGGTTGTTATGAGAGAAAAATCCAGAATGTTTCGGAAGACTTCAAAGCTGATTTAAAAAATGTAGGAGCTTGTCTTTGGACAAGCTTTGCACAATACGAAACTTATCTTAAACATTTTCCTTTCCTGAAAGATGCTCACCACTTCTGTGGTCTGGGCAAAACCTGGCAGGAATTTCAAAAGGCAGAGGTAAAGATTCATCCTCTGGCAAGTATGCAGGAATTTTATGAACTCAAATGAACTCTTTGAAAAATCACTTAAACTTGTGCCTGGTGGAGTTCACTCCCCCGTAAGATCCTTTAAAGGTCTTCACACCACTCCCCGCTTTATCAATCGTGGTAAGGGTGCCTACATCTGGGATGAAGACGGAAAAAACTATATCGATTTCTGCATGAGCTTCGGTCCATTAATCCATGGACATCAGGATCCGGAAATTAAAGAGGCGATTATCAAGGCCCTGGACAACGGCTGGACCTTTGGCGCTTGTGAAAAATACTCACTAGAGCTGGCCGAGTTTATTGTTGGCAAGATTTCATTCATTGAACAAATCCGCTTTATGAGTTCAGGGACGGAAGCCGTTATGACGGCTGTCCGTCTGGCGCGAGGGATTACTGGCCGGGCAAAAATTATTAAATTTAATGGCTGCTACCACGGTCACCTGGACGCCATGCTAATTAAGGCAGGTTCAGGCCTGGCCGGAACCGCAGAAGCCTCTTCTAAAGGCGTGACCGCTCATCAGGCAGACGACACCCTGATTTGTGAGCTGGGTGATCTGGATGAAGTGAAAAAGATTTTTGAAGATCACAAAGATCAAATTGCAGCTATTTTCATCGAGCCACTTCCGGCCAATAACGGTCTTCTGATTCAGGAAGAAACGTTTCTCAAAGGTCTGCGCGAACTTTGTGACAAACATTGTGCCCTGTTAGTTTTTGATGAAGTCATCTCTGGTTTTCGAATTGGTTTTGGTGGTATGGCAGAAAAAACCGGCATCATTCCTGACCTCGTGACCTATGGGAAAATTATCGGCGGCGGAATGCCAGTCGGTGCAGTGGCAGGCCCTAGAAAGTTTATGGAATTTCTGGCGCCAGTTGGCCCGGTCTATCAGGCCGGAACTCTTTCTGGAAATCCAGTTGCTATGGCGGCAGGTCTAGTGAATTTAAAAAAACTCACCCCAGCTGCGTATGAAAAATTAAATAACAACACGACCAAAGTCGTGGCAGTCATGAAAGAGTGGATGGATAAGAACGGTTTTGAAGACTACCAAACGATTCAGTATGGCTCTCTTTTCTACCCAATCTCTACTCACAATAAATTGAGCAACATCACTCACCTTCCTAAAAATATGAATGAGCGATTCTTTGCTCTCTTCCAAGTCATGCTGGAGAAAGGCATTTACCTTGCTCCCAATGCTTATGAAGTAGGATTTGGAAGTATTGCTCACGATGATAAAGTTATTGAGGATTTGAAAAACAGGTTATGGAGCTAAACCGCACTCGTCGATGGTTTTACAGCCTCACATTATTGTGGGTGATTATGCTTCTGGGACTGGGCTCCTGGTGGCTCTTCCTCGTTTTCAAATTACACACGACTCTAACTAATCTTAGTCTGCCTCAGCTTAATTCACAGGCAAATTTCCTCAACATGATGAAGTGGGAAGGATCTTTCTTTTTTATTTTCCTCACGCTTTTGGGTGCTTCGCTCTTTTATATGTATTTCAGAGATATGAAAAAGACCAAGGCGCTACAGGCATTTTTCTCCTCACTCTCCCACGAATTAAAAACCCCCCTGGCCAGTATGCGACTGCAGGTTGAAGTCATTAAAGCTTTGATTGAAGACGAGACCCATTCCCATGAACAGCTCTCACAACTTGCTGGCAGATTAGTAGAAGATACCGCCAAACTTGAAAGCGAATTAGAAAAAAGCCTACAGTTGTCCCGCATTGAAGAAGACGCCAACCTTACTCTTGCCCCCATTAGTCTAGGAAGATATCTCAAGCGCCATCAGCAAAAACTCGCTTCTCAGCTCTCTTTAAATTTAAATATTAGTGAAGATGCTCAGGAAGTTTTGGCCGACGAGCTTGCCCTTAACGTCATTTTCAGAAACTTGTTTGAAAACACCATCAGACACAATCCATCCTCCAAGACAGTAAATATCTCAGCTATCAAATCGGGAGCCTTGGTTGAACTGACCTATGATGATCAAGGCCGCAAATTCCAGGGCAATGCCGGCCGCTTAGGTGAATTATTTTATAAATTCAATTCAGCTAAAGGCACTGGCGTAGGGCTTTATCTGATTAAAAACCTTATGCGCAAGATGCATGGAAATTTTGAAATCACTAATACTGACACTCTCAAAATGAAACTCACTTTCCGCGCACCTGAAGGAGGGAGTGATGTCTAATCTCCCTCTGCTTTTAGTAGAAGACGAACCCAACTTAGGCCAAACCCTTAGAGATTATTTAAGGGCCAAGAAATACCAGGTGGAGCTTGCTGTTACGTGTGCTGAGGCGAGAGAAAAATTTAAGGCAATCACACCAGCGATCGCCATCCTTGATATAGGTCTTCCGGATGGTTCAGGCATTGATCTGGCCCGGGAATTCAGAAGCCAGCGCAAAGATTGTGTCCTGCTCTTTTGTACCGCCTTAAATGATCCATCTCTTCGTGTGGAAGGCCTCGAGCTTGGTGCAGAAGACTACATCACAAAACCCTTTGAACTCAAAGAGCTCACTCTTAGACTTGACCGAATTTTAAAATCCCGAAACTTCACTCTTCTTAATCCAGATGAAATGCGTTTTGGAAAACTCATTTTTTGGCCAAAGCGTTTTGAAATACAAGACGGTGCCGGTGAAATCACCTCACTCGCTCAAAAAGAATGTGCCATTTTAGAGTTATTTCTAGAAAGAAAAAATGAAGTTGTTTCTCGTGACGAGATGATTGAATCCATCTGGGGTGAAAACAGCTTCCCTACCAACAGAACGATCGATAACTATATTGTAAAAATACGCAAATGGGCCGACTCAGACTCAGAAGAATCAATCAAGATTACTTCTGTTCGGGGCATTGGCTACAAATTAGAACTTAAAGGAAATTAAAATGGATATTTTTGAAAACAGAAAAGATTTTCTCCCGGTTTGGTTCATGCGCCAGGCAGGTCGCTACCATGCTCATTATCAGAACATCAAAAAAGATTCTGATTTTATGACCATGTGTAAAAACCCAGAACTCGCCTGCGAAGTGACTTTGGGGCCAATTCAAGATTTTGGTTTTAACGCTGCCATCTTGTTTTCAGACTTATTATTTCCCCTTGAGCAATTAGGCATGGGCCTGTCTTACAAGTCCGGACCACCAGTACTTGAATGGCACCTACAGACTCCTGAAGATATTAAGAAACTAAAAATCATTGCTCCTGGAAAAGAATTTTATAAATTCCAAGGAGACGCATGCAAACTTCTTAGAGAGCGCCTTCCAAAAGACGTGACCCTTTTAGGTTTTGTTGGGGCCCCTTTCACTCTTTATACTTACGCAGTTGAAGGCTCTCACGCAGGAAATTTGGTCTCTGCCAAACAAGGCCTCTTTGACGGACGCTTCGAAGCATTCACCAACATCCTTATGCCTGAGCTCTTAGAAGAAATGCTGATGCAGGCTAACAACGGCGCCCAAGCAGTTGCCTTATTTGATACTGCTGCCGGTGAGTTGTGCGCCTCAGATTATAAGGAACATATCGTTCCTAAAATCACCGCACTTCTTAAGGCCTTCAAAGAAAAATCTCCTAAGACAAAAATCATCTATTACTCAAAACATACACAAGCTTGCCACCTGAAAGCACTTGATCTGACTTATATCGACGTGATCGGAGTTGACTGGCGCTGTGATCTGGTTGAAATCCAGAAACTTCTTCCCCCTCATGTTTTCATTCAAGGAAATCTTGATCCAGCCTGGTTGCATTTACCAACTGACTTGATGGAGAAGAAGGCCAAGGCTTACTATGCTGATTTACGTGAGCGTGGTCTTGATTTTAAACGTTGGGTAGCGGGACTCGGTCACGGTGTTTTGATTCAAACGCCTGAGAAGAATGTGAAACGTTTAGTAGAGATTATTCAAGGTCAGAAAATCTGACCCTGCGAAACTTTATAAATTCATTTTTTTCTTAAATTGTAATTCAATTCTGATGCTGGAACTCTACCGGACTTAATTGCATCCAGTACTCTGAAGGCATCAGTTAAACGCTCATCTACTTTCTTATCTTGTGGATCAATATCCTTCGCCTGTTTTAGATAATTGATACCTCTTAAAATAAGCTCCGAATTGTCTGCATCTATTCCGTAGAGCGCAATACTCGCTCCAAGGTTAAAAAGAGTTTCCTTGTCTTTATTGTCTTTCTTTAAAAGGTCCTCTCCAACGATAATTACTTTCTCCATAAAGTTATACAACTCATCTCTGCGATGTAACCGATGATAAGCCAATCCAATAGAATAGCCGGCCCATACTTTATTTCGTGGAGATGAGCTAACCTCATAACCTTTTAACATTAATTGCAAGTAAGTGGCCTTGTTACTATCATGAAAAATTGCAGCATTATCAAAGAAATAATATTCTTGATCTGTAAGGAGTTTTGCACCATCGTCTATCAGGCTTAGCGCTCTTTCAAAGTCACCTTTCAGGTGCGAAATCTTAACTAGACCTGTATAAGCCGCGGATAGAGGTAAGTACTGGAGTGAGTCCAAGTAATCATTTCGCGCAGGCTCGATATTTTTAAGACTTAATTTGTGATCCCCTCTCCTGATTAAAGAAGAGGATACAATAGAACATTTCATGCCTTCACTTGCAGAATGAGTTGCTTTTGCAACCTGTACTGCTTCATCATAGCGTCCCAAAGCAAAGTAGCATTGGGTGATATCATTGTGGGCGCGATCATTTTTCGGTTCAGATTTTAGAACCTCACCGTAATATTCGATACATTTTTCGTGGTTCTTATTTTTGACTGAATTAGATGCGAGCGCCAAAAGGATGAGGTTTCTTTCCCATTTTGATTTAAACTTGGATTCACCCTTCAATAAAATCTCTGTGGCATTTCGACCCTCACCTAGTCCCTCATAAATTTCGGCAAGGAAAGTATGGTCACGCACATCACGTGGTTCACCCATTGATAAAATTTTTGGTAAAGCAGCCTTAACTTCACTCTCCCGATTATCTAGCTGTAAAGTTCGTAGATAGAGAATATATAATCCCTGATGATCAGGAACATTCTTTAAACCTTGAGACACAATTTTCTGAGTTTCTCTAATTTGGCTGGGACTATAAACCCCATCACCAATCGCACCATTAAAAAGAACATTGCGGGCCAGTAGATGATAGGAAGGAGCATGTTTGGGGAACTTTGCGATATTTTTAAGGAGGAGCTTTTTGAGATCGTAGTGCTTCAGAGGACTTTTAAGATCCTTTCTCAATACACTAAAAACATATTCATAAACTTTCTGAGCTCTTTGCTCTGTAGGCAATTTTGCAAACTTCATTTCTAAATCTTCATCTGAGTCAGTATGTTTTACCGATTCAAATTTAAATTCCACCTCATTGTCCTTAAGACATCGCTGAATATTATTTTGAATGAACTTATAGTCGGGCGTAATGTAGTCAGTGCGGCTAATAAGAGAATGCTTGAAAGTAATCGTATCGTTGATTTTTAATCCCTCTTTAAGATATTCAAAATCCCTCTGTACATTTACCCATTTAGAATTATAAGAACAACCTTCAAGCCGCTCGACTGGATAAACTCCGGCCAATAGCACACTCCTTTCAATCTCAGCTGCTTCCCCGATGTAAATATCTCCCTGTGCTTGAGTCAAGTCGGTTCCCAATCCCCTCACGTAGGCCCCCAGTGTAGGAAGCTTGGCATAGGTTTTCTCATCTTTTGTGTAATAGGCTCCGCTAGCGGAGTATTTTATGTCAAAGGACAAATTGTTAAACTTTCTTGTTTTAAGATCAAATTTTGAAACTTCAGGCAGAATTGCTTCTTCCCCATGAGAGGTAATACTTACCAGTGCGTTCTCAACTTTGCTTCTTTCGAAATTTAACTCCATCCCTGTAAACATTAAGGCAAGACTTCCTTGCATTTTCATACCTGTTTGAACTTTGGTAACTTCATTTTTTTTGAACTGTACTTTTTTTATTATACTGAGCCTGTTCTGCGCAGAAGTGGCCAATGGAATAAATTCCAAATTATGCTTACCATCCAATGTCAATGTATGTTTCCCAGCGATATCTTCCCTATGACTAAGGCCGAAAGAAACTTTATTGGTTGGATCAAGCCAATAGGTTTTGTCACCAAACCTGGCCCTCACTATTGCATGGTTAAAGAGGTCAAGAGATGCCAGCGTTCCATTTTGATATCTTCCGATGACAGGGGAAGACCGATGGACTAAGGCTATATCCGCAGGGATGGAGCCGTGCCTTAACATTGATACGAGTATAGTCGCAAAATCTTTACAGTCGCCATATTTGGTGGAAGTAATGTCCTTTAACTTTCGTGGAGAAAAACCTCCATCGAGGTTTCGCCAATCACCCACATAATTAAAGTTCCCAGTAATAAACGCAATTAAATGGTTTACCTTCTCTGTAGGATCCTGAATTGCTTTTGCCTCGTTTGCAACGACTTCTAATTCTTTTGGTAACACGCTCTCTAAAACATTGTCGAATCTTCGCTTGAGATTATCGCCGATGACTTTCCAGTCTTTATCTGTGCTTACTTTTATAAATGAGATTTTCTCAGGGGACAAAACACCCTTTTCTTCAATTAGCTGATGCAGATAAGGATTTTTGAGAGTGAAAATGTACTGGTATTTATTTCCTGCGATTTTTGATTGAAAGTTTAATGCACCAAAGGGGTCATTCAACAAATGGTGTAATGGCATTTCTGAAATAAAAGTTATTTGACCGGCTTCAGTTAAACCGTCAAACCCCAGGTAACTCGTTACTGAAAAGTGACCGGGCGCCACCACTTTTTTGACGTCTAATGATGACTTTATAAATATTTGAGAATTAATTTTGAGCTGTGGTAATGCGATTTGGATTTCTTTTGTATCATCCATCCCATTATCTTTTCCAACAGACCTATCAACCATTTTATCGAAACCTACTTTAATGATTTCTTCATCATTAATCACTTTGACTTCAAGGATTTTCAAGGAACTTGAATTTGACTGATAGGGAATTTTATAAATATTGAATTTTTGTTTTCCAGCATCCTTTAGAATTTCGAATGTCGTGGATTCAACGATTGAATATGTCCCATCTTTCTTGATGTTAAATTGGACATCTTGGTTCAGAGTTCTAAAGTTTAAATCTTCCTTCTGGGCCCATCTTGCATACGACAAGTTTGACGCCAAGATAAGAAGAATTAAAAATTTCATACACTGCCCTTTGAATGCTTCTCTTTTCGGTATGTGTAAGAAATTAAGTACTTAAGAAAACTTTAATATTCCGCGGTGGTGTAGTTTCTTTATGTTACTATGGGAATCTTAAGACCCTATGTCCCAAGAAAGAAGTCTTTCGCCAGTCCGGCCTTAGTTAATCGCTCCATGCAGCTTGGAACAAGTCCGGTGAATTTAAACTCGCCGTTCTTGTGCAATCCGATGTCCTGCATGAGAATGCGGTCGCCTTCCATGTTGGCAATCTCGGTAACGTGAGAAACGATTCGTTTACCGTCTTTATCCCGACGAATTTGAATGATGAAATCAACTGCGGTCGATACCTGATACCGGAGGGCCTTAAGAGGCAGATCATAGCCTGAAAGAAGGTAGAGGTTTTCCAGACGCATCAGACACTCACCTGGAGTATTGGCATGGACTGAAGTCATAGAGCCCTCATGACCAGTGTTCATCGCCTGCAAGAGATCAAAAACTTCTTCTCCCCGGCACTCACCTACCACAATACGATCCGGTCTCATTCTAAGGGTGTTCTTTAAGAGATTTCTGATGGTCAGGCCTTTCTTATCACCAACGCCCGGTCTGGCCTCAAGTCTGACCACATTGGGTAAGTTGAATTGAAGCTCGCGCGTATCTTCGATCGTGATGATTCGCTCTTTCTGAGGAATTTCCTGCAAAAGCAAGTTCAGGAAAGTTGTTTTCCCGACGCCCGTACCACCGGCCACAACGATATTCACTTTAGCTTTAATTAATGTTTTAAGAAAAAACATCCAATTGGGAGAAAGACCAAAAATTTCAGGAGACCCATCAAAGGTCTTAATACTTTTCATGTATCGGCGAATCGTGATGGCGTGGCAGCCATTAGTATAATCTTTATGAATCAAATTCAGGCGACTTCCGTCCAAAAGATTTCCATCCATGATCGGATTTTCGCTGTTAAACACTTTGCGATTAATTTGTGCAAGTTCCTGGCAAAACTCTTCCACTTCTTCCTGGGTGAATTTAATGTCGATGCGAATGAGTTCACCATCTTTTTCGACATACACATTATCGAGTCCATTGATAATGACTTCGGTAATTCCAGATTTTTTGGCAATTTCATCAAAGAGGTCTTTCACTTTATTTTTCGACATAATTGTTCCTAAACTTTTTCATACAGGAAAATATCTGATTCCTGGATGCTGGCCCCATAGGCCATAAGGTTTTGTCCCATTATTTGTTGATCTTCTTTTGGCATTTGAGCATAGAGTTCTTCAAACTTTTTCCCGGCGACTAAATGATTCATTAATGTTTTTTCACCAAAATAAGAATTAAAGTGAACCAAAATAAGGATCAGCCAATCAATTCTCTCAGATCGCCCCTGGGAAAGTTTTAGCATCGCTCCAAGCTCTTCAGGAATCTTGATTTCCAGAAATTTATTGTCTTCCCTGTGCTGAATTTCAAAATTTGCGAGCTTGAGGTAAAACCCGAATAAAAAAAGTCGAGAGTAGCTATTTACAGAATGATCGGTAAATCGGTTTTCAATCAGCTTAATATCTTCAACCAATTCCATGTCGGTTTTGGAAGGGAACTCCCCATAAATGGATTTTGAGATGTAGACACTCGCCATACGATCCCGAAAATTTGACCATCCAAGAGTCATGATAACTTTTTCCAGCCCCCGGCCGGTATCAAATTCCTTAAAGGCAGATTCTAGAATGGATAGGAGTGCCCTGTTGGGACCGATCATCTCAAGGATGGGCCCAGAAGAATTTGTCACAGAAAGATTAGATTTAAGCAGAGTGACAAACTCTTGTGGCAGGTTTACGAATGGGAAATGCAACTTAATCATATTCTCCGACTATTTTAATCTGGCTGTCTCGTTAGTCTCTTTAATTAAACCACGACATCCGGCCAAAACCTAGGAATAATGGGTGTATGAGTTTACCAATCTATCAGCACATTAATGTTAAATCATTGCAGCTGGATGATTTAAAGAATTTCCTAAATCCAGACATGAATATGAGGCATCCTGTTGCTTTAAATTTAAAACAATTGGAGTTTGATCAGCAGCGTGAAATGGTGGGCCTGATTGAAAACTTTTTTTCAACAAATAATTTCTCCTACAAATTCCCTTACCCGGTTTATCTGGTTATGGATCAGGAAAGTTCTATCACGCAAATGCCAAATGCAAAAAGCGTAGAAGAGCTACCCCGTTTTTTTCACCAAAAAGACACCAAGATGAATGTCAAAGAATCTCATCTTTTGGGCCGAAACAAGTTACTTCAGCAAGAATTAAGAAACGCTGATGCCGAGTATGTTGAGACGAGCTTACAAAAATATGGCGCAATTCACCGGAAGGTTTTTGAATTGGATAAAGAGCGCTTATTCTACCGATCCATTTTAAATCGTTTGATCAAGGCCAATAAGAATGGATAAAAAGAAATTATTAAAAGGTTCTCCCGAAGAAGACTTAAAAGGGTTCGAAGAATTTATCGACCATCATTCTTCAGACCCGAATTTTCTTCCCCGCGGAAATGCCCCCAAAAAAGAAGTTGGCTTTGAACACTTCACTTTTATTACTAACGATTCAACCCGTTTAATGAAGCTCAAAGATCTATTAATGGATAATCTTCCGTTCGCAAGTCAGCATGAGCAGGGCGAAAATCTGATCAAGGCCCAGCAAGAAGAGATCGCTCTTCTTAAAAAGAATATTTTTGAAATTTGTAACAAACCAGAATCTCCCTACCGGACATCCATGCAGGAGATTTTTGATTCATTTTTCGGACCGACTCAAAATTAGTTATTCGTGTAGTTCAAAAGAATTGGTCCACCAATGTGTTTGAAATCCTCTTCGGTCATGCTGTCAATTTCATAGCCATTCAATTGTTCAAGCATAATCTGGTAGAGATACTTATCAAATCTCGGTATGAGTTCAAGGCCAAATTTCTTAATAAAGAGTGTCGTTTTCTCTCTAAGAACAGGGTCCTCTTCGCCCTTAATCAGGTACTCTTCACCATTTTTACTGAAAAACTGGTGATAGAAGGACTTAAGCTCTGAAATGGTCACTCCCATTTTGCCGGCAGAAGACTCATGATAATGACCACCTACAAAATTAATAAAACTTGAAATCATGATGGCTTCAAAATCTATGTTATCAACTTCGTAGTTCAGGTAGAACTGATCGTTGAGCAACCCATCGGACTTAAGTTTATCAAGAGTACTAAAAAACGTATTCACAAACGGAAGAGCAGAGGTGAAGGTTTCAGCAGCTTCATTCCAAAGCCTGTAAGATTCAAGACTTTTTATTTCAAGGGGTTTTGAACTTCCGTCAAATTTATACTTCGCAACTTCTTCATGAGAATTCTCAAGGAAGGCATTCCAGTAGAGACCAAGGAAATATCCAAAGTCATCTTTTTCAAAAGGAGTTTCCGCCATCGATTTCTTCATTTTCTTTTTGGTAATCTCAATCAGGCTATGGCCAATTTTATAAAGGTCCATAAAATCAAAATATTGAAAAATGACCCTGTCTTTTGCAATGTGAGTCTGCACATACTCAAAAGCAAGCTCAAGGCATTGTCGGGTTTGGTTCCCTACTCTGGACATGGCAGTTGACCCATGCTTAAGGGCGTCGTCCAACGTCATTCTGGCATTCACCAATCGAACAAAATTAAAATGCAGGTACTGTGAACGAGAATTATCAGAGATCGCCATAAGCGCTTCTTTAATTCCATCCATCCCATGCTGATAAGGTACGAGTGAAGTCGCGTGAAGGCTTTGGTTAGCAGAAACGGAATCAAGAAGACCAGTAAAGACTTTTTTGTTTTTGATAAAATCATCAATCTGAGTCGTTGAAAAATAGAATGAGTTATATTCAAGCGCATCAAAATAATCAACAAAACCAAAATCTCTCAAACGTTCTTTTTTTGCCTGATAAATATCTTCTTCCATGATCTGGTATGAGTCGACCACCATTTTGAATAAGAAGGCGTAGGCGTTCTCCACCCCGATGTCCGAATAAAGGCGTCTGATCATTTCTTTTAACTCCTGAACTAATTGGAAGTCATCAGGATAGGCAATTAAAAGCTGGTTATCTTCAGTGAGAAAATAATTATCATCGTCAGGGTACATAGGATCATCGACATCGAAGGTATCAATAGTGAACTGGTTTTTCAGGCTTAGAAGAAAATCCTCGCTCTTCACATACTCCAGAATCACTTCATCATCAGGGCATCTTGCATAGACTTCAAACCAATAGGCTACTGCTTGTGGATCCACGGCATCTTTTTGCCAAAGATCTATGTCTCTTAGTGCCTGACGTTGTTCAGATGAAAGTTTAGGAAGGATAAGGGCCACTTGATCTTTAGAAGTACTTTGCAAAGACACATAAAGAGGTTGAATGGGTATCATGGAAAGATCCCCACCGCCCTCAACTAGTTTTTCAATGTCTTCGAATTTTTTGTAGGCCTGAGCTTCATACAATAGCTGGCTTAATAGATCTTTTTTGATCCCTGTATCATTCATGCTCAAATCCTCGTAAGTTTATGGCTTTTGTACTCTGTTTTTGACTTTTTGGCCAATGAGCGTAGCCAAAACACCCTGCATCAAGTTAAAATAATTGCTATGACACATGTCCATCACTTGAGTATGAAAAGCGTTCCAGACCTCAGAATTCTCCAGGCGGGATTTCCAGGTCTTAAAACGCTGCTCTTTGATATGGACGGGACGCTTTTTGATACTGAAAAATATCACACCCTGGCCCTTCAAAGTATTGGCCGGGATCAGAAGATAAACCCACCGCTGGCCCCCAATCAATTACATGAACTCATGATGGGAAAGGCCGATCATCTGTTATTCGAACTGATTAAGGACTGGCCAGGATTTCCGGAACACTGGGACGTGACGGCTTTTGTTCACGAAAAGAACCGTTATTTGCTCGAGATTTTAAAAAAAGTGGATGGAGCGACTTATCTGGCCCCTGCCATGAAATCACTTCTGATCGATGCCCATGCCGCTGGAATTCAAATAGGTCTGGTGACTTCATCTGAGAAAGTGATCACACAAAAGCTTTTGCACCTGGCCGGGCTTGAATCTTATTTTTCCTATGTCCTGACCCGTGATGATTCACTAAAAGTGAAACCTGATCCGTGGCCCTATCTGACTGCCATGACTCACTTTAAAGCACAGGCCGAGTCGACTCTCGTTTTTGAAGATTCTTTAGTAGGTCTTGAAGCGGCCAAGGGGTCGGGAGCTCATGTGATCAAAGCAGAATGGTACTAGGGTCTTACAATGTAGATTTGCCACTGCTTATCAGAATCGTTGTTAATAATTTTAATTCTTTCAACCTGTGTCTTAAAACCTGAGTCAATTTCATTTGAGACATAGAACTCGTCGCCCACAATATTCAAAAGATTATACATGCCAGTGTGTTCCTGCATATCAATCATGAATTTTAAAAACAAAAGTGGAACCGGCCCTTCTTGTGTCCCTAACTTGTCGTAGGTCACCATCTCAGTCAGGGCTTCCCTACTCATGAAGTTTTTAAGTTTGGTGGAAAGATTATTAATCATATTAAGCGTAAAGACATAATCATATTTAAGTTTGAGCATATCAACCTCAACCCGCTCTAGATTTTGCATTTTACGAATCTCGGCAGCTTGCAAGAACGCACTCTTAACCGGTCCGGAAATCTCCACTATCTCTTTTTTCGCCACTGCCTCAACCTTAACTGGCGCGGCCTTAGTGGCCACTTGAGGGGCATCAACTTTGGCTAGTACTGGAGCTGTAGGCAGTGGCTTTTCTCCATCTAATTCGGCAATTTTAAACGGCTGCTCCATGACATAAAGATTGGATAATCCCTTTTCTTCAAATTCTTTTCCAGAGCCATAAAAGAAAACTCTTCCCTGAAGAAATCGTTCTTTATATTGATTCTCTAGATGGGCCCTCAGCGTAGGGAAAAGAAATGGCAGAACAGAATATTTAACTTCTTTGTGGGCCATCACTTCTGAGAATCGTCTCATGCATCCCAGCGCCTCACCCTGTTTATTAAAGGTGTTTATGATGTTTGAGAGACCCAGGAGATTGTAGGCGTCGGTACTCTCCGAAACACCATAAATCTCATCCATTTCAGAACAAATTAAATTCATAAGTGATTCATCTTGCTCACAAGTTTTCTTAAATCTTGCTTCAAGATCTTTTTGCTCACACTGACCTTTGCATTCATGATCAATACGGTAATGAGAGAAGTATTTAAAATCTTTTTTAGAAAAATCACGCCACCAGTCACTTCTGATATAAGTCTTAGGCAAAGATTCTTCAAATCTTGGTTTATGTTTTTTTAAAAGACTTATAAATTTCTTCATTTCAACATTCTTAGGACGACATTTATCTAAAAACTTGTCGAAATCAAATTGGCACCCCTTGCCCTGTACAAAGTGTTTGGACACCATGTTCATGTGCCACTGGCCTTCCAATAAGTAACTGAGGGTAATGAGTCGATAGGCATATCGGATGTCATCAAAATGTTCTGACAAAAGCTCGTTGGAGCAGACCATCCCACCACCGAGTTCAGATTTTAAAAAGAAATTAAAATCTTTCTCCCCGTTAAAAATATAATTTTGGAAATAATTTTGAAAAAAAATCTCATCTTCAAAGGCCATCTTGCCTTTATAGAAATCCAAAAAAATCAATGGCTGCCAACGGCTTGAATAAGAGTCAAGCCTCTTCTCCCCGAGGTATCCCTCAGTGTGAATGCGATCCATTTTGGCCTGGGCCCGGGCAGGTAATGCCAGGGACAGGAGAATTAAGAGTTGAACCAGAATAAAGTTAACCATGGTATGTACGTTATCATAATGAGGGCCAATATCATCAGAAATAAAAAGGGAATACTAACCTTATAGAGTTCCAAAACCGGCCGGTTAAACCTGAAGGAGCTAATGAAAAGATTAATGCCCACAGGTGGAGTAATATATCCAATTTCAAGATTCGTTAAAAAGACAATCGCCAGGTGCAGAGGATTCACACCAAATTGCTCGGCAATTGGGATAATTAGCGGAACGACCACGATGATGGCACTGAAAATATCCATCAAACAGCCTACAATCAGCAAAAAGATATTAAGCACCAGAAGAAATAGGTACTTATTGGTGATCAGGGTGCTCATCGTGGCAAGGATCTTCATCGGGATTTCTTCATCCACCAAATAATTGGTTAAACCTAAAGCACAACAAAGAATCAATAAAATCGCCCCAACCAAAGTCAAACTCTCCACAATCACCTTGGGTATATCCCTGGTAAGTGAAAGATCTTTGGTCACGAATGTGTTTATCACTAGAACATAGAACGCTGAGAGAGCAGCGGCTTCAGTGGCGGTAAGGATTCCACCATAAATTCCACCCAAGATGATAAAGGGTAGAGGAATTTCAAAGCGCCCTTCCCATAATGCCGCCTGAACTTCCTTAATAGAAAAAACGTGCTTAATTTTTTTCGGATTTCGGCGGGCCTTGTATATCGAGTAGGACCCGAGAATAATCATTAAAACGATGCCGGGAAAAAGTCCCGCTAAAAAAAGTGCATCAATATCTACTTTCGCTATGATGCCATAGAGAATGATAGGCAGACTTGGCGGAAAAAGCAGTCCCAGGGAACCACAAGTCGTAATGAGACCTAATGTGAATTTTTCCGAGTACCCTTCTTCAATCAGAATCGGATATAAGAGCCCTCCCAGCGCGATAATAGTGACGCCCGAGGCTCCAGTGAAGGCGGTAAAAAAAGCACAGACAAATAAACAAACAATCGCCGTTCCACCTGGAATCCATCCTAATAAAGCTTTGGATAAGCGAAGTAATCGCAAAGGGGCCTTAGATTCAGCTAAAACGTAGCCCGCGAAAGTGAATAAAGGGATGGTAATAATTGTTGGTGACCCTGCTAATCTGTATATTTCTACAGACACTGCCGATAGCTCAATGCCACTGAAATAAAATGCCGTCAGCGCCAAAGCTGACATCACGGTGAAGATGGGCGCCCCAAAGAGAGCGAGAATAAATATAGAGGAGTAAGCGATAACACTCATCTCTCCCCTCCTTGAACCACGCCAATGATTAATTGATTTAAAAATCTCAGCGCAATAAGTCCCATTCCGAACGGGATAATGCCCACGAGATAAGCAGAGTGAATATGCAGGAATCCAGGAGCTCCAAACTCTTTTTCTACCAAATAAAAATCCCATCCGGATTTTGTTAAAACGATGCAAACAATTAAACAGAACAAAGCGATGAGGTTCTTGTGGATCCAATGAATAATTTTGGAATGTGATCTTTCAAGAAGTTTGGTCAGGATGTCCACTTTAATATGGACGTTTTTACTGGTCGCTAGTGAACCACCTAGAAAAGCAGAAAGAAAAACCAAGTGCCGCACCAGGGGCTCAATCCACATGAGACTGGACCCAAGCCATCTGAGGACAATGGCAAAAACAGACAGGCCCAAGATCATAAAAAGAGAGGCCACAAGTCCGTAACGGCTGAAACGCTCTAAAATATCATCAAAAGTTACAAACAACTTCATACTTATTTAGCCTCGTTATCCAACGTTTGAATGATTTTAGAAGAGATGTACTTATCTTTCACTTTTGAGATCACAGTGCTTCTGGCCGCAGCGGCTTTTTTATAATCCTCGGCCGGGAACGAGATGAACTCAACTCCGCCCTTTTTAAGTTGGGCACGGGCCATATCATTTTCAGCAGCATTTTTTTGGTTCACCTCGGCAATGAATTTCTGGCTTAGGGCCTGAATCTTTTGCTGGTGATCAGGCTTGATTTTGCTCCAGATTTTATCAGAGATAAGCAGAGCTCCGATGGAGTTTGCGGTGGGAAAATCGACTAAATATTTTATTTTGGTGTGCCACTGAAGTGCCAGAATCGCCAAAGGTGGCGCATAAGCAGCATTGATGATCCCGGTAGAAAGTGAAGATAACACATCCGGGATCGCAAGAGGAACTGAAACCAACTGCAAGGATTCGAGCATCGCCTCCACTAGCTGATCACCTTCCCACGACCAGATCTTAACACCCTTAAGCTCAGCAAGATTTGAGATTTTTTTGGTAGAGACAACATAGACGTGACCAATTTCATAGAAACCCAAATTGATAAATCCCTTACTCTTTAAACCTTGATTAAACTGTGGAGTCAGTTTAGTTAAAGTCGCAGTTGCCTTGGCCTTGTTGTCATAGAAGGTAAAAGGTATTTCCATCGCTCTGACATCGCCGTAGATATCACCAAGAGTTTTGCCGGTAAAAATCCCACCATGAAGCTGCCCAATACGAATTTTTCTAATAACATCCGGCTCATCACCGGAGACGCCTCCAAAATAAATCTTAAAAGCGACTTCATTATTTGTCGCCGCTTCAATTTCTTTTGAGAGTTTTTTAAGATTACTTCCCCAAGTTGTCCCCTCGGGAACAAGTACAGCGAGTTTAATTTGCTGAGCACCAAAAGCAACCGACGCCGACATAAATAAAGCGGCCAAGACCAATTTCTTAAACATAGTTTTATCCTTCAAAAATCCGTTTTTTATTTTTTTCAATAAATTCAAATCTTTTGCGGGCGATCGCATTGAAAAGATTTAAATGTTCCACTGCTTTATATTCTGAGTTGTCTTCCAATGAGTCACGATTAATATCTTCCCATTTCGCAAACTCTTCCCGCAAAACCACAGATTCTTTCTCATAAGCTTCCTGATCAAAGGCCGGCAATAATGAATACTGAATCAGACCCAAACGCATCAGCAAATGGCGAGGACGCTTTCTGATGGCTTCAGCATAGAGTTGCTTAGCTTTCTCTGGATTTCCCCCCAGCATCCTGGGTCTTGAGGCTTCATATTGGGCAAAGAAAATATCACAAACCCCGTTTTCAATATCCGGATCTTTCTGACAAACCCAATCAAAAAGTAATTTCACTTTGGGCACATGTGACACTAATGCCACATTATCCTGCTGCAAATTAATCAAACTACCCCAAGACTGAGCAGTAAAAAGAACTGCGGAGTGATCTTTTTTATTCAGCTTCTCACTTAGCAATTTGAGTAAGGCCTTTTCATCAGTTTCAAGCAAGTCTTTTCGTTTAATGCCTTTGTGCTGAAGATAATCCAAACCGTAATCCATCGATTTGGTATAAATCGCTATGGCATATTTTTGGTGAGGTGACTCTTCCAGCCCCTCAAGGCGATCCCCCATGGCCAGTGTCTCAGGAACGGCATAAGCATAACCGGCATAGCCCTTCACCAAAGTCGCCAAAAGTTCATGATTACTTTTATCCTGAAGATATATTGTTTCCAAAAATTTGAGGTTCCCCGGAGCGGACTCCCGAAACAACTCCCAACTCCTCTCGGAGGTCAGCAAATTTGAGCCCTCAATGAACAAGGGGGATATGTTTCTCACCGCCATTTTTTGCATGGAACTGCAGCCCATGAGACCCAAAGACATGATAAGAATCAAATAATACATAGACACCCTAACCTATCAAAATTACTATACTTCAATCATACTAAGGGGTTCCAAATTCGGACAGAACTTGTTTGTGTGTACATTTTTACCCAGTTTTTCATTTAGTGCGGACGCCGTGGTATAATAGCCGTATCACTCTTGCTAATATCTAAAGGTTTCCGCAGATATTACCGACAGGAATGATAGATTACTTCAACAGGAGAATACGTGTTGCCCAGTGATCCTATTAGTCCCCTTGCTTAGTTAACCCTCCCTCTCATCGACTGAAGGTTACTAAGCGAAACATTAAACGCTTTTTAACACCGAGGTCGTCATGAAAACGAAAGAGACTCCTGAATCTAAAATTTTAAACTTTGAAAAACCAGTACAGGCAAAGCCAAGAAGCTTTCGTCCGATGCGCTCTCTTGTAGCGACAAGAAGCCTTAAGCCGAAAACGACTGTCGCAAATATGGTAATGGTTAAGCCGGAAGAAATGGAAAAAAGAGTTTAGAAGCTCTTGTCTATATCCACTTTGATTTTCTTCTGAATTTCAGTTAGCTTCTCTATTTGTCTGGCGTGGATCAGACCGAGATACTTCTTTTTCAAATCAAAAATTGTGTCCATTGCCTCAAGATAGTGAGTTTTGAGACCTCTGAAACATAACTGCTTGCTCTCTTTCGGGAGCACCTTTCCGCTGGCATCGGCCGTCTCTCCGGAGCAAATAAGCTTCTCTTCTTCCATGCTATTTTCAATGGATTTCACCAGAAGATTAAACTTCTCCTCGTAAATGGGACTGTCCTCAACCTCTAATTTTTTGAGTTTTTCTATCAAATCAGGAATTTTACTTTCGGTATCATCCCCGGTTTTAAACCCTAAAAAATCAGCTGAGGCGCTGAAGGAAAATAACAAACTGGTTATTAAAATAATTCGAACCATGATTGACCACCAGTAAAAGGTTTAAAAAGAGTCTCGCATTCCAAAATAAAACGACTGAGGGGAAAGCCTACAACATTGGCATAATCCCCTTCAACTTTGGAAATAAAAGTTAGAGAAGGCCCCTGAATTCCATAGGCCCCTGCCTTATCCAAGGAGTCTTTCGTCGAAAGATAACGCTCCATTAGCTCTGGACTAATTTTATTAAAAGTGACTTTTGTTTCTTCAACAAATGAGTGGGAAATTTCATCTGTACCAAATCTCAGATTAAGCGTGACAGCGGTATAAACCGAATGAGTTTTGCCTGAGAGTTCGTATAAAAAGACCCTCGCTTCTTCTTCACCTGAGGGCTTACCGTAAATTTTCTCCCCCATACACACAATGGTATCAGCGGACACAACTAAACAACTATCAGTTCTCTCTTTGTAGACCGCTTCTCCCTTCATCTGTGCAATATGCCTGGAGTAGTTCACAGGATCAGTAAAATGAGATTCCTCAGGAATATTTTTGATAACAACGTCAAAGGGAAGTTGCAAGTGGCCCAGGAGTTCTTTTCTGCGCGGGGAAGCACTTGCCAGGACGAGCTTAATTTTGTGTTTTGCCATTTCGGAGTATCCAAATGTAATACTGAAGATCACTCATTTCCCGAACTTGCATACGCTTATTGGTATACCGAGTTTTGAGATCTTTTAAATAAAAGTTTAGCGTAGATTTGTAGTGACTGTCGTCCATTTCTTTTTGCGCGACCTCGCCATTACCTTCGATTTTTTTCAGTAAATTATCCATGGACTTGAGGTTGGTTGTTTCCATCCTGCGAGTGTATTCAACCAAAAAGTCGAAACGTCGATTAAGCTCATCACCCCAAAGTGAATAACCATGCTTGATTGCCAAATCTTTTGGCGCCTCCATCGTTTTCACGACCGGGGACGTGTACTTTTCAAGCCAAAATTCCCGGGCAAGCTCTATGGTTTTAATCCTTCGAGTCAGTAGTTCTGTAATCTCCAGTGCACCAGTAACCTGTTCCACTTTAGAGTAACTCTTGCCATTAGTTTCAACTTCGAACCACGCCTCGTCAGCAATTGCCATTGTTTCAGTGGCCGTGTATCCACGCAAGTGAAGTGTTAGTTCATGACTTTCCTGGGCATGTCGTTTTTTAAAATGAGATTTCCCACCGGGATAGTGGAAAAAATCAAAGGAAGTCATCTTACCCACTAAGCTTGCATTAGGGGCAACCAGCATAACTTTAGCGACGGGAGGAAGGGAGGAATTATTTTGAGCACGAAGTTCATTGAGCTTTTTAATTTGGGCCGCAATGGCAGTATCTTCAAGCTTCATAGTCTCTTCAGAGCGGGCAAAATCCGATTGCTTCTGAAACAGCTCTCTTTCGAACTGCGCCTGGTTGGCCTCTCTGACTAAAACCGGTAAACTTAGGGCGTCTGTCTCTGGCGATAACTCCATAGGAAATTCCTTTGAGTCTCTTGGATGCCAATAGAGGTGCCCCTGATGGATTCTCACGAGGTGAAAAACTTCAGACTTAGACCAGTTAATTTCTAAAAATGAAACTGAAGTCGATGGACCCACTCGCACCAAAGTGCCGTCCATCAAGTAGATCCAGGCGACGGAATCGACATCTGTTTTAAATTCATCACCTTCATTAATACGGGACAGATGCTGCACAGAGGCCTGCATGCTGCCTCTGAAAACCTGACATTTTCCACGGCATTGCAAAACTTTTCCCACGTGCTCAAGTTGACGGTCATCACGTAGGCGCAACTTCCAATCAGGAGTCTTATCTTTGAGGGAGCGTTCAAGTAACCACTTATCAACGCTTAACCACTCCTCGGGATCTTGAGTCGACCATGGTATGAGTGAATACCCCTGACCTTTAAGTGGTTCACTGTCCACTTCCACTTCTTTCTCCTGGACGTTCCACTCGACTTTTTGGTGAAGATCCCTTGGAGAAAATCTTTGATGTCCCTTCAAATCAGGCAAAACTTCAGACTCAATCCCCAGGAAATCATCAATTGACTCAGTCTGCGACCAGGCCGAAAGTGAAGCCCAACATAGACTCATGGCGAAAGCCGACCAAATTAGTTTATTCATGCAAAATTCTCATGCCTTTCTCTTCGGAAAACTGTCCTAAAAATTTACGATTTTAGGAGTTTCTGCTAGAGTGGAGGTTCATTTTACCTATTCGAATGGAGTTTCCCCCCATGGAACCACGTGAAGCGGCCCCAAGTTCAGAGAATTTCTCTTTTGTAGAAGCTGAAAGGAAGATCTTAGAACTCTGGAATAAGAACCAAATTTTCCAGAAATCACTCGATAAAACGAAAGCTGGAAAGAATTATATTTTTTATGATGGGCCTCCCTTTGCAACTGGTCTTCCCCACCACGGACATATCGTGGCCTCAACTTTAAAAGATGTTGTCCCAAGATATTTCACCATGAAAGGCTACTACGTTGACCGACGTTTTGGATGGGACTGTCATGGACTACCAATCGAGCAAGAGATCGATAAAAAATTCGGTATGTCTGCTTCAGATTTTGTTGCCGCCAACGGAGTCAAAAAATACAACGATGAATGCCGGGGAATTGTTGATCGTTATGTCAATGAATGGGAAAAGACCATCGGCCGTTTAGGTCGTTGGGTTGATTTTAAAAATGATTATAAAACCATGGATATTAATTTCATGGAATCAGTCTGGTGGGTTTTTAAAGCAATCTGGGACAAAGGTCTGATCTATCAAGGTAACAAAATTGTTCCTTACTCACCTGCTCTACAAACGGCCCTCTCTAACTTTGAGGCCGGCCAGAACTACCAGGACATCCAGGATCCGGCCGTCACGATTCTTTTCAGAACGAAGAAAGATCCAAATACTTATTTCGCTGCCTGGACAACGACTCCCTGGACCCTTCCAGCGAATCTTGCCCTATGTGTGCACCCGGAAATTGAATACGTAAAAGTTAAAGACCTTGATAAAAATATTTTCATCATCATGGCGAAGGCACGTCTTGAAGCTTATAAGAAAAATTTCAAATACGAAGAAGTAGAGACCTTCACAGGTGCAACACTTAAAGGTGAAAGATACGAGCCACTTTTCCCTTACTACAATAAGCTGGAAAAAGATGGCTACTTCGTGATGCTGAATGACGAGTACGTTACAACTACTGATGGTACAGGAATTGTTCACCAGGCCCCGGGATTTGGTGAGGACGATAACCGAGTAATGAAAGCTGCCGGCCTGACTGAAGTTGTAGTGCCGCTGGATATTTCAGCTCGCTTTACTGACGAAGTGACAGACTTCAAGGGTATGGCGATAAAAGATGCTGATAAAGACATCATCAAAAACTTAAAAGATCGTGGACAATTATTTCTGCAATCGACTCTGGTCCACAGTTACCCAATGTGCCCTAGAACAGATACTCCACTCATCTACCGAGCCATGCCCCAGTGGTACTTAGCTGTTGAGCAAATCAAAGACAAAATGGTTAAGGCCAACCAACAAATCACTTGGGTTCCGGAAACAATTAAAGATGGCCGCTTTGGAAAATGGCTCGAGAATGCTCGTGACTGGGCGATCTCAAGAAGCCGCGTTTGGGGCACACCTCTTCCTATTTGGATCAATGATAAAACCGGTAACTCTGTTTGCATGGGGTCAATCGCAGATCTTAAAAAATATTCTGGAATTGAAGTGAAAGATCTTCACCGCGAATATGTTGATGACATTCAATTTACAATTGCTGGCGAAGAAGGAACCTATAAACGAATTCCAGAAGTTCTGGACTGTTGGTTTGAGTCAGGATCAATGCCTTACGCTCAACTTCACTACCCTTTTGAAAACCAGGAAATTTTTAAGGCCGGTTTCCCGGCCGAATTCATTGCTGAAGGTCTCGATCAAACTCGCGGCTGGTTCTACACCCTCACGGTGTTGTCAGCGGCCTTATTTGATAAACCGGCATTTAAAAACGTAATTGTGAACGGAATGGTTCTTGCTAAAGATGGCAAGAAGATGAGTAAACGTTTAAGAAACTACACTCCACCGGATGAATTGATTGAAACTTTTGGTGCCGATTCTCTGCGCCTGTTCCTCATCAACTCGGGTCTCGTGAAAGCTGAAGAGCTTCGTTTCACGGACGAAGGTGTCAAGGACATGGTTCGCCGTGTGCTTTTGCCATGGTATAACTCTTATAAATTCTTTATCACCTACGCTAACTCTGACGGCTGGAAACGCAGTGATAAACCCGTGGCCTCCGATAATATTTTGGATCAATGGCTTCTGTCTAAACTTCAAACTTTAGTTAAAAATGTTAACCATGAAATGCAAAACTATCGTTTGTACAATGTGGTTCCGGAGCTTTTCGACTTCATTGAAGACTTGACCAACTGGTATATCCGTTTAAATCGTCGTCGTTTCTGGGAAGAAGGAATGAGCGCAGATAAAACCGCGGCTTACTCTACTCTCTACATAACTCTGGAAAGTCTCTCTCGCTTGATGGCGCCATTTACTCCATTCCTGGCCGATCACATTTACCAGGAACTAAAAGTTCTTGGTGGAGCGTTTGAAGAATCTGTCCATTTGTGTTCGTACCCCGAAGCACAGGAGCAGATGATCAACTCAACTCTGGAAACGGCCGTTGGCCGCATGGAACAAGTGATTCTTCTGGGTCGCCAAAAGCGTATTCAAGAAGGTGTAAAAGTTAAAACACCACTTAAAACACTTAAAGTGATTCACCAGGATCCGGAGCTTCTCAAAGAAATTAAAAAACTTGAAGATTACATCAAGATCGAACTTAACATTAAAAACGTTGAGTACATGACTAACGAGTCGGACTTCGTCACACTTTCGGCAAAACCAAATCTTCCTGTTCTTGGTAAAAAACTCGGGAAAGAGATGGGGGCCTTCAAGCCACTTATTGAAAAACTAAGTTCAGCTGATGTTCAAAAAATCGAAGATGGCGGCTCAGTTACGCTCAACGGTGTCTCTTTCAACTCGGAAGAAATTCTCGTATTCAGAACGGCCAAGGCCGGAACACAAGCGGTGACAAACCGTTTCGTCACAATCGATCTGGATTGTACTCTTGATCAGGACTTGATTGATGAAGGTCTGGCGCGTGAAATCGTCAGTCGTATCCAAAAGACGAGAAAAGATTCTAACTTTAATGTTTCAGACAGAATTGATGTGACCGTGCATACTTCAGAAATGCTTGCGAAGGTTTTTAAGAAATATGAAAGTTACATTTCTTCTGAGACTTTGATGGTGAAAGGATCTGTTTCCGAGTCAGCGTTAGCTGGTGCGATGATTCATGATATTGATGAAGATAAGTTTGAAGTGAAGGCGGTAAGAGTTTAATCACTCTTACCACCCTCATAGGTCTTAGTTTTCTACGTATTCTGTACAGTAAGTCGTTTCCCAACACTGATAGAACTGTGGTCCGTTTGGATATTGTGAAACCCATCCACACTGAGTGCCCTGAGCTGTTGCCACACAAGTGCGATTAGCGCTGAACCAGATTGAGTAGCCGATCAAAGCAGCAAGTGCCAGACCCACACCAATAGATCCTACGATGTAATAACCTTCCCAACTTGCTCCTGTTGAGTAGAAGCTTTTTGAGTTTTCAGTGATTACTTGAGCAAGTTCAGTTGATGAAGTTGCCTTGTCAGCTAGCATTTTTATTTTAAGTGAAAGAGCTTCAACTGCTTTTGAATCTTTTGATTTCTTAGAAACCAGATCCATCACTTCCTGCTCAGTCAGGCCTTTTTCCATTAATACAGAAAGAGTCTGGTAGAATGCTTCCGTCTTTTCAGTCATGAAAGCAGCATCTTTTTGATCCCACTCAACAGTCAAAGAGTACTGGTATTCATCAAGTGCTCGTTCAAGCTCCTGAACAGTTCCAGAAGCGGCCATAACATTAAAAGTGAGGCAAAAACACAGAAGTGCTGAAATCAGACGCATGTTAGCTCCTTAACAAGGGTTAATGAGGAGTTAATAGGATAAAGGGACTCTGGCGTCAACTCATCAACCGTTGACGCGATGCACTTTTCAGACTTTTTGGGCCATCCCCAGAAAGGATGTGAGAAGTGAGGGAGTTAGCTCAAACTTCATTTCTGGCGGGACAATGCCTGAGAATATTTTAGTCAGCGGAATTGAGCTAAACACGGGTTTAATCCCTATGACTTCTTTTTGTTCGAGGTTTGCCAATTTGCAATAGTTTTTTAGTTCAAGCGGTTTGATGAAAAGTCCTAGTACGTGCATATTTTTGGCAGTAGTTGGAATGAGCCACTCAACCAATTTAATAATCACAAACCATGCAATAATGTTCCGGTTAAATGTGTGAAAGAAAAACTTTCCACCGGGTTTTAAAACACGCGAAAATTCTTTGATCACTTTGGCCGGATCTTCAACATGTTCGAGAAAATCCATGGCACAGAGGGCATCAAAATGTCCGTCAGGAAATGGCAAATGAAAGGCGTCGCAGGCCAGGTATTTGACCGTCTGTGTTTTATCATAGCGTCGGGCAACTACCAGACTTGATTCTGATAAATCCACCCCCGTCACCTGGTGACCTGCAAGAGCAAGTTCATTGGACAAAAAACCGGCGCCACACCCCACATCAAGAATGGTGGATTGGGGTTTTAATCTCTGAATAATCCAGGGAGATTTGACTTTATTTTCAGCACGCAATAGAGCCACAGGATCGTCAACGGCAGTATACCATTTGTCCCCGTAGTTATCATAGATCGTATTATCTACTTCGTTTGTCTTTGCCATGCAAAACTCCATCGAATGATCTGATATAACATAAAAATAAAAGTCACTAATAACTGGATTTTAAGAAACGTAAACTCGCCCTTTTGCCATAGGAGATAGGCGCAAAGAAAGCCTAGTGGATGAAGGATAAAAAGCATGGAATGCAGCCACTGTTCTGCAGGAAGACATATTGGAGCGTGAACAAATTCATCCTTGGTTATAAAAAGACAAGAAAACCCGCAAAGAATCAAATAATGATTGAGGTCACCCGGACCCCACAAAAGGTAGGCGTAGGGGGCCAAGACTGTCACAGTATCAAGCGGGTGACCGATTCTTTCCCATAGGGGAAGACCGCGTTTTTCATGAAAGTAGAATTCATCTACAAACATGATAATGCCCTGAAGAATAAAAGGCAGAAACAGAATCATCATCTTTTGGCCTCGAACATGCCGCCAAAAATGGTGAGCCCCGGACCAAAAGCGAGACTGATGACTTTGCCTGAATAATCAGAATCAAGAATTTCTTTCCAGACGTGAGGAAGAGTGGCCGAGGACATATTCCCTCTTTCTTTTAATACTTTTCGACTGAAGGCGACCTGCTCATCCGATAATTCCAACTGGGCCTGAAGCGAATCAATAATTTTTGGGCCACCGGGGTGAATCGCAAAAATTATATTCTCATGAGTTTCTTGAGTGAGTTCACGCAAAAAAGCAGGCAAATGTCCGCGAATTTTATCCGGGACTTCCTTGGATAAAGTCATCTGCATACTTGTGGGTGAAGGAACCCACGTCATATCATTGATGGAGTCAGGAATAATTTTTTCCTTCACACTATGAACCTCTAGTCTTCTTCCAGAATGCTTAGAATCAACTGAATACTTCATGTGCCCATCAGCAAACAGAGACTGGACGACCATTTGCTCAGGAGAATGATTAGCAGGATCAAGGTGCAGGCTGCACATCTCAGTGTGAACAATATCGACTTTCTGGCTTCGCGCCTTTGAGAGGGCCTCGGCCATCCTTACTGCAGGCAAAGAAGCATAACAACCCATGTGGTAAGCATGGGTCACTTCCGGTGCCTTATCTTTATCACTGAAATAAATTTGCGGCGCACTTGGTGCCAAGTACCCGGTACATGTGACATGAATCAGGTGATCAGGAGTTTCAGTCTTTGAATAAATCTCTTTTAAAACGTCCAGACTCCTCTCTCCAAAAAAGGCGTGCCTTTTGCCGATATCAAGACCAGACAAAGAGTTCTCCGAAAGCTCATAAATATAATCCCGATCGGTTTCAAAAAAACGTTTTTCGATCTGCCTCTCACTAATGCAAAAGCGCTTCATGACGTTTTTTAAACGGTCACGCTCTGGCAACTGGCCCAACTCCATCGAACGATAATGAAGATCAACGATCCAGTCCACCAGTTCAGACTGCCGGTCCTGGAAGCGGGGTTGAATAGAATGGAAGGAATGGAGTGCCACAGACGGATTCATCATTTCAAGCTTTTAGCTTTGAAAAAGGGGCGTGTCACTAAACAAGGCATTAACAGGCCTTTTTCTCAACATTTAAATAACTTTGAAGGTCTTCAAAGCTCCTGCATAATAGTCCTATGAAGATTCTCCCCCTACTTTTTGTAATCTTTAGTTTTCAGGCGCAAGCGCAGAAGACGTTATCTTCTCAGGCGTTTCAATCTAATATACGGCCCGTTCTTTCTGGCATTCTAAGCGATTTCTATCAGATGATTACTCTCTTTCCGGATTTCCCTAAAGAGCTTGTGAGCATCGTGGATGAAATTGATGATCTTCATGGTGAGAAAGAATTGATCCGCGAAAAGTGTCCAAGAAATCTGGAACTCGCTTGCCTCAACAATATTACAAATCTCAGAAACCGTCTGGTGGGCGTTCAGGCCAAGACTCTGGAGCTTATTTCCCGCCAAAAAATGTCTTCCAGCCTTCATATGAATCCTCTGGCCGGGATTAGAACAACCAATGAATTTATGATCGAGTTGGAAGATATTAAAGGGACTCTTGATAATGCTGCTCTCATTATCAAGGCAGGCGCTTATTTAAAGATGCCAACACTAGAGGTCGTAAAAAAAGTTGATGGTCTAAGTACGTTTGTTTCTCTGACAGTGGTGGAATACATACCTTTCTCCTATAAAGAAGATTTTCGAAATTTTTATTTTAATTTTATTCATCCCGTTCAGCAGCAGATATCGAGATCTCAAAACTATGAGTTCCTTAACCGTAATATCAACTCACTCAATTTTTCTTTGAATCTTCTGAATCAAAACCTTACCAAAAGAAATAAAAAGACCCCTGAGGGCATGGCCCCTTACTTGTCAGTGATTCATCAGCGGTGGAATAGTATTCTGAGAAATTATTTTTAACATTTGAAATGAAAAGGCCCTCTTGCGAGGGCCTTAGCATTAGTACTTTGAAGAACGGGTACGTACGTTTGTCTTGTGACGACGCTTTTCAGCGTTTTCTAGCTTTTCTTTCATCTTAACTGAAGGTTTTTTGTAGTCTTGACGAGCGCGGTATTCTTTAACGATACCGAAGGCATCACACATACGTTTAAACTTCTTAAGAGCTTTCTCTGCTGGAAATCTATCGTCAATGTCGATTTGAATTGTTGCCATGCTCATTACACCCCCTTCAGCGTAGCGATAAAAAGCCGAAACAGCTTTGGTTTTAGGAGGTAGAAAGTATCGAGATGGATGTGGTATGTCAACGAATTGAGGCGCTGCGCCGTATTTTTCTTTTTTACACCCTCCTAGGACGTTGGTAAAACTCCCTTCATGCAATTAGATGCCTTCAATTTTGACTCAGAAAACGATCTTCCCCTAGCGGCTAAGCTCAGACCGAAGAGTTTGAATGATTTTTTTGGACAGGCAGGCATTCGCCCGCAACTTGAAAAACTCGTCTCTTTCCCACGTCACGTCATTTTCTGGGGGCCGCCTGGAACCGGTAAAACGACTTTGGCCTATCTCATTTCGGCGCAAATTAAGCGTGAACTCCACGTGTTCTCGGCCGTCACCTCAGGCATACCTGAGCTCAAAAAATTGATCGCTGAAATGCTGGATCGAAAAAAAAACTTCGGCAAAGAAAGCATACTCTTCATCGATGAAATTCACCGTTTTAATAAATCTCAGCAAGACGCCCTCCTTCCCTATTTGGAAAACGCTGATTTTCTCTTCATTGGTGCGACCACTGAGTATCCTCACACTTCGTTAAATAAGGCGCTCATTTCAAGAGTCTCATTGATTGAGTTAAAACAATTAGAAGAAAAAGATCTGGTCCTCATCTTGGAAAAAGGTACGGAAGATTTAAAAAGACCGGAGCTAAAAGTTTTTATCGATGAACTGGCCAAGCTCTCCAATGGAGACGCCAGATTCGCACTCAACCAACTCTCCCGACTTCAGGCCTATGACCGCGCCGAACTTGATGACCCAGAGAAAGTCCTAAAAGAACTTTTCCAGCACACCAGACAATATGATCGAAATGCGAATCGCCACTACGATGTGATTTCGGCCTTCATTAAATCCATCAGAGGCTCAGATCCCCAGGGAGCACTACTCTATCTGGCAATTATGCTCGATGGTGGAGAAGACCCGGAATTTATCGCGAGAAGACTGATGATTCTGGCCTCTGAAGATGTGGGGCTGGCCAATTCCCAGGCCCTGCAAATTACAACCAATGCACACTATGTAACCAAACAAATTGGAATGCCTGAGGCTCGTATTACACTCTCCCATGCCACGGTTTATATGGCCTTGTCTCCGAAGTCCAACTCCGCATATCTGGCCATTGATAGTGCCCTGAGTTTTGTGAAAGAAAATCCCACGATTGAAGTCCCGGGTCCACTCTCCAATGTGTCGCCGGAGAAGAAAAACTACAAATATCCCCACAGCTATCCCCATAACTGGGTCGAACAAAATTACCTTCCCAAAGGTGTTGAGACGAAATTTTATGGGCCACAATTTAACGGATCAGAAAAGGCGCTGGTTGATCAATACGTGCACTTCACCGGAAAAAAACCTTAATCAGATTGAGATTCTTTAAAGTACTGGCTAATAATAAAACTCACTGGATAAGAAATCACTTCTCTCCAATAATACTCCATATCCTTGTACCATGACGGATCGTGAGACTTTACAGTCATCACCAGTGCTTCAATCCAGTAGTAATAGTCATGAGGGTGAATATTGAGATTATGTTTTGAATGGGACTGGGAAATTCTTAATACTTGTTTGCGTGCATGCTCGTCTGAGTGATCAAGAAAACCCATAAGGAATTCCAGTCCATGAATCAGCGCCTTGTCCTGGTGCTCAAAATCTGTATGGATAAAGTAATCTTTAATTTTGGGTTTAAGAAAAAAGAGATTCCCATAAAACGAGGAAGCAAAATCAGCATCTCTCTTGGCCCGCAAAAAAGAAGCCTTCACTATTTCGACTTTTTCTTCCCAGTTTTTTTTACGCTGCCTCTCCATGATGAAGCTACTTTATTTCGCAGTTAAGTTTGCGATCAAAGCGGGTGCGCTCTTTCTCCGAAGTCTGGAGAACAAATTTAATATTACCTTCAGCCTTTAGCTGATCTTTAGTGTGAACCATAATTTTGATCTTCCTGACCGGACACTTTGACCAGTTACAAAGAGCAAAATCAAGCGGTGAAGGAGTTGAGCGGTACCAACCTGAGTTGTCATTCCAGTCAGGCATGAACATCGCCATTTCAATGATGCCGGGAAATTTTTCGCCTTTGATCCAGAATTCACCTTTGACCATAGGTTTTTGTTCCCGTGGGGCAAAGAATCCCTTCATGTCGGCAATGATAAGTTTAAAGTGTCCCGCCCCGAATTCAGTATCGTGACAGACCATAGATTTATTCGAAGAGGCAAAAGAAGCAGAAGATATAATGAACGCAAAAGCTAATAACATCGTTTTCATCACTCAATCCTTTGAAATGATTAGATTTTATTATCTAGAAAAATGCATTCATGTGCAAGAAGATTATTTTCACCTTGTTCCCCCAAAAGGGAGAACAGGGTGAAAACGAAAAAGAAAAATTAGATAAGGGCGTCTGGATTCATATTCTCAAGGTGGTATTTCACGCTGGCAAGGAACTTACTTCCAAGCTCACCATCAATCAAACGGTGATCGTAGGTGTGAGTTCCATACATCATGCTACGAATCGCCATCGCATCATCTTCCATAACCATGACACGTTTTTTGATGACGCCAGTACAGAAGATACCAACCTGTGGCTGAAGAATTACTGGAGTCGCGATCAAAGTTCCAAATGAACCGTTGTTAGTGAAAGTGTAAGTCCCACCAGTCAGATCATCCATGGTAAGTTTTTTAGTTTTGGCCTTCGTTGCAAGAATATCAAGTTGTTTTGCAATCCCAGTAAGATTCAAGTTTCCAGCATTTTTAATCACCGGAACAACTAGACCCGTCGGAGTCGCCACTGCGCAACCAAGGTTAATATCTTTTTTAACCACAATGTTATCGCCTTCAATTGAAGCGTTAACTAAAGGATGCTCTTTAAGCGCCTGAACGATGGCGTAGAGAACAAAGTGTGAATAAGTGAGATTAATCCCCTCACGTTTTTTGAATTCGTTCTTAAGCTTCTCACGGGCCTTCACCAGGCTTGTCATGTCGATTTCATCAATCGAGTTAACGTGAGGTGCTGTTTGTTTTGAGAGAACCATGTTTTTAGCAATAGTTTTTCTCATGTTATCCATAGCAATGATTTCAACTCTCTCACCATTACCACGAGTTTGCGCTACACCAGACGGTGCCGCAGAAGGAGCTGGAGCTGCTTTAGCTGCAGAAACCGGAACTCCACCTTTTCCACGAGAAGCAATATAGACTTCTAGATCAGCTTTATTCACTCTGCCAGCTGCTCCTGAACCTTTAATATGTTTAAGCTCAGAGAGTGCGACTCCAGCGTCTTTGGCCATCGCCTTAACTAGTGGAGTGTAGAAACGAAAGCCTTCTTCTTCATGAGTTTCAATCACTACAGGGGCAGCGACTGGAGCTGCAGCTTGAGCTACAGGGGCCTCAACTTTAGCTGGAGCTGCTTTCGGGGCCGCACTGGCAGAAACAGCGGCATTCATATCGTCTTCAATAATTGCAATTGGACGACCAACATCAATGGTTGCGCCTTCAGGGTAAAGAAGCTCTACGATCTTACCTTGAATCGGACTAGGAATTTCAGACTCAACTTTATCAGTAGAGATTTCTAAAAGGATTGCATCTAGTTCAATGATGTCTCCAGGACCTTTGTGCCATTTAGTAATGGTTCCAGTCGTAATCGACTCACCCATTTGGGGCATAACAATTTCAATACGTGCCATATAATAATCTCCTTAAAATCTTTTTATAAATTTAATGCGCGACCTTTCGCTGCCAATACCGCTTCACCCAAGAACTCGCCCAAAGTTGGGTGAGGATGAATAGTGGCGAAAATTTCTTCGTCTATCCCTTCCATCGTTCTGAAAAGAACGTACTCATGAATAAGCTCTGTCGCTTGAGTTCCAACAATGTGCGCGCCCAAAAGTTCTCCGTGCTTGCCGGTGAGAACTTTAATGAAGCCGTCTTTTTCGTTGGAGGCAATAGCTTTGCCGTTTGCCATGAAAGGAGCTTTACCCACTTTATACTCAATACCTTTTTCTTTTAATGCTCTCTCAGTGTAACCAACTGAAGCCACTTGAGGCTGACAGTAAGTACAACCAGCAATATTCATTTTATCAATGGCGTGAGGATGAAGACCCGCAAGGTGTTCAGCAGCCACTACACCTTCGTGAGAAGCTGCGTGGGCCAGAAGTGGCGGTCCTGAAACGTCACCAATAGCGTAAACGCCTTTTTGAGTTGTTTCGTACATTTCATTTACTTTAATGAAACCTTTTTCAGTTTGAACGCCGGCCTTATCAAGACCAAAGCCATCAATCACACCGGTCATGCCCACTGCGATGAGGCCCATTTCAAAATTGTAGTCCGTTTTCTTGCCACCTTCAGTAACTGTGAGCGTAACATCCTTGCCATTGTTTTTGGCCGTGACTGCTTCGATACCAAGGTTCATTTTGATGCCGTATTTTTTATAGTGTCTTTCAACTTCTTTAGATACGTCCGTATCTTCAATTGGGAGAAGATTTTTTTGCATTTCAAAAATATGGACATCTACACCAAAGGCATTCCAGAAATAAGCAAACTCCATTCCGATGGCGCCAGCACCAATGATCCCCATGGACTTTGGAAGTTTTTCAATTTTCAAAGCTTCCCAGGCACCCACAAGTCTTTTCCCATCATGCTCAAGGCCCGGAAAAGTTCTATACTTCGCTCCTGTCGCGATAATCACGTTAGTCGCAGAAACTTCTTCTTTTTTTCCATCAGCACCAGTGACTTCCAAAACCTTGGCAGATTTGAAAACACCTTTGCCACTAATCACTTCGATTTTATTTTTCTTCATCAGAAAGGCGATACCTTTAGACATATTGTCTGCGATATCGTTGGCACGCTTAACGGCGACTCCGGCATCTAAGCCTTTTAAGTCAACGTTGATTCCAAGACCTTTAAGATCAGCAATTTCATGCACAGAGTGTGCAGATTTTAAAAGCGCTTTAGTTGGGATACAACCACGGTTCAAACAAACCCCACCGAGTTTATCAGCTTCAATGATCGCAACTTTTTTTCCTAATTGAGCGGCACGAATAGCGGCAACATAACCACCGGGACCAGCACCTAAAACAACAACATCAAATGTTTTGGCCATGAGAAGGAATCCTTTTTTATCAAGAGAGTCTAAATGTCCTGAAATCTTGGGGTTTGTGCTGCGCACTTGTCAATGAAACATGGTCGCTTATCCGTAGACGAAAGCTTCCAAAAAAGGCTATAAGAAGCCCCATGTCAAGATCTCAATCTTCGCTCTCACTGACCCCTGGTGAAATCACCTCGCTTTTAGCGCTTTTTCCAAAGGGCCTGGTGGCCGTTGACCTTGAAACCACTGGACTCTCCCCTTTGGTGGACAAAATTATTGAAATTGCAGCCGTTAAGATCACCCCCGAAGGTGAAATCACGAGCTTTCATTCCTTGATTAACCCATTAATCGAAATCCCCGAATTTACGATCCAATTTCATGGTCTAACTAATGATCATTTAAAAGATGCTCCCACACTCAAAAAACCTCTCAAAGAATTTTGGGACTTTGTCGGTCGCCATCCCATGATTGCTCATAATTCTTCTTTTGATCTGGGTTATCTGATTAAGGCTTCTCACGATTTTCAAATTGAATTTCCTCCCCTTGATGTTTATGACTCCTGCAGATGGGGCCGGGCCGTTTATCGACCACTTGAGAAACAGCCGGCCAATTTCAAACTCTCCACCATGAGTGAATTTTGCGGTTTTAAATTAAATCATCACGTCGCGATTGAAGATACGTACGCTTGTTTAAAAATCATGGCCGCCATTGGCGAGCTGGGCATAGATCAAAAAACTCCTCGTGAGAAAAGTTTTGTTTTTCGCCTCTCACAATTCGATAAGAATGATTGTTTTAATTTTTCAACTCGCCTCAATGGTCTGACTCAACTCGTTCAGGCAAAGAATTTACTGACACTTGAGTACAAGGGGACGTCAATCAAAGACGCCCATCGTCCAGTGCGACCAATAGGTCTCATGCCTCTTCCGAGAGGACCCGTTTTATTTGCTGAATGCCTTTTAACCGGTATGAATAAATCATTTCTCTTAAAAAAAATTAAATCATACGCCAAGCTGGAAGCCAGTTACTGGCGAGCAGGACCCCAATGAAAAATTTTATCAATAAAGAAAATCTGAATCACCGATTGATGCAGCTATTTATCCTGCTGGCCCACCTGTTCCTTTTAAATTGGATCATCTACACCTTGTATGAGGGCGGCATCCTTCCATTTAAAACGCTGATGTATCATTTTATTGGAATTTCGGTTTATGGTGCACTACTCATCCGGTTTTGCGCCTGGTTTTATAAACGAAAATACTTAAAAGAATTGGAAAAAAATGGGCATGAACCTAAGCTGGAAAAGTGATTTTCAAGCGGCCTACAAGAATTCTTCCGATCTCTATCAGTTCCTGGGCTGGGACGGGCCTGGCCCTGTAGTTGAAAATCAGTATCCCATTTTTATTCCGCAAGGCCTGGCAAAAAAAATTAAATCCCAAGGTAAAGAGGGAGTTCTGGCCAAAGAATTTCTTCCTGACGGCCGAGAATTAAGTGACGCCGGGCTGGCCGATCCGATTGGTGATAAAGAACACTTTAAGGCACCTCAGCTCATTCACCGCTACGCCTCGCGAGCTCTTTTTACACCCACCAGTATCTGTCCTGTACATTGTCGTTATTGCTTCAGAAAAAATGAATTAAATGCAAGTGACGAGCTCTTCGAGGTCAACTTCGCTAAGACGCTCCAATACCTGAAAGATCATTCAGAAATCAGTGAAATTATTTTCACGGGTGGAGACCCACTGACACTCTCCAACGAAAAACTCGAAACCTATCTTCAGGCATTTTCAGAAATACCATCCATAAAAGATATTCGGTTTCATACCCGGTACCCCGTTATATTACCAAGTCGCCTGGATGATGGTTTCAAAAATCTCCTGCAAAATTATTCCGCCAAATTTCGCACGGTAAGTTTGGCGATTCATGCCAACCACGCCGATGAGTTTGACCTTGAAAGCATCACCAAAATTCAGGAACTCTCAAAACTCAATATCCAATTACTCTCTCAAAGCGTGCTCTTAAAAGACGTGAACGATAATCTGCAGGCCCTACTGGATTTGTTCAATCAATTTATCTCACTTAAAGTGCGTCCCTATTACCTCCACCACCCGGATCAGGTTAAGGGGGGGCTTCATTTTTATCTTCCTCTTGAACAAGGACGCAAACTTTATGGGCTCCTTCGAACCAACCTCCCCGGGTGGGCGCTTCCTCACTACGTGATCGATATACCAGGCGGGTCAGGCAAAGTAGGAGCGTTTAACCCTGAGACTTTAGGGTTTAGTGGCCAGTTATTGGGCCTCAATGGTGTCCAGGTACCAGTCCAAGAACCTGACTTATTTACTATTTAGTTTATTTCCTTGGTTCTGGCGCATTCAGTTGTTAAAATCTCTCCTATGAGTCAAACGATACTAATTGAAAGCAATGAAGATCTCAGAAAGATTTTCTCACTGAATTTAAATACCTTTGTTGGAACTGATGTCATTCACCGAAAGAATGCTGACGATACCATTGAACTATTGCGCATTCTTCCGCAAGTTGGATTAGTTATCACCCAGGCCAAAGTTGGATCTGAAGATACTGCCGTAAAGATTTACAATTTTATAAAATCAGAAAACCTCGCCACTGCCCTACTCATTATTGGTGAGAGTAAAACCATCTCCGGCGAAATTGTATGCCTCAAGGCACCAGTGAGCTGGGAGATGTTGATCAAAGAAGCTGCCCAACACCTGGGTGTCAATCTCCAGGATTCAATTGGCAAAGTAAGACCAGACTATTTGCCGGTTGGGGTTCATTACTTTTATGACATCAGTAAAACTCCCTGTGATATTTACATCCGAATCAAGAAAGGTCCGAACGAGTTTCAGTTCGTAAAACGCATCCATTCAAAAGACGTTTTTGATAAAAATGATATTAAAAAATATGAAGATCAGGGCCTGAAAGAATTTTATGTCCCTAAAGATTACATTCAATACTTCACGACTTTTGTAACGAATACTCTGATTCAAAAATTAGAGCGCGAAGACCTCACCATGGAAGATCGCATCCTCACGACTGCCAATGCCCATGAAATCGTACGTGAATCTATCCAGGCGATTGGTTTTGATGATGTTTCCGTGGAGCTATCAGACGCATCCATCAATTCGATGGTTAAATCGGTTAAAAATTCGCCACAGGTAGCTCAGCTCCTTAAATTTTTATTCTCTAATAAAGTTTCGCATGCCTACCAGCACTGCCACCTACTGGCCTTAATGTGCCATTACATACTTTCAAAACAAAGCTGGTACAAAGCCGAGCATCTCGAAACATTAAGTTTTGTGGCCTTCTTCTCGGACGTAACACTCAAGTCAAATCTACAAATGCAAATTGCATCCATGAGAGAGCTGACTGAATCAAACTTAACTGATGAAGAAAAACGTCAGGTGCTTAATCACGCTAAAGATGCCGTGGCCCTCATGGCCAATCATCCTGATGCTAATGACTACATCAAAACAGTTCTCATTCAGTCCCATGGTAAGAGCGATGGAGTAGGTTTTGAAGAAAATCCAGGCGAAGACCTTCACCCGCTCTCAAAAGTCTTTATTGTGGCGGACGCCTTTGTCAAAATCCTTCTCAATCCTTCTATGCCATCAAGCAAGAAAGATATTCTGCCCATCATTTTGACCCGCTTTCCTAACCCTAGTTACCAAAAGATTATTAAGGCCTTAGAGCAGAAATTTCAGTAGTCAGATCCACTCCTTGACTTAGAATTCCCCTCCTCGTAAAACGGTGCCAACTATTTTACCATCGAGGGCCCATGAAACTTCTTTTGGCACTATCAACTCTCTTTATTTTAAGCTCAGCTCATGCCTCTTATTTTGCCACACACTGCTCGAACTCAAAGGCCACAGTGAAGTGGGCAACCGGTCACAATACCAACACCATGACCGTTACCAGCTACGGCAGCGAAGAAAAAGACGTCATCATTCCATTCTTTGACGTGAAAATTGATATGGCCTCAGAGACCGTTATTCACCAGGAAAGCATTCACCGTTGTGGGTATGCCTCTTTCACGAAAGTTTATGCCGGGAAAGTGGTTATCACCCCTTCTGAGCAGGCCCCAGATGTGCTGGACTTTGTCGGTGAGAGCAAAAAGATCGAGACTGAGGTTATTTGCACTACCCACAGAAATGGCCGTGCCCCATGCCCTGAAGAACCTGTTGAAACTATTAAGAAATAAGGCATTAAAAAAATAAGTTAGTGGTTGACAAGTTTTGATGGAACCAGCTAATATTACTTCACTTTTCTCGTTTATGCGGTTGTAGCTCAGTTGGTAGAGCGTCTGCTTGCCATGCAGAAGGTCGTCAGTTCGAATCTGATCAGCCGCTCCAAATTTTACCAAACATTTTTTTGTATTTTAAAGAGCCTCGAAAGAGGCTCTTTTTTTGTAGTTTGTTTGAACTATCTTGCTGGTAGCACTTTGGGGAGGAGAGCCTCCTGCTTTCTTTCTTTCGCCTCTCTCATGGCATTTTCCTCACTCTTAAATGAGAGGGTGTGAGAGAAAAATCGGTTGATTCCCATCGGTGGCGGCGCAAAGTGATATTTTTCTATCTTCGCTGATAAACAATGATTCATTTGGTTTTCCATAAAGTCACTTCTGGCAATTTTCACTGAAGAGAGACTTCCATCATCCTCCACCTTCATAACCACAAAAACAGATCCTTCAGTTTTGACGGGATTTGATTTGAGATGCTCTAAATAACATTGCTGCAGATCTTTGCTATATTCTCTGAGTGTAGGCGCAATTACTTTCTCCTGAAATTCTTTGGACCTTTTCCCACTATCTTCTGAGACCTGAGGTGAGGGATTTTTAGAAAGTAATAACCCCGAAAGAAGTCCCACTAGAAGTGCGAGGATGATAATAATGATTACTTTGAAATCAAGTTTAATACTGTCCTCACTGAATTAAAGAGTTGTAATAGTAAAGGTCACACCAACGGAATCATTTGTTCCATCAGATGAACAGACCCTGCCAGAATAAGTCGTGGCAGAATTGAGTCCACTGATAGTTGGATTATTTATTGAAGGAATAAAGGTTCCACTAGAGCAATCTGCCGGCGGTGTACTACCCGACTGATAGTCCAGAACATGCCCGGTAGCAGTGCTACCACCTGGGATCCAGTTCAAAGAGATCGAACTGGCAGTCGCTGCAACCAGAAGTTCTAAAGGTTCAAAGAGTCTGGTGGTGTTGCGATAGACGTAGACGGCCCCCGTATTCGAAAGCGCATTGCTTGGACCATCTTCCTGGTAAGCACCCACTACAATGGTATCACCGTAGACTGCAATGCTTGAGCCAAAATAATCGCCGGCGCCGTTATTGTAAGCTTTGAGATAAGCCTCATTGATCCAGCCTGAGCTGCCGAGCTTATATACATAAACCGCACCAGAATCTGCACTGGTATCATCTGAACTTGTGCCCTTGGTGCTGATCGTTTGATTACCATCTTCAGTTGGTGCACTGACGATAAGTGTATTTCCGTTTATGTAAACCCGGGAACCAAAGTTATCGGCGCCATCAGCATTACTCGCTTTAATGTAGGCCTCCTGGGCCCAGTTACTACCAGTGCGCTTGTAGACGTAAACCGCTCCTGAATCTGTAAGGGTATTATCAGAACTGGCGGTAGCTCCATTGGTAATAGTGATTTGGTTACTATCCTCGCCACTGGCCCCAACGGCAAGGCGATCATAGTCCAGTGAAACGCTTACACCAAAAGAATCACTAGCATCACTGTTAGAGGCTTTGATGTAGGCTTCCTGCGCCCAGGACGTTGCTGCACGTTTATAAACATAAACGGCCCCTGAACTGTTGCTGGAATTATCTGAACTGGAAGAAGTCCCATTGGTGATTGTGGTCTGGTTACTATCTTCGGCCTGAACGCCTACGGCAATGGTATTTTGATAGAGTGAAACAGAATATCCAAACATATCACTGGCACCACTGTTACTCGCCTTAATGTAAGCTTCCTGACTCCAGTTCCCGCCAGAACGAACATAAACATAAGCAGCGCCTGCAGCCGAGCTTGAATTATCTGAGCTGGCAGTTGCTCCATTGGTAATGGTGGTTTGGTTACTGTCTTCCTGGCTTGCGGACACGACGAGGGTTTCCCCGTGGACCTGCAAGGCTGATCCAAACTGGTCACCGGCCTGTGCATTTAAAGTCTTGATGAAAGCTTCCTGGACCCAATTCCCTCCACTTCTCTTATAAATATAGACCGCTCCAGCACTCAAGCTTGTATTGTCTACGCTAGCAGTTGATCCATTGGTGATAGTTAGCTGGTTGCTGTCTTCCATGTTCGCCGCAACTGCCAAGGTGTCTTGATGGATGGATACAGCATTACCAAATAAGTCTGAAGCACCTGCATTGGACGCCTTGATATAGGCTTCCTGGGACCAGGTGGTGCCACTGCGTTTATAGACATAAACAGCACCAGAATCGGTGAAAGAATTATTTAAGCTCGCCGTGGCTCCGTTGGTTATGGTTGTCTGAGAGCTGTCTTCCTGAGAAGAGGCAACCACCATCGTATCTCGGTGAACGGATACACTAAGACCAAAAAAATCATTAGAATCAGCATTAACAGAGTTGAGGGCCACTTCTTTTATCCAACCGGGTGATGCCGGAGGAGCGACAAATTGTTTGGTCGCCGCTGTTGGAAGAATCAGCCGGTAGGGGCCAGTTTCAAGAACTGATTGAAAGGCCGTACTGCCTTGAGCAAGTCCCTCGGAAAATTCAAACCGTGTGGCGCCAATCTCAGAAGCACAGTTGGCACTTGAGGTATAGGCCTTGATAGACAGAGGAATATAATTGATCGGAATCTGTTTTGTGGACAATGTTGGGATGGTGCTAATGCAGGGTGATTCAAACGGATAAGTTTTCACCCCATCTACAATCTCAATCGCTTCATATTTGATGTCAGAGTACTTGATCAATGTAGCACTAAAAGCTGTTGGCAAGCCCGAGCAATAGGTGTCTGGAGTTGCAGGTGTAATGGTGGCATAGACATCAGCGTTTACGTATTGATCGGTTCCACAAGTAAGTATTTTGAGCGCCTGCATATTAACAGGACTTGAAGTGCAATCAGCATTAAGTGAAATATTGATGGTTAGAGTATCCGGCTTAAGGTCAATGGTATTGGATCCGCAAGAGGGGCTTCCCATAAAGTTGCCGGTGTTTCCATCCCAAGCAACTGCTTTAAAATCCCAAACACCATCATCAAGCACCAGATCGCGGGTAAAACTTGAATCGATGGAAATGGTAAAAGTTTTTCCACTGGAATGCTTTCCGGTCACGATCAGCCCGCCGAAATAGGAACTGGAAAGCACATAGCTGTGAGAAATTTCAAGTCTTGCTTTGGACTGGCCTTTGCCACAACTGACCAGCAGTGTGAGAAGGAGTAACCCAATAAGAGATTGTAGCGTTGAAACCATATGGAAATTATCGGTCGGATGAAGGCAAAACTTAATCTATAGCTTAACTAAAGGTTTCCTATGACGGCTCACTCGTTTTCGGCCATTGGGCCACCAAAACCTTAAACAAATATGGAATCCCGACTACCCCATTTTCTCCCCGCAATTTTCAACATTTAGCCCTCTTCGGTGGTTCGAATTTACCCACCTTTTGAACAAAAATGCTCTGTGTGAACATGTCACCTCCTAACAACACTGCACCAAGGAAGGTACATGAAAAAAATGCTAGCGCTCATGATGATGATGTCGCTCATCACAGTGTCATGTAACAAGTCGGGTGGCGGTTCATCACAAGAATCGGCCCCATTATCAACCTCTACACCATCAATTGAAGATGGAACGACGTCTCCGGATTCAGTGACCACTCCAGGCGAAACATCCACTTTACCTGGACTGGCATTGAGTTTTAAAACCAATGTCGACATGATGGACTTCACCGCCGCTCAAGAAGAGAAATACAATGAGGCAGTCGATATAGTGAAAAAAGTCGTGGCCACTGAAGCATTCAGAACTAAAATTTTAAACCATACCTGGAGTGGTCTGAAACAATTTGCCGACAATGGAGGAAAAACCAATGCCCAAATTTATCAGTCAGTCTTAGATGCGGCCGAGAGTCTTAACAAAATTAAAAATAATACCATGGATGTGGGTGTGAAGATGTACTACGCAAGTACCACCGTCATTGGATGGACTAACTCTTCCATCACTTATATCAACGTCAATACGAAGTATTTTGATCAGTTTGATCCCAATGAAGTGGCGGGGAATTTATTCCATGAATGGCTGCACAAGCTGGGCTATGGACATGACTCTTCTGTGACTGCCAAGAGACCCTACTCTGTTCCCTACGCAGTCGGATACATGATTAGAGACCTTGGTAAAAACTTTCTTTAGTTCTTAAAAGGATAACTTATGAAAAATTTGTTTTTATTGATTGGAATGATTTACTTAGTCGACGCCCAGGCCTCGATTGATTATATGCCTAATGAGCAGTCTAAGGCGACTGTGGCGGAAGTTGAGAGAAGTCGCTCTTGTTTTCGGGAGCTAGCAGTTCAGGGTTGCGGGGACCCGGCAGATGATCCACAACATTTTCGTTCATGCTTGAATAATGTTCATTCTACTTTGGGTGAGAATTGTAAAAAAATGATGACTGATCTCTACGGTAGTAAAAAACTTTAACAAATGGGCCCTTCGGGGCCCACTTAAGTAATTTGGGTAGAAGCCGAAAAGTAACTTATGAAAATACTATCCCTTTTTATTGCTTTATTGATTGCCGGAACCTTAAACGCCCAAGTGAAAACCGGCGGAGGTGGTAGTGCCGATATTGACGCCACGATTGTAGATCTGACGAACAAGTTGAAAGAGAATGACTTCAAATGCCCAAGCCAGGGGCAGCGCCTAAGTAAGGACAAAGATTTAGTTCAAATATATTTAAAATTATCATTACTAAAAAATACCGATCCAAAGACTGAGGCATGCGAAGAGGCCAATCTCTATCTGAGTTGCGTAAATGACAAGAGTGTAAGAAAAATAGCTAGAAAACTAAAAGAGCTCTCCAAAGGTAGCAATCATATTGCCAACACCTACAAAATCCCACAAAGCGAAGTGGATAAGATAATTCTTTTCTTTTCTACTCTCGGAGAAACAGTTGGCGAAGAAAACGCCTATGACGGAGAAGACCTTTAAAAAGTCGCGACGGCCAACAATCCCACTCTCGTGGAGGTTGATTCCACCATCCAGACAGACTATTGCCATGGCAGTCGCGATCTTGAAACCAAGAATAAGCGAAGTGAACCTCTGGTAGGAATAAAAAATATCCAATAATAGTTTCGGGAAGTTAGGCTGTTCTTCAATCTTTTTAGTCAAGTTCTCCTCAAGAATACCGTTAAGCACACATGATTAAAACTACCCTTCTTTTGTGCACACTTCTCACATCCACATCTCTGTACGCTCAGGTGAAAACCGGCGGAGGCCCTGACATCGCTGATGATGTAACTATTTTTAAAGTTACTGGTATTTATAAAACTGAAGCAGAAGTCAGAGAATTAGTTTTACGCCTCAAACAGAATGATGCGAAATGCTCCCCTGGCCACAACATAAAGAGTGATAAAGATCTCTTTCAAACCTATTTAAAATTATCCCTGATTAAAAATAAGACCCACCCAGCTAGTGAATGTGAGGCTGCCAGTGTGTATTTAAATTGTGTGACCGATGATGAGACCAGAAGATTGAGCCGCTCACTCATCGCTAACGTAGCTACCGCCAGGCATCTGGCCAATACCTATCATGTTCCAGAGTCTGAAATCGACAGGATGCTCATTTTCTTTAAGAACCTTGGCGAAAAAGACAAAGAGTAAACCAATGTTACAAAAAGCTTTTTATAATATTCTTTTAGAACTGAATCTCAATGTGAAGAAGGCCAAACGGGGTCTGGAAGACAGACGCCTGACACTCACAGAGAAAAAAATCATTGAAGGCCATCTTCACATTCGAAATAATCAGAATCCGGAAGCACTCGCTCTGATGCGAAGCTTACCTCCGTCTGAGGCTGCCTTTATCGAGGGGCAGAGAAGACTACTGATGGGGCTGGCCCTAAATAATCTCTCTCACTTCAACGAAGCAGAGATCAGCATCAAGCAATCCTTAGACCTGTTTAAAAATATGAATGTCCCCTATTTTGAATTCGTGGGTCATTTGTATCTATTTACCATCTACTCCAATCGAAGTCAGACCGACAAAATGGGCGAGACTCTTCAAATCCTAAAATCAATTCCTACCGAGAGCGAGCATCAGCCGTTGAAGCTTCTGCGTTGTCAGTTTGATTATTACGCTCTGGTAGATGAAGAAAAGGCACTGGAAGTCCTGAAGAAAATAGAATTAAAGAAGATGGCAATGACTGAGGGGGATATCATCTCTCACCTCGTTTGTGAGTTTATGTTCTTTGTTAAGTGTGAAGACTTTGAACGGTGTGAAAAAACACTCAATGAGATGAAGAAGTATCGAAAATTTAATTTGACCGAAAACTTTAACTTCATGAAAAAGCTGTTGGATCACCTGAATAAGAATGCTCCCATCTATATGTATGGGGATGATTTTAAGTCCGTCCCTGTACTTTACCTCCAACTTAAGGTGATTCATTCTTTCGAGGAAAAAAACATTCCCAATGCCCAGAGCTTTTGGAATGAACTTCAGACACTATATCCTGACATTTATTTATCCAATTTTAATTACACGGGGGCGAAGTGCCTTTTCTCCCTTTGCCTGGATAAACACCAAGTTCAACAAAAGCCTGTAAGTCCTATCCAAAAGGTTGAAGATGCTTCGCTTTTAGATGCCCTGGTTGAAATTCTCGTTTCTTCAAACTCGCCTCTTCCAAAAGCACAATTATATGAATGCCTCTGGAAAGAAATCCCAGAGGCCAAAGAAGATATGCAAAAATTAACTCGTTTAATTTCGAGAGCAAGATCTGAGAGAGGAATAGACATAAAATCTCGTAAAGGGACCTACTTTACTGATCAGGTCCCCACGAAAATCAAGGCCGGATAAATATTATTCTGCAATGATTGAAACCTGAACTGCTCCATTAACTCTTTTTGCGACCACATCACATTTCCCGCTAAGTTTAAGCGTAGGGCGACTAAGAATGCTTGTGACACCCATTGTTCCGCAATCAACTGTCTTCCCATCAATTTTCAATTCCAAAACTTTGCCATTTAATGAAAGCTCAGGAACTGATTTTGAAAAAGTTCTAGAAGTCGTATAAGGATTTTTCCCGCCGTGTTTGTTTGAAATCTTAACTGATACACCAGAAGAATCATCTTCAAGAAAAACTGCAAACTTGGTGCTTAGTGACCCCTTCCCTGCAGTTTTTGCATCAATGTCTAACACCTTGATCTCAGAGGCTAAAGAAGCGAATGAGACGAGAAGAGACAACGAGACGATAAGAGCTTTCATTAAAAATCCTTTTGGTTAGTAATTCTTAATGAAAGATAGATTAAAGGTTTATCCAGTGGGAAAAAAAATTGTCCAACTACTTCCGTCCAACCAGATCGGCGATTGCTCTTGCCAACTTACTGGCATCCACAGGCTTAGCAGCATGGGCATGGAAGCCAGCTGCGAGCATCCGGTTAATTTCATCCTGCCCAGCATAGGCAGACAACGCAAGGGCCGGAACCTTAGGGTTAAGTGCTCTTATCTTGGCAATCAAGCTATAACCATCTTCTAATGGCATCGCGATATCGCTGACTAACACATCAGGTTTAAAATCTTTAAAAATCACCAAAGCCTCAGCCGCCGATCCAGCTGTTTTAACTTCAGCATTGAAGGATTCAAGAATAAGACAGAAAACCTCTCTGGCAGGTTCTTCATCATCAACAAGGAGAATCTTTAAACCACTTAGATCCATCTCCGACTCGCCCTGATCAAGAGTAAAAGCTTTTTGTGTCGGTAATGCCGGTTTGGCCGGAAGAGAAACCGTAAAGGTAGAGCCTTTATTTTCACCAAGACTTTCAACGGAGATTTTCCCCGTGTGCATTTCTACGAGCTTGCGAACAATCGCCAGGCCTAACCCTAGCCCACCGTAGGCACGAGTACTCGTGCTATCAACCTGGGTAAACCTTTCAAAAACAAATGGTAGGAAATCGGGCTTGATCCCTTTGCCATTATCGATAACTTGAAACTGGATGATGTCTCCAGTAGCAGATAGAAGACGAGTTAATTTAATCAGAACTTTGCTCCCTACTGGAGAAAATTTGATAGCATTAGAAATCAGATTCCACAAAATCTGCTGAAGTCTTATAGGGTCAGCAAACATACTTTTAATGGAAGAATCAAGCAATGTTTCTACATGAATTGATTTATAGGCTGCTGGGCTTTGAGTAGATTCAATTGCAGCGAATACCACTTTAGCGGGATCAATCTCTTGAATATTGAGACTCATTTTTCCGGCCTGAATTCTGGATATATCTAGCAGGTCGTTAATCAACTGAGCTTGAGTCTTGGCACTCTTCTCTACGATCTCAATGGCGTGTTTTGTTTTTTCAGTATCAAGCTTACCCTTACGCATGAGCTCAACCCAGCCTAGAATCGTCGCCAAAGGAGTGCGTAGTTCGTGAGACAGCATGGCCAGGAATTCATCCTTAACTTGATTCGCCTTTTGCTCCTTGACGAGTATTTCTGCCCGCTCCTTCTCAATTTCTTTACGCTCGGTAATATCTCTGAGGATAGCAGTCAAACAGATGCCATCGGGAGTTTTTGTCGGACTTACTGAGACTTCGAGTGGGAATTCGGAACCGTCCTTACGTCTACCTATGAGCTCCAGATTTGCAATATAAAACACTTTCGGCCATGCTTGAAACAAGTTATCTATGGATCGATGAAGAAGTTCATCAGAAGAATAACCAAACATTTTTTCAATACGCTGGTTAACCAATTCAATTTTATTATCTTCAGAAACGATAACGATGCCTTCATAGGCGTTAGCAATCAGATTGCGATATTTTTCTTCGGAAGCTTTGAGTGCCTTCTCAATCATCATTCTTTTAGTGACGTCATCCATGGTGAGCAAAACAGCAGTCTCCCCGGATCCGGCCAGCTGAACTTTTTTTGAACTCAAGAGCATGACTCTTCGACCGATAGTAGGAAAGTCACAATCCACTTCGAAGTGTTCAAACTTCTCACCTTTGAATAAGGTGGCATCAATAAGTTTACTTAGCTCAGGGATGTTCCACTGAGAAGAGCCTAATTCAGATATCGGAAAACCTTCGGTGACAGTTTTTGATACCTGAAAATGTTGATAAAAACTCTCGTTAGCAATTTTTACTTTCTGATGTGAATCTAAAACCAGGAGGGGGATAGGCTGAGAATTAATAATAGTTTCAGCATCGTCCTTAGCTAGTTTAAGTTCATGTGCAGTGTTTTTGAGAACTTCAGCATTGCGTTTGTGAGAATCAATATCAATCAGAGCAATTACTGCTCCATCAATTTTATTTTCGGAAGTCCTATAAGGCCTTACTTGTAATTGGTACCAATGTCCTTGTTTGTCCTGAGTTTCAAACTGCTTCACCGACATGCTTTCCATGACTTCGGAAACAACCTCATCCAAGTCAGGAATCTCCAAATTGGGTTTAATATCTCCAATAGGACGCCCAATATCAGTAGGAATTAATTTTAAGGCTTTTCCGGCCTTAGGGGTATACCGTCTGATGGTGCCATCAGATCCCACCATGATGATTGGGATATCAACACTCGCAAGCAAATTACTTAAATCATTATTCAGGCCAGACATTTCATTATTTCGAACTTGTAATTCATCATTGACTGTTATGAGTTCTTCGTTAGTACTTTGAAGTTCCTCTTTGGCCGTCTCTAATTCTTCGTTGGTACTTTGGAGTTCCTCATTTGTGGACTGGAGTTCCTCGTTTGAAGACACCAGTTCTTCCTGAGATGTCTCGTATTCTTCAACTAAGGATTGCTGGTACTCCAAGCTTTCTGCAAGTTTCTTTTTTAATTCCACATGTTGAAGATCTCTCTTCAAATCAAGATCTTTAACCTTTTTCGATAAGGCACGACCCTGGGGACGGATATTTTCAGGGGCAGCATCCTGACTATCCTCAAAAAACACAGTAAAATGTCGCTCTTTAGATTTGCCCGGAGTAGTTATGGGTACAATTTTGATGGTTAAACTTCTAGGATCCTTGTCGTTCCGAAGGTACACCCCTTTTTTGGAGACTGGTATATTCTTTTTGCGGGCGCTCTGAATAAGGCTTCTTAGATCAGTCACTAATTCAGGATGGGCCATTCTCAAAATGTTAAGACTTGGCAGCCCTGATGATAGTTCAAGAAAGGGGGATGTGCGACCTCTTGACTGAACAATTTCTAGAGCATCATTGATCACAACACTTGGTGGTGCATACTCAGAGAGCGCAACTCGATCAAACTCACGTTGAAGATCAATACGGGCAGAAGGAAGCTCTCCTCGTTTTGGGGGAACAGTGATTGTCTCAAGAGTCTGACGTCCAACAGGTAATTTAATTCTTAAAGGGATCGGAATATTTTTCTTAATGTAAGCCTTGTTCGACTTGTCTGCCAAATTAAAGAGATTGGAAAATGCACCTACCGTTTCAGATTTTCCTAGTAAAAGGATTCCACCAGGCTTGAGGGCATAATGAAAGACAGGAAAAACAAACTTCTGAAGTTCTGAATCAAAATATATCAAAACATTTCGGCAGGAAATGAAGTCAACTTTGGCAAAAGGAGGATCCCGAGTGATGTCGTGCTTAGAGAATAAGCAACATTCTCGTAGCCATTTAGCAATCCTGTAACCTCCGCCATCAACTTTTTCGAAGAATTTCCTCAGACGCTCTTTTGAAACGTCCTCGATGATTGAGTCAGGATAAATAGCGGCTCGCGCTTTCTGCAAAGCTTGCTCACTAATATCTGTGCCGAAAATAGATAGAGGAATACGAGCATTTAATGTTTTTTCTTTGGCAAAATATTCCTCCTGAAACTCCATAAAAATCATTGCAAGTGAATATACTTCTTCGCCAGTGGAACAACCTGCGACCCAAATTCGGAAGGTCGCATTTGGATCCCAATTCTTCATATACTTAGGAAGTATTTTGGTTTTCAGCGTCTCAAAAACTTTTTTGTCACGAAAAAATGATGTTACATGAATGAGGACATCAGAAAAAAGCGCATTAATCTCTTCAGGGTTATTTTCAAGAAAATTAGCATAACGATTCAAATCCTTGGTTTTCTGTACCAGCATTCTCCGCGCAATACGCCTGTTTATGGTATTTTTTTTATAATGGCTAAAATCAACATTCGTTTGTTTACGTACCAACAAAAAAATCTTGGCCAGACTATCTTCTTTTTTCAATGGGACTTCATCAATTGCGTCTGAAACATTAACCGTCACATAAGGATGGTTTGCAATTCTTGAAAGTTCAGAGGCAATTCCTTTGGGCGTGCGAATAAAATCAACCGCCCCAGAAGCAATTGCACTGCGAGGCATACCATCAAATTTAGCCGACTGAGGATCTTGAACCAGAGTAATACCACCATTGGCTTTGATGGAACGTACACCTCGAGTCCCATCACTTGCCGTTCCAGATAAAACGACACCAATGGCCTTAGACTTGAGCTCATCACTGAAAGTTTGAAAAAAGAAATCAAGGGGCATATGCTGGCCACGAGAAAGTGTCCGGGGCAAAATTTTTAAGGTCCCTTTCTCAAAACCTAAATTACAATTTGAAGGAATGACATAGACATGGTTGGGCTCGACACTCATGCCGTCCTGAACTTCCCTCACGGGCATCTTAGTCGCCCTTGAAATAATTTCGGCTGACATACTTGGGTGAGATGGGTCTAAGTGTTGAATGATGACAAAAGCCATGCCCGTTTTTGGGGGAAGGTTTTTAAAAAGGTCTTTTAGGGCATCGAGGCCACCGGCAGAGGCACCAATCCCAACCACAGGGAAAGCGTCCGAGGGTGGTAGTATTTTAATTTTGGGCTTTGTTACCCGGACCTTACTACTGGACCGAGATGGAGCTTTTTTTTTCTTAATCGCCATCTGGCTAAAACCTCTATTAATCCAGGAAATCGATGCTATTAGCTTAGAAAAAACTAGATGCGTTACGCAACTTGTTTTTATTCAAAAGCCCAAGAATTGTGGTATCTTAAGTTATGGCTTTTTATATTGTAGTGAAGGGCAAAATCACGCCTTTCCAATTTGATTATCTCGATGACTCAAATCCCATCCGTATGGAGAGGACTCTTATCCATGGCGCAGATGCCCCTAAAGGTAAAAACAAATCTGCCCAAGAAAACCTTCAGAAAGAAGTTTTTGCCATTGAGGTCATGACTTCTAAGATCATCACTCTGAGTCCTGCAGCCAAGATTAAAGACGCTAAAGAGTTGATGGAGAAAAACAAGATTTCCCACGTTCCACTGCTTATCGATAAACTTCTCACAGGTATGATCTCTCAACGGGACATATCTACTAATGCCACCGAACTCGAGAGTGAAATCAGATTGGATAAAGTCATGTCTAAAATGGTTCTTTGTGCCAGTGAAACGACTCCCCTACGGCATATTGCGCAGGTCTTTCTAAAAGAGAATATTAATTCACTTCCAGTAGTTGATACCGACTTTGCTGTAACCGGAATCATTACTCACAGGGATCTCATCCGCTGGTTGATTGAGAACCAGAAATTCCAAAAGTAACGTTTTATTTCTTGTCTGTTTTTAACTGGAGCTCATTCCAGTGAATCATACCACCGGCCAGATTGGTGACATCCGTAAATCCCTTAGATTGTGCCAGCAGCGCAGCCTGAGTGGATCTGCCACCTGAGCGGCAGACGAAGAGGTATTTCCCGTCTTTTGCGGCAGTGTCTAAAAAATTGTGGAGATCACTCCCGAGGGTCACTAGTTGTGCCCCTTTAATATGCCCTAATTCGCCGACGAACTCGTCAGCGCCTCTAACATCAAGAATAGTATAACCTCTTACAGAAGCTTCCTCAGAAACAAACAAATTACTGATGCCGTTAGTTTTTTCTATTTTTGTCATATTATTTCTCCTTGATCCAGATAAAGCCCCGGAATTCACCTAACTTGAAACCGGTCGCTTTATCTTTGGGATAAATTTCTGCTAACTTATTTTTAATTTCAGGTGCAATCGCCTCCCCATGGCATGTCAAACATTGTGCCTGGACATAAAGAGGTTCAAGGTAAACTCGCTTTGAGTTCTCTAATTGGTGAATGATGTGATCTTTTTTAATATCACCTTTAAATGTCCCTTGAAATTCTTTAAGGTAAATATCTGCCCATGATTGAGGGGCGTTGGCCTCATTGCGGATTTTATGAGAAGTCCGTCCAAATTCAAATTTTGATACCCGATCTTTTGCCGCTGATTTTGCAATAGGTTTTACATTTTCATGGCAAAATGAAATTGCCTTAACAGGTCCATCTTTGGCCATTTTCTCGGATAGATTTTTCATCAGAGATGATTTTAAATCATGAGCGAGGGCCTTGGCCTCTGTCTCAAAATCCTGAGCGTGAGCAGAAGTCGTTATAAGCAAAATCAGAAGCAAAAATAATTTCATAACTTTCCCATTTTTAACACTGGCGTCAAAGGAAGCTTCAGATAACTTTTACCATTTTCTTCCCTTCCTGGTAGATGTCCAGCCGCGATGTTAACTTGCAAGCTTGGAAGGAGTAGTCTCGGTGCCTTAAGCGTTTTGTCTCTAGCTTCTCTGAACGCAACATATTCCTCTTTAGTGGTTGTCGATTTTAATTGAATATTATGCTTTTTATTTTCTCCGATGGTCGTTTGAAATCGGAGTTCTCTACTTTGGGGCTGATAATCATGACCGACAAAGACATTCGTATCGTCAGGCAACTGATAGAGCCGGGTCACAGAATCAAAGAGATCAGATGCGCTACCTTTAGGGAAATCGCAACGACCGGTACCGGAATCTGGAATAAAGAGAGCATCACCAGTGAAAAGATTATTTTCAATTAAAAAGCTGGTACACGCTGGCGTGTGACCGGGGGTAGGAATGGGAAAAATCTTGATTGTGCCGGCCTTAAATTCTTGCTCGTCATTGAAGAGGAAGTCAAAATCAGATCCATCGGCCTGGAAATCCGGTAGATAAAAAACAGCCTTAAAAACATCTTGAACTACTGTTATCCTGCGGCTGATGCCGATTAAAGCTTTGGGAAATACTTGTTTCAAAAGTTGAGAGGATGACAAATGATCAGCGTGAGCATGAGTCTCAAGAATGTAGTGAGGGGTTAAGTGATGTTCTTTGATAAAAGAAATCACTTCCTGAGCGGATCTGTCTTCAATTTTTCCCGAGGGGGGATCAAAATCTAAAACGGGGTCAATAATAATCGCATCTTTAGTGGCTTCATCAAAAACCACATAGGTCAATGTTGAGGTGTCGGGGTCATAAAAATGCTGAATCTTCATTATCTATCCCTTATTCAATTGATCTCTTGAATTATATCACTTATCATAGACAAATCAAGGATCAATTTCATGAGCAAAACTATTGAAAAAGCGAAGGAAAGACAAGATTACTTATTTGAAGAAATGGCTTCTCTTCTTGATGCGGTTGCGTCACCGGTTCGATTGAAAATCATTCATTTTTTGACACAGGCCCCACATTCTGTGGAGCAGCTTTCTTTGAAATTAGGTCAGACAATTGCCAACACGTCGATGCATCTCAAAAAAATGCAACGTGAGGGAATATTAAAAACTGAGACACTTGGGCAAAAAAGGATTTATTCAATTGCTCAGGACGAGATGAGGGAATTCTGGGAACAAATCCAAAATTTTGCTCTTATCCATACGCCTACCAATAAGATTGCATCAAAAGAGATTTACCTCGAAGATCTCGAATGGCCAAAAGAAATTGATGAAACGATACAGATGATCAAGGCGAGAAAAGTGACCTTGCTGGACGTCAGACCAGATGATGAAATTGATGATGTGGACTCAAGTTATAAAAAATATGTGGTGCACATATCTTCTGATAATTTAAAGAAACTAAAAGATGACTTACCTAAATCCAGACCCATTCTTGTCATCTGCAGAGGAAGACTCTGTGTCATGTCTAATGAATCAACCTATGTTTTAAGAAAGCTCGGATTTGATGCATATAAATTAAATCTAAGCTGGTTTCAGGTTTCCCAAAAACTTATGGAGGGATAAATGAGTACTACTTTTTCCGAATGCCCTAAATGTCACTCCCTGAACAAACTGGCTTCCGACAAGGCCCTCGAGAAGACGCCTGTCTGTGGTAAATGTGGCTCAGACCTCGCTCTGCACGGCCTGGTGTCAGAGGTAAATGCAACCAACTTCAAGAAAGTTATTCTAAAAGCAGAGGGACCGGTTGTGGTTGATTTTTGGGCCAGCTGGTGTGGTCCATGCAGATCCTATGCTCCAGAATACCAAAAGGCTTCGCTTCAAAATCAGCAGGCGGTTTTCTTGAAAATCAATACTGAGGCTGAACAACAAATTTCTGCCGAGTATGGGATCAGAGGGATCCCCTGCACCATACTTTTTAGAAATGGAAAAGAAGTGAAGAGACAAAGTGGCGCCATGAGTGCTGAACAAGTAAAGCAGTTTATCTCTTAGTCGACTTCATCCAAGCGGTAAGCCTGGTGACATCCGACACAGGTTAACATGATGTCACTTACTTCTTTCAGAACCTGCTCTTTACTTGCGCCAGTGTGTACCTTGAGTGCCAGGTCATCAAAACGCTTGTGCACGCCCATGCCGGTACTTTTAAAATCAAGCGGAAGCTTTGCCATAAGAGTTGGATTAACATCAACAGCGGCTTTCATGCCCAGAGACATTGAAGTCGTCTCAATGATTTTCATGTCATTATTAAGTGCAGCTTCTAGAATAGTCTGCACTCCTGCAAGCAGCATCCTCATTTCTCCCAAAACAAGATTTCTCTCTGCTCTATGAAGTTTAACGGCCAAGCGGCCGTCATCCCCTTTCTCAGCGTTACCTTTGACAAAATAATAACCAGCGGTCCCAAGGGTAAGTATCCAAAGGGCCAACGATAGAAGCGCAATTTTCTTCCACAACATTTTATAACCCCTGCTTTGGTTCAATGAAATTCACTGGACCTTGTTTTATTACAGTATCGTTTAAAACAACTTTAAAGGTGATGATACACGTTTTTGAAATCATGTAGTTCACACCACAATACCTTGTAAGAGATGAATCCACCGCCTTGATCGCTTTCTCTGGCTCTATATTGCCTTTAAGCATAAAAATAAGTTCAGCCGTTTTGAAATGAATCGGATGCTCAGTTGTTTTCTCAGCTTCAATCTCCATTTTAAACTCGGAAATGTCCTGTCTCATTTTTTTAAGAATAGACACAACATCCATGGCAGTACACCCCATCATGGCATTAAGTACTAATTCTTTTGGGGTGGGAGCGGTATTGTTACCACCATGCTCTTCGGCAGCATCTATCTTACTGATGAGTCCACGGGTCTCGCATTGAAACTCCATGTTTTGGACCCAACTTAAATTTGATTTAAGCATATCGCTCCTATTCGCAGAATATTTTCTGCATTGATTGGATGAGTTTAGTGATGTTTTTATCCGCTATACTGTAATAAGAAAACTGCCCCTCTTTTCTGACCTTAAGCAAGTGTTCTCTTTGCATCCGGTTCAAAAACTGCGAAAGCTGTGACTGAGAGATTTCACATAAAGATAAAATCTCCCCAACATTCTTCTCCCCTTCTGCCAGGTAACACATGATCATCAGCCTCTGGGGGTGAGCGATTGCTTTCATGATATTGGACACTTCAGCGCACTTCCCTTTCATTTTATCTGGATTCATGGCCATCTCCCCAAGTGTTACTCTCTTCGTGCTTTTTGGTTAACTCTACAAAACGTTTTTTACCGATCATCCAGTAGTAAAAGAGTGGCACTGCAAATCGGCTTAGAATAGTGGCGGCCACTTCACCGAAAATTAAACTCACAGCAAGTCCTTGGAAGATTGGATCAAATAACATCACAGCACTTCCTACAACTACAGCAGCAGCAGTGAGGAGCATCGGTCTGAAACGCAGAACCCCTGCACTAATAACAGCTTCTTTGAGGGCCATCCCATTTTGAATTTGGTGCTCTATAAAATCCACCAGGATAATAGAATTTCGGACAATCACCCCTGCTCCGGCAATAAAACCAATCATGGAAGTGGCGGTAAAATAGGCTCCCATAAGATAGTGACCAGGTAAAATCCCAATTAAAGAGATTGGGATTGGCGCCATAATCACCAAAGGAACAAGGAAGCTTCTAAACCAACCAACGACAAGGATATAAATCAAGATCATGACGGCAGCAAAAGCCGCACCTAAATCACGAAACACTTCATAAGTGATGAACCATTCACCGTCCCACTTAACAGTGATCTCGCTATTATCCCATGGGACTTCAGCCGTCTGAGTTTTAAATGGAATTTGTGGCTCAAGTTTGAGAATTCCGTACACGGGCGCTTCCTCAGCCCCGGCAAGTTCTGACATCACGTATTCAACTGGCTGTAGATTTTTCCGGTAAAGGATCTCCGTTCTTTTCTCCTGTGGCTGTTTCAAAACATTTTCTGCCTTTACAATGCCGGCCTCAAAGCTTGGAAGACTCTGACCTTCAAAAGGTCTAAGTCCTGATCTCGTCGATTGATCCAAAGAAAGATCAATCGCCACTTCCTCGGGAGAAGTAAAATCGTTAAGTGTTGCTACTTTGGTTTCATTAAACATTAAATGACCAAGATTCCAGGTCTGGGCAGATTTGGTCCCGTAAAGTCCTGCCTTCTCGTAGTCATAAGGAAAAATGATACGGGGTCTGGATTCTTTCCAGGTGTAATCAAGATCAACCACACTTGGTTCATTTTTAAACAGATTCCTTACAATTTCTCCGGCCTTTCTTCTTTCAGTTAAATCTTTACCGTAAATTTCTGCCACCATGGTTGCCATCACTGGTGGACCGGGTGGAATTTCCAGAACCTTAGAAGTAGCGGATTTTGAATCTGCGAATTTACGAATAACGGGTCTTAGATCATTAATAATGTCATGCCCTGATTTTTTGCGATCATGCTTATCGGCCAGGACGATATGAAGATCACTCATATACTCAGACTTTCTTAAAAAAGTATGCTTAACCATTCCTGAAAAAGAGAATGGTGCAGGTTCACCGGTAAAAACCTGAACCTGTTTAACATCCGGGTGCGCCAGAACTTGTCTTGCAAGATCTTTAGACCACTCGCTGGAGAGATTTAAAGGAGTCGTCACGGGATAATCCAACGTTACCTGAAATTCACTTTTGTTATCAAACGGCAGCATTTTTACTTTTACTGTTTTGGTGGCAAACATAGAAGTTGCCGCAACAAAGAGCGCCAGAACTCCAAAAGTAAATCCAAGGGCCCAGGATTTTTTAGATAAAAGGTGATCCGTTAACCAGATATAGAGTCTATCCAGCTTAGAAGGACCTTCTTCTACCTTGTCATCGTGTGCGTGGGAATCATGCTTGAGCAACATAACTGACGCCCAGGGAGTGACGATAAACGCCACAAAGAGTGAAAGGATCATGGCCAGACTGGCGCCAACAGGAATCGGCTTCATGTATGGGCCCATCAAGCCTCGAACAAAGGCCATTGGTAGAATGGCTCCAATCACGGCAAAAGTGGCAAGGATTGTTGGGTTACCGACTTCGCTTACTGCCCGAAGAGTTGCCTGCAAAAGACTTAAGTTTTTGTAGGTTTTTAAATAACGTTCAATGTTTTCAACCACCACAATAGCGTCATCCACTAAGATACCAATGGAGAAAATAAGGGCAAAAAGGGTAACACGGTTAAGGGTGTATCCCATGAAATAGTAAATCGAAAGAGTCAAAGCAAGTGTCACTGGAATGGCAACCGCAACTACCAGTGCCGCTCTCCATCCCATGGCCAGTGCAATGAGGACGGAAACTGAAAGAGTCGCAATGATAAGGTGTTCGATAAGCTCGTTAGATTTTTCACCGGCAGTTGCGCCGTAGTCCCTAATAATCGTGAGCTCTACATCTTGAGGTAACTCTTTTTTGTAAGTTTCAACTCTTTTAAGAATGGTATCGGCAAGAGTCACAACGTTAGTCCCTTTCCTCTTAGAAAAACTGATCGTAACGGCGTTGGCACCATCTATTTTCTTATCTTTATCAAATAGTGAAGAAACTTTTGTTCTTTGTTCTGGTCCATCAATGACGGTAGCAACATCTCTAACCTTAATAATTTTTCCGGCCCTACTCCCTATGGCAAGTGTCTGAATATCATTTACAATGGATAGTTTCCCACCCACTTCAACATCAAAAACGGCTTTCTCAGACCAGTTCTTCCCTGCCGGTAGAAGAGCATGGTTCATTTTCAGTGCCTGATATAAATCGTCCATCGTAACAGAGAACTGGGCGAGTCTTTTGGCGTCAGCAATCACACGCAGGCTACGTTTCACACCTCCGAGAAGATCCACTTTGCCAAGGTCAGGTGTACTGGATAATTCTCTGGCGAGTGGCGCTACAAGTTTTCTTAACTCAAAATCATTTTTGGTTTTTGAAGTAAATGTAAAGGCCATGAAAGGCACGTCATCAATGCTATAAGATTTAACTTCTGGCTTCATGACGTTAGAGGGCAGTTCATTCATGATTGTCATTAACTTATGGTGAACTTTAACAAGTGAAGGCTCTATTGGTTCGTTTACTTTGAAACGAACAGTGACCATTACACCATGGGGTTGACTGGCCGAATAAATGTATTCAACTCCATCAAGACCCCACATGGCACGTTCAACAGGTTCAGTGATGTTTCTTTCGATTTCTCGGGCTTCCATCCCCGGTGCGGGAATCATCACGTCGATCATAGGAACAGTAATTTGGGGTTCTTCTTCTTTAGGAGTCAGATAAACGGAAGCGAGTCCCAAAAGTAAACTCACAAAGATGATAACTGGGGTCAGCTTAGATTGAACAAACATTTCAGCAAGCTTTCCAGCAAAACCTTTTTTAATATCAGGCAGCTTCATAACATCCTCATTAATTATTTAATTGATACAATCTTGAATAAACATCCAAATATTGAGTCTCTGCTTTATTTTTATTTTCAATCAAATCAACTCTGCGATTAATAACTTCCGCCAATTGCAAGGCAGAAAGCATCCCTGAGCGAAACAGCTTCATGGCGTTCAGAGTTTGCTCTTTTAAAAGACCATCGGTATTCTCTAAAAGACTTAAATTCTTCTCCAGAGTCACTTTGCTCTCACTCAACTGACCCAGCATGATTTTTTCTTCTTGTTTAAAGGCTTCAAGCTTAGCCTTCCCTGCCATCGCTTTAGCATTGGCTTCCCCAACGCGCCCGAAGGAATCACTATTAAACAGATCCCACATCAAATAGACCCCATAGATCTGAGCATTTGCAGTGTCTCTTGAGCCATTATAGATATTGTTTTGAGCAAAAAGACCAAGTTTAGGAAGGAAACGTGCTTTTTCCATGTCCTTCGAATTTTCGAGTGTTTTAACTTTAAATTCTTGCGCCAGCATCATCGATGAATAAGAAGCATTTGAAGATTGAGTCAAATTCGAATTTAAAAAGTCCTTTAATTTCTGACTAAGATCCGGACTCCAGTTGTCTTGAGATTCAGTCTTGGTATCAATCCACTTTTTATGGTTAGCAATTTTCATGTTAAATTCAAAAAGCATCCCCTCGATCCTGTTATTGACACTCTTAAGACCTAAGAGACCTGAATAACCAACAGGGTTACCTTGTGAACCAACCTGATAATTGGCGATAATTTTCTCAAGATTCTTTTTTAAATCTGTTAAAAGAAATTCATTTTGAGCATAAACCAGGACACCACCGTACTGTCTTCCTAACTCAGCGTACTCCTCAGATTTCTTGGCCTTCATCTCCATTTCAGAGGCTCTAACCAGAGAATCAAACATCGTTGACTGAGAGGCTTTCATGCCCCCCTCGTACAGAGGAAGATCAAGCCCCAAAGTAGCGGTCTTAAATGTTTCTCGTCCCGGGTGATTCAAGGTTGAGGGTATGAAATCAGCTTGTTCAACAGATCTTTGTCCAAGATTATTAAAAAAGACCTGAGTGGGATCGTTAGTACTAAACCATTGGCCAGCGACATAGGCCCTTGGTAGCCAGTGCCTTTTCGCTCGGGCTAAAGAGAGATCATTGGCCTCTTTGTCTTGAGCTACAGATTTCTGCTGATAAGATCTTTGGTAAACCTCATTCCATAGGACATCAAAACTTTTATTGATTGGTGCTTCGGCCAAGACCAGGCCTGGAAAGACCAAAAAAAAGAGACTGAATTTTTTATTCATAATGTTCCCTTAACCGCAGCAACTTGGCTTTGAAGTCGTTGAGCATTCATTAATCTTTTTATTATTCCAAGCCATTTTCTGTAAAAGATATACCATAGGACAAAACCCAGTGTAACCAGCGAGCGCCAATCCAAATCCAACGAAGAGAGCGAGATAAACAAAGTCATGTGCAATAAATCTTGAGGCAAGGAATGCAAGAAAAATCATCGACGATGCCACGATCTGCACCTGTCTCATGATTGGGAAAACCGACCCAACTCCCCTGATACTTTTACCTTCATTCTTCCATTGAATCAAACCACCTTCATAGACGCTGAATTTGTGCTGGTCGACATCAAATTTTTTCAGCTCATTCATGGCCATCTTCGCTCTATTCCCTGAGCGGCACATGATCACGACTTCACTATCTTTGATATTCTTAAGGATACCTGGAGCTATAAGATCAAACTCTGACAAAGGACAACAAATTGACTCGTTTATATGCTCCGCTGCAAACTCACCTCTTTCTCTTACATCTAGAATAACCATATAAAGACTCCTTGATTTTTGATTGACATTACAATTCTATAATATAAGATAATAACAAATAATCAAGAGGTATTTATGGAAATTATCAAAAATTACTGGCCCCTAATCGTTCTAAGCCTTTGGTTTTCATACAAGTGGTGGAATTCAAAAAAAGTCATTGCAATGCTCCCTGAGCTTAAAAAGAAGGGGGCGATATTTATTGATGTAAGGAGCCAAGGTGAATATGCCTCTGGATGCGCCCCTGGAACCATTAATATTCCTTTGCAGGAACTCCAATCCAGACTTGATGAGGTCTCCAAAAATGTTCCCATCGTGCTGTGTTGTGCGAGCGGGACTAGAAGTGGAATGGCCAAGATGGTATTTAAGAAAAATGGATACAAAGACGTCTACAATATTGGGACTTGGACTAAGTTTTTAAATAGGATCTAACGGGATGATTCACTCCTTCATAGGATTAACTGTTGGTTTAATAATGGGACTCACTGGTGCGGGTGGTGCCCTCATCTCGATTCCCCTATTTATTTCCCTTACAAATGCCAGCCTCAAAGAGGCGACGGTACTTTCGCTTTTTGCCGTTATGCTTGGGACGCTTGTTAACCTCTATGGCCAAAAATTCAAGACTGATAAAAAAATTGTTTTAGGTATTGTTGTTTTTGGTGCCGTTGCCAATTTTGTGTCTCTTCCCCTCAAGGCCTTAACCCCCGATCTCTTCATTGCCATTTTACTCGCCCTGATAGGTATATTGAGTATCGCTAGCGTCTGGGTAAAAAGAATTGAGCAGGCCACGACTGAGTCCAGGCATCATACCCTCAAGATTGCCTTCACTGGAATTCTCCTAGGCATTATCACAACCCTAACAGGTCTAGGTGGTGGAGTTATTTTAGTTCCCATTCTTATCAGAGCTTTTGGCAAAAAGTACGAAGAGGCACTCCCTACAAGTCTCATGACCATCTTCTTTATTTCACTTATTTCTTTTCTATTACAAATCCAAATGGGTTTAAGCTTAATAACCCTGCCGGACTTAGGTTTGATTGCCGCGGGCGTGGTGCTTGCGTTCTTCCTTTTAAGGATCGTTATTCGCCGACTGGACCAAAACAAATTAGCAATCCTGCGTAAACTGATTTTCACTGCGGTTACGCTCTATTCTGTTATCAGTGTGGTGATGAAAAGTTCAGGGGCTTAATATGAAGAAGTGGTTATCTAAAAGCAATCTGCTCACGTTTATTATTCTGACCTTCGCCATTTACATGCAAGGGCCAACGATACTAAAAAACTTTCAAACTGAAGGGACAAAATTAGCGACTGAAGAATACAGCGCAATAACTTCCAAAGGCCTTAACGGAAAAGTGTTGTTCCCGCCCGAAAATCTTAATTCAATGACCATTTTCTGGGCCACTTGGTGCGCCCCCTGTAAGTTAGAAATGCAAAGACTTAAGACTTCTGTTGAAAATGGGAAAATTCCTAAGGAATTAATTTTTGCGATCAATCCCTTTGAAACAGCCGCAACGGTGGTCAACTTTTTAGGTAAAAACGATTTCCCTTTTACATTTCTCGATGCCCCCGACGTTTCCCAGGGATTAAATATCTCTTCAACCCCCACGACCCTTTTCATTGAAAAGAATGAAATCACTTCAATGAAATCCGGGTTAAGTTTCGTTGGTATCTGGAGAGCCGAGTATTTTCTTGATTAACTATTTGCTCAGACTCATGAGATAAAGTGCATCCGTCTTGGCAAATTGGTAATTCTTTTTTACTTCAGCAAAATTTGTCTTTGATTCAATCCACCTCTGGCTTGCCTGTAAAACATCGGGGGAGTTTTTTATGCCTTTGGCATACTCGCTTTGTATTCCTTCACGATACTCCGACATGACCTGGACGTTGTCCTCGGCTCCGTGGATAAGAGCGTGGGCCAGTTTAAGTTTATTAATCGCGTTCTGAGTTTCTCTGCTAATTTCAAGGTTCTTGGCCCTGGCCTGGGCTTCCTGGGCCTTCGCAAGAGAAACCTGGGCGGAAGCTTGCCTAATACTTTCTCCCCCATCAAAGAGTGGCATGGTAAACTTAAACCCAAGGGTATAATCGTTTCTATCTTCGGGCTCTGAATACTCCCGTTCTTTCTGGGTAAACCTAAGAGCGTAGCCATAGATATCAAGACTAGGCATCCACCAGCGCTTGGCGTGTTTTGATTCTATTTGTGCCACATCACTCAATAAAGAAGCTCTCTGTAATATAATTGAGTTGTTGGTGGTAGGAACAAGAATGGCATCGTCATCATGGTGGTGATGATCCGGGTGAGAATTGGTAAAATCCACTGCCAACTTCTCAGTTGGGTCCTCCCCCAGTAAAGTTGAAATGAGTCTGGCCACAACTCCCTGCTCATACTCCAGAGTTTCTATTTCCAAATTCAATTGAATCAGCTGATGCTTAAAATCGAGAAAATCTGTCTTGGTCGCCAGTCCCACACGAATTCTTTTCTGCGCATTTTTTAAATTGGTATCATTCAAAACAAGAGCATCTCTCATAATGTTTTGTACTTCTTCTAAAAAAGAATAATGCGACATCGCCTTGCGCACTTCAGCCGTTATTAAAGCGAGCGCCATGCTTTCATCAATGCTGGCAATCTTTGCATTTTTTTCCCGTTTGTCATTTTCAAGTCGATCTTTGCCCGAATTAAAAACGTTCAGGGATGCCTCAATTCCTCCGAAAGGCTGAACGACACGTTCGTAGGGGCCAGTGGTGTACTTTTCGTTGCCATATGAGACCGTCACTCTAGGGAGAAAAGATCTGGTTAAAAACCCTTTAAGTTGCTCCGAAGCCGATAAACGCTCTCTGATACTTCTCAAGTCAGGATTCTTCTGAACAAGTTCCGTAATTGACTGCTCGCTAATAGCAGTCGCAGCAAAGGCAGTCGTCTGGAACAAAAGCAGCACAATAAATAGTCTCATATGGCATCCGAATAAAAAAATTAATCTAAGTTAGAAAACCCAACAAAAAGCTTCTGTTTACCATGCATTAAATATAAATCAATATTGAATGGTTTATATTCAATTTTAGGTAATTGACCCATAAAATGATTGCCGTGCTTTGAAAGTTTAAAAGTTCCAAAATAAGTAAATTTACCTTTTTTCTTCACTTCTAATTTCGCTTCAACTTCTGGTTCAAATTGGTCCAAACCTAAAACATTCATTTTCTCATCAAAGAGATACAAGCTGATTTTACCCGATTCAGATCTTACGAGTTCTGCTTTAAACAAGGCTTTGGCCTTGTCACCCATATGTTCCTGAGCAGTATCAATAACGGGTGCTGTAATACCGCCAAACTTTCCGCCCTCTTCAAGATGACCATGGCCACCTTCATGAGCAAAGAGAGAGAAAGAAAATAGTGCAGCAATCAATAAAAAATTTAGTTTCATTTAAAACTCCTCAGTTTTAAGTCGTTGATATTTTTCAATAGCTTTTTTGGATGCTTTTTCACCAAACAAATAAAAGACGGCAGGGGTCACTAACAGATCTAAAAGGGTGGAGGTCAAAAGACCTCCCACAATGACGACAGCGACGGGATGTAGAATCTCCTTCCCCGGTTGCCCTTTAGCGAATAACAAAGGAGTCAGTGCTAATACCGCGGTTAAAGCGGTCATGAGAACTGGGACTAATCTCTCCAGAGTACCCCTGATGATCATCTCTTTTCCAAAAGTGGCTTTTTCCTCAGTCATCAAGTGCAGATAATGCGAGATCATCATGATCCCATTTCGCGACGCAATTCCGCACAAAGTAACAAAGGCAATCAACGAAGCAATGGAAAATGATCGTTCAGTTAAATAAATAGCAGCAACACTTCCAATCAGAGCAAGCGGAATATTGAGCATAATCTGCAAAGAAAGCACTGCTGAATTAAAATGAAAGAATAGAATAAGAAATATGACGGAAAGGGAAATGAGTCCCAACCAAGTCATTTTCTCTGACGACTTCAATTGACTTTCAAACTGCCCCCCTACTTCGAGGTGATATCCTTTGGGCCATTCAATTTCGTTTGAAGCCTTTTGTATAGCATTGACCAGAATATTTAAATCCACTCCCTCGGAGTTGGCCGAAACAACTAAACGTCTTTGAAGTCCCTCTCGGTTGATCATGTTGGGTCCGTTGCCTTTATACACATTTGCCAGATCTTTTATTTTAATGTGATCACCTGTGGGCAAAAGCTTGAGATTGATGTCCTCGATAGTTTCAGGATTAGAACGTGATTTTTCATCCAGCCTCAGCATAATACCAAAAATCTTCTGTCCTTCTATGACGTCACCAACTTCATGGCCATTTAGCAAAGCTTCCAGCTCAATGGCCATGGTGCCGGCGCTCATTCTGGCTCTTTTCACTTCTTCTTTATCAATAAATATTTTGAGCTGTGGAATCTGGACCAGTGGCTCCACCTGTAAATCTCGCAGCCCCTCAATACCTTTAATCTTTTCAAAAACTTCTCCACCCAATCGGCGAAGCTCTACAATATCAGGCCCAAAAATCTTAAGCGCAATTTGGGAACGAACGCCCGAGAGCATGTGATCAAGGCGATGAGAAATAGGCTGCCCGACGTTTAAAAAAACATCCGGCCACACCTCTTTAATTTTTGCCCTGATATCAGCAAACACTGCAGCTTTTGGTCGCCCCTTATCTTCAAAATCCACATCAATTTCATTCCAGTTGACACCTTCTGCGTGCTCATCCATTTCGGCGCGACCAACTCTTCTGGTTGTTGACTTCACCTCAGGTATAGTCAACAGTGCTTTTTCTACTTCAAGGCCTTTCTTGTCAGATTGGTTCAGAGAAATTCCTGGCGTGGCCTGAAGCCCAAGCGTTGCCGAGCCCTCGTTGAATGAGGGCAGAAAATCTCTTCCCATGAAGGGAACGGCTATTAGAGCGATAATGAAGGCAAGGCCCGTAGCAATCAGAACACGTCGAGGATTTTCGAGGGTATTCTCTAACACTTTACTGGCGCGTCTTTTTAGAATTCTAACAAAAGCTCCGTCTTGCTCATTTTTCAATTTCTCTGTTTTATTTCTACCCAGCAGGTAGTAACAGAGAACGGGTGTAATCGTTAAAGAGACAAGGAGTGAGGCCAGAATAGAAATAATATAGGCGTGACCCATTGGCGCAAATAATTTGCCCTCAATCCCATCCAGAGCAAACAAGGGAACAAAAACCAGCACCACAATGAGTGTCGAAAAAACAATTGAGTTTCTAATTTCTGTCGAAGCTTCAAAAATAACTTTTAATACTCCCCTTGGCTTTTCAAGCAAGCTGTTTTCATTGAGCCTTCTATGAACGTTTTCGACATCAACAATGGCATCATCGACCAGCTCACCAACTGCAACCGCCAGCCCTCCCAGAGTCATGGTGTTCACACTGATCCCGAAAACTTTAAACACGAGAGCTGTTACCACAAAAGAAAGTGGGATCGCCGTGAGTGTGATAAAAGTGGTCCGCCAATTCAGTAAGAAAAGCATCAAAACGATAACCACCATGATGGTTCCGTCTCTCAACGCTTCTGTCACGTTTCCGATGGAATTTTCTATGAATGTTGATTGTTTAAATAAATCCGATTTTAAAACGACCCCTTTGGGTAAGGTCGACTTGAGTAAATTTATTTCTTTCTCGATGGTTTTTGTTAAAGCGACAGTCTCTGCTGAAGTTTGTTTTTGAATCGTGAGTACCACAGAGTGCTGGCCATTAACTGATCCATTGCCTCTTTTGAAATGGGCACCAATTTGCACATCGGCTATGTCTTTTACTGAAACAGGATTTCCCAGATGTGTACCGACATAAGATTCTTTAATATGCTCAATGCTTTGAACTCGCCCAAGAGTTCGGATGAGATATTCTTTCTCGCCGATATCAATGAAGCCACCCGAGGTGTTGAGACCTATCTCGGAAAGTGAGTGTTTTAAGTCCTCTACCGTAAGTCCATTCAGTTGCATTTTTTCAGCGGAAACAAGAATTTGATACTGCTTAAGGTCTCCCCCTATAATGACCACCTGACTGACTCCCGGAATCGCCAGTAGCCTGGGTCTTATGGTCCAGTCAGCGAGGGTCCTAAGCTCCATAGGGTCGACTTCGCCGGTTGGAGAAGTTAGACCAATGAACATAATCTCCCCCATAATAGAGGAACTTGGTGTCATCACTGGAGTCACGTTGGATGGCAATTTCTCTTTGGCCAGTACCAGCCTCTCAGCTACAATTTGTCTGTTTTTAAAAAGATCCGTTTCCCAATCGAATTCCGCGTAGACAATTGAGATTCCGGCACCACTGGTGGATCGCAAGCGGATAAGACCCGGGAGTCCATTCAAAACATTCTCAATCGGAAGAGTGACTTGAATTTCTGTTTCTTCAGGTGCTAAACCCTTGGCCTCTGTCATCACAGTCACAATTGGTCTATTGAGATCGGGAAAGACATCAACCGGCAAATTTAACGCCTGCCATGTCCCCAAAATAAGTAAAATAACACTTGCCGCAAGTACAGCAAGCCTCTGCCGCAAGGCCAATTTTATAATTGCATTTAACACGATTGAGTCCTTAAAATTTGCACAAGGATGAGAAATCTAGCTGCGAATTAGGAAATAGGAGGCCGGTACAACAATTGAGAAAATTCTTTCGGTATTTCATTTTCAATAATGAAGGTAACTTTGACTAGAACGGATGATGGCTTAAAAGGAAAAAAATGTGGAACAACCAGAGCGGCAAAATGACATTGCGTACAAGTGTGCTGACAATGATCTTTATGTTCCTGAACTGGATTGGATTCTTGAGCGTGCGTTGTTAATTCACCAGAACAAGCGCAAGAAATCTCAGCTGCTCTGGCCGACAAAAAACTGATCATAAGAATAAGGGCGACTACAAAATGTTTCACTAAATAACTTTAATTCTCTTAAATTAAAAAGACAAAGAAATACATAATAGCAAAAACAATCCTGTAAATTCCGCAGAAAATAAAAGTCCTGTGATCTAACCATTTAAGGAAAATTTTCACGCTCAAGAAGCCAAAAACAAATGATGAAACCATTCCTACGCAAAGGTACATAATTTCATTGGAACTAAGTGCGTAATCAACCTTAAGCAAAGAATAACCAGAAGCAGCGAGGATGGTTGGAATCGCAAGTAAAAATGAAAATTTGACTGACTCTGCTCTGGAAGCCCCCAGGAGTCTTCCGCCCAAGATGGTAGCAGCAGATCTTGAAACTCCAGGGATGAAAGCGATGCACTGAAAAAGCCCGATAAGAAAATAGTCCTTGTAAGTGAGTGTGTGGTTCTCCTTCTTGGACGATATGTTTTCAAGAAACAAAAGGACAATGCCTCCAATCAAAAGGGATGAACAAACCACCTGAGGAGTAAAAAGATACTTCTTAACATAGCTGTGGAGTAGCAGACCCAAAACTCCAGTAGGAATGAATGCCAGACTCATTTTGAAGATGTAGCTTCGATCGTTGATGAGATCTTTCCAATAGATAAAAATGACTGCCGCAATGGCGCCCGTTTGAATGACGATCTCAAAAAGTTTTAAAAAATCACTATTCTCAAGTCCCAAAGCATTCGAGGCCAGGATGAGATGGCCGGTAGAAGAGACCGGCAAAAATTCAGTAATACCTTCCACAAAGCCAAGAATTAGGGACGTCAGTAAGTTCATAGTTTTTCCTCAGATCATTTATTTAATGATAAAAAAATGAATCCGAGAAATGATTCTCTAAATTAAATTATATGCAGCGCTTCAATCCCACGGCTCGTCGCTCTTAGGGGAAACAATATGCCCTAATCTGGATCTAAAATGGTGAAGAAAAGTTCGCTCTAACCCGTCCAGGACATCCCCCATGGACTCCAAGAGCATCGCGTCCTCTGGACTCTCAAATGCTGAGCGAGAGGAGCATAAGATTCTGAGTGAGAGCAGACCCTTTCTGATCTCATTGAATCTTTCCTCTTCTAGGTTCGTATCAAAGTTTAATTCCTCATTCATAAATCATCTCCCTGAAATTTTTTAGCGAGTTCTAGGTGCATTCTGTTGAGTTGATCGAGCAACTGAAGAATGATGGACACTCCCTCATCATTAACCCCAAATTCGTCTTTTAATTCACAAATCAAGCGGATTCGGGCCAGATCTTCCTCATCCATCATTGATCCATCCTCTTGAGAAGGATGAACCCAGTCTTCTTCAATAAAATGAATAATGATTTCTTCATCAACCCCACTCAGACGGCAAACTTCCTCCAACTTGATAAGATTCATTGTTGCATCCTTGGATTGTAATCAAATTGTGGTTTTAATTTTTCAATTGCTGACTTCAAGGCAGGATTAACTTCTTTCGGCGTCACAACCTTCAGAACGACAATTTCATTCCCCCGTTGTTCACCAACCCCAACTCCCTTCCCTTTAATCCGAAGTTTGGATCCAGTGGAAACACCCGCTGGAATCTTGAGTAGTACCTCCCCATCAAGGGTTGGGACTTTTATTTCAGCACCCGTGATCGCCTCTATAAAACTTATGGGGACTTCCACTTCAATATCCATTCCAGATCTTTTGTATCCGGGCAGTGGATTCACTTCGATTTCAATATAGGCGTCCCCTGGCTGCCCCTTCCCCGAACCGGCCTCCCCCATCCCTTTAAACCGGAGTTTTTTTCCAGTCTCAATGCCTGCTGGTATTTTCACTTGAAGCGTCTTTCCATTTTGCAGCGTAATCGTCTTTTCAGCTCCCGTAGCCGCTTCCCGAAATTCAACCTGCATTTTATAGTTCACGTCTGAGCCTTTAAAACTGCTCTCACGACCTCGCCCAAAAAGATTTTCAAAAAAATCATCTCCACCAATATCGTCACCAAAAGAATAGGAATAACGACCTCCCCCTTTTTGTGAATCATGGAAAGTTTGTCCACGACGCCCTTGAGACTTCATGTACTCTTCGTATTGTTTCTGTTGCTGCTCATCAGTTTCACCCCGATCAAACTTCGCCCGACTTTCATTGGTCCCGATGAGATCAAAGGCGTGAGAAATTTCTTTGAACTTTTTTTCAGCTTCTTTATTACCTGGATTTAAATCCGGATGATATTTTTTGGCGAGTTTTCGATAACTTTTCTTAATTTCATCCAGAGAGGAACTTTTTGAAACACCTAAAATTGTATATGGGTCAGTCATGATGAAGCTCCATAATAACCAGCATGGATCATTGTATGAGACGATGCGCGGATAAAAAATGTGCGTAGTACTAAGACTTAAAAGGTTTTTAAATTGCCAAGGCAAAAGCTTGAGCTGTAATATCGCTTATGATCAAAAAACCACTTTTGAGAGGACATTTTCATCAAGCCGCTTTTTTTATGGCGCTGGGTGCCTGCGTGATGCTCATTATAAAAGCGACAGGGCAAACAGCAACGATCGCAAGCAGCATCTACTCATTTGGCCTGTTATTTTTATTGGGAACCAGTGCGCTCTATCACCGCATAAACTGGAACGTTGACGCAAGAAAATGGATGAAGCGACTTGATCACTCCGCAATCTATATTTTAATTGCCGGAACCTTCACTCCCATTTGTCTTCTGGCGCTGTCAGAGGATTCGGGAAATAAACTTCTCATGACCATCTGGTCAATTGCATTTCTAGGCGTTCTTCAATCTCTATTTTATGTTAATGCCCCAAAATGGTTGAGTGCTACTCTCTATGTCATTGCTGGCTACATGATTTTGCCCTACACATCAGAACTTAAAAGCTCCATTGGTATGCTAAATCTTATTCTCGTCGTATGTGGTGGAGTCGTTTACACCTTAGGTGCGGCGACCTATGCTCTGAAGAAACCTGTTCTGAAACCTGAAATCTTTGGTTACCACGAGGTCTTTCACATTCTGGTGATAGTCGGGGCAGCCTTCCACTTTGCAGTCATCTACACACTGATTTAACAATTGGGGACTCTCTCGAGCCCCCGCCCTCTTTATTTGTTACTCATCTTAACTGAGTGAATGCTTTTGCAATCCTTTGATAGTTTAACCTTTTTTGATTCCACACAATCAAGCACTTCTTCATCAGCTTTGTTGGTACATCCCATGGCCTTGATTTCAGCATGACATTTAATTTCTGTCGCTTCGTCGAATTCAACTACCGTTGTGGCGGCATAGGATTGCGAAATCGTAGTGATTGCCAAAAACATAAATAACTTCTTCATAATATCCCCTTTCATTTTACTTCGTAATTAATCAAACTGCTTCCCGATTGAGCCAATAATTCTTCCCACGGCATAAGGGACGGAGTAATCACGGCTGACAGAGTAACTAACAGCGTGGCCAAAACCGACTTTGTGCAGCCATTCATGGAAGAGATTTGATGCAACGGAAGTGACTGGATTTGTCCCAAAGTACTTGGTATTTACCCAAATACGTTTTGACGTACTATAGGTATAACCAATGACATTTGTGTCAGCAAAATAGAGTTCAACTTCCATGTCGATGGCATTGTTTTTAGTGGGAAATAGTTTCTCTGCGGCATCAAGTACTTTTTGGTAAATCTGCGCATTTGTAAAACCACCATTATCAACAAATGTGAGTACTCCCTCATAAGTATGGTTCAGAACCCTTGAGCGAAACTCTTCGGTTGCCACTACTTTCTTGATGATCTCAACGGCTTTATCAAACTTTTGTTGGTCAGTAGGTGTGGTTTCAATAAAGAGAATATTGCTGTCAAACGTATAGGCCTGATTTGGTAAACCGGTGTCCGTAGTTCCACCCGTTGTTCCACCCGTTGTTCCACCCGTTGTTCCACCCGTTGTTCCACCCGTTGTTCCACCCGTAGTTCCACCCGTAGTCCCACCCGTTGTTCCACCTGTCGTTCCACCAGTCGTTCCACCGGTAGTATCACCGGTAGTTCCACCTGTCGTATCACCAGTAGTCCCACCCGTCGTATCACCAGTCGTCCCACCTGTCGTATCACCAGCAATAGGCTCTGATCCAACCGCACAAATGTTATCAACGCATTCGTCACCATTACCACTATCTTTATTGCAAGAGACTAGAAACGAGATCATTAATAATAGAGAGAAAAACTTTATCATTCACACCGTCCTTGGTTTCGCGTCAAACATCATCCTGATGAGCGCATAGGAATCCTCACACAAAGCATTTTAGTGTTCAAAGTAGGCAAGAAATTCGAATCTTAAGACAAACTGGAATGAAAGATGGAAAAATTATGGAATTTAAGAAGTGAAAAGAGCAAACCACTCAATGAGTGTTTTGAAAATATAAGCAGTTAGAGCTATGGATGAAATGGTAATCGATAAAAGTGTAAACGCCACAAGGCCTAGAACAAGGCGAGATTTATTGGTCGCGGCAGTTGGTTCCCTCAAATGCAACTCGATAATTTCAATATTTTTATTATTACTCTTCCAGAAAAAATCAAAAATATTTCCCAAAGCAGGAATAAAATCAGCAATATTTTCGACCAAAATATTTAAACCCATTCGTAAAACAGTTGAGGGGGTACATCCAAGTTGCATGCCGCAGAAGACGATATAGAGAGAAATCACGTTGGAGATAAAATCTCCAATAAATGGAACGAGCCCAATCACGCCATCAAGACCAAACTTGAGTCCAAAGGGGCCGGAGAACTTAGAATCCATTAGCACACTAAGTTTTCTAAGATTTTGAATGTTTACATTTGAAGACATAAAACAAGACTAACTTAGTGTCTCAAGGGAAGCAATTAGTTTCGGTAAAACTCCTTGGCCTGCTTAACCAAGGAAGACAGGAACGGTCTGATTCGCACCACAGTTTCCCTGCTGGCAGCTTCAAGTGAAAGTACTTCTTTTCCATGCAATAAAAATAATCTTTTTTGAGCAGAATCCCATTTAAGGGTCTCCGCTGAGTTAATCGGAATTTCAACGTCTGGAATCCCGTCCCTGAACATATGAGTAATCACTCGGATGTCTCTTTGAGCTTCTAAAGCTGCTTGGTTAAGGGTCTTTTCATCTTTAATTTTGGCAAATCTAATATCGAAGAGTTCTTCAAGCTCAACATCAAGTGGTCGTGACTTTTCTAACATTTTATCCTCCTATTTCAATTCTATAAATATTTGTGTCCAATAATAAGTGCCTTTTTGGTTTTGCTTGAAGCCAAACCCTGTATGAGTCGAACGAGACTGCTCCATATTCGCCCGATGACCTGATGAACTTAACCAGGCATTAAAAACACCCTGTGGTGTTTTTTGTCCCATGGCCACATTCTCAGCGCATAAGTTACCTCCCCCTAAAAAAGATCTCGCCTCATCACATCGCAGGGAGAAGCCACTGTGACCAAAAGGAACAGTACCGTTTGCCATATCAGTACTGTGCTCCGTAGATAGTTGGGCCAGATCCCGATCATGAATGAGGGGTCTCAGGCCCAACTTGCTGCGGTGATCATTAAGGAGTTTCATATACTCCTGCGAAAAATCAGGAGTGGCAATATTTTCATTGCCCGAAAGTCCAACTGAACCTGAGTCAACAGGTTCCAAGTAATCGACTAAAGCAATATCCTCTTTTTTATCGCACGAGCTTATTACCAGGATAAAAACAAATAAAAGTCTGATCATCAACATCCTCCTTTAAAATCTAAACGGTAGCCCTCGTTTTTTATCAACGTAATTTCGAAAGCATCCCCGGCAATTTGTTTGAGTTTATGCCGTAAATTACTGACATAATAAAAAGGAGTCATTTGATAAAAGTTCCCTTCGGACTCCAGCAATTTTCTGATTCTCTTAGGGTCAACGATGCTCCCTGTTCGTTTGGCCAGCAGTACCAATAGCCGCATTTCTATTCTTCCGACTTGTAGAATCTGATTTCTTAAAACAATGAGTTGTTGTCTAACATCAATTTGAAGTTCTCCGAACGTCAAAATATTCTCTTCACCGTTTTCCACAGGCAGGAGTGAATTGATTTTCATTTTTAATTCTCTAAACTTGAAGGGTTTCAATAAATAATCATAATTGGCAGGTGAAAGATCTTTGAGCATAAATTCATCGAATGCCCCTTCACCAATCATGAGCACGGGGAGTGTTGCACCAAATTGGCGAAGAGCTTTATAAAAGGCCAGCCCTGACTCTTGTTTCAATTGATAATCTACAATAATAAGATCAAAGCGAATTTCTTTTAAGAATCTCCAGGCCGAAGTGGAATCTGGAGCTGAATGAATTGTACACCCATTGAATTTCAAGGTGAGATTTAAAAACTTACGAAGTGACGAATCATGTGAAACAAGCAAAACCTTAGTCATAATATTCCCTTTGGTCATTTGTATTGCGGGTAAAAACAATTTGTCACAGAACAGGATTTTAAGAAATCGAGGTAATTGGTTCCAGTTTTTTAGCTCCATACTTTTTCCAGATTGTCATTGCAAATGGCCGGAAAAATAAAACAGACTTAGTTACTTTTTGTTAAAAACTTTACGCAAGCTTGAGTTTGAGTATGATGGCTAAAAGTAAAAGAAATGTTACGGGAGAAGAGAATGCCAAGAATTCTGATCGTTGAAGACGATCCTCAAATTTCAAAAAGTTTGTCGCTTAATTTAAGGTTCAGTGATTTTGAAGTAAAAGTGGCCTGCACTATGAACGAAGCGTGGGACATCATTAGAGATGAGCATTTCGACCTCGTTTGTCTTGATATTGGATTGCCAGATGGAAGCGGATTAGACCTTTGTCAAAATTTAAGAGATGCTGGCAATGACATCCCCATTCTTTTCATTAGCGCCAGGACTGATGAAGCCACAGTCGTTAAAGGAATTAATTCTGGGGCGGACGATTACCTAAGAAAACCTTTCGGGATGGATGAACTAAAAGCACGAATGAATAAAATCTTAAAAAAATTCACGCTGCCATCTTCTGTCATCTCCTTTGGAGACCTCACCATTGATCCAGCAAAAAGGATCGTAACGATTATGGATAAAATGGTTATACTCGGAAGGAAAGAACTAGAAATCCTGATCCTGCTTACAAAAAAGGCTGGTGACATCGTCACCAGAGATAAAATCCTGTCAGTTCTGTATGACAATGCAGACATGTTTGACCGCACAGTGGATTCTCACATGAGTCACCTCAGAAAGAAACTTAGATCGGTGGCAGGGCCTGCCCTCCAGATAAATTGTGTTTATGGCTTGGGATATCGACTCGAATGGAAATGAAACAATGATGTCGAAAATCTCGATTTATTTTCGATTATTCCTCATCAGTATTCTGGGGGCGTTGACCCTAAGTCTAATTTCACTTTATTCACTAGTACTGATTTCAGATATGGTGGTTGAGGATTATCGTTATGGGTACCTGATGTATATTGGGAGGAAGATTGAAAAAACCTCAAAAAAACTACCCGTCACTAAAATCAATGTTAATAAATATCCCGCCCCGGCCGTTTCACCTAAAGATGCTCTTTCGATCATCAAAGTCACAGAGGTTGAAGGCCCCTCACTATTGGGAAAAATCCAGCCCCAAAAAGGGCCAAAGCCGTCACTGTGGTTAGTCTCCGCTGAGGGGTCCATTATTTCTGCCAACACTTCACAACCTTTGCCGGAAAAGTGGATCGATTTACCGAGGCCACGAAACGTACACGGGATGGAGAACACAGAAACTTTTTTGCTTGAAGCAAAAACCTTTATAATCCGTTTAAATACAGTTCCAACCACTTTCCTTGTGACCCACAACCCCAGATCGCTCTTCCAAGGACCATTCCTATGGATTCAGGGGTTTCATACTTTTACTACAGCTGCCCTCGCTGTCTTTCTTGCTCTCTCAATTTGTTATTACTACCTGAGAAAAAAATCAGCGGAGGCGAGAAAGGTTTTACAAAAACTGGAAGCCGGTGACTTAAAATCGAGATTTGAAATTAAAAGATTTGATCAGTTTGGAAATTTAATTCTCGACTTCAACCGCATGGCCGACGAGATTGAACGTCTTGTTAAACGTTTAAATGATACCGAGACATCCCGCTCTCATCTGCTTCAGGAGCTTGGTCACGATCTAAGGACACCGCTTACGAGTTTAGGAACTTCCTTTGAAGCACTTAAATTTTATAACGATCAGATGAATACCGAAGATCGGGAAGAAGTCTTCACAATGATTGATGCCGACATTAGATATTTCAAAGACCTTTTGGAAAAACTCACGATTGTAGCGACGATTGATGAATCCCACTACAAAGTGTCTTCAGAGAAAATCGATCTTGCAGGAATTTTAGAGGATGAACTTAAGAATCGACAAATCGCTTCAGGTGCGGACATAAAGTGGATTTTAAAGGTAGCAAAAAATAAGGAACATGACCTTCTTGGAGACTACCATTTAATTAGCAGACTTTTTAAAAATGCTTTCGATAATGCTGCCAGGTATGCTCAGGGTAAGGTGGAAGTGGAGCTATTCTCAAAAAATGGATCAGTAGAAGTGATGGTTAAGGACGATGGCCCAGGATTAACACCAGATGCACTAAAATCATTTGGAAAGAGAAGAGAGCGCAGACAAGTGATGGAGAGAGATCCTAGAAATTTCTCACTTGGATTAGGATCAGTTATCATGAGAACCATTGCAGAAGTTCATGATGGTAGAATAGCCATTTCCAATTCCGATAGTGGTGGGGCGTGTCTTAAAATCATCTTCACCAAAACGTACTAATTTACTTGTGACTAGAAGCACCGTCAAAAAGTGGAATATATTGATCGTATCCCTGCTGGTGCATTTCTTCTAATGGAACAAACCGCAAAGCCGCTGAGTTGATACAAAACCTTTTACCTCCCTTGTCGGCAGGCCCATCATCGAATACGTGCCCGAGATGGTTGTTACTGTTCTTACTACGGACCTCTTTGCGCGAAAATCCTAAGTTGAAGTCAAGCTTCACTTCCAGGTTCTTATCATTGATGCCCTTGGTGAAACTTGGCCAGCCAGTCCCAGAGTCATATTTATCTAAAGAGCTGAACAGGGCCTCCCCAGTTACAACGTCAACGTAAATCCCGGGTCTTTTGTTGTCCCAATACTGGTTATTATAAGCGGGCTCTGTTCCCTCTTCTTGGGTGACCTTGTATTGCATCGGCGTGAGACTCTTTTTCAATTCATTTTTGGACGGTTTTGAATCAAGTGCTTGGACAGAATTTGATAGGAGAAAAGAAAGTAACAATAAAACTTTGTATCCTCGCATGTGCCCCTCTCGATCTAAGTTATTTACTTTCCTATTTCCCTTATTCTAAAATCATTTTATGAAAATGACCATTAATATGGAAACCATCAGCAAGTTTCAAAATTTAAATGACAACACACTTAGTGAGTTAATAAACCATTTTCTCGAACATGTCCCCGTATACCTTAAAAAGATGCTTGAAGCCTACTATCTCAAAGACTTTCCTACCGTAAAAAAACAAGCACATCTGGTTTTTTCAATGGCCTCCACTCTCGGGGCCGACATCCTGGCAGAATTTTCATCAGAAATTGAGTTGGCCAAAGATAAAAATGAAGCGGCCTTAGATGAGCTACTACATGATAAAGTCATAAAGTCTCACAAAGAGTTTAATCTCCTAAAAGTCGAACTTAACAAACTACTTTAGATAATCAGTTTTCAAAAATTCATCTAAATTCAAGTTTATGCTCAGATTAAATTCTGTTCAACTTAGATCAATTCGCAGCGTAGGAGGAACCTATGGCGAGAATCTTATTAGTCTGGTTTATTTTATTGAATACCTCTCCCACACATTCCGAAGATAGCGGAGCAGCGGTGTCTCCGTCGCCTGAGGGTGATACCAGGATGGGGGCGGACGCTGCAACCAGTGGCACCGACATTACTGATAAGGAGCTTCAGGCCATGGAGGAGAAAGGAAAAATCGATGATCTTCAAAGCACACCAAAAAAAGAAGATCCACCTGACGAAGATACGACGCATACAAATGTGAAATAAAGCCCCAGTCCGGCCGCCGATAGCGGCGTCAAGTCCTTCAAAAGAAGGCAATCTTAGTGGCATGTATATTGAATGTTTAGACAAAAAGGGAATATTTATGGCTTACGTAAAAAAGATCCCCTTAACTCGACAACAAGAAATAGATCAGAAAGAGCGTGATTTTCATGATCACAATCTCCCACAACTTCCAAACATCATTAAAACTCTGCTTGGTGCGATTGAATCAATTGAAGCCAAGAGCATTCCCTACGCGCTAATTGGTGGTATCGCTGTCAAAGAGCTCGGTCGTCCCAGGGTGACACATGATATCGATATTTTTGTGAAGCCTGATGATGCAGATTATGTCCTAGAGATATTGAAAGAGAAGGGTTTTGAAATTGAAAGAAGAGATCCGTTTTGGCTGTACAAAGCTTGGCGGGATGATGTTTTAGTCGACATCATTTTTCGTTCATGTGGTGATCTCTATTTTGAAGAAGAAGTCCGTGAACATGTCAGACGGATCCCCTACTATGGTCAATTTGTTAATGCCATAAGCCCAGAAGACTTCATTGTCATAAAATCAGCTGCCCATCAAGAGGACAACCCCCACCATTGGCATGATGCACTTGCCGTACTTACTCAAGGTAATCTTGATTGGGAGTATCTCCTCAAAAGAGCAAGACACTCTCCCAGAAGAGTCCTCTCTCTACTTATTTATGCACAATCAAATGATATTGCCATACCTAATAACATAATAAAAAAACTCTATTTAATTGTTTATGAGTCACCTACATATAATCCAGAACCTGTGACTCATCCGTACTGCAAAGAGAAGCATAGAACAGAACATCTATTTCCCGAAGAAAGGGAGCCTTCCATTTATACTAAAGGCCGAATCATGGAGGCCCTCACTACAGATGAACGTATAGCTGAACATGATATTAAAGTCGTTGTTTCCGATTCTTCAATTGTTGTTAAAGGAGAGGTTTTCACCAACGAACAAAAAGAAGCTGTTAATGAGGTGATTCGAAACCTGGAGCCATCGATGGAACTCAGAAATCAGGTCCATGTCAGGATCCTTACGCCTCCTGAAGGAAGCGAGGCGATTTCATGATTAGAATAGCAGCTGCAGGTGATATTCATTTTGATAGACAGTCGCATAATCGTCTGGGACAACACATGGAAGACATCGCCGATAAAGCAGACATTTTCCTCCTCGCTGGTGATCTGACACAAACTGGTCATCCTGATGAGATGCAAATACTGGCCAATGATCTGAAAAAATCTCCCATTCCCGTGATTGCCGTTTTAGGAAATCATGATTATCACGTTGATCAAGTGAGCACCGTCACACAGATCCTCAAAGATGCCGGTGTTACTGTACTTGAAAGAACGTCGACCATTTTAACCATAAAAGGTGAAACAATTGGCATTGCAGGCGCCAAGGGGTTTTGCGGGGGGTTCATCGGAGCTTCAGGTAGTGATTTTGGGGAGCCTGAGATGAAGAGCTTCATGAGGCACTCAAGAACAGAAGCGAGGCAATTGGAACAGGTGATAAAAGACCTGGATACTGATTATAAAATTGTTCTTTTGCACTACTCACCAACAACCCAAACTTTATCTGGTGAAAAAAAAGAAGTGTACCCATTCCTCGGTTGTTATTATCTCGCCGAAGCTGTTGACTATGGAAAGGCCGATATTGTTTTCCATGGACATGCCCATGGAGGGATAGAGAAAGGAAACACTCCCGGTGGCACCCCTGTTAGAAATGTGGCCCAACCTGTAATCAGGCACGCATTTAACATCTATACACTGGAGCGGAAACTTAATCCGACACTTTCTTAGTAATCCTCATAAAAGCCTTCTCCTTGCTCATCTTCAAAACTTCTTGAAACATAAATTTCATTCGTGACATTCAAGACCCCAAAAGTTTCTCTCGCTATATCTTCTGCCAGCCATTTTTTATCCAGGGAACCAACAACCCCGTGAAGAATAATAGTATCTCTCTCGGCACTTACCACCAAATCCTCACCACTCAGTAATGGATTACTGAGAATTTGTTTTTTTACTTCATCGCAAATTCGTTCTTCATCATGCACAAGCTCAGTAGAAAAAGTATCCATAGAGACCTCCTGATTTCTATTTTTGTCATTTTACCAAACCATTGACTCACCATGAAGACTCTTAAACTTGTTTTCCCATGAAGAAGACCTAGGAAACCAATGTTTAACTGCAAAGCAAAGTAGTTGATTCCTTTATGTCGCGCGACCTTACGCGACCACACATTTCCTTGGGGTAGGCTTTAGATGACAAAAATACCATTAATTCAGCATGATGATCCTGCCTGTTTTGCGTATAAAACATTGGAGGTTTTATGTACATCCTTGGTTTCGTCTTTTGCCTCATCAGCTTACCACTCTTGGCATCACCAACTATTCGCTCACAAATTTATGAGATCGACGTAGCAAAAAATCCTCAGGAGGATACTCTTATCTTACTGACCAATGGGGCCGTGGCAAAAACTCAACCAGGGAAATCAGCAATTCTCGACTTGTTAAAGGACGCCAAAAATAAATCAGGCACCTATGATTTTAAACTTGATAAAAATCGCTACATTCTCGACGTGACCCCTTCAACAGAACAAGAAGAATCCACCTCCCTTCATTTACTAGATCTTGAAGAGCCGCTGACCTATATACCAACCACCATTGCTTCGATGGATGTGGCCAAGAGATACTTTAAAGAGGCTCGCTACAATCCTAAAGATTCACAATGTTTTAACCGGGCGATGGTCTGGACTTACGAATGGTGGAGAAATCACAGTTTAAAATCGAACAAGATTTTGATCTATTTCTCACGAACCTATATTCGACGTTATAATTTTGAATGGTGGTTCCATATCGCACCCTACGTCCACGTTAAAGATCAGGACAAAGTCGTTGAACGAGTCATGGATGTAAAATACGGAAGAGGTCCTATTGACTTCAGACGATGGACCAATCTTTTTGTGAATAAAGATCCTGAGTGCCCAGTCATTACCAAGTTTTCAGATTATGCAGACTATCCATACTCTGGAGAATGCTTCATTCAAAGAACAAACATGTATACCTATCAGCCAGCTGACCTTCAGATGAATGAGGCATGGAACTACACCAAAGATAAATTCATCATGAAGGAAGTTAAGCAGGCATATCTTGAAGCATTTGATGAAACCATTTAAAACCAAGTGAGAGAATAAAAATGAAAAACTTGATATTTCTTTTTTCTATCGTTCTAACAATGATGACACTCTTGGGTGGCTGCGGAAATTCAGGAACCGGCGCTGGTGTATTAAACGATCAGCAAAACCAAGATACTGATGAAGAGGGCTCACTTGATGGTGCAACCATAGATGGGCTTTACATGGCAAAATTCATGACTCTTAATCCTCACGTAAATGGCACGATCCCTGGGTCCCTCACTCTTTTCCGTAAGGAAGATAGACTTCTGACTTTTGTGAGACTTTTTGCTGGTGGACCGAGAACATGGCATCAGCAAGGGATTTACTTAGGGAGAAGATGTCCAGATTTAAGTGACGATACAAATGCTGATGGATACATCGATATTACTGAAGCTATGAACGTTGTTGGCAAAATGATTATCCCCCTGGACGCCAATATGAATTCACAGATGTCTGGAAGAAATTTCTTCCCGATCTCGGATTTATCTGGTTACTACCACTACGAGCGAGTCTCCTCTTTTCGAAGATTATTTGATGATTTGCGAACAGTGGATTTAGATACTGAAGACCATATCACTAAACTGGCATCAGATGAAAAGTTTTCATTTCTGGGAAGAGTGGTACTGGTTCAGGGGGTCGTGGAAGATACAATTTTACCTGAAACTGTTGCAGGAATTGGTAAACGTAAACCATTTCAGACTCTGCCAATTACCTGCGGAATTATAGCGAAGGTTGAAGGCAGCCCAGCTGAACCTGACAGTGGTGAAATTCCAGGCCCAGTTGCAGAAGTCAGAGAGGGGCAAGATCAACCAGCTCCCGACGGAGAAGGTGAAACAGAGGGTGAAACTGGCGGTGAAACTGGTGGTGGCACAAATGAGAATGAAGAAGGCGAAGTGGGTGATGATACAGGATCTGGTAGTGGCTCAACTTCTGGCGGCTCAACTTCTGGCGGCTCAACCACTGGTGGCTCAACTTCTGGCGGCACAACCACTGGCGGCACAACCACTGGCGGCACAACCACTGGCGGCACAACCACTGGCGGCACAACTACTGGCGGCACAACCACTGGCGGCACAACCACTGGCGGCACAACTACTGGCGGCACAACT